>Ga0315901_10000627_pt1 | contig 52222 bp, 46 predicted proteins | sample LakEriMetagenome_10_FD_203761 | JGI IMG/M metagenome (GOLD analysis project Ga0315901, IMG submission 203761) | Freshwater fungal communities from buoy surface, Lake Erie, Ohio, United States - Buoy 2 MA116 | ecosystem: Environmental > Aquatic > Freshwater > Lake | place: USA: Lake Erie, Ohio... | reverse complement strand
GCCAGATAAACAAACAAACTGTACCGATTCAGTTTGCTAAGCGACATCACCCCTGTAACCCGTATCGGCGCAATGAATAGCTGTTTGAGGTAAGCCAGATAGATTAGCATTACAACGAAGTGTAGAACATAAGAAATAGTAAATAAGATTAGGAATCCGTGAAAATCGACCCAATTCAATACATAGGAAAAAAGCACAACCGTCTGCAGTAGCCTCAGCAAAACCTCCTTAATAAAAGTGGGAACAACAGTTTTTAGTAAGGAGCGTGCATAAAAGAAGGCCAATTCAAATACTAACAGAAAGAATGCAATCGGATAAGTAAACAGATAATGAATATTAAACAACGAAGATCGCTCTTCATAGAATGATTGGATCGATGAACGGAATAAATAGAATAAGATGCCGTAAAAAACAAAGCCTGATCCTGCAATGGTATACATCAGCGTGAGTATTCCATAATGTTTTTTCTGTTTATCGTTGAAGTATGGAAAAAATCGTTGCAGCGTGTAAGAGGATCCAAATAGAGCAAACTGTGAAAACAGCACAGCAACAGCTATGAGCAAACGGGTTAGTCCAACCTGCTCAGGAGTAAGATAAATAGGATACAAAACAATAAAATTCAGGTAACCCAATAAAGCCCCGGTGTAAGTGATTACCGATGCCTGAATACTTTGTCGTTGTATGATGCCCAAAATGTATGTATTACTTTGGTGAAATTAAATCAGCCTTCATTAATCGACTATGTCAAATTCCACAATTATCAAAGTTATTGACCTAACTAGTATAGGAACAATTCAGTCAATATAGCCTATAAAGCACGTATCTGAATTTTAACTTCTGCATATTTGCTTTATGAAACGATTAGTAGCCGCCATATTCAGATCATTAGGATATGAGATACAACCTGTGGTCAATAAATACCCTGACATAGAGCAACAATTCATGGAGCTATATAATCAGTGTAAAACAGAAACCATGACCTCGGTAGAGCGAATGTATGGTCTCTATAAAGCTTGTGAATATGTCACTAAAAATAAAGTTTCCGGAGATTTCGTGGAATGTGGTGTTTGGCGTGGAGGCAGTTCGATGATGGCGGCAAAAACATTTAAGGCTTTAGGCGATTTGAATCGTAATTTTTATTTGTACGATACCTATGAAGGCATGAGCCTGCCTACAGAACACGATATTTCTATTAAGAATGAGAAAGTGCTTGAGCAGTGGCAAAAGCATCAGCAGGAGGACACTAAAATACTAGCCAAAGCCGCTTTGGATATTGTTAAACAAAATATGAGTAGAACCGCATATCCGGAACAGCTGATACATTATGTGAAAGGCAAGGTTGAAGACACTATACCCAATACCATTTCAGAGCAGATTGCACTTTTACGCCTGGATACAGATTGGTACGAATCAACTAAACACGAATTACAGCATTTATATCCAAGACTTATTTCCGGCGGCATATTGATTATTGATGATTACGGACACTGGCAGGGTTCCCGGAAAGCTGTTGACGAATACTTTATGCAACTTAATTTTTTTCCACATCTACACAGGCTGGATTACACGGGCAGATTATTTATTAAGCCGTAGTGCGGGCATAGTATTTATGCAATAGATGGTTCAAATACTCAAGGGCATCGGTAGTTGTAGTGTCATGAATGGTGTCTAGGAATATTCGGGCATCAACATCATAACAACTTCCGGCATCTATGCGCTTTTTTACTGCCTGTGATTGTAGCACCTGCTCAAACACGTCGATGATTACCGGTACCGGCAATCGGTTATCCAGATGAATGTTCATGGTAGTATGATCATGCTGATTATTATGAATAAGTGGCGTAAGATATTCAACAACATCATCAATATCCATGAGATATCGGCAAGCACCCGTGTAAACCAGTAAATCGGACCGATTAATTATTTTTTGAAAAAGAAAATTGGTTAATGTGTTTGGGTTTTGCGAACGACCAACAACTATAGGTAACCTGTATATCTGATAACAGCGGCATTCAGTTTGTATAAAGTCTTCTATAGCCCGTTTATGCTTGATATACTCTGTATTGGATAGTGAAGGATCAAAAACACTTACCGTACTAAAATAAATGAGTTTAGCCTGACGATTAATGTATTTTCGCAAGAGCTCAACTTCACGATCATATTGGTTACGATCCGTTGATGTTGAGTTGGACACTCCAGAAGCAAAAATGACCATGTCATCTACAGACCTAAACGAGCTAAAAGCATTTGCAAGTAATCCGCTACCAACTATCATTCCCCAAAATTCAACATATTTTATTTTAGCAGCCACTCTATGAAGCACAATGTATTTTACTCCTTTCCTGTTTATGCATCCTTTGTGCGTAAAGATGAACATCTACTCAAACAGTATTATTCGGTACAATCATTTCATTTTAATCAGAAAAAAAAATGGGGCATACCCTTAGAGTTCTTTAGACATTTTATATACATACTTATTCATATCAATCGAATTAACCTGTTTGTTTCCTTTTTTGCCGGATACTCCTCATTTATCCCTGCATTATTAGCCCGTATAATCGGGAAACCTCACTTCATCATACTCGGAGGAACAGATTGTACCTCATTACCTGAAATCAGGTATGGTAACTTCAGAAAGTTTTTTTTAGGTTACTGCACCCGAAAATCTATAGAGTGGTCGACTCATCTATTTCCTGTATCCGAAAATTTAATTGATACAGAATATACCTACACCGAATCAATAAATCGTAAACAAGGATATAAAAATTTTTGTGGCAAAAATCTTCCTCCATTCACAACTATTTCTCTTGAATATGACTCCACACAGTTTCAATGCAAGACCATTAAAACACCCCATTCATTTTTGTGTGTAGCAGAAATTAATGAAGCAAATTATTACCGAAAAGGTATCGATCTGATTATTGAGCTGGCCAAAAATTTTCTTGATTGCCGATTCACCATTATTGGCAATACCGGATTTCCTTTTAGTGATTTGCCGGAAAACCTTACTATTTTACCGTTTATCAAGTACGATGAATTGGTAGAATACTATAGCAAATCAGAATTCTATTTACAGTTATCTATGATGGAAGGATTTCCCAGTGCTCCATGTGAGGCTATGCTGTGTGAATGTATCCCAATTGTAAGTCATGTGGGTGCAATGCCGGAAATAGTTGGACGATCAGGTTTTATCTTGTATAAGAAAGATGTAAACGAACTAATTGCCTTAGTCAACAAGGCTTTACTCGCTGACAAATTAACTCTGGCTAAAGCCGCAAGACAACAGATAATACAACATTACTCTAGTCCCAACAGACTAAGATTAATCGATACAATCAATCAACATTTGCAACATTAAATCCGCTCACCGGAAATCGTGATCCTGAACTTCTTGTCCGGCACGGATGGATATTCTATGGTTTTGAATGGATATGACTTACGCGTATAGATAGCACAATAAGTGTTCGAAATATGATAAATATGTTTTCGTTGTTCCGGTGTACTACCATCAATGATTCCCGCAAACACTTCATAGTCGATATGTTCGTAATTACTCACATAATCATGCCAGATAATAACCGAGTGTTCATCCTTCAGCAAGGGATATACTTTTTCGGTATCGTTTTTTACACCTTCGTAGCTATGGTCGCCGTCAACAAAAATCACATCGAACTTCTTATTGAGCGTTGTAAAGTCGAAGGTTCTGGAATTGCCTTCAATATGTTTGGCATTATTAAGCTTATTGGAAAACATACGTTGCATATTAAGAAATTGCCCACCCCACCCTAGTGCTTCCATTTCCTTATTTCCTAAACTGAGTGATGTAACCGTTGAGCAATTAGGTGATACTACTGCCATACTTTCACCACGCCATGTTCCAATTTCAAAAAAATCACAATGGCCTTGATATTGTTTTACCAATGCTTGAAGTAATACAAAGTCTATTGGCATGGATGTACCATAGAGCAAGGTGGCAGGTTCTATGGTCTCATTCAGGTCCGGACAAAAATCAAGAAGATCAATTTGAGGCAGGCCCTTACTCCAACCGGATTTAATCACACGCTGTTTGGCCTGATATTTATTTACCGTATGAAATAACGATTTCAAAACAACCGACGGTTGACTTATTAATAATTTAATGAATGGGATTATTAGTGATGCTTTACTCATATTGATTTAGTTACAATAGTATCAAATAATGCGGCCATTTGTTTTGTAATATTTTGCCTGGTGTATTGTTCAATATGGTGCTGTTCTATGGATAAAGATCCGCTCTTCCATTTTGAATACCAATTTCCAATCTGTTGATAGAGTTTCTGTTCATCATTAAAGTTACAGGTAATCCCACTAGATGTTTCCCTAACAATACGTGAGCTGTCGCCGTCCTCCGGGCCAATTACCAATATTGGTCTTCGTGCAGCCAGATACTCAAATAATTTCCCCGGAAGTAAACCAAGAACACTAGGCATATTGCCAAGTGATAATAATAATACCGTGGCATTACACTGATAGTATGCTATCTGATTATGTGGTAAATAGTCGAGGTGTAACAAATTTGCGCCGAGATTATATTTTTGTATATCATCATAAACCTGTGTATCGTTCTTGCCTATTAACACAAGTTGAAAATCAAGTTTGAAATTTGGTAAATCAGCACATAAACGCTGTAAAGCCGACCATAAAGATTTGTGGTTTCGGTCTGCGTTCATCGAGCCGATATGACTTATTGTAAATCGTTTTGAAGGTTCTGTAATAATGTTATTAAAATCTTCCTCATCATAGCCATTAGTAATCACAAGCACAGAACGACCGCTCATCGCTTTGAAATCATCAGCCCAATGCCAACTAACACAAGATACAGCATCAGCATTAACAAGTACATCACGTTCCAATGATTCATGCTTAGTCCTAGACGCTTTGGTTAACTTGAGTTGATGGAAGTAATCAATCTTAGTCCAGGGATCGCGAAAGTCTGCAATCCATGGGATACGGGTATTATTCTTCACACCCAAGGCAATCAAATGCGCACTATGAGGTGGTCCGGTGCTCACAATTAAATCGACAGGTGCATCATTTAGTTTTTCTGTAAGAAACTGAATTGATGGTTTTATCCAAAACGTTCTGGCGTCAGGTATAAAAAAGTTGCTACGTATCCATAGAGCAACATCATCCTTCCATCCCTTCTTTTTTTTCTCCTGCATAAATCCTGAAAATACATGCTCCGACTTTTTGCGTCCCGTGAATTTTTTATACCATTCATAAGGTTCCCAAATGGGATGTTTCCATATTTCGATCCCTTCGGGGATATCGTTTTGCAAGGTTTGGTCCAGCACAGGATAAGCCGGATTTTCCGGAGTATAAATTATCGGCTCCCAACCAAATGAACGGAGGTACTTCACCATTTTCAGCCAACGTTGAACACCTGCTCCACCGCTCGGTGGCCAGTAATAAGTGATAATCAATACCCGCTTCAAAATGGCTCTCCAGTGGTTATTTAATCCGGTTTACGTTTCATGAAAAGATCTTTAATACTGATACCTAATAACAGCAACAGCAATAATCCGGATGCGGCCATGGAAATTTTCTCCCCGACAATAAAACTGTCAGGTTCAAACGTAAATTCAATTTTATGTTTTCCAGCAGGAATTCGCATACCACGCAGTACATAATTCACCCTGATGCATTCGGCAGACTTACCATCAATGGAAATGTTCCATCCGTCAGGATAATAGATTTCACTCATTACAGCAAAACCTTCATTGATTCTTTCGGTGGTATAAACCAAATGATTAGGTTCAGCCGTTATTAATTCAATTTTTGCACTGGAGTCAGGTTGTAATTTTAATGCGTTAACATATTCAGCATATCGCTTATCGATAACCGCATAGCGTCTTGGATTAAATCGATAGTTTCGTTCCATTGTAAATAATGATTCAGCACCCACTTTCTTGGACAATAATTTAGTCTCATTCGAACCATTGCGACTTGTTTTTTGATCAAGGCCAAATGTATCCGACTGACCAAGCAAAAGTCTGGCGCTGCTGATATCTATTTTGAAGGTGTCCACTAAGATGTTATCGTGATTTCCTACCTGCGCTTCGGTAATTTTTTTGCCATTGACTGATAGGCTCGAATTATTAAGTGTTTTAATCGAATACATAGGACCTATGCGATTCATCTCCTCATCAGCATTCTCTGCAAACAATAATGAATCTACAAACCACGCATTACCACAGGCAGATGGATTAGGCTGAGCTATAGGCTCCTTATCCTCTCCGCCACTAACCAATAAATATTTACTATTCAGCATATCAATAACATCCGGGTTATTTTTTGAGATTTGATTTTCGATTAATTCCTGATAACGCCTCATCTTAACGGCACTGTAGCCACCAATAGATTTGTGATGGTAAGAGGTGCGGGAATCATTAAATGTATTGCCTGCAAGATTTAAAACTCTGTAGGATATGTTCGGATCTTGTTTAATCATTAAGTCAGCCTGTGTAGGCTGAAAAACAGCATCATATGTTGATTTAGGTACAAAATTTTTATCTCCGAAATATCGAAATGATACCGGAACAAGGTCAATTACCATAAGTAAACCAATCAATATGGCAAATACATTTTTATTGATTTTATCTTTAAGCATCAGCCATACCGCAAATGCACTTAACAATATAAATATCAAAGATCGAAACGAGTCCGATTGCAACAGACTTTTGCGGTCGTCCTTTAATGCACTTATTAACCAATCCGGATAACTGCCGTCTGACTGTCCGTTAAAGTCAAAAAATCCTGATCCAAGTGTTGCAAAAAAGAGGCATAAACCTCCGGTTATACCTGCTGAAATTTTTAGGTATTTAAGCAGCTCATCTTTAGAAATTTTACCTAACCAAATTTGATGTAAGGCCAGCACGGCAGTTATGGCAAATGTGAGCTGAGGTATAACCAGGATCATTTCAACTGTTCGAAATTTGTTATATCCGGGTAAGTAGTAAAAGAACAAATCATTAAACCACATCAGGTTTCGACCCCAAGCCAAAAAAATCGTAAACATGGTTGCTCCAAGCAACCACCAACGAATTCGATCTTTGATAATGAACATGCCTAACAGAAAGAACAGGCATACAACAGCGCCAAGGTAAACCGGTCCCGATGTAAATGGTTTATCTCCCCAATAAATCGGCATTTGTGATAAATATTCAGTGGCCTGTTGTCCTGCAATGCCTCTGTCATTGAAAGCCTTTGCCACAGCAGACTTTTCGCTGAGGGCATGATTTGAACTGCCTCCATAAAAATCAGGAATAAGCAAAGTGAATGTTTCCATCTTGCCATAACTCCAGGAGAATGCATAATCTTTATCCAATCCTCCACTTGATTGCGTATTGGATGATAATTCTGATTTACCTCTTATGGAGTGATTCATATATGAAGCAGTGCTCCAAAGCAAGGATGTGTTAGACGCCACACCAACCAACGCTGAGGCAATAACCAAGCCGGCCACTTTCATCAGATGAATCGTCTCTCTGTTCCTGATTGTTTGAATCGCCTCCACAAGTCCATATATAATAAGACAAATTGCCAGGTAATAGGTAATTTGAAGGTGATTGGCTTTTATCTCTAAAGCAAGTGACAGGGAAAAAAGAATAAAGCCCCATAAATATTTTTTATTGAATAATAAGATTAATCCCGCTGTTACCATAGGCATATACGCCATTGCCGCCATCTTGGTATTGTGACCTGCTTCAAGGATAACCAGATTGTATGAGCATAGCCCAAAAGCCAAGGCCCCGGTAATACTGAGTATGGGGTTTATACCGAGTACAATAAATAATATGAAACAAGAAATAAAAGCTAAAAACAATAATCCGGAAGGATGCGGCAGGCCAAGTTGTAAAATTGAGTGCACGTAATGCGTTAAATTGCCGTTGTATAATGTAGATACTTGAAATGCAGGCATACCACTGAATAGCGAGTTCGTCCAGAGCGGCTCCTTACCATATTTGGCCCGATAGTCCTGTGTTTCCTTGCTTATACCTTTGTAATGAACAATATCACTTTGGTTCATTACTTTATTGTCAATGATCATGGGCTTGAAGAAAATCAGGGTAACTATAAAGAATACACCTACTGCGATCAGATAAGGTAACAGGGATTTAAAGTCAAAACCTTTAGGTCTTTCAACGATTTCGTTAGGCTTGGTCATTTAGTAGTTGTTTTATTTTATATTCTTTAATTGTTCCTGTAAATCGGCTAATTGCTTTTTAATATCCTCAAGTTCTTTATTTAGGGTGTGGATGTACGATTCATTCTCGCTCACTTTTTGGTTGTTATGTTCTATCGTTTTCTTACATTCTTCAGCCTCTTCATTCAGTTTACCATTCTCTTTGAATACATCAGAAATCTCTTTCTGTTTTTGATCAATATTTTTTTCTGTTTTTGTGATATTAGATTCAACCGGTCGTTTACATTGCTCCACAGCAAAGGAATGAAGATCTTCTCTAAGGTATTTAACTATTGCCTCCTGCTGTTTAATCCAAAAAGTTCCTTTTTGAATAAATAGTTGAAGTCGTATCTCATCATTACCGGCAGACTCGGTATTTGCATAAATGGAGATGGTATCGTTGGGAAAATCATTCAGCCTAATATTTATCGCCATTAATTCGCCCTTACGAATTTCAGGATTTGTTTTGAATCTCGAAAGATGTCTGGAGTATTCTTTTAGAATTGTTTTATCATCAACACCATATATACTGACACATTGAGCCGGAACAGTTCCCAAACTCATTTCTTTTGTTGACTCTGTTACGCTAATCTTCTGTGCTGAAACATGGTAATTAAAAAAACAACATAGGGTGATTAAAAACACCAGGCAATAAACGTTCAATATTATTTTGCTCATAATGTTTATTTTATTTCAAATTTTAGTAGTGACTTTTCTTCAATAAATGCCTCAAGAACATCACCGATCTTCACAGATGAAACACCTACCGGTGTTCCTGTAAATATGATATCACCTTGCTGAAGAGTAAAGTATACGGAAATGTAAGCTATAATCTTATCAAGGGAGAATAACATATCCTTGCTGTTTCCCTTTTGGACAGGTATTCCGTTTAACAACAAGCTAAAGTTAATATCTTGTATGTCCTTGCTTTCATTAATTGGAAGCCACGTACCGATAGCGGCACTGTTATCAAACGACTTGGCTATTTCCCAGGGCAGACCTTTCTGCTTGCAGACAGATTGAAGATCTCTGGCCGTAAAATCGATACCAACGGTAAAGGCATCAATGTATGATAAGGCATATTTCGCTTGTACAGACTTGCCATTTTTACCAATTCTAAAGACCAATTCAGTTTCATAGTGCATCTCCTTTGAAAATGACGGCAGATAAAATGGTTTGTTATCTTTTAAAAGGGCTGTTTGAGGCTTCATAAAGACTACCGGACTTTCAGGTATGTCGTTTTTTAGCTCTTTGGCATGTTCAGCGTAATTTCGACCTATGCAGAATATCTTCATATCAGTCTGCTAAAATACTTGTTGTATTGACAACGTTCGTTTTAACTATTATGATACTTTCAGAGTCTATCATCTGATCTATACCATCATCAATTATAAAGTTATTCTTGCTTCAAGCAACAATGATATTTGCATAATATTGTTCAAGATTACGTGTTATCCACATTGCAAATCTTATTATAATCATTAATTATCAGGTAGTTATCATATCCAATCACGTACATTTGACCTGTCATAATATGATACATACTAATCAGCTAAATGTTAATATTCGTCGATGTTTAAATATCATTTGTCGATTACAGTACCTATTATTGACCAGTAATTAACTCACTAAAAATCTAAAAAAATGGAAAATCAAAGACCAGAACAAAAAAATGATTCTAAAAACAACAAGACGCTCATATTAATCATCTTAATTGCCCTCTTAGTTGGAGTTAATATCTTTCTTTATGTAAAGTACACTCAAAAAGAGACTCAGACCATCGCGCTTACTGAGGCTCTAAACATTGACAGCATGCGCATTGTGGATCTCAATGCAAAATATTCAACTGCGCTTGAAGAGTTAAGCTCACTGAGAGGTCAAAACCAAAGCCTTGACAGTTTGCTGGATATCAAAGAGGCAGAAATCAAAAAAATGAAGGCATCATTGGACAATGCATTAAAGAACAAGAAAATATCTGATACTGAGTACAAAAAACAGGTTGAGATGCTGCAAAGTCTTATCAGCGACCTGAAAAACCAAATTTCTGTCCTGGAAAAAGAAAAAGGGATATTGATTGAACAGAAAGAAGAATTAGGAAAACAACTGAACAACACTCTTGACGAAAACGGTCAACTCAAACAACAAAATAAAGTTCTAGCAAAAAAAGCAACAATAGGTGCGCTATTAAAAGCACAAAACTTAAAAGCTACAGGAGTTTTTGGAAGAGGTAAAAAGAAAAAAGAAATCGAAACAAAATCGTCTAAAAAAACTGAAAGCATACGAGTATGTTTTGATGTAGATGAAAATAAAATTTCTGACCCCGGCACTAAGGAGTTTTTATTACGAATTGTAAGTCCGGAGGGGGTTACATTAGCAGTACAAAGTCAGGGTTCCGGTGTTTTTGAACTAGCTGAAAGTGGCGAAAAATCCCAATTCACCATGAAACAAGAAATCAACTACGAGCAAAAAAAGAAAAATGTGTGTATGTACTGGGAAGGCGCAGCCGGTGGATTTGCTAAAGGCAAATACACCATTGAAGTATATCAGGATGGTTATAATATTGGTTCTTCTGCATTAGAGTTAAAGTAATCTAAAGTAAGTAAATAAAAAAGCCCGGGGTTCCGGGCTTTTTTATTTGTATTAATATCTAAACGTAATGAACGCTTATTTCTTAGCTCGCTTTCTTTTTAACCAACCTTTTTTGGCGGCCTCACTTCGAACTCGTTTTTTAAAAGCCTTCAATTCCTCTTCATGTTCCTTCCAATAATCCGGACCATACCAAACCAATATTTCTTCACCTGCTTGAATATTTCGGGTTGCCTGTATAAATCCGGTTGCCCTCTTTATGGCGTACACAGCATTGTTTTTTAACCCATCGATTCGACCGGTTCCACGGGCATCATTAGCATATCGAGCCAGTGATTCAGGATGATCAAACGCATCAATACATTTTTTTTTAGTTACATAAAATGCATAACCTCCTCTGCCGGCCTCTGAACGCTTAATGACCTCATCCCACGTTACTATATCCCCGGTGTATTCTATGATGTATGCCCCTTTTTTAATAAACGTATCGGTAAATAAGCCTTTGCCTGCTTTGGGTATGGTCGATTTTTTGACAAATAACATGATGTTGTATTAAATAATTAAGGCAAACTGAGCCGACTATTGAATTGTATTTGTGATCCGGATTGGATTCGAACCAATGACCCTCAGCTTAGAAGGCTGATGCTCTATCCAACTGAGCTACCGGACCTCGTTTGGTTGCGCAAATATAACATGAGATTGTTGTTTAATAGATTTGTAAAATGCAACAAATTGTTACATCGCAGGTGCAGATTGAAACAGGCTGGAGAACAATACTCGAGCGTGAATTTACTTCTCCCTATTTTGCTGAAATAAAAAAAATCCTTCAAGAGGAGCGTAAGGCAGGTCAAATCATTTACCCCGAAGGTCCTCAAATTTTCAATGCGTTTAATCTTACACCATTCAACAGTGTTAAAGTTGTAATATTAGGGCAAGACCCCTACCATGGGGTAGGTCAGGCTCACGGACTGAGTTTTTCTGTGCCTGACGGCATCAAACCGCCCCCCTCTCTTATTAATATTTTCAAAGAATTACAACTCGAATACCATTACCCTATACCCACGCATGGTAATCTGGAATACTGGGCAAAACAAGGTGTACTCCTCCTCAACGCCTTGCTAACCGTTAGAGCAAACCAACCAGCATCGCACCATCATTTGGGTTGGCAATACTTCACCAATGCTGTAATTTCCAAATTATCTGAACAAAAAAACAATATCATCTTTTTGTTATGGGGGAAATTTGCCCAGGAAAAAATTCCTTTAATAGATAGCACTAAACATCATATTCTGGTTGCGGCGCATCCTTCTCCGTTTTCTGCAAACAATGGATTCTTTGGTTGCAATCATTTCATCAGATCAAACGAAATTCTTGCTTCGCTTAATTTAACCCCCATCGATTGGCGTATCGATCGCAATGATTAAGGATGACTTCGATTGCTTTTGATAAATATCCGGTTAAAATAAACCGTAACAAAGTATTCGATCCGGTAAGAAAAAAATGGATCGGGATTACACCGGAGGAACTGGTCAGGCAACACTTTATACAGTATTTGCTCCTAGAAAAAAAATATCCCGTATCGTTAATGAAAATGGAACACGGAATTATTTACAATAAGCTAAATAAACGAGGTGATATTGTTATTTATTCTCATACCGGTATGCCCATGATATTGATTGAGTGCAAAGCACCAACGATCTTGCTGGATGAGGATGTATTAATGCAGGCCTTGCGTTATAATATAAAACTAAAAGCGCCTTACCTTGTGTTATCCAATGGAATACAAACAATTTGCTTTCATCATTCAGTTCAATGTGAAGCGATTCCCGAGTATAACAGAGTATAGTACGAAAACATAAAAGCCGCAATTTGCGGCTTTTATGTTTATGATAAATTGAAGTAAAATCGGTTATGGGAAAATACCTAAACTCAAATAGGACTCGGCAACTTTAGTAATTGAAGTAACAAAGGCCGCAGTACGAAGATTAGGAATCTTCTTGTTTGCTTTTAGTGTATTACGTATATCGTGGTATGCACCAATCATCGTTTCTTCGAGACCGGAATTTACCAGATCAATTTCGTCGGGACCATGAGTAAGGAGTAAACGCTCTTGCGGCGTAACACTTTTTCCGGTAAACTTCTCAATAGTGCTTAACAGTTGTGAATTACTGTTTTCTGTGAAGCGCTTATCCATACGACCAAAACGTACGTGAGAGAGATTCTTCAACCATTCGAAATAGGATACGGTTACACCTCCTGCATTGAGATACATATCAGGAACAATCATCACACCCTTCTTAGTCAAAATATTTTCTGCTTCAGGAGTAACCGGACCATTCGCTCCCTCAGCAATAATTTTAGCTTTTATTTTAGGAGCATTTTCTTCGGTTATCTGATTTTCGAGGGCCGCTGGGATAAGTATATCGCAATCTAATTCCAATGCCGCCATAGTCTTGATAACTTTTGCACGGGGATAGTTGCTCAACTTTTTGTGTTGAGCTTTCCATGCCATAACATCTTCCAGATCCAAACCCTTAGGATTGTATAACCCGCAATCAACCTCAGCCAAGCCTACAAGAATAGCACCGTCCTCAACAAAGAATTTGGCAGAGTGATAGCCAACATTACCTAAACCCTGCACAACAACTCGCTTACCACTGACACCGGTTGTTAAACCAAGTTTCTTCATATCCTCTGCAATGCTCATTGCTTCGCGAATACCGTAATGTACACCTCTGCCTGTTGCTTCCTTTCGACCACGCACACCACCCTGACTAACAGGTTTACCTGTTACACATGCATAAGCGTCAATCTGATTTGGATGAAAGGCCACATAAGTATCCATGATCCAAGACATTTCACGCTCACCTGAACCAAAGTCAGGTGCCGGAACGTCAACACCGGGGCCAATAAAATTTTTCTTAATTAGTTCTGCGGTATATCTGCGTGTAATACGTTGCAACTCCTCTTCAGTATATTGTTTTGGATCAATTTTAATTCCGCCCTTTCCGCCTCCAAAAGGCACATCAACAATGGCACACTTGTAGGTCATTAACGCTGCGAGAGCCATAACTTCATCCTGATTTACAGCCATGCTGTATCTAATTCCGCCTTTGCAAGGCACTTTGTGGTGGCTGTGCTGTACTCGGTAGGCTTCAATAACTTCAATATTATTTCCTCGTTTCAACGGAAAACGCATGCGGTATACGCTGTTACAGGCTTTTATCTGATCTAAAAGTCCCTGTGGATAATTGGTGAATGCTGCAGCACGGTCGAAATAGCTGTTAACATTATCAAAGAAGCTAATCTCGTGGTGATCATTTTTTTGTTTTGCCATAAATTTATTTTAATGTTTTATTTTGATGAATTGCTTTTTCAATTTTTTTAAGTCGTAAATCCTGATAAATGAGATAGGTAGTTATTAAGAGAAAAATAACGACCAATACCGCAATAACCACGATCATTTTATCACCTCCACGCAACGATTGATTTAATTGCTGATCCAGGTTTTGGTTAGCCTGTTGCGCAAAAACGCCAATCGGCATAGCGTATAAAATGAGAAACAAAATTAATCTATACATCAGTCTGTTGAAGTTTCATTGTTGAATCAATTAATAACATTCTTGCGGTGGTTTGTGCTATCCAGAAACAAAAAAGTATCCACCCCAAAACAGCAGGATAAAAAATTAAGCGCAAACCGGCATCCAGGTCGTAAGCATTAAACCCGGGATTGCCCCCATTGCCGGGATGCAAGGAGTCCGTTAAGCGGGGAACAACATAAATAATTGGGATGAAAATGAAAAAGAATATAATATTCGTTACGGCACTGATACGAGCTTTTTTTTCATGATCCTCTATGGCGTTACGAAGAACAAAATAGGCGAAATACATTAATAGACCTATTAACGCAACCGTTTGCTTTGGATCATTATTCCACCATTGCTCCCAGGTAACCCTGGCCCACATCATTCCTGTGATGATACCGGCAATCCCGCAAATTGTAGCCACCGATGCTGTTGAGGTTGCCATGTAATCATCCGTGTTTTTTTGGCTATTTAAATATTTAATACTGTAAAATGCTGATGCCCCGAGTAATGCCGTCATACTAAACCACATTGGAACATGAAAAAACAGGTTGCGAATACTTTCGTGAAGTATGGGTAATTCAGGAACAGCATTATGCAATCCCGCAATCACTGAGTAAATAATTAGTACTACACTCAACAACTTCCACCAGCTAATTCCTGCTATCATTAAATTATCTGTCTAATATTTCGGTTGAAAAAGTAATTAGGAATCGTTAAAATGTGAAATTAAATTGTTTACATCTAATCATTATATAAGAATGGGAACAAGATGATAGCCAGAATCAGTGTTATGGCATTAAGCAAAATCAAAAAAGCCAAATCATTATAAGGAACCGACACCGAATTATTTTCTACCGAATAAATAGTGATTTTAATTAACAGTAATAGTACCGGCAGTAATATAGGAAGGCTTAAAATTGACATCACCGTTGAGCTGTTACCACTTTTTGAAGCAATGGCACTCATTACGGTTAATAATGATGAAATGCACACAGATCCAAAAATAAGTGTCAGGAAAAACACCCATTTGTTTAATACATAATCGCCAAGTATGATCGTATAGAGCACCCAGGTAACACACGATAACAAAAGCAATAAAAGTGCATTGTACACCATTTTTGCAACGATAAGTTGATGTGGTTTAACCAAAGAATAATAGTACAGATATCTGTTATTGGGTTCCAAAGTAAAACTTTTGGCTATTGCACTGATGGATGTAAAAAAGATAATAATCCAAAAAAGCACAACCCAGGTAAATGCATCCACATTCATAAATGAGACATAGAGCATCATTAATATACCCAATAGATAAAGCAGTAATCCATTCAAAGCAAAGCGCTGACGGAATTCAAGCATGATCTCTTTTTTAATAATTTGTAACAATGTACCTTAATTTATTTCGCAGTAAAAGTAAATTTGTGGGCTGAATAAATCTGATCGTGAAAAATTACTTATTAACGCTTCTACTAGGGCTTGGAATAATAGTAGCCTGCAACAACTCCGGCACAAATGATGATATTACTACAGAAATCATCAACAATCCCTCCAGTGCCGACCAACCGGTACCGGATCCATCCAAATTACCAAAACTCGTTTTCGACACACTTGAACACGATTTCGGCGAAATCAAGGAAGGTGAAAAAGTAACATATGAATTTATCTTTAAAAATAACGGCGCTAATAACCTATTAATAACAAACGTAGCGGCATCCTGCGGATGCACAACCCCTTACTACCCAAAAAACATAATTAAAGCCGGTGAGGGTGATAAAATTAAAATTGTTTATGATAGCAAAGGACGTCCCGGAAAATTCAATAAATCTATTACAGTAACCGCAAATACGTATCCCAATACCACAAAGCTCCATATTAAAGGCAATGTTATTGAGGCTAAATAATTAGAGTACTTTCGCACAAAATTTTCAACCAATGATTGACCTTTTACTGATGGCCCCTCAACAAGGACAACCCGGGGGCGGTTATATGAATTTGATCTTTATCGTAATGATGATTGTCGTATTCTATTTATTTATGATTCGTCCTCAAACAAAAAAAGTAAGTGACCAAAAGAAATTCATGGAAGCCCTTCAGAAAGGGGACAAGGTGGTAACTGTTGCTGGTATTCATGGCCGCATTAATAAGATTAATGAGAACGGAACGCTCGAACTAGAAATAGATACGAATGTGAAAGTTGTCATGGAGCGGAGCGGTATTTCTATGGAATACACCAAAGCGCTTCAGACAAGCAGTGAAAAAAAATAGAAAACGATTAATTGCTTAAAGTCGCCATAACCGGAAATATGGGCAGTGGAAAATCGACGGTCTGTTCGGTATTCTCTACCCTTGGTATCCCTGTTTTTAATGCCGATAACGCCGCCGCATATGAAATGGCTAATAATCAAATCATTATAGATCAAATAAAAAATTTATTTGGCGCAACGATTTACAAAGATGGCATACCCGATCGTGGGAGGATTGCTTCGCTGGTATTCAATGATACGAATAAAATGGCAGCACTAAATGCAATTATGCATCCGGCTACCATTCATCATTTTAAGGAATGGTGCAGTCATCAGCAAGCTAGCTACATAATCAAGGAAGCGGCGATATTATTCGAATCGGGAACGGATAGCGGTGTAGACAAAATTATTACGGTTTCAGCTCCTGAGGATTTACGATTGCAACGTGTTACAAAACGGAATCCGACCTGGAGTACCGACGAAATCAAAAGACGATTCTCGCTTCAGATGGATGAGCAACAAAAAATCAAACTTTCTGATTTTGTAATTATCAATGATGATAAACATTCTGTAATCGAACAAGTATTGCATATACACAAAAGCCTGACCGAATGAACAAGTCAGGCTTTTACTGATTAAATAGTTGCTTTTTAGATTAGGGTACTAATGCCTCAACCTGATTAGCGTTAAACTTGCTCATTACAAACAATCCATCGAAGCGAGCGCTTATCTGATATGCATCATTATAGGTGCTGTTGGTAATAGTTGCTTTATACTGCGCTACTCCGTTTTCAGTAAATGACTTCAATTTTAAGAATGTTCCATCCTGAAAATTAGTTAGTTTGATTACAACAAAACGAGTGTTTGTGGCGGAATTGAGGTCATTACTGATAACTGTGCCCTGTATTTGAAAGTTGTCTTGAGCGGATGATAGACTCACCGTTGTATTAACATCCTTAGTGTAAAGAGCCAGCAACTGGGATTCATTAAAACGAACCCGTGGTGATGACGAGGTAAATAACTGCTGTGTTGATGTTTGAGCAATACTCTGCATAATGGTTAAAGTGAACATTGCCAGAAGGATAAATTTTACAGATTTCATAGGTTTTTTGTTTGTATGAGTAGATTACGAAAGTTTACACTGCTAAGTTAGTTAATTACTTTTTTATAAGTATAAGTTGCTTATTCAGGTTTGATCCGGCTATTTGAATAACATAGCTACCCGGAGTGAGCTGATCTGTTTGCATTGGCACTTGTTGAATACCATTGATTGACTGATAAGTTCTTTGCTGTACAATAACGCCATCCATACGACTTATAGAAATGGTTACATCACTTTTTACCTTGATGTCGAGCTCTAAAATGGATAATCCTTCGGTAGGATTAGGATAAATACGTGCCTCTTGTTGCGTTTCGTTAAATAATATATCTGCAAAACCAACATTAGTTCCTGATAAATAGCCATTGGTAATAGCTTGTTGTACGGTTGAATTTGAAGCATTATCAATCTGACCATTAGGACTTATAAAAAGTCCAATGATGTGCATACTGTCTATATTCCAAGCTGCGGGGATTGAAAAAGTAAAGTTGTGAATAAATTCGTTTCCGGTAGTAGCAGTACCAAATGCATTGGCTTCGCCTGTAAATGAAGGACTTATAGCGCGGGCAACATGATTGTATATCATCAAGTTAGCCGGAACAGGATTTGGTAATAGCTCATAACCGCCCATAACCCCGTTTGAGCCTCCTGAGTAATAATTAGACTGAGCCCAACCATTTCCGGTACCTTTTACGTGATTCTCAGTCAGTACACAAGCAATTTTATAGTTTCCGGTGAAGTTTTGTGTAGCAGTTGTTTTAATGGAAACACTCAATGTTCCGTTAACAGCATCATAGTTAGCGCCATTAAGTAATACCGCCTTAGGCGCAATCTGCACCCTGGTGATAAATGAGGCTTCCATAGCGGATGGATCGATGTCGTTACCCCGGTCTATGAGTGCGCTGGGATAGCCGGAAAAACTGGCGCCCAGCGGCGTATCGTATTCCGCAATAGTCATAGGGTCTGCATTATGAACAGCAATACCTGCAAAATGCTCCCCATAAGCACTGGTTAAATTATCCATAAATACCGCACCTCTTGGGCACCATCCACACCAGGTACCTGTGCCCTCCTCTGCAACTACTATTTTACCTGTTGCCGGTTGAATGGGATTAACAAATATGATTTTATCATTATCAGAAGTATCGTCATCAAGGGTATTATTGACCAGAGTGATATGACCCGTAAGTGGCTGACTGCCAGCCACCAGAATAATAGATTGATCAAAAGTTAGTTGCGTTTCATTTCCACCGGCAATTGAAAGACCGGTTATTGTTTGATTGTAGGCTGATCCGTTATATAAAACATCAACCTTATAGGATGTAATTGCATCAATGCCGAGATTTCGGATCGTAAACGTAGGTTTTACGGATTGCCCAACCAGGCCATTAGGTATATTAAGGATGGTTAATGATGCATTTAATTGCGGCGCTGTATAGGGTGTATGCGTATAGTTGACATCATCTACATAAAACGAACTGTTACCAATAGCAAAAAGATTCATGCTGGCTATTTCATATGTCGTATTCTGGAATGTGCCAACTAAATTACCATCGATTTTAACTTGCCATTCAGAGTTGTTCAAATTAACCGAAAGCACAAAATCAAACCACGTTCCTTGTGTATATGGTACGGATAATAGTATCGAACCATTATTCGTAATCTCAAGAGTTGCATCGGCTTTAAATGTTGCATCAAGTGCCCATATTTGGCCGGGTGTACTTGTTTTTTGTAGGTTGAAATAGCCTTGTTTGCCGCTCGTAACATTTAACTTCATGCCAATCTCGAATTGGCCTGTATTAAAAACATATTCAAAGGGTAATATTATATCTGTGGGTCCACCATTTGTAGATGTAAAAAAAATAGATTGATTGCTGTTAAAGGCATTTGTGTTAATTATGGTAACATCTTCAGTTGCTGTGTAGGGCAATGTCCAGGTTTTCCATACCGTAGAGGAAGCGGCCAGTTTACTTCCCGGCGTATAGCTTTCAAATCCATCAGAAAATGTTTGTGCATTCGACCTGATGAAGCCAATAGTAATGATTAAGAGTGTAATGTAAAATCGTTTCATGATTCAAGTGGTTTATTATTTATTAGGTATGGAGATTTTTTGATTGTTAACGGTGATAAACCAGCTTTCAGCTTCACCTTTATCTAAAAAGACGCGCAGATTTAATCCATTATTTCTGTACATATTTTCTGTTATCGTGCCTTTGTCCTTGTATTCATCGTTCTCTATAATGGCTACGTTGAGCGATTTTACATCGTTTGGTATAGCTGAAGCCCTGAAAAATGTGTTGGTTACTGAAGCTCTGAATTGCAATAAACGCACATCAATCATTAGCAGATTTGTCGGACTTGGATTGCTTCTTAAAAGTTCAATCAATTTGATTTGCATGTCGTCGGCGTCGGTATCTTTTAGTAAAACACCAACAATATCAATTTGATGATATAAGTTATTAATAGTCAAGTTTATCGTATAACTCATGAGTATGCTTTGTGTAAAAATAACCAGAATTCAGACTTTATTCAAGCAAGCTCTGCCCTGCACTCCAATATAATTCGCTCAGCGTTTTGGAAACCTTGTTTCTTAAATCTATTTGTTTTAATTCGGCATTTATCATAGTCACTTCACGGGTATTTACAAGAAACAAAGTGCTTTCTCCGTTGAAGAATTTATCGCGTTCACCGTTTAGTAAAAGATTGGTAAGCTCAACCTGTTCTTGTTGAATGATGAGCTGACTACTATATGTAAGATATTCATTAAAGGTGCTCTCTATATTATTAATGATATCGCGTTCAGTCTGAGTTAAATCCTGTTTGGTTTGATAAATCTTTAATGTATTCATTTGTAATTTACCACGCTCCTTTCTAAGTAAGAGTGGATAATACAAACTCATACCAAACTTATAATTATTTCTGAACGCTGTTTCCGTAACACTGTTCATGTTGAACTCAGCCGGTGTATTAATGAAATTATAATCGATATGTAAAGCAGGAAGCAAGTTGTTTCGTAGTAATTGCTGTTCAATTTCAAATATGTTGATTTTTGTATTTAATGCAACCAACTTTGGATGATTTCTTTTTGCCTCCTCAATAAGTGTTTGCATAGCTGCAGCATTTACATTACGATTAATAAATCGATTAAAGGCCGGCACTATGGTTGTGTCAAGATTTAGTGGACGCTGCTCATCACTCCATAAATAGTTTCCAAGCCTAATGATTGAATTCTGAAAATCAACAAAAGCCTGAAGTTTTAAATTTTTTCGATCGAGTAAAAATATTTTCGCTTCGACACTATCTATAGCGGCCTCATCACCTCCAATTACACGTTGTTTTACTGCAGTGAACCGCACTTCAGCAAGTTCCTGAGCTATGGTAAGCTGTCTGTAACGATAGTAGGCCATTTCCCAGTTCCAGAAATCTTTTGCTGCCTCCAAGATTAATTTATTAATGATACTGACTTTTTCAGCCTCATTCATATCAGCCATTTGAAGTGCTTGTTTCAGAGCCGCACGTCGTTCATCCATCCATAAACTGCGTCCAACAGGCCAGCTGATTCCAGCATAAATCAAACCTTCACTCGGTGTAGCGGTCTCGTCCGAAAGAAAAAATCCTGTGTTACGTTCAAACCCTGCTTTAATGTCGGGCCCCAGCCAAACCGGCACCTTAAGCCAGCTATCCCAATAGCGATAATAGTTCTTAGCATCGTATTGTTTGGAGTTCGTTTCAGTATTAATCGTAGGATCGAAGTTTCCGCGGGTAAAACGAATCTGTGCCTTTGCAACGTCAGGAAGTGTGTTGGCCTGTTTGGCGACCGGATGATTTTTTAACACATAACTGATAAACGAACCAAACGATAGTGAATCAGTAAGGGACTGAGCAAATGCAATGTTTGCAAAAATCGTTATTTGAAAAAAAACAAGAACAAATGGGTTGATCAGTCTACTCCTCATCTATCGGCGCATTTTCCTTTTTTGACTTTGATTTTGCATCATTGTTCTGATAGCCTGTATATTCTGGCGGGAACCCGTTAAACTGTCGCCATAACTCATACCAGATGGGTACATCCTGAAGCATCATCCATCCTTTTACACCGGTACCTACTTTAAGCATATCCGGCCATTCCTTGTCGGTTTCAGCATCCGGGGTAACGAGTATTCTGTACTTACCATCCGTATCAATATAGTCGATAACGGCAACCTCTCCGCTGAACGTTCCAAACGATGCGGCAGGCCAACCGCTGAAAAATATTATAGGCCAGCCATCAAACTGTAACCGGACTTTACTTCCGCGCTTCAGAAGTACAATATCCATAGGTCTTACGAATATTTCTGCCGCCATTTCTGGAGCTTCTGGCATAATGGTACAAATAGCCTGACCTTCCTTGACAATTTCTCCTACCCCACTAATACTTGCCTGAACAATAAATCCACTTTGTGGTGCGGTCACAAAATAATAGCCACTGCGAATACTCATATTGGCATAGTCATTATTCATCTTAGAAATATCGGCCTCGGTCTGATAGAAGTATGATAATGCCGCATTCAACTCAGATTCTGCCTTGCTGATTTTATCGAGGTATTCGGCCTGTAAACTGCTTAGCTCAATGTTCGCATTCATAAATTCCTGTCGTGATGCCATGAGTTTATTTTCAGCTGAAACCATATAGGCTTGCGTTTCCTGGGCTTTTAATTTTCTTCGCTCATGTTCAGTGAGAGATATCAGGTTTTTATTTAATAATGTATCGGCACGTTTTAGCTGATTGACGGCAATTTCATAGGCGGCAAATGAAGCTTTTACATCCATGCTATCGCTTATTACTTTGAGTCGTGACTGCTTTAACTTATTTCTGGCCTTTTGCAAACTGAAATCCAGACTGCTTTGCAAAGCTTTAATCTGATTGCCCAATGACTGAATCTTCAGTGTGTTTGATGATAACGATCCCTGCTTAGACGTAATTTGCTCCTGAAGTCTGACTAATAATTGCGGGTCAAAATATTTGTCTTTAATCTCTGTCAACTCCACTATCGTATCACCCTTATTTACATACTGTCCCTCCTGCACATACCAGTTTTTTACCTTGCCGGCAATAATGGATTGTATTGTTTGAGGTCGGTCTTGTGGTTTATAGGTAGTTACCCTTCCATTGCTCATAATATTTTGCGTCCAAGGTAGAAAAAGGAACAAGATAAATATGGCAAGTACAATCAAACAAAAATTAGCAAATTGCTTACTGAATCTGGGTTGCCTTATTAGGTGGGCTGATAATTTTAATGATGTATTTTCAACAGTCTTCTTTTCCATATTAAATATTATATATCAACTCCCTGAAATTTTTATTTGTCTCTTCCATAGTTTTAAAGTCACTATCTGCTGTAATTGTACCCTCTTCTAACAAAAGAATTCGATTACAATATTGCATAATAATTGGATCGTTGGATATCATAATTACAGACCAAGGGTGCCTGGGATCAGTTAAGGTTTTAATAATTCGAACCTTATCTCCGCGTGAAACACCCATCAAAAAATCGTCTAATACCAATACACGTGGTTTATCTACCATGTTTCTGGCCAGTACGATCCGTTTCTCCGTTCCGCTTGAAAGACGAATGGCTCCACCTACAATCTGTGTATCAAATCCATCGGGCAACTGATTAATCCACTCAGATAATCCAACGGTGTCAATAGCCCATTGCAGATCAGTTACTGAAATATTTTTTCTTCCTATCAGAATATTTTCCATCAGCGTTCCGTCAAAGATGCCCTGCTGAGAAATGTAATCCCCTAAATAATCGAAAAGCGACAATCTGTTGATGCTTCGTAAGGACATGCCATTATACAGAATCGTTCCTTTGTAATGATCATAAATACCAAGCATGATATTAACCAAAGTGGTTTTACCCGAACCATTATCACCACAAATACAAATTCGTTCACCGGGCATTATTTTCAGATTTACATCTTTCAGCACAATAGATTTTGAATCCGCATATTGATAACTCAGATTCGTTATATCTATCTCGATGCCATCCTGAGCCATAGCCATAGGAAACTCAATCCCACTGTAATTATCTGTTGGAAGTTGTTTAACCTTAGTCAGTTTCTCCGTACTTGTTAATACGTCGTACACTGTATCCAGTTTAACAATTATTTTCTCAATACTATTCATAATGAGAATGATAATAATTTCAGCCGCGATAAACTGACCTAATGTAATCAGCTGACTGATAATGAGGTAAACACCTAACAATAACAAGGTAGCCGTTATCGCTGTTTTGAAAAAAACAAAACTGTAGTACTGGGTTACAAGAACGCTAAAGTGCTTGTTCCGCCAATGCAAATATTTATTTAACAATGATTCCGTTTTATCCTGAGCGAAGGTTGTATTACCTGCGAGCTTAAACGTGGATAAGGCTCTTGCCATTTCTTCAAGCCAATTGGCTATTTTGTATTTATATGTACTTTCATTGATGCTAGTCTCTAATCCCTTTGGCCCGGTCGACATTATCAGTATAATAAGCATCAACAAAAGAAACACACCAATCACCACAAAAATTGGGTGATACAGCGTTAGTAGAATAATGCCAAAAAGAATTTGTAATGAAGCAGAAGAGAAATCGATTAGTAAAGTTGAAACCCCTTTTTGAACTGACACGACATCAAAAAAACGATTAATCAGTTCCGGAGGATTATACTTTAGGATGGACTCGAGTTGAATTTTAGGGATGACATAAGCATATTGTAGCGTATTCTTCACAAACATGCGTTGTCTGATGTATTCCACAAGTTGCAACTGCATAATTGTTATGAAACCGGAACCAAATATTCCAAGAATTACAAATAGAATGAGTATATAAACAGAGGTGACAGCCTGACCACTACTGACAAACGTTATCAGACTTTGAATACCCAAGGGTAAAGACAAGGTGATGATACCGGACAATAATGCATATAACCAGATATATACTATTTCTTTACGCTCTTCACTCAATAAAGCCAGAAACTTGGATACAATCTTAAATCGCCCCTTGAATGAATTAATCTCCACGTGATCTTCTTTATGGTCGGTTTGCGCTTCAATTGGAAACAGGGTAATACAACTTACCGTACCATCACTATTTTTTTCAAGGTTGAGTTCAGTTATTCGTGAGATTGAATTGGTATTGGCGGCATCCGGTGTATCCGCAAGGAAGTGAAAAAAGGTATAGTTATTCTTATTGTCTGTTTTTTTAATAACTACTGCAACTATTTCGTTCGACTGATTGCGATCAAACACAAGCACCGGATGAGGCGCCGACATCAAATAGGCCATCAGTTCTCTTTCATTAAATTGTTGTTGTTGAAAAACAACTCCTGACTTATTGCACAATAAAATAAGTTGCTTAATGATTTCATCAGAGTTGTGCAACTTGTTGTGCATCAGAGATAAATCCGCTTTCTCACTGATTAAGTAATCCTCCGGATTGAACCCGGATTCTTCAATCAGTTTGGTGAAAATGGCATTAACATAACTCTTCAGCGGCATAGATCAGGTTTATTTTTTTTAAAATTCATCAATGAAATTTTGGGAATATGCAAACTATAGACCGATTTTTCAACATTATCATAAAAAATATCCATAATTCTGTTATTTCACTATAAGAATAAATAAAAAGCCACACCTTTTGCAAGATGTGGCTTTGGGCAGGAGATATTTTGACGCTGTTTAGCTGTTTCTCGTATTTGTTTTTACAGGCTGTTTGGATATAGCTCCCGGACAACCAAATTTTGGTGTGCAAGCCGATGAGAGAAGCACCACACCCAATAGCAGTGTGAAAACTATACACATTCCGATGTTTTTACTTGGCGTTTTCATTTTACAAAATGTTTTGATTATGAATGTATTTTGCATGGTAATACGTAAAAGTACAAAAATAGTTCCAAGCCTAATGAACAACATCCATTTTATAGCTATTGGAGGTGCCGTGATGCATAACCTGGCTATCGCATTAAAAAATAAGGGTTATAAGATTACAGGGTCTGATGATGAAATATTCGACCCGGCTCTTACAAAACTGAAAAAGCACAATTTATTACCTGAAATAATCGGATGGGACGCAAATAAAATACATCCGGAACTTCACGCCGTTATACTGGGAATGCACGCTAAATCAGATAATCCCGAGCTCATACGTGCTCAGGAATTGAATATTCCGATTTACTCCTTTCCTGAATTTATCTATGAACAAAGCAAGAATAAAAAAAGAATAGTCATAGGTGGCAGTCATGGAAAAACCACCACAACGGCAATGATTATGCACGTATTAGGTTACAAAGGCGTTGACTTTGACTATATGGTTGGGGCTCAGTTGCAAGGGTATGAACTCACGGTTCGTCTCAGTGAATCAGCACCCGTAATCCTGCTCGAGGGCGATGAATATCCTGATTCAGCATTGAATCAAACACCAAAATTCCATATCTATGAGGCAAATACCGGTGTAATAACAGGAATTGCCTGGGATCACGTTAACGTTTTTCCAACGTTTGAAAGCTATAAAAAGCAGTTCAGAATTTTTGCTGAAAACATACCTGCTGTTGGCCGATTAATCTATAATCAGACGGATAGCGTTTTAGATGAACTCATCGCAGAATCATCTATACGGTGTAAAATTGTTGGCTATGAATTACCTTCCTATCAGGTTATTCAAAATAAGGTTGTAATTAGTCACGGTGGCATTGAATATCCTTTGGAAATATTCGGACAACACAACCTACTCAATTTGATGGCGGCCTGGAATGTTTGCAACGAACTTGGCATTTCTGACACTGAATTTTTAACAGCGATTCAATCATTTACCGGAGCAGCCAAGCGGTTGGAGTTAATTGCTGAACAAGAGCACTCAGCCATATATAAAGATTTTGCCCACTCCCCATCTAAACTGAAGGCTACCATACAGGCAATGCGAGAAAAATACCCTAATCGCAAGTTAGTTGCTTGCATGGAACTGCATACATACAGCAGTTTGAATAAAAAATTTTTAATGGAATATGCGGGAAGCATGAAAGCCGCTGATCATCGCTATGTATATTTTAATGACCATACTATTGCTCTTAAACGATTAGAGTCGATAGCTCCTTCCGAGATTAAACATTTTTTTAATGATGAAGAACTCATTGTTTTAACTGATAAAAAAGAATTAAGGGAAGCTTTACTCGCTACAAATTGGACCGAATGTAATTTGCTGATGATGTCCTCGGGAAACTTTGATGGCCTCGATTTAACTGAACTTTCTACCTTTGTTATTAACAACGTTAAATATGTTTGATAACTTGAAGCTTAGTAATCCGCTTGCTGTATTGGATTTGGAAACAACCGGAACCGACTATGCACGAGATCGTATTGTTGAAATTGCATTAGTTGTTCTGTATCCCGACGGTTCGGTGAAAGAGTGGAATGATTTAGTTAATCCGGGAATATCCATTCCAAAAGCATCTTCCGACATCCACGGAATTACCGACGAAATGGTTCGTAATTGTCCTCCCTTCAGGGAGATTGGACCGAAATACGTCAATGCGCTGGAAAATTGTGATCTCTGCGGATTTAACTCAAATCGATTCGATTTTCCTTTCCTGGTTGAAGAGTTTTTACGAAATGATTGTGTTTTCAGTACGGAGGGGCGTCGTTTTATAGATGTTCAGCGTATTTATCATAAAATGGAACCCAGGAATTTACAGGCGGCCTATCGATTCTATTGCAATAAAGAACTTACAAATGCACATAGTGCTCTGGCTGATGCCCGTGCAACCATGGAGGTTCTAAACAGTCAGATTGTAAGATATACTGAGTTACGCTCCGATGCACAACAATTACACAACATCAGCAAAGACGGCGATTTTGTGGATATCGGTCGAAACATGTACTTTGATCAGGATGGAACAGAAAAATTCAATTTCGGTAAACACAAGGGTAAGTCGGTTCGAGAAATATTCAAAAGTGAACCCCAGTATTATGAATGGATCATGCGTAGTGACTTCCCTCTGGACTTTAAACAAAAAATAAAATCAATCAAAGAAAAAATCTAGTCTATACTTAATATTGCATTCAATTCGTTATACCATCATTGAAAAACAGTATCATCATCATACCTACCTATAATGAAATTGAGAATGCACCTCGCATCATCAGAACTATTTTTAAATTATATGAAGATGCACATATCCTAATCATTGATGATGGTTCACCGGACGGAACTGCGGAAGAAGTAAAAAAAATGATAAACGATTTTTCCTCAAAACTCTTCATCATAGAACGTAAGGGAAAACTTGGATTAGGTACAGCATACATTACCGGATTCAAATGGGCGCTTGAAAAAAAATATGATTATATCATCGAAATGGATGCCGACTATTCGCATCCTCCCGAAAAACTGATTGAGTTATACAATGCCTGTTCATCCGGTGGCGCCGATGTTGCTGTTGGTTCAAGATATACTAATGGTGGGAAAGTGGTAAACTGGCCGGTGGGGAGAATTCTTATGTCCTATTTTGCCAGTTTATATGTTAGAATGATAACGTTTATGCCCGTTAGGGATACAACAGCGGGTTTTGTATGTTATAAAAGGAAGGTATTGGAGAATATAAATTTAGATACCATAGAATTTATAGGATACGCATTTCAGATTGAAATGAAATATGCAGCTTGGAAAAAGAAATTCATCATTAGGGAAGTTCCAATAACATTCACTGACCGCAAAGAGGGGGAATCAAAAATGAGTAAGGGTATTTTTAAAGAGGCTGTTTTAGGTGTATTAAAAATGCGAACTAAGGGCTATAAATGAGTTTTATTCATCCTCATCCCAATTACTTACCAGTCGCCTGAGCTCAGCTAATAGCTCATCCTGATTAACGGTATAGTAATTTTTATGCATAGCATTCTTTGCTTCATATTTACGCTTATTCAGCCACTCATATACACTCAGAGCTTCAGTATGCTTATTAATAATCTTTTGATGCAATTTCCTTATTCGGTTCATCTCAGCAGTATCACCATCTATTGAGTCATGTTGTATATACTCATAACGAAGTTGAACTAATTCCATAAAATAAGCTGTTCTGTGTATGACTTCTTCTATGGATAAGCCTCCCTGCCCCAAAAGGTCGTGTAAGACATTATCGTTAAAAGTTAGTTTAGGTTTCATTTAGGACCGGCAATGTACATACTGAAATCAAAATGAGAAAGGGTTCCTGACAATAAATATTTATAACAGAAAATGCATCAACAGTTTAAAATAATTCGGTCTGTCCGGATTTATTATTTTTCGTTACCTCTTTTTTTTTAGTCGGGCCTATATCCCACTCCACGTCTGATTTATGCTTAGATGCAGGAATCTTAAAGTTAGTTTTAACCGATTGGGTAGTCGATGTAGTACTTGTTGCATTACCTTTTTTTTCGTGATATTCATCGGTATTAGAATCAGAAATCTTTGAAGGCCTCCCGGTTGAATCGAGGATAGAGGCTTCAATGAAATCATCATCAACAGCTTTATTTCCCAGAGCCTTCCAACCCTTAATTTCAATAAACTTGTCGGGCTGTATTTGTTTTACAACCGGTGTTTTTTTCTTGCCGGATTTAATTTCAAAGAGACACGTCGAGTTCGTTGTTGCCAAAACCACCTTGCTGTCCGGATGCTCTGTGATAAACATAAATTTCTTTTCAGTAGTGAGTGTTTCAAGATTAAATCGTTTGATAAAAAAGGTTTTTGAATTACCATCCATATAAAGGCAATTAATGGTCATCGAAGGATGATATTTTTCTATTATGAGCACTTTTGACGAATCATAGCGATTGGTTAGTTCGTAGCTTGTTAATTCGTAATGGCCATTTTCATACACAACTAATATCTTATCGTCGTTTTGAAAAGAACCTACGAATTTGCCTTTACCCTCTTTATTTAATCTGCATATCGTATCATCAAACCAAATCTCTATGCCTTGTAATGTAGCCGGCCCCTTTTCAATTAGTTTTACTGACTTTATTGGATAACGAGTCAGAATATTGCCTTGTGATGTTCTTCCCTTGATGGCTAACTCGGCAAAATTGTATTCAAAGTCTTTAATCTTAGCCTTACACCGTGGATCCAACACAACCCGGATACGCTCAGATTCTGCATTAGGGTTAATAGAAAAATAATGCACCTTAGATCCTTCAGATCCTTTAGTCAGATCATATTCTTTATCGCGCGTGATACCTGATACGTTGAAACGCTTAACCATGATATTTCCAACCTTGCCATCTCTATAGATGAGGTGGTAGGTTGTCCGCTCATCATTCTTTTTAAATATAGAGAGGTAAATAATTTTTTTACCCACAAATGTCTTCTCAGCCACACGGGTTATCATCATTTTACCATCTTCTCTGAAGACAATGATATCATCAAGGTCTGAACAATCTGTTACAAATTCATCCTTTTTCAAACCATAGCCCACAAAGCCATCTTCGCGATTTACATATAACTTTTGATTGGCCAGTGCTACGGTCTGAGCCTTGATCGTGTCAAATGTTTTTATTTCTGTTTTACGTTCACGGCCGGCCCCGTATTTCTTAAGCAGATTCTCATAGTACTTTATAGTGTAGTCTCTAAGGTGCTCCAGATCATATTTGGTTTGTTCAATATCAGCTTCAATACCTTTGATATGTTCGTCGGCCTTAAAGGAATCATATTTAGAGATGCGTTTAATTTTTATCTCTGTCAATCTTAAGATATCTTCCTCGGTGATTGCTCTTCGGAATAATTTTTTGTATTTACTTAAGCCTTTGTCTATTGCCTGTATAACGGCTTCCCAAGTTTCACATTCTTCAATGTCACGATAAATCCGTTTTTCAATAAATATTTTTTCAAGACTTGAATAATGCCACTCCTCTTCGAGTTCATTCAATTTAATTTCCAATTCCTGCTTTAATAAAGCCTGTGTGTTATCTGTATTGACTTTCAACAAATCTGTTACACCAATGAATTGTGGCTTCTTGTCAACAATTACACAACAATTAGGAGAGATAGATATTTCACAATCTGTAAAGGCATAAAGTGCATCAATTGTAATATCCGTACTGACACCGGCGGCCAAATGAACTACAATCTCAACATTTTTTGCTGTGTTATCCTCAACTTTACGAACCTTGATTTTACCGTTATCATTTGCTTTCAGAATAGAATCAATCAGCGAACCGGTAGTTGTTCCAAATGGAATCTCACGAATAACGAGTGTTTTTTTATCCAGTTCCTCAATACGTGCTCGCACCCTGACTTTTCCTCCACGCTTACCATCATTATAATTCGCAACATCGATTTGGCCTCCCGTTGGGAAATCGGGATAGATATTCACTTTTTTATTGCGCAGTATATCTATTGAACCTTTTATAAGCTCAATAAAATTATGAGGCAACACTCTTGTACTTAATCCAACCGCTATCCCGTCAACTCCTTGAGCAAGCAACAATGGAAATTTAACCGGTAAGGTTAGTGGCTCTCGTTTGCGTCCATCATAGGACAATTGCCAGCCGGTTGTTTTGGGATTAAATAGTATCTCTAATGCAAACTTGGATAATCGAGCCTCTATGTATCTTGGTGCGGCTGCCGGGTCGCCGGTTCGAATATCTCCCCAGTTTCCCTGCGTATCGATCAGTAAATCTTTCTGCCCAATATTGATGATAGCATCGCCAATAGAGGCATCGCCATGAGGATGATACTGCATCGACTGGCCAATGATATTAGCCACCTTATTGTAGCGACCATCCTCCATTTCATACATAGCGTGTAAAATGCGTCGCTGTACGGGTTTGAGGCCATCTTCTACTGCAGGTACGGCTCGCTCCAGTATAACATAAGATGCATAGTCTATGAACCAATTTTCGTACATATTATGTACGGCCGGCTGGTTCTTATTTTCTCCGACTTGTTTATCAGCAGGGTTAAATACCATTTTTCTAGTTTCAGATTCTACGTTGGTTCGATCAATTTGAGCTAAGTTCCGCTAATCCTTAGTTTACCACAGAGGTGATTTTCCACAGCTGTTCGAAAAGAGTGATGCATTGTATGTTTTACAAAAAATCACAACAATTAAATAAGGACAGATGATTATCCTTGCAACTACTCTTCTAAAAACGGATATCGATAATCTTTGGGAGGAAGCAGGTTCTCTTTTATTGTTCGGGCCGATACCCAACGCAGTAAATTCAGAGCCGATCCCGCCTTATCATTGGTACCTGATGCACGAGCCCCTCCAAATGGTTGTTGGCCTACTACAGCTCCAGTTGGTTTATCGTTGATATAGAAATTACCTGCCGCATTTCTAAGTTTATGTGATGCCATCCGCACGGCTGCGCGGTCCTGAGCAATGATTGAACCGGTTAATGAATACACTGAGGTATTGTTGACAATATCCAGTGTCTCTTCAAATTGACTTTCGTCGTATACATACACCGTGAGAACGGGACCAAAAATTTCTTCACACATAGTACGATAGCTTGGATTTTTTGTAACAATAATAGTTGGCTCAATAAAATAGCCTTCTTTATTATCGTAATGTCCACCGGCAATAATCTCCACATCTGACGTTTTTTTTGCTTCCTCGATATAGGATGTAATGGTATCGAAGGCTTTTTCGTCGATAACTGCATTAATGAAGTTACTGAAGTCTTCGGTGGTACCCATTTTGAATGTAGCTAAATCGCCAAGAACGCGCTCTTTGACTGCAGGCCACAGATTGGATGGAATGTAAGCCCGTGAAGCGGCTGAACATTTTTGTCCCTGATATTCAAATGCCCCGCGGCTGAGTGCTGTTGCCACGATTTCGACATCAGCACTGGGATGTACCATAACAAAATCTTTACCCCCTGTTTCACCAACGATCCTTGGATAGGATTTATAACCGGCAATATTTTGTCCTATGGCTTTCCACATACCCTGAAAAACACCCGTTGACCCAGTAAAATGAACTCCGGCAAAATCAGGATGCTTAAAAATAATATCGCCTGTTAATGGTCCTGGAGTATAAATGAGATTGATAACCCCGGCCGGAAGCCCTGCTTCCATTAATACTTCCATAATCACATTCGCAGAATAAATTTGGGTATTTGCCGGTTTCCATACCACCGTATTACCCATCAGCGCAGCACTCGTAGGTAAATTACCGGCTATTGCCGTGAAATTGAATGGGGTAATGGCAAAAACAAAACCCTCTAGTGGGCGATACTCTACCCTGTTCCAGGTCGCCTTTGGTGAGAACGGTTGATCCTGATATAGTTCGGTCATATATTGAACGTTAAACCGAAGAAAATCTATTAATTCACATGCACTATCAATCTCAGCCTGGTACACATTTTTAGATTGACACAACATGGTTGCCGCATTTATTTTTGCCCGATAGGGCCCGGCAAGCAGTTCGGCCGCCTTCAAAAATATAGCCGCACGCTCCTCCCAAGTATACAACTCCCAATTTGATTTAGACTGAAGGGCGGCATCGATTGCATTATTTACGTGGCTTGCATCTCCTTTATGAAAGTGACCTAACACGTGGTGGTGCTCATGTGGGGGGCTCATAGCACCTAATTTCCCTGATGTAATCGGCTTACCGCCAATATACATAGGATACTCAACTGTTGTTGACTTGAATGTCTTAAGTGCTGTCTTTACGTCAGCACGTTCTTTGGAACCTTTGGCATAAGAAAGAACATTTTCATTTATGGCAATAGGCGGTGTAAAAATGGCGTTACTCATAAAAAAATTATTGCGGGCTAAGTTACTCTACTATTCCAACTGCAGTTGTGAATAAAACCGGAACAACTCTGAATAACAGCGTTTGCAAGCGTTTAATTTTATTGCCAATCATTCAATCCTTAAATTAATTTATGCAGGACACGGGAAATCATCTAAAAACAGAGTTGGAAATTGTTCAAGAGGACTCCACCGAAATGGAACTTGATGTAGCAGTTGAACCGGAGGAAAAAGTTAAGCCGAAGAAAAAACGTAAAAAAAATCCTCAGAAAGAGAAAGAGGATGCGGTTACGTCTGAGGAAAATAACATAGAAAAAATTGCGTTCCACAAACGAGTAATTCAATTCCTGCAGGATGAACGAACTCATAAGATTTTTGGTTTGGTTACCGTACTGTTTGCCGTATATAGTGCAGTTGCAATGATATCTTATTTCATGACTTGGAAAACTGATCAGGATCTCGTAAATAAATTTTCGTGGTCATTACTATTTAGTCCTGAAATTATTGTTAAGAATCATTTAGGCCGCCTGGGCGCATTTCTTTCTCATCAATTTGTATTTAATGGATTTGGTGTAATGTCAGCACTGATTCCAATACTCTTGTTTTCTGCCGGCTTGAATATGGTATTCAAAAAAAGTATAATGCCCCTGAGTGCAATTTTCAAATTCAGCCTCATTGCTATGAGCTTATTGAGCGTATCACTCCAGTTTATTTTTTCAACTATAGATTTCCCTATTGGCGGCGCTTTTGGTTCAGTGATTAACAGCTACCTCAATAATTTCCTGGGTTCAATCGGAACAGCTACTTTACTTGGTACTATTATACTTTCAACACTCGTTTGGATTTTTAATGTTGATTTTAATCAGATCATTCCAAAAAAGAAACTACAAGCTTTGAGAACAGAAAACGACTCACCTCTTCCTGAAGCCATTTTGGATACTCCCACGCCGACCAGAGTTAAAGTAATTAATCCCCAACCAATAGTAAATCCTTCCGATATCGTTAACACCGTTAAAAAAGAAGAGGTAGAAGAAAAAACATTCGTTCAACCCGAAGATACCTTTACTACCGTAAATCCTAAAAACAAGCAGGAAAATACTGACGCTGAAGGTGAATTAACACTGGATATCGTTGAAACCGCAGACGAAGAAATATTGGAAAATGTTGAGTATGGTTCCATACAATCGCAATACGACCCTACACTGGATTTATCCGGCTATGAATTCCCCAATCTGGAATTAATGAACAATTATGGATCAGATAAAATTAAAATCGATCCTGAAGAATTGGAGCGAAACAAAGATCAGATCGTACAGACCTTACAGAATTATAACATCGATATTCAAAAAATTAAAGCTACGGTAGGTCCAACAGTTACACTTTATGAAATCGTACCGGCACCCGGTGTTCGTATTTCTAAAATTAAAAACCTGGAAGACGATATCGCTTTAAGCCTTGCCGCCTTAGGCATTCGCATCATAGCGCCTATACCCGGAAAAGGAACAATAGGTATTGAGGTGCCAAATATCAACAAGGATACGGTTTCGATGCGCTCCCTGATTGCATCGGAGAAATTCCAGCACGCACAAATGGATTTACCCATTGCATTGGGCAAAACCATATCTAATGAAATATTCGTTGCAGACTTAGCCAAAATGCCCCACCTGTTAGTAGCTGGTGCAACCGGACAGGGTAAATCAGTTGGTATCAATTCCATTCTCATATCACTTCTTTACAAAAAACATCCATCACAATTAAAATTTGTGATGATAGATCCTAAGAAAGTGGAACTGAGCCTTTACTCGAAAATAGAAAAACACTTCCTGGCTAAACTGCCGGGCGAGGAGGATCCTATTATTGTTGACACCAAAAAAGTTATCAATACACTCAAGGCACTCTGCGTGGAAATGGATCTGCGTTATAATCTGCTCAAGGATGCCGGAGTAAGAAATCTGAATCAATACAACGAAAAGTTTTTAAACAGAAAACTAAATCCGGAAAATGGACATCGCTATCTCCCCTATATCGTTTTGGTAATTGATGAATTTGCCGATTTAATAATGACCGCGGGAAAAGAAGTAGAAATGCCGATTGCACGTTTAGCTCAACTAGCCCGGGCAATTGGTATTCACCTGATAATTGCCACACAACGCCCTTCAGTAAATATTATTACCGGAACAATCAAAGCAAATTTTCCGGCTCGTATTGCGTTCAGAGTTCAAAGTAAAATTGATTCTCGGACTATCCTGGATCAGGGCGGTGCTGATCAACTAATAGGTAGAGGCGATTTATTATTGTCTGTTGGAGGTGATACCATACGACTGCAGTGCGGTTTTGTTGATACCCCTGAAGCAGAAAAAATTGTTGACTTCATCGGAGAACAAAAGGGATATCCTGAAGCCATGCTGTTACCTGAGGTACACGATGAAGAAGGCGATCAAATGATGGATGATTTTAATTTAGATGACCGGGATGAATTTTTTGATGAAGCGGCACACCTCATTGTTTCCACCCAACAAGGCTCCACATCACTCATTCAACGAAAATTAAAGCTTGGCTATAACCGTGCCGGAAGACTAATGGATCAGTTAGAAGCTGCCGGTGTTGTTGGTCCGGTTCGAGGAAGCAAACCCCGTGAGGTATTAATCAAGGACATTATACACTTGGAACAGTTTTTGGGTGGTAAGGAATAAAATGAAGCAAATGTTCCGTTTTAATCTTTTACTATACGCACAACTATTTATTGCATTCTGCACCTTTTCACAGGCTAATGATCCGCAGGCTACAAAAATTTTAAATGAGATTAGTCAGAAATACAAGTCATATACTACCCTTCAGACTTATTTTACTCTAAAAGTTGAAGAGCGTGATGGTAAGATAATCAATAATCAACAAGGTATATTACATACCAAAGGTGATAAATATAAATTGGAATTACCCGGACAGGAGCTCTATTGCGACAACGAAACTTGCTGGTTATACTTAAAAGATGCCAATGAAGTTCAGATTAATAATTACGACCCACTGGAGCAATCAATCATTCCTACTCAGTTTTATACCATTTATGAGAAAGATTATTTCTATGCACTCACTGAGGAAATTACTGAAAACAATAAGGTGTATCAAATCATTGAATTAACACCCAATGATAAAAGCAAGAGCTACTTTAAAATTAAACTAAGTATTAACAAAACCAGCAAAAGCATAACCAAAATAAAAGTGTTTGATAAAGGTGGTAGTCGTTATGTGTATGAAATTCAAAAACAAACACCTAATCTGATACTGAATGATACCTTTTTTAAGTTTGATGCCACCAAACACCCGGGTATTGAAGTTATTGATTTAAAGTAATATTTACATATTGAGTAAGATCAAATTTCGAGTAGCAAAAGATGGTGATATTGACCTTCTGACTGAACTATCTGTGCGTACTTTTTCTGAAACATTTTCAGCCTCTAACACTGCTGAAAATATGAAAAAATATATCACCGCTCACTTCAATTATCCATCATTCAGAAGTGAATTGGAATCAGACAACATATTATACTTTATTATTTCTCATGGAAATGTCGATATTGGTTACTTTAAACTTCGTTTAAATGCATACTTTGATTCTTTAGAATCATACAACCCTGTTGAAATTGCCCGTTTATATATTCTGAATGCTTATCAGCGAAAAGGCATAGGTACCAAATGTATCAAGTACATAATAGATTTGTGTTTGAAAAATGGGTATAACTTAATATGGTTGGCTGTTTGGGAACATAACCACGAGGCGATAGCGTTTTATGAATCAATGGGTCTGATAAAATTTGCAACTAAACCTTTTAAACTCGGTGATGATATTCAAAATGATTATTGTTACAAAATGATTTTAAGCGAATAATCACGCCGTTCAGTATCACTTTTTTATTATTATTTTCGCACATCTTTAACGATAAATACTCATCATTCTATGAACTACGATTTAATTGTAATAGGGTCTGGCCCGGGTGGATATGTTGCTGCAATCAGAGCATCACAACTTGGTCTGAAAACTGCTATTGTTGAGCGCGAATCTTTGGGAGGAATATGCCTGAATTGGGGATGCATTCCCACCAAAGCTCTCCTTAAAAGCGCTCAGGTATTTGAGTACCTGCAACATGCTGCTGATTACGGTATAAAAGTAGGTGGCGCATCAGCTGATTTTACAGCTATGGTTAAACGTAGTCGTGATGTTGCCGGCGGAATGAGCAAGGGTGTTCAATTCCTTATGAAAAAGAATAAGATTGATGTGATTATGGGAACCGGTAAAATTAAACCGGGTAAAAAAGTAGAGGTGATTGACGCCAGTGGTAATACCCTAGCCTATTCTGCCAAACATATCATACTGGCTACAGGTGGTCGCAGTCGTGAATTGCCAAATATCAAGCAGGACGGAAAAAAAATTATTGGATATCGAGAAGCAATGAGTTTATCTGCTCAACCAAAGTCTATGGTTGTTGTTGGCGCAGGTGCCATCGGCGTTGAATTTGCTTATTTCTACAATAGTATCGGAACTAAAGTTACCATCGTGGAATATGCTACTCACTTGGTTCCGGTTGAGGATGAAGATGTATCCAAAGAATTAGAAAAGATCTACAAGAAAAAAGGAATACAAATTATAACTAATGCATCTGTAGAAAAAGTAGATACCAGTTCAAGCACCTGTAAAGTCACTGTGAAAACTGCATCCGGATTGGAGCAGATTGAGTGTGATGTTGTGCTCTCTGCAGTTGGTGTTACTTCAAATATTGAAAATCTGGGCTTAGAACAATGTGGTATTAAAACTGAAAAAGGAAAAGTTATTGTTGATTCTTATTACAAGACAAATGTGGAAGGCCTATATGCTATAGGTGATATCGTTAAAGGACAGGCATTGGCTCACGTAGCTTCTGCTGAAGGTATTATTTGTGTTGAAAACATAACAGGTCATAAACCTCAACCACTTGATTACAATAATATACCGGGTTGTACGTACTGCTCCCCCGAGATTGCTTCCGTTGGTTATACCGAAAAAGCCGCTAAGGAAGCCGGGTTTAATATCAAAGTAGGCAAATTCCCATTTAGTGCGTCAGGAAAAGCCAGCGCCGCCGGAGCCAAAGAAGGCTTTGTAAAGGTTATATTCGATGCAAAATATGGTGAACTCTTAGGAGCGCACATGATTGGTGCAAATGTCACGGAAATGATAGCTGAAATTGTAGCCGCAAAAAAACTGGAAACAACCGGGCATGAACTAATCAAAACCGTTCATCCGCACCCTACAATGAGTGAGGCTATTATGGAAGCGGCGGCGGCGGCCTATAATGAAGTCATTCATTTGTAATTTATTTTACTGCCTATCCAGTTATTCTGATACGAACGTAGATCAATGAGATAGTTATCTCATCAATAAAAACGTGCCTTGCTTCCTGGATACCACTCCGTCCAAGGTATTATATTCACAATAATAACTATATACACCGATAGGGGATTCATTACCATTAAATGTACCATCCCAAGCCAGCTTTGTGGCACTATCATGAACCATTTGACCCCAACGATTATATATTCTGAATGAATTTATAGTTACTCCGTCACCGGGAATAGGGAAAATCGTATTATTAAAACCATCACCGTTCGGCGAGAATGCGGTCGGGATAAAAAGATAAGGGTTAGGTATAACTTCAACGACTACATCGTCGGATGCGGTACAACCATTATCCTGATTAACAATGGTGATTGTGTATGTGGTTGTTTCAGATGGCTTAACCGTAATATTATAAATATAGGGATTAGCAATATCGTTAGAGGGAGTCCATAAATACGAATAATTACCTGAAGCTGAAGGATAAGACATAAGGTCTATGGTGTATCCATTAACCACGGACTGATCCGAACCGGCATCAACAGTAAATGTAGGCTCAGCAACCAGGATTGTGCTGTCTGCAACCGAACAACTATTAGCATCCGTAACAGTTACAGCATATGAACCCGGATTTAAACCTGCAACAGTATTGGTGTTTCCATTTACACTCCAGATAAATTGATATGGTGAAGTACCTCCTAGAGGGATGGCCAACAGTACACCATCTTCTGATATCTCACAACTTGCAGGTTGCATATCGAAATTGATTATCATGGAAGCAGGTTGTTGAACAATAACTGATGTATCAGCCGTGCAATTATTTGCATCAGTAAAAGTCATTGAATAGACCCCGGATGTCAAATTTGAAATGGTTGCTGATGTTTCCCCATTGTTCCAAAGAAAAGTGAATGGTGCAATTCCTATTACGGGAGTCGCTGTTATACTGCCGGAGCTAAAACCATAACAATCTACATCAACGATGGCGATATCAGTTTTTATTTTGGGCGGTTGTGAGATACTCACGGAATCAGTAAGGGTACAGCCGATTGCATCGGTGAGTGTTACCACGTAGGTATTGGGAGTCAAAAATGTTGCATTGAAAGCCGTCTGACCTGATGGTTGCCAGATGACGTTTACCGGGAGATTTCCTGTTGTGATATTAATGTTAGCAGTCCCATCTCCGCTCTGATAGCAAGAGGCATCCGTTGCAGTAAGCGTATAATCTGGAGCCGATGGCTGAGTTAAGTCAAATGTAAAATTGCTTGAACATTGATTGTCATCGACCATAGTCACCGTGTAGGTGCCCGCACAAAGATTATCAATAAATTGACCGGTTTGCCCGTTGGACCAATTATATGTATAAGGTGGAATTCCTATCAGTGGATATGCGCCCAAAGAACCGGTACAATATGAAAAACACTGAATGTCGGCAAGAAGAGCTACAGTAGTTAGTGAAGAGTCAGTATTAACAATTGAATGCGCATTGGCCAATTCACATCCCGTGCCATCAGTAACGGTAACCGTGTACTCTCCCGAACCCAATCCGTTAACAGTTTGTGTTGTTTCACCGTTCGACCACGCATAGGTAAAGGGCGCAAAACCGTTTGATATATCAACCGTTATTTCACCGTTATTATTTGCGCATCCCGGATTGGTGCTGGTAAAATTTAATTCCATATCGCATGGTAACGTACAGTTTACTCCGGTAATGCCTGGATTTAATGTGCCAGCGCATGCTGTACCACCGGCACCCCATGAACCAGTTGTGCCATCGCCGGTAACGGTTATACCTACATTCAGGTTTTGACTATTACAATTGCTTGCCACTTGTATTTTAAAGCATAAAACCCAAGTACAAGCATTATTTAAATTCTGATCACCAAAATTATTTCCGGGATTTCCATCAGGTGGATTAAAAGGAGTAGAATAATCAAAATATACTCCCGGACCTGAGGTTTGTCCTGATCCTGTGCTGGTACAAGATGGAAAATATTGCCAATATCCATTACCTGAGCATGAATTCGGAATCTGTGTAACAACAAGGGTAGACAAATCCCATCCCGGTCCAAAGTTAAATACAAAACCATGCATCCAATTAGAGGATGTCTGAGTAAAACCTCCAACGGTAAAACAAAAATTTACCGCCTGACCAGCCTGATAGGTATTATTCGTGGGCTGAGGATCTGCTGTCCATGATTGCCCGAATGCACATTGTGCTTTAGTATGCTCCTTAATGACAAGAATTAGGAACACTAAAAACAGAACAATTTTTTTGGACATAGTCATCAGTACGCAAATATTGTCAATTAAGTTAGATTATCTCCTTTTAATTCTTATAGTTATTTTAAGTATGTATAAGAAAATAGCCGCTTTTTGGCGGCTATTTTCTTTATTATGATTATTTTGAATGTAATTGAAGTGCCTATTTTAGGACTACCATTTTGCTGGCAAGGTTTAGACCTTTACCTGATATCTTGATGATATATGTGCCATTATTCAAGTCACGACAATCTATGTTTTCTAATCTGTTACCCGGTGTAAGGTTTTTGTATTGAACAGACTTAACCTCTTTGCCATCCATTGAGTAAATAACAGCTTGAACATCACCTGATTGAGGAAGAATAAACGACACTTTACATTCAGCCTGAATCGGATTCGGATAAATTGTTAATTTATTGTTCGTTGATATAAATCCGTTTTGTTCGGGTACAGAGGTAAACTGTAAAGATTTAGTCCTGAAGATACCACGACCATAGCTAGAAGCTAAAATCACATTGTCCTGATCGCCAAGGAAATGACGATAAAATTTCAGTACCGGAACACGCGGTAGTCCATTGTCTTCGATGGTCCAACTTGCACCACCATTAGAAGTAGAGTAAACTCCCAATTCGGTACCAATCATAATTTTATCTTCATCAAGTTTGTCCATAATACAACAGTAAACGGGCATTTTAGGAAGACCACTTCCATCAATGGTTGTGAACGTTGGCGAAGCGGTATTGGCATTCGTAGATTTAAATACATAGGAAGACTGACCGTAACGGCCGAGCGTTACTAAAACAACGTCAGGGTTTGATTGGCTGACATCGATACCTGTTATTACACGATTACCAAAATTGTTTATCAATGTAGTTGTTATGTTAAAACTATCCGGACTGAACGTTAAAGATCCATTATCGTTTGTGTAGCTTAACACAGTATCGAGACCATTAACGCGATATAACGAACCTGCCTCTGTTCCAACATAAACGATACTACCATCTTTAGAAACTGAAATAGCAGAAACTGGCCCATTAAGCACCCCGCCAGAAGAGGATGTTTTAGAAACTTTAAACCAGGTGGGTATTTCGAGAAGATTTAAGGGCTCCTGAGTCACCCATAATGCTTTGTTAGTACCTATGAAAAACTTGGATCTTTTGAGTGGATTCGTTTCGTAGATATTTTCCCATAACTCAAACTGAGCAATAAAGGGCGCTCCATCATCCGGTTCTCCATTACCGCCGCACCCACCACTCGATGCCGCTGGAGCAAAGTCGATATTACAATCAAAGAAATTAGCGAATGAATTACCATTGTTTGAGGAACGTTCAACTGATCCATAGAGATATTCTGCAAAAAGTATATTCGGATTAATTGTTGAAACCGCAACATCACCTCCATCTCCCCCCTTGATCAATCTACCAAACTTGGAGGTATTTCCGGTAAAATCAATAAAGTAGTTGCCGTTATCCTGCATACCGGTTAAGATTTCACCGGTATAGTTTTTGGCGCAAACGGAGTAACATTGCGTAGTAATAAAGTTTTTGTTTTTGGTAACCCAATTAACTTCAGAGGCACGTATGTTTGAAGTCCAGTTTACACCTCCATCCGATAACACATACATATTATCCGGATTGGTTGGATCAAAGTCAAATCGGTGAATATCGGCGTGAACATACTGGCTGCTTATGGCGCTATAATTCCAATTCGATATTTGTTTTGCTCCTGATTGAGGAGTGTATCGGTAAACATCTAATCCACCAAATATTAATACGTCCTTATCCAAAGGATGAACAGCAAGGTCTATGCAATAGAATCCTTGTGTAACAGGCATCCAATCAGGACTGTTAGCAAGAGAAGGACCACATATTGTGGTAAACGTAGTCCCACCATCCGTTGATTTATATATACCTCTTAAGATATCTCCGGCATTAGTTGAATTTGTAGCCATAGCGTATACATAATTGGGATCTTGTGGTGATACTGCAATATCAAGTCTTGATAAGCCGGATTGTGGTAATCCAGATGAAGAAGGCACCGCTACAAAACTCTGACCACCGACAGCTGAACGAAAATATTTTTTATTTACGATTGCGTGTACGGTTCCATCAGAGGCAACTTCTACATCCTGACCGGTTCCTACAATAGAACCACCGGCGTTTGATGTAGCATTAGTACTGGCATTGATGATGCGTATACCTTTATAGGCTGTACCGGTAACATTCGTGGCAAAGTATACCCGGTTAGGATCGGTAGGATCTGCGCGCATTGCTGTGATGAATGCAAAGTTTGAACCACTGGTTGGACCATTTGCCGGATATTCGGGATCGAGTATATTGGAAAATGATTCACCGTTGTTAGTTGAACACCAAATTCCTCCACCGGGGAATCCGGTAGCGCCGTTAACATTTGAAGCCTCGAAAAAACCAAAATATTCACCGGTACCGAAATATATGTTGCCATTTCCTGCCTGAGCAATACACGAAACAGTGAGATTGGAATAATCCTCAGATCCGGCAACGGGACTCCAAGATGCTCCTTTGTTATTACTTACCCATATACCTCCGGAAACGCCTCCGCAGAATATACGGTTAGGGTTGTTTCGGTCGATGAGCAATGCACGGGCACGACCTCCTTGGTTATCGGGACCCATCTCTTCCCATTCAATGTTAAGGGCTCCTCTGCTTCCGGCAGCAGCAAATGACTTTGCATCTTCTCTGGCTTTGTAGTAATCAGCATAGGTAAATGAACCATCATCAGCTGATCCGCGAATTTTGTCAAAGAAATTTTTATATCCCTCGAATTCACCTTTTTCGAAATATTCTTCGTTTTCGTGGTAGGATGTACGACAAGATTTAGTTTCATTTTTATCACTGCGCATCCAAATAAAAATAGATGTGGCTGTGATGACTGCAAGTGTTAATGCTATGGTAATTTTTTTCATGGCTATTATGAAATTTGGTTGCTAATATAACTCCGTTAGGTGAATTAAAAGTTCAGTAAGAGATCTGATTTTACAAATTCATGACAAAAAAATATGTGCCTGATTTAATGAATATGTTTCTCGGCATGATAGGACGAACGCACCAGTGGACCGCTCTCAACAAAACGAAAGCCCTTGCTCAAACCAATTACTTCGTATTCTTTAAACTGTTCTGGCGTAATCCATTCCAAAACATCGAGATGATTTCGAGTAGGTTGCAGATACTGACCAATAGTCATTACATCACATCCGTGAGACCTTAAGTCATCCATTACCTGAAAAACCTCTTCTTTGGTTTCTCCTAAACCGACCATAACACCGGATTTTGTTCGCATCCCACCCTCTTTGAGCGCTTTGATAACTTTGAGGCTTCGCTCATATTTCGCCTGAGGCCTTACTTTTCTGTACAATCGGGGGATAGTCTCCATATTGTGTGAAACAACATCCGGTGCGGCTTCAATAATCATCTCCACACTTTCCATGTTACCCTTGAAATCGGGAATCAGTGTTTCCATAGTGGTTTCAGGATTCAACTCTCGAACTGCCTTAATTGTTGCCGCCCATATTGACGCCCCGCCATCCTTCAGTTCATCTCTGTTTACTGAGGTCAATACACAATGTTTTACTTCCATCCGATTAACTGCCTCTGCAACGCGACGCGGTTCATCCCAATCCATCTCGGTGGGTAATCCGGTTTTTACAGCACAGAAACCGCAACTTCTGGTACAGGTATTTCCGAGTATCATAAACGTTGCCGTTCCTGCGCCCCAGCATTCACCCATGTTGGGGCAAGAGCCGCTTTCACAAATGGTATGTAAACGATATTTATCAACCAAGCCGCGAACGTGCTTGTAGTTTTCGCCCACCGGTAATTTTACACGAAGCCAATCCGGTTTTTTTACCCGTTCAGGGCGTTGATTTAACATTGGTATTTCAGTATTCATACGATTATCTTATTCTCAGTTTCACGATTTCTTTTTTCCTAATTGCAAACCTATATATAGGTTGGTAAAAATGCGTGGATTATTTTCTACAACCATTACAGGCACTTTCTTACTGTATGCATCCACAGCCACACCAACCTCAATCGCTTTAACATATTCATCGAAGAATGCCCAATCGAAATGAAGACCTGCTTTGAGATTAATTCCGGGTATCACAGATAATTGATTAATACCTCTTGAGAATCCCGACGACCCGTAAATTGAAAACGAGTTCATAAATAATTCAGGAGCATCATTGTATTTTTTATCTTCGATATATGCGCGCTCATTATCAATAGGAATAATCAACTGCAAATAATATGGATTTAAAATACCTACTGAAACACCCCCGCTGTACTTAACTGAAACTTCAACACCACTTTTATTGGCACGCTGTCCAATCATCCTCATTTGTCCGTAACTTAAACTCAGTGCGTTAAAATAATTTTGTTTACCGAATATAAATGGTCTGGGTGCATTAAATCCAATCGGTGTGTAACCTAAATCCAGCGTCTGTTTTACCTCTTTAGGATGTTTTAGATGAGTTACACCAATCTGCCAGAAATTCTTTTTATGTAAATCATCTATCCTTGTAAATTCTGCGTTTGCCGACCATCCATTTGTATACCAATGTCCCGAAAACGCAAACGATGAAGAATATAGGACACCTTTTTTACCTGAAGGCTGGGCAATTGCCTGGGTTGTAAAGACACTCCCTACAATTATGATCATCAAGGACAACCACGAAGTCGAATAATGTTTTACAGGTCGCATTTTTTGCTATTCAATATTACTATTTTTGATTGACAATATTTTTACACAAAAGTTCAATTATGCCAATGACAGCGACCACGGTTTACCTCGGAGATTTACGATGTGAGAGTACTCATATCCTATCAGGAAGTAAAATATACACGGACGCACCGCCGGACAATCAGGGCAAAGGTGCCTCATTCTCTCCTACCGACCTTGTAGCAACGGCTACAGCCACTTGTATGTTAACTATTATGGGTATTAAGGCCCGCGACCATAACTGGAATATCAACGGCACCCGAGCTGAGGTAGTAAAAATCATGTCTGATCAACCCAGGCGCATAAGCGGATTGTCTATAACCGTTCATATGCCTGAAGCTTTTATTGCTGATGATAAATGTCGTACGTTGCTTGAAAATGCGGCCCGAAATTGTCCTGTTATCTTGAGTCTGAGCAGTGATATGCATAAAGACATACGATTTATATGGTCTTAAATAGATAAGCAGTTTAATAAATTTACGTTGGTTAATAAGTTTATATGACAATCTTTCTCCTTTATGAAGAGTTGATTTTCTAATCAAAAATATTTCCCAGGTCATCGTGTAAATCTTTTACTGAGCCGAAACCGATTACATCTTTTAATACGTGCTCCTCACTCAGTTCTGAGGCTTTTATCATCTTCTCAAAACCAAACTTCTCCTTGATATCATATACCACACGACGAAGGGTGTTTTTACGGATATTATTTTCAAATAGCTCCAACTGCACCATCTCATCCGGAATGAAGGCGTTTACCGTAATCCCCATAGCGGTCATCTCTTTATTGATGATAGGCTCACAATGATTAGCTTCCTGAAATTTTTTCATACGTACCCGTATCAGTTGCATCAGCTCGGTGCCATCCTGTACAGGCTTGCCTGTTTTTATTTTTTCTCCCCATCGGAAGCCATTTTCATAGGAAGCCATGAAATAAATCTCATTGCAGAATACACGCTGTTTAACCATACGCCGTTCGAGTGTCATACACAGCGAGGTAAAAAGTTCTTCCAATATTCTCAATGATTGTCTTTGTGCACGTGATATCTGACGCATAGCCTGCATACTCTTATATCCGTGAGCCCACATATCGACCTCTGAAAAATTGAGCCGATAATGCCAGTGTTCACCTACAATACTATGGCAAGCCATACGGATTTTTTCAGGGGGTGTATATCGAAGTTGTAATGGCGTATTAATACCGTAACGACGCAACCGCAATGCCATAGCATCGGCGATACCGGGCAAATCGGTGAGTTGCAGTTTAGATAACACGTCATCGATATTTTCCGGCATGATCTTCACCAAACCATCCGGCTTCTGCAAGTCGGTAGCCAGTTTGGCTAAAAACGCATTGGGCGCAATACCTATCGAGCACTTTAGCCAATCTCCGGCTTCGTTTCGTATGTCGGTTTTAATTTGCCGGGCAAGTTTCTCAGGATCTTTGTATACCAGTTTATAATTAGTCAGATTCATTACCGCCTCGTCTATGCTCTTAGGGATCACATCATCGCAATACTTACGCAAGACCTTAATAATTTTCTGATGAAATTCACGATATCTTGTAGGATGTGTTTCGAGAGGAACCAGATCGGGACAGATTTGCATGGCTTCGTTCAGCCGAAGGCCCAGCTTAATACCCCGCTTTTTAGCCTCAATAGACGGCGCAATAACGCAACCGAATTTACCGGTATATACACAAACCCCAACAGGGCGGCCACGCAACCAATAATTTACCTGTTGCTCACAGGATGCAAAAAAGCTATTCATATCTACGAACAGCACCAGCCCTTGCGGATTCTTATCGAGAGTATTTTGGTTCATAGTAAGATCAAAAATATTACTAATATTTTTAGTTTACTATTTTTTTAGATATAAATAAATGGTATTTATGGTCCAAAAACAAAAAAGCCCGCAAAGAGCGGGCTTTTAATAAATATCATCTATTAATGATCCGTTACTTAAATGCATTAAGTCCGGTGATATCCATCCCGGTAATAAGCAGGTGGATATCGTGTGTACCCTCGTAGGTTACAACACTTTCCAGATTCATCATATGGCGCATGATAGAATACTCTCCGGTGATGCCCATACCGCCGTGTATCTGGCGGGCTTCACGGGCAATATTGAGGGCCACTTCCACGCTGTTTCGCTTAGCCATAGAAATCTGAGCCGGTGTTGCACGCCCCTCATTCATCAGAACGCCAAGACGCCAGACCATAAGTTGAGACTTGGTAATTTCGGTTATCATCTCGGCAAGTTTTTTCTGTGTAAGCTGAAACTGGCCAATAGGACGCTCAAACTGAATGCGCTCTTTTGAATAACGGAGCGCAGAGTCGTAACAATCCATAGCCGCACCCAATGCACCCCAGGCGATGCCATAACGCGCAGAGGATAGACAGGTCAGCGGTCCTTTTAGTCCTTTTACTTCGGGAAAAATATTCTCTTTAGGTACCTTAACATTATCAAAAACCAGTTCACCGGTTGCTGAGGCACGAAGACTCCATTTACCTTTGGTTTCAGGAGTGGTAAATCCTTCCATACCTCGCTCCACAATTAATCCGCGTATGTCACCTGCTTCATCTTTTGCCCAAACAACGGCAACATCAGCAAAGGGCGAGTTGGAAATCCACATTTTAGCACCGTTGAGTATGACGTGATCACCGGCATCTTTAATATTAGTAATCATACCTGCCGGATTGCTGCCATGATCGGGTTCAGTTAATCCGAAACAACCCAGAAATTCACCACTGCCTAATTTGGGAAGATATTTACGACGCTGCATCTCGCTGCCAAATTTGTAAATAGGATACATGACCAAAGATCCTTGAACCGATGCCGTGGATCGCACGCCACTATCGCATCGCTCCAATTCCTGCATGATGATGCCGTATGAGATATAGTCAAGACCACCACCTCCATACTCTGCCGGTATACTTGGACCAAATGCACCAATGTCTGCTAACTCCTTTACAATGTGTGTTGGAAATTCAGCGCGTTGTGCATAGTCTTCAATGATTGGGCTTAAACTTTTTTTAACATACTGCCTTACGGTATCTCGAATCAACTTGTGCTCATCAGTAAGAAGCTCGTCGAGTTGATAATAATCCGGGTGTTGGTAGAGGTCTTTGTACATGCGAATGAATTAAGGATGGGCAAATTTAACAGAATAAGGCTTGAGGATTTGGAATTGTTTAAAATACCTGCGTATTGTTGCATATTATTTATACTAATTAATGGATCATTTTCTTCAGGTAGGTTGTAAAGGGGTAAAACGATATGTGGCCATAGGTATCACCCGGGCGGAGCAAGAGCTTAAATGTTTGATTGAATTTAATTGTAGAGCCACAGTAGATCAAAAAACAGCACAATTTGAACAAAGCAACACATTTGATTACGTAATTTTCATCGACGCCATAAACAATGCATCAAAAAAGAACTATCGCATGCTTGAAGAATTAGGGCAGGCTATCATCCATTATATCCATTCACATTGTAAAGGGATAGACCAAATCGAATTAGAACTAATAAAGAAGAATCCCTTTCTGCATCATCATCAGGGTGGAGATGTGTTTATATTAATCCGGGGATGATACCTGACTTATGCGGGCTTTCAACTGTTGAATAAATGCATCGCTAACCGGTTTTCCCAGAGACTGTGCTCTGGTAGCGGCCTCCAATGCCTGATTATAATTTCCCAGATTGTAATTAACGTCTGCGTTGAGCAGATAGGCATCGGCGTTATCCGGATTAAGTAAAATAGCCCTGTTAATATCTATTAATGCTTCATTATATTTCTTCATCGTCATATAGGTGCGAGCCCTGTTGGCGTATGCTTCTGTATAGTTTGGATCGAGTGCTATCACTCGGGCATAATCGTTCAGCGATGCCTCATATTCCCCTCGCAGAGCAAGTAGATTGGCTCTGTTGCTATGTGCTTTAATATTATTATCATTCATAGAGAGAACCTGATTAAAATCTTTCAGCGCCTCATCATATTTTCCCTGAATGCTTAATGCAATACCCCTGTTCATATAGCCACCCTCATCCTGCGGTCTAACCCGAATGGCTCTGTTGCAATCCGCTATGGCAGAGTCGAGCAATCCTCTTACTCTGAATATATCGGAGCGATTAATCAGTGCCTCAGGAAAATCTTTTTGAAGCGAAAGTGCAATATTGAAATGTATCATTGCTGAATCAAGCATTTCTTTTTTCTGGTAATAGGAGCCGAGATTATTATGCGCATTGGGCGCATAATTGTAAGTTGAAATCACATCGGTCCATAAAGATTCACTGTTGTTCCATATTAGAACCCGACTATACGTTTGATATGAAAAAAACAACACGATACCAGCCGAAAAAATGAATAGCTGTTGTACGTTTATTTTTTTTACATCCTTCAAATATCTTAATGCTCCAATTATAAGAATAATTAAGCCGATATAGGCCAGATAAGTATAGCGCTCCGCAAAAATGGCATTACCAACAGGCAATAATTGAAGGATGAGAATTACATTAACTAAAAACACACCAACACCAAAGTGCACCAGTCTGCTTCGAAAAAAAGTATACCCAACAATAATGGTGATAAGAATCAGTGCAACGGGAGCTAAATAATATAAAACAGGGTAATTGTCTGCTGTTTTTAAAGGATACGGGTGGAACGCGGCAAGTTGTATTGGGAAAATAAATTTGTATATGTAACTGAATAAGGCATAATTAGCAAACAAGATACGATCCATCCAGGTGTATATAGGAATAAAGTTAATGGCCTCAGACTCACGCTGCGCTTTTATAGCAAGTAACCCAAAGAAAACGGATAAAACAATAAACGGTAATTTGTCCAACACATTTTTCAGCAGATTCTTTTTACCAACCCAATAGTCCATTAGAAATAAAACTACAGGCAAGGTCACTGCTTGTGCCTTTGATAAGTTGGACATTATAAACAAGAGTAATGTGATAGCATACCATATCCATTTAACCGATGACAATTTATTGTATTGAATAAAGGCTAAAACCGCTAAAAAGTAAAAGAATACATATAGCACATCCTTTCGCTCAGATATCCAGGCAACCGATTCGACGTGCATAGGATGTATTGAAAACAACAAGGCGCCTAATGTACTCCAGGCGGTTGAGTTGAATAGTTGTTGCAAGATAAAAAACAGTAATAGCGTATTAAACAGGTGCAGAAAAAAAGAGGTTCGGTGAAAAGACGGTGCATGATTGCCAAAGTTGGCGTAATCGACACCCAAAGACAGCATTGCTATTGGGTGATAGTTACCCATTACACTTGACTGCTTAAAATGTTCCGTCCAGTTTGAACGGTTAGTTTGTTTTACCAACTCATTATCCAGGACATAGCCATTATCGTCCCAGTTAGTCCATCCATTTTTAAAGGTAGGCCAGTAAGAAACCGTAGTGAGTATAACGATCAAAAGCAGGTTTGGAAAAACAGTCTCCCACCATTTTTTTTGATGTTTCGTTTTATTGCTTAACGGCTGTTTTTTATCCTTACTCATAGCATACAACAAACCTAATTTATTCCTGAAACATATTTTTAATAAACAATTTGCAAATTCGCACAATGAAAAAACTATTGTCTTTTTTACCAATTCTGTTCTCTATTTCTGTTTTTGGTCAGTTTAATGGTCCGGAGAGTATTGACTTTCACGCACCAAGTAATCGATACTTTATTTCAAACACACAAACAGGAAGCATCAAATACCGCAATCCAGATGGATCAATCGGCACACTCATCAGCAATTTAACTCCCGCACCTTATGGTATTGAGATCATCGGTGATACACTCTATGCCTGTTGTGCCTCTTTTTTAAGAGGTTACGACATTAACACCGGACAACAGGTTATAAGTATTAACACCGGTGCAACATTTCTGAATGGCATCACCCATGACAATAACGGTAATATTTACGTAACTGACTTTACCGGTAAGCGAATTCACCGGGTTCGTTATCTTGAGAACACATCAAATATTATGATTAGCGGATTAACTGCCAATCCAAATGGCATTATCTACGACCAGGTTCATAACCGATGTGTCTATGTAAACTGGGGTTCGAACGCCAAAATCATGCAATTAAACCTAAGCGATTCTACGGTTTCAGTTTTACAACAAACCAGTTATACCAATATTGATGGTATAGCCCGTGACAACAATGACAATTACTATATTGCCGTATGGGGGAATAATAGCATAGTACGTCAGACTGTGAATTTACTATCCACAATTTAAATGTCCAAAAGGAGTTTGTTGTAATGTAATTCATGAAGTATTTTCATGCCTTGTAATCATTTTATGAACTACATCACGCCACGCAACCGTTTT
>Ga0315901_10000625_pt1 | contig 52256 bp, 54 predicted proteins | sample LakEriMetagenome_10_FD_203761 | JGI IMG/M metagenome (GOLD analysis project Ga0315901, IMG submission 203761) | Freshwater fungal communities from buoy surface, Lake Erie, Ohio, United States - Buoy 2 MA116 | ecosystem: Environmental > Aquatic > Freshwater > Lake | place: USA: Lake Erie, Ohio... | reverse complement strand
AGTCGCAGGCGCGGCTCAGCCTTGCCAGGGGTCAGGCCCGTTCGGCCGAAGCCCAGCTGGTATCTGCGCGTGAGCGGTACATCGCCGTAGTCGGCAAGGAACCATCCAACCTGCAGCCCCCGCCGCCACTGCCAGGCCTTCCTGCCGATGTCGAAAGCGCAGTACAGGTGGCGCTCGATTCCAACCCGGATCTGCTTGCTGCGCGCCAGCGCAGCAAGGCGGCCGGCTATGACACTGCCGCCTCCAGCGCCGGGCGGCTGCCGCGTGTCAGTGTCTTCGCCGGGGCTGACTACATCGACTATTACAATACGCTGGGTGCCGGCTCGCCCGCGCTCAACCAGAACGGCACGACGGCCCAGGCCGGCGTGCGCGCCACGATCCCGCTGTTCCAGGGTGGCCTGCCCGCCGCGCAACGCCGCCAGGCCCAGGCCCGTGAGGGCGCGACCCTTGAGCAGGAAATCGCCATCGAACGCCAGGTCATTGCCGCGGTGCGAGGCACCTTTGCCTCGTGGCAGGCAAGCCGCGAGATCATTGCCTCATCGCAAAGCGCGGTCGATGCCGCCAAACTCAGCCTCGAAGGCGTAAGGGCCGAGAACACGGTAGGCAACCGCACGATTCTCGACATCCTCGACGCCGAGCAGGAACTGCTCAATGCCCAGGTGCAACTCGTCACCGCGCAGCGCAATTCCTATGTCGCCGGGTTCAACCTGCTGGCTGCCATGGGCAAGGCCGAAGCGCGCGACCTGGGCCTTGACGGCGGCACCCTTTATGATCCTGTCGCCAATTATGAGCGCACCGCTGGCGACATCTGGGACTGGTCGAGCGACCCTGCGCCCAAGCCGCGGAGCACGCGCACCGTTGACACCAAGGCGCAGGACGGGTCAGTAGCACCCAAGTGATTCAGTCCCGATTGGGGACAGTCTTGGGGGTAAGGCCATGCGTCAGGTCGGTGAACCTTCGGTCGAGGAGATCCTCGATTCGATCAAGAAGGTGATCGCGCGCGACAATCGCGCCGGTGCCGCAGTCGAACGCAAGGAGCGCGAACAGCGCGGAATCCGCCCCGCTCCGGCCGCAGAGGAAGCAGCCGAAGACGACGTGTTTGAACTGGATGAAGCTGCAGAGCTGGTCGAGGAAACCGCCTCGGACGAGCCACTGCTGCCCGAGGAGCGCACCACCTCGATGCGCGAATCACTGGCCGCCCTGGCCATGCTGGCCGAACCGGGTGTGCCGCCGCAGATCGTCCGCTCAGGCGAAACTTCGCTAGAAGGACTGACGCGTGAATTGTTGCGTCCGGCGCTGGCTGAATGGCTCGACAAGAACCTTCCACCGCTGGTCGAACGCATGATCGCAGCGGAAATCGCGCGGATCGTCGGCAAGAAGGGCTGAGCCCTGAGCGATTCCGCCGCATCCGGAAACCGGACAGAACTGGAGTTGGCCGAACGCACGCTGGAGCGGCTCGGCGGCCATGCCACGCGCTGGCAAATTTTCCTGTGTGCCGATCCGGAAGAGCCCAAGTGCTGCGACCGCATTGGCGGTCAGGAAGCCTGGAAATTCCTCAAGAAGCGCCTGGGCGAGCTCGGACTTGGCGGCCATACCGGTGTGCTCCGCAACAAGGTCGGTTGCCTGCGGGTCTGCGCGATGGGGCCGGTCGCGGTGGTCTGGCCCGGGCCGACCTGGTACCATTCGTGCACACCGGCCGTGCTTGAGCGGATTATCCAGGAACACTTGATTGGCGGTGTTCCGGTTGAAGATTACCAGCTGAAACCGCCGGCAGGTGCCAATTCGGCCTAATCGCGCTCGTCCACCGACTCGTCGTGCCCGGTTCCGCTGGACAGGAACAGCAGGCCCATCAATGCCACGATCATCATGATGGTTGCCGCAATCCCCAGCACGGTGGCGATGTAGAGGTGAATCGAGGGCAGACCGAAATCGAGCGCCAGCCAGACTATCACCCCGACCGAGATCACCAGCGTCACCCAGCCCCAGTTCTTGAGGAGCTGGCGATACCGCGCCCAGGCATGCGCGGCGGTTTCGGGATTCTCGAGCGGTGACGGCATAGATGCGCATTGCGCCTCCTGCCGGACCCGCGCAAGGGTCTGCGTCGCAGCTTACGCTTTTTGCCAGACTCGCCAAGCCCGCTGCTTCATGGCATCATCCCCGGACAGGCTGTTGGAGGATAGCCATGACCATTGCCCGCCTTATCGGGGGCCGCAGCGGCCCGATCGTCTCCATCGAAGCGACGGCCACGGTGCGCGAAGCTGTTGCGCTGCTGGCCGAGAAGCGGATCGGGGCCCTGCCTGTGATGCAGGGTGGCGCGATCGCTGGAATCTTTTCCGAACGTGACGTGGTCTACCGACTCGCGGCCAATGGTCCGGCGATGCTGGACGGCCCGGTCGGAGCAGTGATGACGGCACCGGCAATCACCGTCGACCCGTCCACCGAGGTGCTGGACGCGCTCGGGCTTATGACCCGGCGGCGCATCCGCCACCTGCCAGTGGTGTCTGGCGGTGAAATGATCGGCTTCGTTTCAATCGGGGATCTGGTGAAATACCGGATCGAACGGATCGAGAGCGAGGCCGAGGCTATGCGATCCTACATCCAGAGCGCCTGACTCGCCCTTGCGGCCACGCCCGGCGCGGCCTACATCGCCAGACATGGACGCTCCGACCATGCATCTCAGCCCTGCCGCTGCCGCACGCGTGGCCTTCATTGCCGCCAAGCAGGGCAAACAACCCATGTTACGGCTGGCCGTGGAGGGGGGTGGTTGTTCTGGCTTCCAGTACCGGTTTGGTCTGGCCGAGGGCATCGAGGACGATGACCTGGTGGTGGAGACGGACGGGGTAAAACTGGTGGTTGACGCGATCAGTCTTGATCTGGTCGCCGGCAGCACGGTCGATTTTGTCGATTCCTTGGGCGGCTCGGCCTTCAAGGTTGAAAACCCGCAAGCCGCCGCGGGATGCGGTTGCGGCTCCAGCTTCGCGGTCTGATCAGGCTTCATGCGGATCGCCAGCTTCAATATCAACGGGATCAAGGCCCGCTTGCCGCGCCTGCTTGAATGGCTGGAGGAAACGCGCCCGGCCGTTGCCTGCCTGCAGGAGATCAAAACCCAGGACGAGGGCTTTCCCGCCGCCGAGTTCGAGAAGCTGGGTTATCATGCCGTGTGGCACGGCCAGAAAGGCTTCAACGGAGTGGCCGTGCTGGCCGATGGCACCACGCCCAGGGTGGTCCAGCAAGGCCTGCCCGGCGATCCGGCCGACGAGCACGCCCGCTATCTTGAGGTTGAGGTGTTCGAGACCCGAGTGGTCAACATCTACCTGCCCAACGGCAATCCCCAGCCTGGACCCAAGTTCGATTACAAACTCGCCTGGATGGAACGGCTGCGCTGCCGGATGCGGGATATCATGGCCGAGGAAGTGCCGGCCGTGGTCCTGGGCGATTATAACGTGGTGCCGACCGATCGGGACATCTGGTCACCAGCGGCACTGGCAGACGATGCACTGATGCAGCCCGAATCGCGCGATGCCTATATGCGGCTGCTGGCCGATGGCTGGACCGATGCGCTGGCCACTCACAATCCCCGCGGTGGCGTCTGGACCTATTGGGATTACCAGGCGGGCGCCTGGCAGCGCGATCACGGCTTCCGCATCGACCATGCGCTGCTTTCGCCCGAGCTGGCTGACCGGTTGGTTGCCTGCGGGGTCGACAAGGCCCATCGCGGCCGCGAGAAGGCCAGCGATCACGCCCCGATCTGGGTGGAAATCGCTCCCGCCTGAACTCGGCCGTAAAAGGAAGGGGGCCGAAGCCCCCGTTCCCATGTCAGCGATAGAAGACGTGGTTGTCGATCCGAGCCATGCGCTTGAGGCGCCAGCCGGGAGAGACATAGGCCGCGTGGAAGAACAGGGCACCCTCAACCGGACTGGCCCAGGTGTTCTCATGGGCGATCTGGGCGATCGCCACGGCATTCTTCCAATGGCGCGACGCCTTGGGTATGGCCGGCATCGAATTGCCGCGCACGAACGAGAACTGCGACGGCTGGAAAACGACACCGCAATAGGTTTCAGGGAAACGACCTGATTTCGACCGGGCGACGATCACCCGGCCGACCGCCAACTGGCCGTCGAGCGTCTCGCCCTTCGATTCGAAGTAGATCGCACTGGCCAGGCACTGCAGCTCGCGCGAAAGCTCTTCGGGTTGGGGCTGCAAAGAAACCAGCTCTGACAGGCTCGCGGCGCGCAGCGCGCTGTCTTCGGCAGCAAGCTCGCCAGCAACGTCTTCCTCGGCAGGAAGCGGCTGGACTACAGGCTGCGAAATGATCTGGAGGGTCGGTTCCGTGATGACTGCGGGAGCCTTGCTCTCCGCGGCAGCGCCCGAACCGGCAGCGCTGAACAGGACCATCATTGCACTGGCCGCAACAGCAATGGCGCTGACGCGGTTAAGCTTGGTAGAATTCAAAGTGCGGAGCATTCGTCCGTCTTATTGGGCGGTGGACGCGTCCGGCGCAGGATGGGTGAGGGCGTAAAAAACCTGAATTCCGTAAGCCCCCAGCCGGAAATCCTGCCGACTGTCCCCCGTCTGCGTGCTAGCGCGAAGGGCCGGGATGCCACTCGCACCGCCTGCGCACAAACAAAGGTGGCGGCCCTTTGTTTGTGCAGCGCAACAAAGTCAACCAGCTCAGTAGGCTAATCCGATAAGACGTTCACCATTCGCGATATCCAGTTCAACTATCCACAAGTCCTGGTCCTGATCTGCGCGGCGGGTCAGCCAATCCTCCAATTCCTGTTTATTTTCCGTATTTTGAATGCGGGTAAGTATCCATTTCCTGGCTCCGTCGGGCTGCGGCATACGCTCGAAAACCCGCGGGTTTGCGCCCCTTTCGGTCAGGATCAAAAGAATTGTACCGGCATCCTGTTCACCTTTGCGGATCACCGAGGCAAAGCCGCCTTCCGCTCCGGCACGACGAATCAATGCATTCACTTCAAGATGTGCAGGCAAGCGTGCCTCGTCCATATTAGCCGGCCATTTCGGCGGCGTAACCCGCCAGTCCCGACAGGGCGATCCGACTGCGCATGAATGTGCCGGTTCCTCGGCCGATCTCGTCACCCTCGGCATCGACCAAGCGGCTTTCCGCAACGAGCACCCGTTTGCGACCAGACACCCAGCGCCCCTCAGCGATGACCCGTCCGGTGCGGACCGGCTTGGTAAAGTGCAGATTGAAGGCCGTTGTCAGTAGGAACCGGTCGGTAACCAGGGTGTTCGCAGCATAGAAGGCCGCGTCGTCCAGCATCTTGAAATAGATCGTACCGTGGGCGGCGCCGGCTGCGTGAAAGCAGGATTCCTCAACCAGGAATTCGATCCGCGCAGACCCTTCGCCAGTGATGGTGAGAGCCGAATTGAACAACTGGTTGACCGGGGCCGAGCCATAAAGGCTTTCGAGCGCGCGCCAATGCAGCTGCGCACCCGTGCCGGCTCCTTCAGGCGGCGTCGCGATCGATGACATTGGCAAGCAACGCATAAAGCGCTTCCGCACCCGGCGCATCGCTCAGCGCGGTGTGCATGGCCTCATCGCGCATCATCCGGCTGATCGCCGCCAGCGCGTGCAAATGCGCCGCACCTGCCGCCTCGGGCGAGAGTAGGCCGAACACGAGGTCAACCGGCATACCATCCGCAGCGTCGAACCCGACCGGCGCCTCCAGCCGCAGAAAAACTGCGACTGGCCGGGTCAGGCCCGGGAGGCGGGCATGGGGAATGGCCACGCCGCGACCGAACCCGGTGCTGCCTAGCCGCTCGCGCTCCTCGATCCGTTCGAGCACCAGCACGGGGTCAAGCCCATAGACGCCGGCGAATCGTTCGGTCAGCGCTTCGAGAATCGCTTGCTTGCTATCGACGCCTACAGTCGCAACGGCTTCGGGCAAAAGCGTGAAAAGTGCTGTCATGGCAGTGGGTTGATCCGAAAAGCGGTGTTCTGGCTAAGACCAAGGGGCAAGGGCGGCGGAAACATGGTCCGCAGCATCACCCCTCGCCCTCACCAAAGGTTGGCCGGCGCCATAGTCCTTTGATCAGGAAGGTTCAACCCATCCGATGGATCCGTCACCCCGGCGATAAACCATGTTATGCCTGCCGGTGGCTGCGTTCTTGAACAACAGCGCGTTGGTGTTCCTGAGATCGAGCATCATGACGGCATCGGAAACCGTCGCTTCCGGCACGTCTACCCGGGTCTCGGCGATCACCACCGGTGCATCGACCGTGATCTCTTCCTCTTCCGCATCCGGCTCGACGAACACGGTGTAAGCCGCTTCTTCGGCGCGCATCGCGTGAGCGGCGGCCTCGTGCCGGTCCTTGAGACGGCGCTTGTAGCGGCGCAATTGCTTGTCGATCTTTTCCGCCGCCTGATCGAACGCAACGTGGGCATCCTGAGCAATTCCGGCACCCTTGAGTACCAGCCCCTGCATCACGTGAGTCACAATGTCGGCACGAAAGGCACCGGCGGGCGCGCGGTTGAACGTAACGGTCGAGGACAATGCGCGGCTAAAATACTTGCCGACCACTCCAGCCAGGCGTTCCTGGGCGTGGGCCTGCAGCGCTTCGCCGGTTTCGATCTGGTGGCCGGAAACGCGAATATCCATGACCTGTTCTCCTTCTTCAGCCGGGCAAGACACAGCTCAGGAGCGCCACAGCGGCTCCTTAATCGTGTCGACAAAGGCAGCGTGAGCAGCAAGTTCCGCCTCGCTGGCAAAATGGGGGCGCGGTTCGCGCAGCGGGCGGTCACGCTGGGGGCGGGCCAATGGCTCAGCGCGACTTGCCGCATTGGCATCCGCTGCCAACTCAAGCCCGATTTGCCGACCACCAGTCAGTTCGACATAGACCTGCGCGAGCAACTCGGCATCTAGCAGCGCGCCGTGCAGTGTTCTGTGGCTCCGGTCGATCCCATAGCGGGTGCAGAGCGCATCAAGCGAGTTCTTGGCACCGGGATGGCGCACGCGGGCCAGCGCGACGGTGTCGATCATCCGTTCGCGCCCAAGCGGTTCGAGCCCGCACATCTCGAGCTCCATGTTGACGAAGCCGAAGTCGAAACCAGCATTGTGCGCCACCAGCATCGAATCGCCGATGAATTCCAGAAAATCGGCCGCCTTTTCGTGGAAGCGCGGCTTGTCCGACAGGAAGGTCGCAGAAAGGCCGTGAACCGCCTCGGCAGCCGCCGGCATATCGCGGTCCGGGTTGAAATAACAGTGGAAGGTGGCGCCAGTGGTCACCCGGTTGACCATCTCGATACAACCGATCTCGACGAGCCGGTCACCGTTCCTCGGATCGAGTCCTGTGGTTTCGGTGTCGAAAATGATTTCACGCATTAGGATCGATATCGGCCTGCAAAAGCCTGCTGGCAAGGGGCCGACTCGCTAAATGTTTGCACCGGTGATCGCATGGACAAGGCGTTGTACCGCGTGGCGCGTTTCGGCGAGCGAAGTGCCTGTGTCGATTACATAATCGGCGCGGGCCCGCTTTTCAGCATCGGGGACCTGCAACTTCAGGATTTGCTCGAACTTTTCCTCGGTCATGCCGGGCCGGGCCAGGACCCGCTGACGCTGCAGTTCGAACGGTGCCGAAACCACGGCCACGGCATCAAGCCCGTGACTGCCGGCCTTCTCAAACAGCAGCGGAATGTCGAACACGATCAGCGGTGCATCGGAGTTATCGGCGAGGAAGGCCCGGCGCATTTCAGCCACTTCAGGGTGGACGATGCTTTCAAGCAGCTTCAACGCCGCCGGGTTGCCGAACACCGCCGCGCCCAGCTTCTGCCGGTCGACACCCTGCGGACCGGTTGTGCCGGGAAACGCGCGCTCAATCGGGCCAAGGCAGGCACCGCCGGGGCCCTGCAATTCGTGCACGGCAGCATCAGCATCAAATACGGGTACACCCAGCCCGCGCAGCATCGCCGCGACGGCCGACTTGCCCATGCCGATCGAGCCAGTCAGGCCAAGGATGAAGGGACGCTGCTCACTCATCGGGACAATAGCGCGCGCAGCTCGGCATCAGCCGCGCGCGGGGCGACCTGACCGAAGAATTTTTCGAAGGCAACCGCCGCCTGGCCAATCAACATGGCAAGCCCGTCAATCGTGGTGAGGCCTTGTGCCCGGGCTTGCTGGAGAAATCCGGTGTCGAGCGGGGCGGTGACAATGTCATAGGTCACCGCATTGCCGAGAAAGCCGCCCCACGGCAAATCCAAAGGCGGGTGGCCCGTCATGCCAAGGGGGGTGGCATTGACGATCAGGCTGAACACGTCGGGATCGCCCGGTCGCAGTTCACCATCCGGCAATTCGTCAAGCGCGATCAGGAATTCGGGGTCGTCACCAAGATAGGCTCCGAACTCGGCCTTGGCCTTTGCGGGATTGCGGCTGATCGACCAGATCATGAACTCGTGATGGAACAGCGCGTCGATGATCGCCCGCGCCGCACCGCCAGTGCCGATCACATATGCAAAGCGGTACTCCTCCTCGCCCAGCAGCGGCAGGACCGGTTCGATGAAGCCGGGGGCATCGGTATTGTAGCCGGTCAGCGTACCATCGGCCGACCGCACCACCGTGTTGACGGCGCCGATCCGTTCGGCCTCCGGATCGATGGCATCAAGCAATGCAATCGCCGACTGCTTGTGCGGCATGGTGATATTACACCCCCGCCAGGCCGGATCGGACCGGCGCGCGGCGAAGTAATCGGCCAGCTCGTCAGGGCGGACGTGGCAGGCGCGATAATCGGCGGTAATGCCCAGCTGCTTCAGCCAAAACCTGTGAATCGCCGGCGACTTTGACTGGGCAATCGGATCGCCAATCACTTCGGCAAAAGGCGTGCTCACGCTAAGAGTACTCCACGTGACCGGAGCGCACCCAGCACGGGCAGCAGGGGCATGCCCAGCACGGTAAAGTGGCTACCCTCGATCGCCTCGAACAACTGCACCCCCAGCGCTTCGATCCGAAACACTCCGACGCAGGCGCTCACTGCTGGCCATTCGGCCAGGAGATAGCTCTCGATGAAGGCCTCGCTCAGGTGGCGCACCTGCAGGCGCGCAACATCGGCATGATCCCAATAGGTGTGCCCATTGCGCGCCAGCGCGGCCGCGCTGTGGAGTTCCATCACCTTGCCCGAGAAAAAGGTCAGGTGCTGCGCCGCTTCATGGCGGCCACCCGGCTTGTCGAACCGCCGGCCTTCAACCGATACCAGTGAATCGCTGCCCAGCACCCAGGCATCCGGAACGTCGCGCGAGACAGCGAGCGCCTTGGCCCTGGCGAGCGCCAGCGCCACTTCACCCGGTGCCGCGCCACCCATCTCGGCCTCGATCGCGCGTTCATCGACCGTAGCCGGGCGGGCGGTGAAAGCCACGCCGGCAGCCTCCAACATGGCCTGGCGCGACTGGCTTTGCGAAGCGAGCACCAGGGCAGTCATCGCTGCTCCTCGCCCGGATGGCGTTCGTTGTAGAGATTGATCACGGCGGCGGCGGTTTCCTCAATCGAGCGGCGGGTAACATCAATCACGGGCCAACCGTTGTCGGCAAACATGCGCCGGGCATATTGCACTTCCTTGGCGACGCGCTCCTGGTCAACATAGGCCGTCTCGGGAGCCTGGTTTAGCGAGAGCAGGCGATTGCGGCGAACCTGGACCAGCCGCTCGGGCGCCGTGGTCAGCCCGACAACGAGCGGATGCTTTAGCCCAAACAGCGCCGGCGGTGGCGGGCTTTCAACAACGATCGGGATATTGGCAACCTTGTATCCGCGCTGGGCGAGATAGATCGAGGTTGGCGTCTTTGAACTGCGCGAAACCCCGGCCAGGACGATGTCGGCCTCCTCCCAGTCTTCCCAGGCAACGCCATCATCGTGAGCTATCGTGTAGTGAATCGCATCGACCCGGGCGAAGTAGGCTTCGTCCATCGCGTGCTGGCGGCCTGGCCGGGCATGGGGATGCTGGCCCAGAGCAGCTTCCAACGCCTGAACCGCGCTGTCCATCACCGCCACGATGGGCAAGCCCAGGGCGCGGCAGCGTTCTTCCAGCTTCACCCGGATGTCGGCATTGGCCAGAGTGAAGAACACCAGGCCGGGATTGGCTGCAATTTCTCCCATGATCCGGTCAAGGTGCTGGAGCGAGCGAACCATTGGCCAGAAATGGCGGCTGACCTCTGCCCCCTCGAACTGCGCCAGCGCAGCCTTGGCGATTGTCTCAAGCGTTTCGCCGGTGGAATCGGACAGCAGGTGGAGATGCAAGCGCGGCATGGATTGGCGGGCGGCCCCCTGTGGACAGAACCCCGCATAAACCACGGGAGAAGGGCAGGGACAAGTTCGGCATGGGATTCGCTGCCCGGTACCAGACAGCCAGAAGGACTCTTGTGGACAGGTGGAAAGCCTTTCCCACAGGCTGGGGACAACGGGGACAAGTGGCGCTTGACGCGGCGCACACCGGATTCGGTGTTCCGCTTTCCCCTGTTCAGGCCGGGACAAATCGGGCAAGGGCCGCCCATCCCCACTTTCCACAGCCCAACAGCTTACAGAAACCTTATAAGAATCTAATTTGTATTGGATTGGAATCGCGCAATGCCCGGTTTGCTGCTCCGTACCCTGTCCGGCGAGAACACCGCCGAGCGTCCAGTCTGGCTGATGCGCCAGGCGGGGCGCTATCTCCCCGAATACCGCGCACTCAGGGCCAGCAAGGGTGGTTTCCTGCCGCTAGTCTACGATAGCGCAGCTGCTGCCGAAATAACCCTCCAGCCAATCCGCCGGTTCGGGTTCGATGGGGCAATCCTGTTTTCCGACATCCTGATCGTGCCCTATGCCATGGGTCAGGATCTGGAGTTCCTGGTGGGAGAAGGCCCGCACCTCTCGCCGCGGTTGCTCGATGCCTCGCTGGCATCGCTCAGGGCCGTGCCGCAGCGGCTCGATGCGATTTACGAGACAGTGCGACAGGTGAAGGCAGCGCTGCCCGCCGACAAGACGCTGCTGGGCTTTGCTGGCAGCCCCTGGACCGTTGCGACCTACATGGTGGCGGGTGAGGGCAGCCGTGACCAGCACGATACTCGGGCGCTGGCCTATCGTGACCGGTCCGGTTTCCAGGCCATCATTGATGCTATCGTAGCGGTGACGGTCGAATATCTCGCTGGCCAGATCCAGGCCGGGGCGGAAGCCGTACAACTGTTCGATTCCTGGTCAGGCAGTCTGGCTCCGGCGGAATTCGAGCGCTGGGTGATCGCGCCCAACGCTGCCATCGTCCGCCAGCTCAAGGCCCGGTTCCCACAGGTGCCCATAATCGGCTTTCCGAAAGGTGCCGGCGAGAAGCTGGCTGCCTATGCCCGCGAGACCGGGGTCGATGCCATGGGGATTGACGAGACGATCGATCCGCTGTGGGCCGCGCGCGAACTGCCGGCGAAGATGCCGGTTCAGGGCAATCTCGATCCGTTGCTGCTGCTGGCCGGCGGTGAGGAGCTGGAACGGCAGGCGCGCTGCATCCTCGAGGCCTTTGCTGACCGGCCGCACGTGTTTAACCTGGGTCACGGCATCGGCCAGACCACCCCGGTCGAACATGTCGGCCAATTGCTGGCACTGGTGCGGGGCTGGCGGAAATAGGCTATGTGGATCCCATGTTCTGGATATTGCCGATGACCTATCTCTGGCTGAAAGCTGGCCACATTGTCTTCGTGATCTTCTGGATGGCCGGCTTGTTCATGCTGCCGCGGTTCTTTGTTTACCATCAGGAAGCAGCGCCGGACTCGCCTGAGAACGCGCTGTGGATCGAACGTGAAAGGCGGCTGCTGAGGATCATCCTCTGGCCTTCCCTGGTGGTCACCTGGGTACTGGGGCTGCTGCTTGCCGTAACCACTGCCGTTTATGCCGAACCGTGGTTCCATGCCAAACTGGGTCTGGTTCTTATCCTTACTGCCTATCACGTGTGGATGGCGGGTTATGCTGCCGATCTGACCGAGGGCAAGCGCCGCTACACTGGCAAGCGGCTGCGGATGCTGAACGAGGTGCCGGGCATTGCCGCAGCGCTGATCGTGATAACGGTGATCGTGGTCCGGAACATCTGATCTGCCGCACGCCCGGCGTTGACCGAGCCGGGCTTAAGGCCTATCTGAAGATCGTCGGCACCGGCGCGCGCTCATGACGCGCCACGATCCGCTTTCTCCAAGCCCTTCGATCGACCGGCCATTACAGCCCAGCGCAATTGCGCAAGTTTCGGAAATACAACGACAATGCACCTTAAAGAACTTAAGAAGAAAACCCCCGCCGAGCTGGTCGAAATGGCCGAAGAGCTTGAGGTTGAAGCCGCATCGACGATGCGCCGGCAGGACCTGATGTTCGCGATCCTCAAGGAACTGGCCGAGGATGGCGAAGAAATCATCGGGCAGGGCACAATTGAAGTGCTGGCCGATGGCTTTGGCTTTCTGCGCAGCCCGGAAGCGAACTATCTCGCCGGTCCTGACGATATCTATGTCTCGCCCAACCAGGTCCGCAAATGGGGCCTGCGCACCGGCGATACGGTGGAAGGCGAAGTCCGCGCGCCCAAGGATGGTGAGCGCTATTTCGCGATCACCAAGCTGATCAGCGTCAACTATGATGATCCCGAAGCAGTCCGTCACCGGGTCAATTTCGATAACCTAACCCCGCTCTATCCGGACGAGCGCCTCAACCTTGATACTGTCGATCCGACGGTAAAGGACAAGTCGGCCCGGGTGATCGATATCATCAGCCCTCAGGGCAAGGGCCAGCGCGCCCTGATCGTCGCACCGCCGCGCACCGGCAAGACCGTGCTGCTGCAGAACATCGCCAAGGCGATTACAGACAACCATCCGGAAGTGTTCCTGCTAGTGCTGCTGGTTGATGAGCGGCCCGAGGAAGTGACCGACATGCAGCGCTCGGTGAAGGGCGAGGTGATCTCCTCCACCTTCGATGAGCCCGCCACTCGCCACGTCCAGGTCGCCGAAATGGTGATCGAGAAGGCCAAGCGCCTGGTCGAACACAAGCGCGATGTGGTGATCCTGCTCGATTCAATCACTCGCCTGGGCCGCGCCTATAACACCGTGGTGCCAAGCTCGGGCAAGGTTCTGACCGGCGGTGTTGACGCCAACGCCCTGCAGCGCCCCAAGCGCTTCTTCGGCGCGGCGCGCAACATTGAGGAAGGCGGTTCGCTCTCGATCATTGCCACCGCGCTGATCGATACCGGCAGCCGCATGGACGAAGTGATCTTCGAAGAGTTCAAGGGCACCGGCAACTCGGAAATCGTGCTTGACCGCAAGGTGGCGGACAAGCGCATCTTCCCGGCGCTCGATGTCGGTAAGTCCGGCACCCGTAAGGAAGAGCTGCTGGTCGGCAAGGACAAGCTCAGCAAGATGTGGGTGCTGCGCCGCATCCTGATGCAGATGGGCACGATCGACGCGATGGAATTCCTGCTCGACAAGATGAAGGATTCCAAGACCAACGAAGATTTCTTCGCGACAATGAACCAGTAAGGGCAGCGCGCGGGCGGCGGTGCTATCCCGCCGCCTGCAGCTGTGCGGCCATCATCTCCCACAGCTTGTTGACCGCCTTGACCGGGCGGACCATCACTTTGAAATCGATGATTTTTCCAGCTTCGTCAAAGCGGATGAGGTCGATCCCATTAACGTGGATGCCGTCGATTTCGCAGGTGAATTCAAGCAGGACGTCATTGCCCTCCACGATCTCGCGGACATAGGTGAAGCTGTCATTGCCCAGCACCTTGGCGGCGCTCAACAGGTAGAGCATGACCTTTGCCTTGCCCGCCTGCGGGCTGTGCACCACCGGGGAGTGGAACGCGGCATTATCGGCGATCAGGGCTGATAGTAGATCAGGATCACCAACGCTTTGCATATAGGCGTGCCAGGCGGCAACTCCGGGATGGCTGGACATGGCACTGCTCCTTGCGGCTGATTCCTGCCGGTTGTGCCGTGACTTGCGCAAAAGTTCTAGCCTGACCTATGCTTGGCCATGAGCAGCGAACGAAGCGCCACGATTGCACAGGGAATGCAGGCCTTGGCAGCGCGCCACATGGTGCGGGCCGCAGAATTGTTGCGCGAGGCTGCAGCGGGCGATCCGCCGGAGGATTTCCCCTGGCTTGGCCTGGCCAATGCAGAGCTCGCCCTGGGCCGGAACGATGCGGCCGAAGCGGCAGTTGATCGTCAGCTGGACCGTGCCATCCGTGATGTTGGTGCGCTGTTGCTGAAGGGCCTGCTGCGCGAACAGGCGGGCGATGCCCGGGCCGCGACCAGTTTTTATCGCACAGCCCTGGCCCAGATTGCTTTTGACGGCCAGATTCCGCCAGCATTCCGCCAACTGGCGGCGCGGGGTGAAGCGTTTGTGGCGGCTTCGGCCGGCGACTTCACCAGCCACCTGCTCGCCGAACTGGGTGACGAGCTTTCGTCCACGATGCAGGAAGCGGTCGAACTGTTGACCGGCAAGCGGCAGATCTATCTGCAGGAACCAAAGGTGTTTTATTACCCCGGTTTACCCCAGCGCCGGTTCTGGGCACCGGAAGAGTTTCCCTGGCTGGAGGACATGCTGGGCCACCTTCCGGCCATGCAGGCCGAGCTCGCAGAAGTGATCGAAACCGGTGATGCCGGGTTCGACCCCTATGTTCGCCATGATCCCAATCGCCCGGCACCAGCCAATCACTTGCTTGGTAGGGAGGACTGGTCAGCCTTACATTTCTGGCGGGATGGGTCGGTCGTGGAAGAGAATGCCGCGCGCTGCCCTGCGACCATGGCCGCGCTGGCCTGCGCGCCCTTGCCCCAGATCCCGGGCCGGTCACCCAATGCCCACTGGTCAAGCCTGCTGCCTGGCACCCACATCAAGCCGCACTCAGGGATGCTCAATACCCGGTTGATCTGCCACATCCCGATCCTGACCGCGCCGGACTGCTGGCTGCGGGTGGGCAGCGAGACGCGTGGCTGGGAACCGGGCGTGCCGCTGGTGTTCGACGATTCGATTGAGCACGAGGCGAAGAACGACGGGCCGCAGCGCCGCGTCGTCCTGCTGTTCGAGATCTGGCGCCCCGAAATACCTGAGGAAGACCGCGCGGCGATTGCGCGGATCTTCCAGGCCATCGGCAGTTACAGTTCGGGTTAGGCGAGGTTCGCGGCGAGGAAGGCGCGGGTCCGGCCATCGGCCAGCTCGGCGCCAGCCTCGTTACGGCGATCGCCCATCTCGGCGGCAAAGCCGTGGTCGAGCCCTTCGTAGTCGTGCAGGGTGACTTTGGGGTGGCTATCCAGCCCGGCGTGGATCGCGGCCTGGGCCTCGGGCCCGACGAAGTGATCGGCAGTCGGAATGTGCAGCATCAGCGGATTGGCGATGGCATGGGCTTCGCCAAGCATCTGGTCGATCATCACTCCGTAATAGCCCACTGAAGCATCGATATCGGTGCGCGCGGCGGCCATGTAGGCCATGCGCCCGCCCAGGCAGTAACCGACCAGGCCGACCTTGCCGACGCCCTCGGCGCCGCGAATGTGGCGGATCGCCGCTTCGATATCCTGAACGCCGAGGTCGGGATCGTACTGCCCGAAGTACCCGAAGGCTTCCTGCAGCTGGTCCGGAACATCCGGATCGAGTTCGATCCCTGGCGCGAACCGCCAGAAGATGTCGGGCGCAACCGCCAGGTAGCCATCCTTGGCCCAGCTGTCGCATTTCTGCCGGATTCCGGGGTTCACGCCGAAAATCTCCGGGATGACGATAATCGCAGCCTTGGGCGTGCCGGCAGGGCGGGCAATGTATGCGGGGATCGTGGCACTGCCATCATGGGATGGGAAGGTGGTATTGGTGGCCATGGGGTTGCTCCGGCTGGATGGGGAGGGGATGATATCGGCTTTGGCCCAATATGCCCCCCGGATGGACTTTGCCAAGGCCCTGTGCCAGCTTTCGATCCAGGGACCGGGAACCGTCGTGCCAAGGAGAGCAAGATGAAGATCAATGTCGAGATCGACTGCACGCCGGAGGAAGCACGCACCTTTCTGGGCCTGCCCGATGTGGGCAAGGCCAATCAGTTCTATGTCGAGGCGATTGCCAAGGCGATGAAGGGTGCCGGCAATGTCGACCAGATCCAGGAGATTGCCAAGAATATCGCGCCCATGGGGCAGATGGGGCTCAAGCTGTTCCAGCAATTCGTCGAGAATGGTGCCGCCTTTGCCGCTGGCGCGAAGAAGAAGAGCGAGGATTGAGGTCCCGCTGATAGGGCATATCCGGACCCAACCATGACTGAGACGATCTTTGCCTTGTCGAGCGGTGCACCGCCCGCCGCGATTGCCGTGGTGCGGATCAGCGGCCCGACGGCACGCACCGCCTTGATGGCGCTGGCTGGTCGTGTGCCGCCCGAGCGCCGTGCGGTGGCGGCGACGCTTCGCGATGGTGCAGGCGAAGTGCTCGACCGGGCGTTGGTGCTGTGGTTGCCGGGCCCGAACACCGCCACGGGCCAAGATACGGCCGAACTACACCTGCATGGCGGTCGGGCGGTCGTGGCGGCGGTCAGTGCCGCGCTGGCAGCGCTGCCAGGTCTGCGAGCGGCAGAGCCGGGTGAATTCACCCGCCGTGCCTTTGCCAATGGCCGGATCGACCTGGCTGAGGCTGAAGGACTGGCCGATCTGCTTACGGCCGAAACCGAACTCCAGCGCCGCTCTGCCCTGGCCATGGCTGGTGGTGCTCTGTCGCGAACAGTTGAGGGTTGGCGGGAGCGGTTGCTGGCGCTGTCGGCCGCGGTTGAGGCCGTGCTGGATTTTGCTGATGAAGACGATGTTGCTGTGCTGCCGGCCGATTTCCTGACCCGGATCGACAGCTTGCGGCTGGAGATCGCGACCTGGCTGTCGCGCCCGCGGGCCGAAGTTCTGCGGGAGGGCTTCCGGGTTGTGATTGCTGGACCGCCAAATGCTGGAAAAAGTACTCTTTTCAATGTATTGGTTCAGGATGAGGCCGCCATTGCCACCCCGATTGCCGGCACGACCCGGGATGTCCTGACCCGCCCCGTGGGTTATCAGGGTGTACCGTTCCTCTTTGCCGATACGGCTGGTTTGCACGATACCACTGATGACATGGTTGAGGCCATCGGCATCGAGCGCGCGCTCGACGCCCTGGATCGCGCTGACCTTGTGTTGTGGCTTGGCCCGGAAGGTCAGGGCCCTGCCGGCTCCTGGGAGATTGCTGCACAAAGCGACCGGCCCGGTACTTTGGCGAAGCGTCATCCTCGGCATCGGATCTCGGCCGTCACCGGTGAAGGAATTACCGAGTTGCTGGCCGATCTTGTTGACACTGCCCGGGCCGCACTGCCCCAGCCCGGTGATGTTGCACTGAATGAGCGGCAACAACACGCGCTTGAGCAAGCGGCACGTGCCCTGCGGTCAGCGAAGGATGAAGCCGATCCCCTGCTTATTGCCGAATCGCTGCGGCTCGCGCGGGTGGCGTTTGATTCGCTATTGGGGCGAACCACGACCGAAGATATGCTTGATGCCCTGTTTGGACGGTTCTGCATCGGGAAATAGACTGTTCCACGTGAAACACCGCTGGGGTAAAGGCGCCGGCAGATGGATCAGTTCGACATCATCGTTGTTGGCGGCGGGCATGCCGGGGTGGAGGCAGCGGCCGTTGCCGCGCGCATGGGCGCGCGCACAGCCCTGGTCAGTTTCGATCTCGAGGCGATCGGGGCCATGAGCTGCAACCCTGCGATCGGCGGGTTGGGGAAGGGCCACCTTGTGCGGGAGGTTGATGCCTGCGATGGCATCATCGGGCGTGCGGCGGACGCCGGGGCGATCCATTATCGGATGCTCAACCGGTCAAAAGGCAGCGCCGTCCAGGGCCCGCGCATTCAGGCAGACCGGAAGCGCTTCAAGGCCGCGGTTCAACACTTGCTGGCCCAGCAGGGCGATCTGGCTTTGGTGCGCGGCGAGGCGGCGGCGCTGCGGCTGTCGGGCGGCCGCGTCGCCGGCATCGATCTGGCGGATGGCACTGCGCTTGCGGCCCGCGCTGTGGTTTTGTGCACAGGTACCTTTCTCGGGGGAATCCTGTTCCGTGGCGAGGAACGGATTGTAGGAGGCCGGATTGGCGAAGCATCGGCCCAGCGTTTGGCCCAGCAATTGCGCGAAGCCGCCTTGCCGATGGCCCGACTCAAGACCGGCACTCCACCCCGGCTTGATGGCCGCACCATCGACTGGGCGCGCCTGGAGGAACAGCCTTCGGATGTCGAACCGTGGACCATGTCGGCCTTCGGTTCCGGGCGTGTGTTGCCACAGGTATTCTGTGCAATTACCCGCACCAACAGCCGCAGCCACGAGGTAATCCGGGCCAATCTCCACCGTTCACCGCTGTTCTCGGGCGCTATCGGGGCCCAGGGCCCCCGCTATTGCCCGTCGATCGAGGACAAGATCCACCGCTTTGCTGATCGGGACGGACATCAGGTGTTCCTGGAACCCGAGGGCCTCGATACGCACCTGGTCTATCCCAACGGTATTTCCACGTCGTTGCCGGCCGATGTCCAGCTCGCGATGCTGCGGACGATGGAGGGGCTTGAAGGCGTCGAGATGGTCGTGCCGGGCTATGCCGTCGAATACGACCACATCGACCCGCGCGCCCTGCGGCCAAGCCTGGAACTGCGCGACTTGCCCGGACTGTTTTGCGCGGGCCAGATCAACGGCACCACCGGCTATGAAGAGGCTGCTGCACAAGGGCTGGTAGCCGGAATGCAGGCTGCCGCAGCGGTGCTAGGTCATGCTCCCATCGCCCTCGATCGCGCCAACAGCTACATGGCGGTCATGATCGACGATCTCACGCTGCACGGCGTAAGCGAGCCATACCGGATGCTGACAGCCCGGGCGGAGTATCGCCTTCGCTTGCGGGCTAACAATGCCTCAACCCGCCTCACACCGTTGGCGCTGGCCGCTGGCTGCGTAGGACCGGCCCGGGCGGAATGGTTCTCGCGGCGTGAGGAGCTACGTGCCAGCATCGAGCAGGCGCTGGATCGCACTGCCACTGGCCATGAACTGGTCCAGGCCGGCCTGCCAGTCCGCGCCGATGTTGGTCGTTTGCCCATGCGTGAATGGTTGCGGTTTGGCGGGGTAGACCTCTCTACCCTCGTCCCGTGGATCGGGGATGCCGTGGCTCTTGATGCCGAGCTTGCCGCTGAACTGGCTGAAGATGCCGCTTATGCCCCCTATCTCGCCCGCCAGGACAGCGAACTGGCTGATCTTCGGGCTGGTGAAGCCCTGCCTTTGGGCGATGATTTTCCCTATGAGGCCATTGCTGGCCTGTCGCGGGAAATGGTTGAGCGGCTCAGCCAGGCCCGGCCGGCGACGCTGGCTGCGGCGGGCAGAATTCCTGGAATTACACCAGCGGCACTCGCCGCGCTGCTGGTCCATGCGCGCCGCCGTAGTGATCTTGCGGCATGATCCATTCCGAAGCCGCTGCGCGTGGCTGGCTGGAGCAACAGCCAGAATGGAACGCCGAAGCGCGCGAACGCATTGAGCTGTTGATTGCACTGCTGACCGAGGAGAATGCGCGGCAAAACCTCGTTGCGGCGGCCAGCCTGCCGGCGGTCTGGCAGCGGCACATCGTCGATTCGGCGCAGTTGCTGGCATATGTTTCACGTGAAACAGCATCGCCTTGGCTCGATCTGGGCACTGGCGCGGGCTTCCCCGGTCTGGTGATCGCGGCGTTGCGACCCGATGCGGAGGTTGTGATGGTCGAATCCCGCGCGCGACGGGTTGAATGGCTGGAGCGGGCGAGGGCGGCCATGAAGCTGGATCGTGCCAGTGTGGTAGGGTCGCGCCTCGAACTGGTGCCGAGCCGCCAATTCCGCGTCATTTCGGCACGGGCCTTTGCGCCATTGCCCCGATTACTCGAACTATCCGCTCGTTTTTCCACAAAGGACACGCTTTACCTGTTGCCCAAAGGCCGGTCGGCGCAGAATGAATTGGCAGAGCTCACCCGATGGAATCACATGTTCCACGTGGAACAATCGCTGACCGATGCTGATGCGGGGGTGATTGTTGGGCAGTTGTTGGGGCCGAAAGGAAGAAAACCGTGATTCGGATGGCGGTCGCAAACCAGAAGGGTGGTGTGGGCAAAACCACGACGGCGATCAATCTGGCCACGGCGCTTGCAGCTACTGGTTCAAAAGTTCTGCTGATCGACCTCGATCCGCAGGGCAATGCTTCGACCGGTATCGGAATCGGCGCACAAGAGCGTGAACGCTCAACCTACGACTTGATAGTGGATCAGGCTCCCCTTGCGACCTGCATCATGCCCACGAGGATCCCCGGGCTCGACATCGTTCCGGCGACGGTCGACCTCTCGGGGGCTGAAGTTGAGCTGGTGTCCGTTGAGAATCGCACTTCCAGGCTTGCTAATGCCCTGGCGCGCGATGCCACGCACGATATCTGCCTGATCGACTGCCCGCCTTCACTCGGCTTGCTGACGCTTAACGCCCTCTGTGCCGCCGATACCTTGTTGGTACCGCTGCAGTGCGAGTTCTTTGCTCTCGAAGGTCTCAGTCAGCTGTTGCAGACCGTCGAACGGGTGCAGCAGCGGTTCAACCCGGATCTGGGCATCATTGGCGTTGCCCTGACGATGTATGACCGGCGCAACCGTCTTACCGACCAGGTCGCTGACGATGTCCGGTCGTGTCTCGGCCCGCTGGTCTTCGAAACGGTCATTCCCCGTAACGTCCGTCTGTCCGAAGCCCCAAGCCACGGCCTGCCGGCGCTGGTTTATGACCATTCGTGCGCTGGTAGCCGCGCTTACATGGCGCTCGCCCGCGAACTGATCGCCCGCCTGCCCGAATCGAGGAAAGCCGCATGAGCGACGACGACTCCACCCCCGCCATTGCGCCCAACAAGAAGAAGCCGTTGGCGCTGGGGCGCGGATTGGGTGCCTTGCTTGGCGAATCGCGGCGCGAGGAGCCCCTGGTCAACGCAGCGGCGCTGGCGCCGGCCGGGCCGGGGGGCGCAACGGCGCGGGATGGATTGACCCTGCTTGCCGTCGCTGCGATCGTTCCGCATCCCGGCCAGCCGCGCCGCCATTTTGACGAAGCCGCACTTGATGAGCTGGCCGCCTCGATTGCGGCGCGCGGCGTGATTCAGCCAGTGATCGTTACGCCCCACGGTGCGGGGAAGTGGCGGCTGGTGGCAGGGGAACGTCGCTGGCGTGCCGCTCAACGCGCACAACTCCATGAAATTCCAGCAATTGTTCGTGATCTCGATGAGCGTGAGGTCACGGCTCTCGCTTTGATCGAAAACCTGCAGCGTGAAGATCTCAATCCTATTGAGGAAGCGCGGGCCTATCACCGTCTGTCAGAGGACGATGGCCTGACTCAGGCCGAAATAGCCAAGCTGGTGGACAAGAGCCGCAGCCATGTCGCCAATCTCCAGCGTTTGCTGACCTTGCCAGAGAGTGTTGTCTTGCTGGTCGAGGCCGGCAAACTGTCGATGGGCCATGCGCGCGCTCTGGTTGGTTGCGACGATGCCGCCGCGCTTGCCGAGCAGACTGTCGCCCGGCATCTTTCCGTGCGCGATGTCGAGCGGTTGGTGCGGCGCAAGGCGGGAGGACCGGTTCAGCGCCGTGCCCGCAGCGAACGGGATGCCGCAACCACGGCTGACATTGCCGCTGTGCAGAGCCATCTGGAGGAGTTCCTGGGGCTATCGGTCCGCATCAATACCGACGCTGACCCGCGATCGGGCGCGGTGACAATCCGTTATCGCACACTCGATCAGCTGGACTTGATCTGCCAGCGGCTCACTGGCGGCGGAATCTAGGGGTTTACCGCGGTCAGATGTTAACGCCTGAGGCCGATCGGTTAACCATACCAGAAAGTAATCCCACAACTCAGTGATTCTACAAGCATTGTTGCGAATGGGGGTCTGCCGTCCATTCGGGCGGCGCTTTCGCGTTGCAGACTATGACTGCTTTGAAGGGATCACTTGAACATGCGTAACTCGCTTCGTCTCGCTCTGGCCGGTGCTGCGCTCAGCGCCGTTTCGTTTGGTTCGGCTGCTCATGCCGCTACCTCGGCCACTGCCAACGCCTCGGCCGAGGTGCTCAGCACCCTGACCCTGACTGCCGACACGCCGCTGAACTTTGGCCAGATTGCCGCCAATACCGGCGGTTCGGTCACCGTGAATGCGGATTCGACCACTGCTTTCACCGGCAGCGTGATCTCGACCGGCACCCGTGCTCCGGCTGGCTTTACCGTCACCGGCACCCCGGGCGCCAGCGTCGTCGTGTCGCTGCCGGCTTCGGCCACGCTGACCCGCACTGGTGGTACCGAAACCATGAGCATCACCAACTTCAACGCCAATCCGCCGGCTGGCTTCCAGCTTGCTCCGGTTACCGGCAGCGCGACCTTTGGCGTCGGTGGCACGCTCGGCGTTGCTTCGGGCCAGGCCGCAGGTGTCTATAGCGGCACCTTCTCGGTTTCGGTCGAGTACCAGTAAGAAACCCCGATCCCTGCCGCTTTCCTGCGGCAGCGGGAGACCACGGGGGCCGCATCCGCAGCGCGGGTGCGGCCCTTTGCTATTTGCGCTACCGAAATGTCCTTAGCAGGATGTTAACCCTGTTTTCCTAGACCCTACGGGATTTCCGTCATGCTGTTGTTGGCATTTCGGCAAGCTTGGTTCGAGGGGTCTTGGAATGAATTTTACCGCCGCGGTTCATCGTTTGACGCTTGGCATAGTGTCCCTGATTGCTGCTGCTGCAACGCCGGCGCAGGCCCAGGGTGACCTGTTGGTGGCGCCAACCCGTGTGGTGCTCAATGGGGGCGGCAATGCCGAAGTCGTGCTGAGCAACATCGGCACCCAGGCCGCCACATACCGAATCGGCGTTGAGCTACGACGAATGCAGGCCGATGGCGATTTCGCCGACGTCAGCGAGGTTGAGGCCAATGCGATCGAAAAGGCCGCGCTCGAGATGCTGCGCTATGCCCCCAAGCGGATCACCCTGCTGCCGGGCCAGCCCCAGGCGATTCGCCTGTCGGCCCGGCCGACACCGGAACTGCCCGACGGCGAGTACCGCGTGCACATGAGCTTTCGCGCCGTTCCGCCGGCACTGAGTCCAGAAGCTGCCCAGGAGCAGGCCACTGCCGGTCAACTCGCGATTCGTCTGACCCCGGTCTATGGCATCACCATTCCGGTCTTCATTCGCAAGGGCCGGCTGGAGGCGACGGCTGCTATTGCCAACCCCCGCCTGGGACAGGAGGGGGCAGCTCGCTGGCTGGAGCTTGATCTCCAGCGGCAGGGTCAGCGCTCGGTCTACGGAGAGATCCTTGGCAAGCGCGGCGCTGAGCAGGTTTTCCAGATCAAGGGGATCGCCGTTTACCCCGAGGTGACCGCCCGCACCGTGCGCATTCCGCTAAACGCCGATCAACTGGCCAAGCTGCGCGGGCCGGTGCGGATCGAATACCGCGAGTTACCGGAAAATGGCGGCCAGCTGATCGCCGAGATCACCTCGACCATCCAATAACCTCCAGCAAGGGCCGCCCGGACATCTGACGTCATGAAACCGCGTTTGCCACAACTGCGCCTCATTGCCGCCCTGTTCGGGGCGGCGCTTGGCGTTGGGGCAAGCGGCACGGCTGCGGCGCAGACCTGGAGCGCCAACGAAGACGATTCGTTGCTGCTGGAACTGCGCAGCGGCCAATACAAGCTGGGCGAGCCCATGCGCGGCTATCAAACGCCCGCGGGCATCTGTGTTGACTTCGCCGACCTGATCCAGGCACTCGATCTGCCGGTGCGACTTGACAAGAAGTCGCGCCGCGCAACTGGCTGGTTGTTTGCGGAGGATCAGCGTTTCACGCTTGATCGCGATTCCGATATAGTACAAAACGTGAACAGTAGTCGTGCGATCGGCGCGAATGCGATTTACGATACGCCTGAAGGCTGGTGCGTCAGTGTCACCGCACTGTCGAGCTGGATGGGTGTCCGGTTCCGGCCGGACCTGGCGAACCTGGCGGTTGTTCTCGAATCCGATCGCAAGCTGCCCTTCTTCGAAGCGATTGAACGCAAAAGTCGCGCGGCGCGACTTCGCGCACCCAAATTTGGCGAATTCGATCTCGCCAAGCTCCCACAGGCGCATACCCCGTACCAGGGTTGGCGCATGCCGGCGGTTGATGTGCAGATTCAAGGTCAGTGGGCCCGCGGAGTCGGGACCAGCGCCCAGTTCGAGGCGCTGGCTGCCGGCGAGGCGTTGGGCATGAGCTACACCGCCCGCTTGGCCGGCAGTACCGCCAATGGCGCCGACACCTTGCGGCTGAAGCTGTACCGCAACGATCCGGAAGGCGAACTGCTGGGCCCGCTCAACGCGACCCAGGTTGCCCTGGGTGACGTTGATTCGCTCCGCGGCGCACTGACGACTCAGGCCGCTTACGGTCGCGGCGCCTTTATCTCCAACCGGCCGCTCAACCGGCCGGGACGTTTTGGCGTCACCTCGCTCAGCGGCACGATGCCGGCCGGGTGGGATGCCGAACTCTATCGCAATGGCGAGCTGCGCGCTTACCAGGCTGATCGCGGCGATGGCCGCTACCGGTTTGACGATATCGAGCTGCTTTGGGGCGAGAATGAGTTCGAAGTCGTGCTGTATGGTCCTCAGGGCCAGATCAAGCGCGAACGCTCCAGTGTCCCCGTCGGGATCGAGAGCCTGCCGGCCGGGAAGACCTGGTACTGGGCGGGCGTGGTCGATGCCGGCCGCGACCTGATCGATCTTTCGCAGACCCTTGTCGATCCCAACACCGGCTGGCGTTGGGGTGTGGGCGTGGAACGGGGGATCGATCGACGAACCACGGCCGGCGTCGAATATCAAAGCGCGATGTTCGCCGGCCGCCGCCGTCATTACCTTGAAGCGACGCTGCAGCGCTCGCTGGGGCGCATGCTGCTCGAAGTGAGCGGCGCGCAACAGCTTGGCGCGGGTCGGGCCTTCCAGGCCAAGGTGCTCGGTCGGCTGGGCGGGCTGCGTTATGATGCCCAGGTCCTCTGGATCGACGGTCAGTTCGAAAGCGAACTCATCGATGCCCAACAGCGCCGTGAATACAGCCTGCGGCTGAGTTCAGCAGTGAAGCTGGGATCGTGGCGTCTGCCGGTCGAAGCCGGCGTGCGGCACTTTGCGACGCGCACGGGCGCAAAGGTTACCGAATGGTTAATGCGGGCAGCGGTGCAGGTACGCCGGACTTCGCTGACAGCCGAGCTGTCGCGCCGGACCGCGCGCGGCCCGGCTCATGCTGTTGCCGGCGAAGATCTCGGCACCAAGCTCAGTCTGATCGCCAATACCGCGATCGGGCCGGTGCGGCTGCGTGGGGCCGGGCGCTTTGCGTTGGAAGGCGCACGGCGTGGGCTCGAAAACACCCAGGTCGTGGCGGAAACCGGGATCGGGCCGAGCTCAACCCTGCGGCTCGGCTATGAACACGATGCCACCGCCAGCCGCGACGAGTTCCTGCTCGGCTGGGTGCAGCAGTTCGACAAGTTCGCGCTGCGCGGTGAAGCGCGCGCGGATACCCGTGGCCGGCTGACGTTTGGCCTGACCCTGGCGATGAGCTTTGGTCCGGACCCGGTTGACGGCGGCTGGCGGATGTCGCGCCAGCGGCTGGCTGAAAGCGGGCAGGCAGCGGTCGAAGTATTCCGCGACGACAATGGCGATGGCTATCGTCAGCCGGATGAAAGCCTGGTCGAAGGCGTCACGGCCGAAGCCGGGTTCCGCAGCACGCTGGCGCCGACCAACAAGGCTGGCCGTGCGGTGATCGACGGACTGGCACCCTATATGCCGGTGCTCGTCTCGATCGATACCGGGACGCTGCCCGATCCGCTGCTCCAGCCCAAGGGGCAAGGGGTGGTCGTGGTTCCGCGCCCCGGGGTGATGGCCAAGATCAGCCTGCCGCTGGCGCCGACTGGTGAAGTGGAGGCGTTGCTGCTGGGCCCCGATGGTGAGCCGCGCGACGGGGTTACAGTCGAGCTGACCGATGCCGCCGGAACGGTCATCCGGCAGGTGCAGAGTGATTTCGATGGCTTCTTGCTGTTCGATTCCGTGCCTTATGGCAGCTACCGCCTGCGGATCGGCGCGGCGAGCGCGGCGGCCCTCGGGGTTAGGGCTGATATTGACCAAACCTTGCGGATCGACCGGGCCAATCCTTCGCTGCGGCTGGGCCGAATCCGGCTCCAGTCAGTGGCCCCGCTCCAAGTGGCAGCCGCACCTTAACCGGGCGATTAAATTCCGGTTGACCGCCGCGCGGGGCAACGCCAAACCTCTGGCCAATTCAAATCAGCCAGAAGGTGTCCCCATGTCGCTCGATTCGCTTCATCGTACCGCTTACACCGAAGATCACGAGGCGTTCCGCCAAACCGTGCGCCGCTTCATGCAGGAAGAAGTCGCGCCCCACGGTGCTGAGTGGGCCGAGAATGGGATTGTCCCCAAGTCGCTCTGGCCCAAGGCCGGCGAACTGGGCCTGCTGTGCCCGACCGTGCCGGAGGAATACGGCGGCCTCGGGCTCGACTTTGGGTACAACGCCATCGTTGATGAGGAGGGTGCCTATTATGGCGGGGTGACCACTGGCTTCTCGCTCCAGTCGGACATCGTCGTCAGCTACATCGTCAATTATGGCTCGGAAGAGCAGAAGCGGCATTGGTTGCCCAAGCTGGTCTCGGGGGAAGTGATCACCGCCATCGCCATGACCGAACCAGGCACCGGCTCGGACCTGCAGGGAATGCGCACCACTGCCAAGAAAGACGGCAACCATTATGTGATCAACGGGTCGAAGACCTACATCACGAATGGCCAAAACGCCGACCTCATCCTGGTCTGCTGCAAGACTGACACCGAGATCCAGCCAGCCTATAAGGGCGTATCGATCGTGCTGGTCGAGGCGGATCGCGAAGGGTTCAAGCGTGGCCGCAACCTCGACAAGATCGGACAGGACGAAGCCGATACCTCGGAACTGTTCTTCGAGGACGTGCGGGTGCCGATCACCAACTGCCTGGGCCAGGAAGGCATGGGTTTCATCTATCTGATGAGCGAGCTGCCGCAGGAGCGCCTGTCAATCGCGGTTTCGGCTATGGCAGGTTCGCAGCGCGCCTTTGACATGACGGTCGAATACACCCGCGACCGCAAGGCCTTCGGCAAGCCGATCCTCGATTTCCAGAACAGCCGTTTCGTGCTGGCCGATCTCAAGGCCAAGCTGCAGGTTGGCTGGGCGCACCTGGATTGGGCCCTGGCCCGGCACCTCAAGAAGGAACTGACCCCGGAGGAAGGTGCCGCTGCCAAGCTGTGGCACACCGACCTTCAGTGGGAAGTCATGGACAAGTGCCTGCAGTTGTTCGGCGGCGCCGGCTATATGAACGAATACCCGATCGCCCGGATGTGGCGCGGCGCGCGGGTTACCCGGATCTTCGGCGGGACCAACGAAATCATGAAGGAACTGATCGGCCGCAAGCTCTAGGGCGGATCATTGTCGATGCAAAAAGGGCGGGGATCGTTCCCCGCCCTTTTTATTGGCCTGGTCCGTGCCTTAGTTGGTGCGGATACGTTTGTCCGGAACGATCCGCACCCGCTTGTCAGGCACGACGTGCCGACGCGGGGCAATGTACCGCTTGCGCGCCTTAACCGGCACCCATTCCTCGATTACGGTGGTTTCGGTGCAGTTCTGCTGGGGTGCGGGCTGAGTGACCGCCTGGGTCATGGGCACCGGCATCATCATCATGGTCACCGGCTGCATGGCCTGCTGGACGACGTAACCCTGCGGATAGGCGGCAGCATAGCCTTGCGGCGCATATCCCTGCGGGGCGTAGCTATAACCGCCGTAGTACTGTTGGCGCTCCAGGTGATCGTCGAGGTAGGTTTCGCAATAATCACGTGCGGCTCGCGCCTTGCGGCGGTCTTCCGCGCTGCCGATGGCTGCACCGGCGGCGGCACCAGCTACGCCGCCGACGATGGCTCCGACGGTCCGGTTGCCGCGACCGGCAACGGCACTGCCGGCCACGCCGCCGACCACCCCGCCAACGATTCCACCCTTGACCTTGCCTTTGTCGTTCCCGCCATAGCGCCGCCGACATTCGTAGAGCCAATCGGCCCGGGCCTCTTCAAAGGCAACCGGGTCGTAGCCCGGGAAGGCGGCTGGCGCGGCGACCTGGGCGGGCGGCAGGGCTGGCATGGCGATTGGTCCGGTGGGCTCACTGGCGGCAACAGCTGGAGCTGCCAGGGCGAATAGCCCGCCGGCGAGCAAGAGGTGGAGCGGCTTCGAACGCGGCGACATTGGCAAACCCCTGGATGCAGCCGGGCGATTCCCGGCGTTAACTCCGGATTTAACATCGCAACCAGCAGAAATCCAAGCAGTGCGGGCGACTTGTAGACCGCCTGTCCCGTTTCGGTGCAGACGACCGCGATTAGATGACTGGCCCGATCATGGCCGCGAGCGCCTCGATTCCGGCGGCATCCGTTTCATCGAACCGTGCCGGTGAGGGACTGTCGAGATCGATCACCGCGATCACCTGACCATCCCGGATGACTGGCACGACGAGTTCCGACCGACTTACCGCATCGCAGGCAATGTGCCCCGGAAAGGCGTGCACGTCGGGCACCAGCTGGGTCGCGCCACTGGCCAGCGCAGCACCGCAGACACCCTGGCCGGCGGCAATACGGATACAGGCAGGCTTGCCCTGGAACGGACCGAGCACCAGCGCGCCATCGACCGTCCGGTAAAATCCGGCCCAGTTGAGGTCCGGCAGGAATTGCCAGATCAATGCTGCCACATTGGCCATGTTCGCCACGCCATCGGGCTCATCGTGGACGAGTGCGCGGGCGGCCTCCACCAGGTCGACGTAAAGCTGGGCCTTGGGGGCGGCTGGATCGGGTGCGAATGCAAACATGGCTGTTGCCATAGGCAAACCCTGCCCCAGACAAAAGGTCCATTGTCGTGCAGCGCTGGCGCGCTTATCACAGTGCCATGTCCAAGCTCAGGAAACGGCTGCTCGGCAGCCTCGCTGTTATCGTCGTCCTTGCGGGCGCCGGCTATGTCTTCACCCGGCCGACCCCGGCCAAGCATACGCCAGAGGAAATGTCCGGCCGCGATCCGCTGATCGTTGAGCCCCAGCTGGAACGGTTCCCCTCGATCAAGATCGCTGAGCCGGTCGGCTGGGCCAAGGACGAGGCGCCGACTCCGGCACAGGGCTTGGCGGTCAATCGTTTTGCCGAAGGACTCGATCATCCCCGGGTAATCCTGACCCTGCCCAATGGCGACATAGTCGTGGCAGAAGCGGATGCGCCCGCCGGAAATCTGGGCAGCGGCCTCGAAGCGCTGGTCGCCAAGCTGCTGATGAGCGATGCCGGGGCGCAGAAGGGTTCGGCTGACAGGTTGACGCTGCTGCGCGATGGCGATGGTGATGGCGTGGCCGAAGCGCGGCATGTGCTCCGCCAAGGCAATGGGCTGGCCTCGCCATCAGGCCTCGGCTGGCGCGATGGTACGCTTTACGTGGCTAACCACGATGCCGTGATTGCCTTCCCCTATGCGCTTGGTGAGACTGCGATCGCGGGTGAGCCGCGCAAGCTGCTCGATTTGCCGCCCTCGGGCAATCACTGGATGCGCAACCTGGTGCTGAGTCCCGATGGTACCAAGCTCTATGTCGCGATCGGTTCGGCCTCGAACATCGGTGAAAAGGGCATGGAGATCGAGCAGGGCCGGGCCGCGATCCGCGAACTCGATCTGAAGACCGGCACGTCGCGCCTGTTTGCCCAGGGGCTGCGCAATGCCAATGGGATGGATTGGAACCCGGCGACCGGAGAACTGTGGACCGTGGTTAACGAGCGCGACATGCTCGGACCCGATCTCGTGCCCGACTATCTGACCAACGTGCCCGTCGGTGCCCATTATGGTTGGCCGTGGCTCTACTGGAAAACCTACGACGACGAGCGGGTTGAAGCGCCGGCGCCCGAATTCATTGACGATTATGTTCGCCGCCCTGAATATGGCCTTGGTTCGCACACCGCGCCGCTGGGCCTCGCGTTCCTGCGCGGCGGGGAGCGGATGGGTGCCGCATTCGGCAATGGTGCATTCATCGCGCGGCACGGTTCGTGGAACCGTTCGCCGTTAGTTGGCTATGACGTGGTCTTCGTGCCCTTCGATGCCAACGGCAATCCGCAGGGCAAGCCGGTGCCGGTGCTCACCGCCTTCCTCAACGGCAAGGGTGAAACGCGCGGCCGGCCGACCTGGGTCGGGTTTGACCGGACCGGCTCACTGCTGGTGACCGACGATACGGCCGGAATTGTCTGGCGGGTCAGTGCGCCCGGCGCAGCACCCGGTGCCGCCGTGCGGCAGGTCGTGGCCGGGCGCTTGCCCCCGCAGCGCCAGCTCGATGCAACGCTGGAAGCGCAGTACCGCGCCGGGTTCAAGCAGACCGGGACGGGCCAGTAGGAATCAGCAGAACTGGCCGGCGCGCCCGGCCAGCTCGGTGACGAATTGCCAGGCAACCCGGCCTGAGCGCGCACCCCGCCGCTTGGCCCATTCAAGTGCCTCGGCCTGATCCCAGGCCAGGCCTAGGGCCGCGCAGTAACCGCCCACGATCGCCAGATAGTCATCCTGGCTACAGGCATGGAAGCCGATCGACAGGCCGAACCGATCAGCCAGGGCCAGCTTGTCATCGACCGCGTCGCGCGGATTGATTGGGTCATCCTGCTCAGCCATGTGGCGGGGGACAATGGCGCGCCGGTTGGCGGTAACGGCCAGCCGGACATTGCCCGGCCGCGCCTCGACCCCGCCTTCCAGCCATGAGCGCAGCGCCCGCGGTCCTTCGCTGTCATGCTCGCCAAAGCCCAGGTCATCGATGAAGACGAGGAAGCGGCGCTGCACTGCAGCCAGTTCGTTGAACAGGGTGGGAAGTCCCGTCAGGGCCGACGAGGCCACCTGCACCAGGGCCAATCCGCCCGGTTCGGCCTGCTGGGCTGCGCAGACACTCGCACGCAGCAGGGCGGACTTGCCCATACCGCGGGCGCCCCACAGCAGCATGTCATGCGCAGCATGGCCCGCCGCGAGCCGCACGACATTGGTAGTGACCAGCGCCTTCTGCGCATCGATCCCTTGCAGCAACGCTAGGTCGGGGGCAGACAGCGCCGCGACGGCCCGGGCGCGCGCGCCTTCCCAGACATAGGCCGGCGCGGCCAACCAGTCGGTCGCGCCAGCGGGCTCCGGCGCCAGCCGCTCCAACGCCGCCGCGATCCGGTCCAGGAGCGGCTCCACGGTCAGCCTGCGAGCGCTTCGGCGTCGAGCGCGTAGAGCAGGGCGGAGCCGGCCAAGGCGGCAGCCTTGAGTCCCAACACTTCGCTGACGATATGGGCGACGAAGTACTGCGCGACCACCGCCTTGGCGCGCGCCTGCGGCGTGTCCGTTCCATCCAGCGCGCGGGCCTGCCGTTGCAACTGCCAGCCGGCCACGGCCACGGCGCTCATCGTGCAGAAGGCCACGCTGCCGGCCAGGCGATCGTCGAGGCTGGCCTCGTTGGTCATCCATCCGGCCACGGTCCGGCATTCGGCTGCGAGCGCAGCCAACGCCGGGACATCCGCGCATTCGCGGGCGATGTCGACAAACAACGACGCCAAAACGCCACCCTGTTCATAGCCCAGCTTGCGCGTAACCAGATCGGCGGCCTGGATACCGTTGGTGCCTTCGTAGATCGGTGCGATCCGCGCATCGCGATAGTGTTGGGCAGCGCCGGTTTCCTCGACAAAGCCCATCCCGCCGTGGATCTGCACGCCAAGGCTCGCCACTTCGCAGCCGATGTCCGTGCCCCAGGCCTTGAGCATCGGCACGAGGCAATCGGCCCGGGCCTGGGCGGCGGCATCGCCCAACGTGCCGCGATCGACCTGCCCGGCCGTGTAATAGAGCAGCGCGCGCGAGGCTTCTGTCAGTGCCCGCATCCGCAGTAGCATGCGGCGCACGTCAGGATGCTCAATGATCGCCGCCGGCTGGCGGTCGCGGGTGCCCTGGACCCGGTCACGGGCGTAATGTGCCGCCTGTTGGAGGGCCCGTTCGGCGATCTGGACGCCCTGGTTGCCAACATTGATCCGGGCCGAGTTCATCATCGTGAACATGGCTTTGAGGCCTTCGTTTTCATGCCCGACCAGTTCGCCGATGCATTCATCGTTGTCGCCGAAGCTCATCACGCAGGTCGGGCTGGCCATGATGCCTAGCTTGTGTTCAAGGCTGACGCAGCGCAGATCGTTGCGCTGGCCAAGTGTGCCATCGGCCTTGACCAGGAACTTCGGCACTACGAACAGCGAAATGCCGCGGCTGCCGGCGGGCGCGCCTGGCGTCCTGGCCAGGACCAGGTGGATAATGTTCCCTGCCAGGTCATGCTCGCCCCAAGTGATGTAGATCTTGGTGCCCTTGATCGACCAGGTGCCATCCCCGCGCGCTGTGGCCGTCGTGCGCAGCGCGCCGACATCGGAACCGGCCTGTGGCTCGGTCAGGTTCATCGTCCCGGACCATTCGCCGCTCACCAGCTTTGGCAGGTACAGGGCCTGCTGCGCCGCGCTGCCATGATGGGCCAGCGCCTCGATCGCGCCCACGGTCAGCATCGGCAGCAGCGAAAAGGCCATGTTGGCCGCGCCCAGGTTCTCCAGCACGTTGGCTGCCAGAGTGAAGGGTAGTCCTTGCCCGCCATGCGCCTCGTCCCCGGCCACGGCGTTCCAGCCCTGCTCGACATAGGCGTGATAGGCTGCGGCAAAACCGTCGGGAAGGGTTACCGTACCATTTGCCAGCTTCGCGCCTTCCAGGTCACCGATCCGATTCAGCGGGGCGAACTCTCCAGCGGCGAACTGCCCGATCCCCTCGACAATCGCCTCGACCATGTCGGAGCTGGCGGCGGCAAAGCGGGGGTGCTGGGCCAGCTCGTCGATGCCAGCGTTGACGCGGATCGCCAGAACCTGGTCGGCAGTGGGGGCGGTGAAGTCCATAGCGCTTTTCCTTGGCTTTATCGGCTTCCCGCCTATAGCGGCAGGACATGGCCGACAAGCACGAAGCCACACAAGTGCGCAAGGCGGATGCAGCCAGCATTGCTGCCGCCGCGACTCTGCTGCGTTGCGGTGAGCTGGTCGCGCTGCCGACTGAGACGGTCTATGGCCTCGCCGCCCGGGCTGACCGGGCCGAGGCGGTCGCCGCGATTTACCGCGCCAAGGGCCGCCCCGACTTCAACCCGCTGATAGTCCACGTGCCCAATCTGGCCGCAGCTGAACAGCTGGCAATTGTCGATGAGCGTGCCCGGGCGCTGGCTCAGGCCTTTTGGCCTGGCGCGCTGACACTCGTGCTGCCGCTGTGCCCGGCTGCCGGTATTGCCCCGGCCGTCACGGCTGGCCTGCCGACCATCGCGCTGCGCTGTCCGGCCCATCCGGTTATGCGAGCCGTGTTGGCGGCGACGGGACTACCGCTGGCGGCGCCTTCAGCCAACCGTAGCGGCGGGGTAAGCCCTACGACCGCCGCTCACGTCGTCGCATCGCTCGGCCCGGCAGTGCCGCTGGTGCTTGATGGCGGCGCCTGCGCGGCCGGCATCGAATCGACTATTGTTGCGCTGCGCGACTCCGGCGCGTGGCAGGTCTTGCGTCCGGGACCGATCACGCAGGCTCAGATTTCCGCCATTCTCGGCACCGAGCCCGACGCTGTGACGTCAGTTTCGATCGAAGCACCGGGGCAGCTGGCGAGCCACTATGCCCCAGGCAAGCCGGTGCGGCTGACTGCCGTGAGCGCCGAAGCGGATGAGTTCATGATCGGGTTCGGGGCAATCGGCGGGGACATTACCCTGTCATCCGCGGGCGACCTGGCCGAAGCGGCTGCCCGGCTCTATGCGGCCCTGCATCAGGCTGCAGAATCCGACTGCCCCCGGATCGCCATTGCGCCCATCCCGGATGAAGGAATCGGCGGTGCGATCAATGACCGACTGCGCCGCGCGGCGGCCTGACCGGATCCGCTTGGGTCAGTTCGCCTCGTAGGGCGCGCTGGGCATTAAGGCCCGCATCTCGGCATAGGCGGCATTGGCCTTGTCGCAGGAATCGTCATCGCCGCGGCGACATTTTTCGCTGTGCTTGCGGTATTCCCGATCAAGTGCGCCCAGCCGCTCCTCGCGCTTGCGGATTTCGCGGCCACGCTTCTGGTCCTGTTCGGACTGGCTGGTGGTCATCACATCGACCACTGTACTGCCTGCTTCAAGCGCCCGGGTTGTGCCGCGCACCGGTGCAGAGGCGAGGTCAACCGCCGCTCCGGCCACGCCGCAGCCCCCCAGAACCAGGCAAAGCGGAATGAAAAGTAGGCGTTGCGGCATGACGAATCCTTGGGGCAGGCAGGATGGCTAAAATCCTGGCTGCCCCAAGGTTAGTAGCAGATGAACCGTTGGTCCAGTCAGCGGGATCAGCCCACCTTTTCCGGTTCGGGTGCCGGCGGCGCGCTGCCGTTACCCGGCTCGCACACCAGCTTGCCCGATCCCATCGCCTCGACCGTGCACTTGGCCCGACCGCGAACGGTGACACTGCCCGATCCCATGATCGTGGCATTGACTTCACCATCCGAGGCAAAGGCCGCGCTACCTGATCCGGCAATCGACAATTTGGCGCGATCGGCTTTGAGCGCATCCATCTGCGCCGAGCCGGAGCCGGCAATGGTCATGTCAAGGCGCTGGACATTGCCCGCGGCGCGATAGTCGCCCGAACCGGCAATGGTCAGTTCCAGTGAATCGCTGGCGAGGGCAGTGGTCTCGATCGTACCAGACCCGGCGATGGTGACCGTCGCCGCCTTCGCCAGCGCCGCCGCGCTGATCTTGCCTGATCCGGCCATCGTCACTTCGCGCGGTGTCGGCATGGTCACGTTGACGATGGCCACCTGGCCGCCGTCACGGTTGAACATCTTGCCTTCGCGCAGGATGCCCAGCGTGCCGTCTTTCAAGGTGAAGCGCAGCTTGTCGGTTGCCGCAGCATCGCCTTCGACGGTGATCGCCAGCTTGTCACCTTGGGTGATGCGGACTTCGTCCGGCCCCAGCAAGACCAGTTCTTCCGGCGGGGCACCGCTCAGGTCGAGGTCTGACAATCGCTGGCCATCCTCCCCATTGATCGAGACATTGGCCCCGTCGCAGCCTGAAATGCCGGCCGCAAGGGCTACGGCGACAATCGGGCCCAAGGCCTTCGCAAATCTGCCAAGCTTCATGGTCCTATCTCCATATCCTTGTGTGTTGGAGATATAATACAGCAAGCCGCATCGGACAAGAGGGTAAACGAAAAAGGGCCGCTTCCTTGCGGAAACGGCCCTCCTCGGTGATTGATGTTTCTTGCCGTCAGGCGGTGGCCGTCTCGGCATAGTACTTCGGCGCATGCTCGTTGAGGATCGCCAGGATCTTCTTGAGCGCAGCGGGTTCGTCGGTCTTTTCCATCGCCGCCAGCTCGCGCGCCAGGCGCGACGAAGCAGCTTCGAAGATCTGCCGTTCGGAATAGGACTGTTCCGGCTGGTCATCAGCGCGGAACAGGTCGCGCGTCACTTCTGCGATCGATACCAGGTCGCCCGAATTGATCTTTGCTTCGTATTCCTGGGCGCGGCGCGACCACATGGTGCGCTTCACCTTGGGCTTGCCCTTGAGCGTGTCGAGCGCTTCGCGCAGCGTCTTGTCGCTTGACAGCTTGCGCATGCCGATCGCCTCTACCTTGTTGGTCGGCACGCGCAGGGTCATCCGCTCCTTCTCGAAGCGCAGGACGTAGAGTTCGAGGGTCATGCCGGCGATTTCCTGCTCCTGCAGTTCGATCACCCGGCCAACGCCGTGCTTGGGATAAACGACGTAGTCACCAACATCGAAGGCATGCGCCGTGGAAGCCATGTATCGTCCTTTCCTGCGGCAGGCGCGCCCCTGGCGAACCGGGATCGGTCCAGAAATGCGCTGCTTGCGGCCTGACGACCGTTGTGCGCCCTTCCCCATGCCGGGTTCGCAGTCCTGCCTAGACAGTGATTGCCAACCAACCGGGACGCGACATCCCGGGAGTCAACGCATTATATAGCATGACAGCAACAAAATTACCAGTGCGCATAATTTCCGCGGAATCCCGCGGCTTCAAGCCGACATGACAGCGCCGGACAGAGCGGCGTGTGCGGAACACGCAATCGATTCGCCGCGCCTGCGGCGATAGGCTCAGTCGCCCTCGCCGGGTTCGGGCGAGAAGTACTTCTCGAACTTGCCTTCCTCACCCTTGTGCTCGTCGGCATCGGCCGGCGAATCCTTCTTCGAGGTCAGGTTTGGCCATTCGGCCGAATACTTGGCATTAAGCTCAAGCCACTGTTCGAGGCCGCTTTCGGTATCGGGCAGGATCGCCTCGGCCGGGCATTCCGGTTCGCAGACGCCGCAGTCGATGCATTCGCTGGGGTTGATCACCAGCATGTTCTCGCCCTCGTAGAAGCAGTCGACGGGGCAGACCTCGACACAGTCCATGTACTTGCACTTGATGCAGGCATCGGTGACGACGTAGGTCATGGCAGTCAGGTCCCCTAAGGCGATTAGCTTTCCTGCGCTGCTATGGGATTTGCAGCGGCCTCGTCAAGCGTGCGGTAACAGGAGCGCGCTTCTGTCGCCGGGCCGCGACGCATCGGCAGCTCGAGCAACTCGATAACGCGGACCCCGCTATGGAGCGGAATCGTCAGGACATCGCCCGCTCCAACCGTCGCGCTCGGCTTCTCGATTCGCCGCCCATTAAGCCGAAAATGCCCTTTAGCCACCCACTCATGCGCCAGGGTCCGGCTGGGCGCCAGCCGCAGGAACCACAGCAGCTTGTCGATCCGCATCTCAGCGGACCAGTTTGGCCAGGGCGGCAAAGGCGCCGCTTGGCGGCAGGGCCGGCCTGACTTGTTCCGCAGCGGTATCGTGCCGGGCCGGGCGCCAGCGCCAGGTCACCGGGCTGGCCGGGCCGAACGCACCATCGGGTAATTGGCGCGGCACCTGAGCCCTGAAACCGGCCAGCCGCAGCAAGTGCGCGTAGGACAGGGTGGTGAGACCGGTCGAGACTGCCCGCGCCGGATCAAGCACCAGTGGCCGCCGCCCGGCCGCCACGCGCGCTGCATGGGCGGCGTGAACCAGCTTTTCCGCCATGTCGAGCCGCAGCGCCTGCTTGCCTAGCGCGCGATAACCCGGCGGCGGCGTGCTGCGCGGCGGCAACGCCAGCACTGGCGGCATGGCCGGATGCGGTGCGGGCAGGATCTTACCATGAGCGGCTTGCAGGGCCTGCCACGCGTGAAGCGCTGCTGGCTTTAGCATCGCCGGAACGAAGAGGTCGAGCGCGCCAACCTGGATCCCGAGCTTGCGCAGCAACTGTCGCTGCGGCGGGGCCAGGGCCTCAAGGCCGGAGCTCTCGCGCACCAGCACGCCGCCGGCCTCGACCAGGCGGATCAGCACGGCCCGCAATTCCGGCCCGCCGGTTGGATCGCGGCTGGCGCCTTCAAGTTTGCGCAGTGGTGCCAGCGGGGCCAGGGCCCGGTCCAGCCAGGCGGCGAGCGCCGTTTCTAGGCGCCGTCGCACATCCGCCGGCAGGCTGGCCAAGGCCGGCTCCAGCGTGAGCGCCGGTGCAAACAGCACCTTGCCTCCGGCAAGTCGGGCAAGCCGTTCGCCTTCCCACAACAAGGCCCGGGCGTGGAGCGAAAGCCCGGCACCTTCCCCCGATTCGATAGTCGCTGCCAGCGACATCGCGCGCTTGGCCAGCAAACCCGGCAAGTGCCGCTCGGCTGCGGCCAGCAGCAGTTTGCGATCGGCGAGGCGCGTGGCCGGATCGACCCGGAAGGCAAAGCCCGTCAGCGCGCCGATCGGTTCGCCATCGACCAGCACCCGCTCATCCTCGATGGTGACCGGCAGCAGCGCGGCATCGGGTCCGAGCTTCTTCATCAGCACCGAGGTCCGGCGGTTGACGAACCGCTCGGTCAGCCGGGCGTGGAGCGCATCAGACAGCCGCGCCTCGGCGGCCCGGGCGCGCGCCGCCATTTCCTCGCGGGCCAGCACCCAGTCGGGCCGCTGGGCGATATAGGCCCAGGAGCGGATGGCGGCGATCCGGCCCTGCAGGGTGTCGATATCGCCATCGGGGCGGTCTAGTTCGGCAATTGCCCGGGCGACATGGTCGCCAGGAATTTGGCCATCGCGCAGATCGGCCCACAGCCGCGCGACAAAGCGCGCATGGGTATCGGCTCCGTGCTGACGGAAATCGGGGAGGCGGCAGGCATCCCACATGCGGGCCACGCGCCGGGCACTGTTCGCGCTTGCCGCGAGCTCGGGGTCTTCGGCCAGGCGGCGCAGCACCGCCAGATCGACCGCTTCCGGTGCCGCCGCCAGCTCGGGCCGGTCCGGCACTCGCTCAAGATCGGCGAGCAACGCAGAGAGGCTGGTACAGTCCAGATCAGCCTCCCGCCAGAACAACCGGGTCAGCGGCGCGAAGCGGTGTTCCTCGATCGCATAGACTTCCTCCGGTGTGAATTCGGCGTCGTGGCTGCCGGTGCCAGCCAGCGTACCAAAGGTTCCGTCGGTCTGGTGACGACCGGCGCGGCCAGCGATCTGCGCCATTTCCGCAGGCGTCAGCCGGCGCTGGCGCACCCCGTCGTACTTTGACAGTCCGGCAAATGCGACATGGGTGACGTCAAGGTTCAAGCCCATCCCGATGGCATCGGTGGCAACCAGGTAATCGACCTCGCCCTGCTGGAACAGCGCGACCTGGCGGTTGCGCGTTTCCGGGCTGAGCGCCCCCATTACCACCGCAGCCCCGCCGCGGAACCGGCGCAACATCTCGGCAATGGCGTAGACTTGCTCGGCTGAGAAGGCGACGATCGCCGAACGCGGCGGCACGCGCGAGAGCTTGCGTGCGCCGCTATGACTAAGCGTTGAAAAGCGGGGGCGGCCGATAATCTCTGCTTCGGGCACCAGCGTGCGCACCAGCGGCTCTAGCGTGGCTGAGCCGAGGATCATCGTTTCCTCGCGCCCGCGGGCATGCAGCAGGCGATCGGTGAAGACATGGCCGCGTTCACGGTCTGCCCCGATCTGCGCTTCATCGAGTGCCACGAACGCAAGGTCCGCGTTAACCGGCATGGCTTCGGCCGTGCAGAGCAGCCAGCGCGCGTGCTTGGGTTCGATCCGTTCCTCGCCGGTGATCAGAGCAACCCGGTCCGCGCCCTTGATCGCGCAGACCCGGTCATAGACTTCGCGCGCCAGCAGCCGCAGTGGAAAGCCGATCGCGCCTGAGGAGTGCGCGCAGAGCCGCTCGATCGCGAGGTGAGTCTTGCCGGTGTTGGTCGGACCGAGCACGGCCCGCACCCGCCCATCCCCCTGGGCTGGGGCGCGCGTTGGAGCGCGGACGGAGGCATTGCGCGACATGACCTGCTGGATGTGGCATCGGCCCTTCCCGCCGACAACCCGTCGGAGCCAGCAAATCCCCTGTCTTAGGTGAAGATTAACCTTACCCGTGCACAGCGGGAGCCGGTTGCAGCCGCAGGGGCAGAGTTGAGTGTTCACGCCGCGCGAAGCGCTTGAGACCGGAATTGGTAGCGTTCCGCTGGGCTTGCGCCTGGCGGGCAGCGCCGCCGCCGCGCGCTCACCCGGGACGGCACCGTTCGCCGCCCGCCTCAATGGCCTGCGCACCGAGCTCGAGCTACGCCTCGCCCGGTTTGACTGGACCCCGGATCTTGCCGAAGACATCGGCACCCCCCGCTGGTTTCGCGGTCTGGGGACTCTGTTTGGCCTGAGCGCCTGCGCGCTCGCCTTTCTGCCGGATTTTTCGACCATTGCCGCGCCGCCCGCTATGCCGCTCGATGTGGCAGCGCGTGACGAGTTCCGCAGCCAGACCATCGCACCGCTCGCCCTGGGCAGCGGCACCGGGCACCGCATGGGGCCGACCGCACGGGTCAGCCCGATCACCAATGTGCCCGAACGGGCGCTGATCCAGCTGACCGCCACCTATGGCCAGGGCGACAGCCTGGAGCGGATGCTCCAGCGCGCAGGGGTCGGTCCAGCCGATGCGGCGCGGGTCCGGGGCCTGGTCGCGGGAGCGGTCGATCCGGCGACGCTCGCTCCGGGTACCCAAGTAGATATCACCCTCGGCCGCCGGCCCTGGCCGGACCAGCCGCGACCGCTCGATGCGCTGTCGTTCCGGGCCAGGTTCGATCTTGAACTGCAAGTTACCCGCCGCGACGGGGCGCTGGTGCTGGTGCCGCGCCCGATCGCGGTCAGCACCACGCCGCTGCGCATCCGCGGCACGGTAGGCCTGGGGCTTTACCGCTCTGCCCGCGCGGCCGGCGCACCAATCGAGGCGATCCAGCAATACCTGCAGGTGCTTGATCAGCACCTCAGCCTCGATACCGCAGTCGAGACGGGGGATACCTTCGATATCATCGTCGGCTTCAAGCGCGCGGCGACCGGCGAAACCCAGGTGGGCGAGCTGCTGTTTGCCGGGATCGAGCGGGCCGGCAAGCCAAAGGCCCAGTTGCTGCGCTGGGGTAGCGACGGCCAGTTCTTCGAGGCATCGGGCATGGGGGCTCAGCGCTCCGGCCTGATTATGCCGGTGGTTGGCCGGATCACCTCAAACTTCGGGGCACGGCGCCATCCGATCCTCGGCTATACCCGGATGCACGGTGGGGTCGATTTCGGCGCTCCTTATGGCGCGCCGATCTATGCTGTGGGCGATGCCACGGTAACCTTTGCTGGCTGGGGCGGCGGCCACGGCAACCATATCAAGCTCGATCATGGCGGCGGTTTTGGTACCGGCTATTCGCACATGAGCCGCATGGCCGTTTCGGCCGGATCACGCGTCCGCGCCGGTCAGATCATCGGCTATGTCGGCTCGACCGGCCTATCGACGGGACCGCACCTGCATTACGAGCTCTACAAGAACGGGCAGAAAGTGAACCCGATGTCGGTCCGCTTTACCGTTTCCAATCAGGTCGATGCCAGGGAACTGGCCGCATTCCGCGCGCGGATGACGGCACTGAAGGCGGTGGTGCCCGGCGCAGCGCTGGGTCCGATGGCGAGCCCATCAGCCCCGCCTGCGGTCCCCGTGCCGGAAATCGACAAGCGCGATTAACTGCCCTAGGGAAGGGTGCGATGAGTTCCTACCCCGCCACCCGCTTGCGCCGCACGCGCGTCACGGCCTGGAGCCGTGCGCTCCACCGCGAAACCGTTCTCACCCCGGCCGATCTGATCTGGCCGCTGTTTGTGACCGAAGGCAGCGGCGTGGAGGAGCCGATCGGCTCGCTGCCGGGCGTGTCGCGGTGGTCGGTGGACGGAATCGCGGCGCGGGCGCGCGAAGCCGTTGCGCTTGGCATTCCGTGCCTGGCCCTGTTTCCCAACACACCGCCGGCCCTGCGCAGCGCGGATGGCGCCGAGGCGCTCAACCCCAACAACCTGATGTGCCGGGCGATCAAGGCGATCAAGGATGCTTGCGGCAATGACATCGGCGTGCTGACTGACGTCGCGCTCGATCCCTATACCAGCCACGGGCAGGACGGGCTAGTTGATGAAGGCGGCTATGTGCTGAATGACGCCACGGTCGACATGCTCGTCGGACAGAGCCTCAACCAGGCCGCCGCCGGGGCCGACGTGATCGCGCCCAGCGACATGATGGATGGCCGGATTGGTGCGATCCGCGATGCGCTGGAAGACCACGGCCATGCCAATGTTCAGATCATGTCCTATGCCGCCAAGTACGCCAGCGCCTTCTACGGCCCGTTCCGCGATGCCGTGGGCAGCCGTGGCCTGCTTAAGGGTGATAAGAAGACCTACCAGATGGACCCGGCCAATGCCGAAGAGGCGCTGCGCGAGGTCGAACTGGATCTTGCCGAAGGGGCCGACAGCGTGATGGTCAAGCCGGGCCTGCCCTATCTGGACATTGTCCGGCGGGTGAAGGAGGCCTTCGAGGTGCCGGTCTTCGCTTACCAGGTCAGCGGCGAATATGCGATGATCGAGCATGCCGCCGCAGCCGGCGCCGGGGACCGCGATGCGCTGGTGCTGGAAACCTTGCTCGCCTTCAAGCGCGCTGGCTGTTCGGGCGTGCTTACCTATCACGCCGCGCACGCTGCCCGACTGCTCAATGGCTGAGTTCCGGCTGGAAACCGAGCGGCTGGTGTTGCGTTCCTGGCGCGATAAGGATCTGGCGCCGTTTCACGCCGTTTGCAGCGATCCCGAAGTGATGGCCATGCTCGGCCCGGTGATGTCACGCGATGAAGTGGCCGCGCTGATCGAGCGGATGCGCGGAATCGAGGCCGAGCATGGCCACTGCTTCTGGGCCATGGTGCGCCGCGAGGATTGCCGGCTGATCGGCTGGTGCGGCGTGATCCGTGGTTCGGTCGGCCCGATTGTCGGCAAGGCCGAACTGGGCTGGCGCATGGCGCGCGACTGCTGGGGCAGCGGCTATGCTACCGAGGCGGCGCGGGCGGCGTGCGACTGGGTGTTTGCCAATCGTTCTGACGATGCCGCCTATGCGATCACCAATTTCGATAACCGCGCCAGCCGGGCGGTGATGGAACGGATCGGCATGGCCCGCATGGCGGATGGGGATTTCGATCATCCCAAGGTGCCGCCCGGCGATCCGCTGGTGCCGCATGTCACGTACCGGATTGGGCGCAGCACTTGGAGCGGGCAATGACCACTACTGTCGCACCACCCTCCCGCATGCTGTTTGTCGTGACGATCCTGACCGGGTCGTTCCTGCTCTTCCTCGTCCAGCCATTGGTTGCCCGGCTTGCGCTGCCGCGGCTGGGCGGCGCGCCGAACGTCTGGAACAGCGCCATGCTGGTTTACCAGGCGCTGCTGCTGGCCGGTTATTTCTATGCCCACCGGCTCGGGCGGATGCCGCTGCGGCGACAAGGTCAGATTCACCTGGTGCTGCTGGCGCTGGCCGCGCTGACCCTGCCGATCGCCCTGGTTGACCTGCCTCGCCCGCCCCAGGGGATGGAGCCGCTATGGGTGCCGGCGCTGCTGGCGTTGACTATCGGCCCGGTCTTCTTCCTCGTCTCGGCCCAGGCCCCGCTGATGCAGCGCTGGTATGCGGCCCATCCTGGCTCAAGCGCGCCCTGGGCGCTGTATGCCGCCTCTAACCTCGGCAGTTTCGGCGGGTTGATTGCTTACCCGCTGCTGGTTGAACCCCGCCTTTCGGCCGGTGAGCAAAGCTGGGGCTGGACGCTGGGCTACGTCCTGCTGATCGGCCTGGTCTTTGTGTGTTTCCGCACCCGCTCCGATCTTGCCGGCCAGCACGAGGATGCCGGCACGGCCACGGCGGCGGATATTGGCTGGCGGCGAATCGCGCTGTGGCTGGTTCTGGCGGCGGTGCCATCGGGGCTGATGCTGTCCACCACGACACACCTGACCACCGATCTGTTTGCCATGCCACTCCTGTGGGTCATCCCGCTGGGCCTTTACCTGCTGAGCTTTAGCGTGGCCTTTTCGGACAATCGCCTGCTGACCCGAGTGTTCAGCCGGGTCGCCCCGCTGTTCCTGCTGACTGCGGGCGGGTTCGCCGCGGCATCAAGCCATTCGGCCACGCTCATCCCGGTGATTGGCAGCGTCGCGCTGCTGTTTGTGGTCTGCGTGGCCTTGCATGGCCGGCTTTACGATCTCAGACCGGATCCGGCCCATCTGACACTGTTCTATCTGGTCATGTCCGCGGGCGGCGCGCTGGGCGGCCTGTTCACGGCGCTGTTCGCACCGCTGCTGTTCGACTGGGTGTGGGAGCATCCGCTGCTGGTCCTGTTTGCAGCCTTGCTCCTGCCGACCACGGGACTATTCTCGATCCGCCGCCCCACGGGCGACCAGCATCTCCAGCTCGTTTCCGGCGCGCTGATTCTGGGCACGGCGCTAGTGCTGTGCTGGTTCATTTACCAGACCACGACGACCGAGGGTGAGTACACCACCAGGCAGCACTTGTTGACGCTTGGCGTCGGCCTGCTTGGCTGCCTGATCGCAGGCTGGCGCTGGATGCTGGTCGTGCTGCTGGCGGCACTGATGTATGCGCAGGGTGGCTGGGATACGATCGACGCCTCGCGCGAAGGGCTGCGCACGCGCAGCTACTTCGGGGTCTACACGGTCCGTGATTTCGAACAGTCGAAGATGCGAACTCTGGCGCATGGGACCACGCTTCACGGCAAGCAGTCGCTCGACCCCAAGCTGCGGCAGCTGCCACTGACCTATTATGGTCCGGGCTCGGGCGCGGGGATTGCCTTTGCCAATGCCGAACGGCTCTATGGCCCCGGCGCGCGGCTCGGTGTGGTTGGGCTCGGCACGGGGACGCTCGGGTGTTATCGTCGGCCAGGCCAGGCCTGGACCTTCTTTGAGATCGATCCGGTGGTGCTCGACCTGTCGAACAACGGCACGTTCACTTACCTGCGTGATTGCACCCCTGATGCGCGGATCGTGCTGGGCGATGCGCGGATCGAGCTGGCCGCCCTGCCGCGTGGCAGCTTTGACCTGCTGGCTGTCGATGCCTTTTCGTCCGATGCGATCCCGCTGCATCTGATGACCAACGAGGCGATGGGGGTCTATTTGGATACGCTGAGTAGCAAGGGCGTGCTCCTGATCCACATTTCCAACCGCTACATCGATCTTGAGCCGGTTCTGGCTGCCGCGGTGAAGCAGCGCGGACTGCATGCGGCGCTGCGCGATGACGATCCGGAAGAGCAGGTCGCCACGCTCTTCACCCCTTCGACCTGGGTGGCCATTACCCGGGATCCGGCCCAGCTGGAGGCACTTGGGAAAGCCGCTCCGGCTTTCCGCTGGCGGCCGCTGGGCGCACCAACTAGGCGCGCCTGGACCGACGATCACGCCTCGATCCTCCCGCAGGTTCGCTGGAGCAATTTCCTGGGAAGCGACTGACATGACCCGACCTGACGTCACCATCCTCGAACTCCACGGCAAACGTCCGCGCATTCACGACAGCGCCTTTGTCGCGCCAGGCTGCCGCCTGATTGGCGATGTCGAGATCGGGCCCGATGCCTCTATCTGGTACAATTGCGTCCTGCGCGGTGACGTCACCCGGATCGTCATCGGCGCGCGCACCAATGTGCAGGATGGCTGCGTGATCCATTGCGACGGGCCAATGCCGGGCAAGCCCGACGGCTATCCGACGCTGATCGGCGACGACGTGTTAATCGGCCACATGTCGATGATCCACGGCACCGTGATCGAGGATCGCGGCTTTGTCGGCTTTGCCGCCCAGACCATGAACGGCTGCCTGATCGAGGCCGATGGGATGCTGGCTGCCGGCGCGCTGCTTGCGCCGAACAAGCGCATCCCCTCGCGCCAGCTCTGGTCGGGGCGCCCGGCTGCCTTCATGCGCGAACTTGATGATCGGGCGCTGGCCGGGCTGCAGATGGGCGTGAAGCACTATGTCGAGAACGCCAAGCACCACGCGGCGGCGCTGAGTGGCCAGCCCGAAGGCTGACACTCCGCCCGCTGCCAGCCCTGCTTTGCTGGCCGAGGCGCTCCGAATTGCGACGTCACGGCTTCGCTTGTTGCGCGGCGCAACCGGGCGCGACAAGCAGGTGCAGATCGTCCCCTGGTCCGATCAGCCGGCGGGCGGTGCTTTCAGGTGCTTCATCATGTAACCTAGGTAATCGGCCTTGCCGATCGCCAGGCCAGCATGGCGCAGGATCGCGTAAGCGGTCATCAGGTGGAAATGAAACTGCGGCATGGACCAGTCCCGCACATAGTCGGCCGCGCTCAACCTGAAGACCATGCCATTGGGCAGGTCAAATTCGACCATGGTGTCTTCGGCGATGGCACTGGCCTTGCTCGCTTCGGCAATCAGGCGACGGACCTCGGCCAGGTGGGCCCGCGCCTCGGCAATTGTCGTGTGATCACTGTCGACGCCTGCATGATCCGACCCGTAGATCCGGTTAAGCGTGTTGTGCACCTGTTGTGTGGTGAAGCGCACCTGCGTCGCCAGCGGAAACATGTCCGGCGCGAGCCGGGCCTGCAGCAGAGCTTCGCCGGCCTCGCTGGCCGCGGCCTTGCCCAGCAGATGATCGAAGGTGCCCAGCAACTGGTCGAACGAGGCCAGGGCAGTGTCGGCATAGGTCATGGCAAGCTCTCCAGTTGCGATTTGCAACTGAATAGAAGGAAGTTGACGACTGATCAACCCAGCTTGACCGACAAACGACAAATTCCGCCAAAGTGGCAGTCGCGATGGCTAGCCGGCGGCGGGACTGGCCGATGCTGTTGATGCAGGCACGTTTAGCTTCGCGCCATTCCCTTGGCCATGCGGGTCAGCACATCGGCCATGGCATCGGCCACTTCACGGTCAGCCAGTTCCACCTCGGCAATGGCCCGGGTCATCGCCTCGCCCCATTGATCAGCCGTATCGCGGGTGATCGGGATCCCTCCATGGGCGCTCATCATGCACTTGCCCGGATTGGCCTCAAACCAGTCTCGCGGGCCACCCGCCCAGCCGGCGAGGAACTGCGGCAATTGCATGCGCATTTGCGCCAGGTCCGGAGCATGGATTGCGCGCAGTTCAGCATAGGCCGGCTCCGCTTCCATCAGGTCATAAAACCGGTCCGTGATGGCGCGCAGCGCTGGATGGCCGCCGATCCGGGCAAAGGGAGTGGATTGGGTGGGATTGTCAGCAGTCATCTATTGTTCCGGGCAAAGCAGTTCACTTTGCTCTGCTAGCCCGGCTTCTGGCCAGCTACCTTGACCGCAATCAATCGCGGATCAGCGCTTTCAGCGTTTCGAGCCGGTCGGCTTCGTGCGCCGGCTTGTCGGCCCGGATCCGGCTGATCCGGGGGAAACGCATAGCAACTCCGGACTTGTGCCGTTTGCTGCCATGCACCGAATCGAACGCCACTTCGAACACCAGGCTGCGGTCCGTTTCGCGCACCGGGCCAAAGCGGTTCATGGTGTGGGTGCGGACATGGCGATCGAGCCACTTCAGTTGCTCGTCGGTAAAGCCGAAATAGGCCTTGCCTACGGGGAGCAGTTCGGCCCCGGCATCGGGATCGCCGTTCCAGCAGCCAAAAGTGAAGTCCGAATAGAAACTCGATCGCTTGCCGCTGCCGCGCTGGGCATACATCAGCACGCAATCGATCAGCAGTGGGTCGCGCTTCCACTTGTACCACAATCCGGTCTTGCGCCCGGCGATGTAGGGGCTGTCGCGCCGCTTGAGCATCACGCCCTCGATCGCCTCGTCGCGCGCCCGTTCGCGGATCGCGGCCAGCTCTTCGAAAGTTGCGGCTTCGATTACCTGGCTCAGGTCAAACCGTTCGGGGTTAAGCCGTGGCACGAGCCGCTCCAGATGACCGCGTCGGTGTTCCCAGCCGAGGCCTCGTAGGTCGTCCCCCTCGACCACCAGCACATCATACAGCCGAACAAAGGCGGGATAATCGGCCAGCATGGCCTTCGACACGGTCTTGCGCCCTAGTCGCCGTTGTAGGGCGTTGAAACTCGCCGCGCCGCCCTGTTCTCCGCCTTGTTGTGTACCGCGCACCAGCAGTTCGCCATCCAGCACGGCGGGTAGTTGCAGCGCTGCAGTCAGCTCAGGAAAGGTGGCCGAGATATCGTCGCCAGAGCGGGAATAGAGCCGGGTTTCCCCCCCTACGTGGACGAGTTGGATCCGGATGCCGTCCCATTTCCATTCTGCCGCATAGTCGGCAAGGTCAACGGCAGTCTCTTCAAGCGGGTGGGCCAGCATGAACGGGCGGAACAGCGGCAAGTGATCACCGCTTGGTGGCTTGGCACCGTTGGCCGCCCAATCGAACAGTGCCAGATAAGGCGGCACCTGGCCGTGCCAGTACTCCTCCACATCGTCGATGCTCACGCCAAAGGCCTGAGCGAAAGCGACCTTGGCCAGGCGGGCCGAAATGCCGATCCGCATGGCCCCAGTCGCCAGCTTGAGCAGGGCATAGCGGCCGTTGGCGTCTAGCCGGTCCAGCAAGCCCGCCAGTTCACCCGCCACGGTGGACCGGGTCATGGCGTCCAGTGCCTCGACTGCTTCGCGCACGCTGGGTGCGGGCAGATCGCCCACCGGCGGTTCCGGCCACAGCAGGCTGACCGTTTCGGCCGTATCGCCGACATAGTCACGCGATAGCGCGAAAAGCTCAGGATCCACTCGCTCCATGATCAGTGCGCGTACCGTGCCGGCTTTCACCGCCGGAAAGTCCAGCCCGCCGGTCAGCGCAGCCAGCGCCCAGCCCCGGTCCGGATCGGGCGTGGATCGCAGGTAGTCAGCGATCAGTTCCAGCTTGGCACTGCGGCTGCGGGTATAGACCAGCGCATCGAGCAGGGCGGCAAACGCTTCCACGGCCTTAGTCGTCCTCGTCCTCGTAACCGACCAGCGCCAGCGCGCGCGCCTTGCGCTGGTTCAGCTCGCACCACCGCAGCAAGGCATCTTCGCGGCCATGCGTGATCCAGGTTTCGGCCGGATCGACTTCGGCAATGGTGGTGATCAGTTCGTCCCAGTCGGCATGATCGGAAATGATCAGCGGCAGCTCGACATTGCGTTGGCGCGCGCGGGCGCGAACCCGCATCCAGCCGCTGGCCATGGCGGTGATCGGGTCGGGCAGGCGGCGGCTCCAACGGTCATTGAGCGCCGAGGGCGGGCATAGGACGATCTGCCCCGCCAGAGCGGCTTTGGGCAGCCCCGCTGCCGCCCGCAGTTCGCCAAGCTCGATCCCATGCTCTTCGTACAGCCGGCACATCCGCTCCAGCGCGCCATGGAGGTAGATGGGATCATTGTAACCCGCGCGGCGCAGTTCTGCGATCACGCGCTGGGCCTTGCCCAAGGCATAGGCCCCCACCAGTACGCACCGATCCGGCTGCGCGGCCCGGGCTGCCAGCAGCTTCGCCATTTCGTCTGCGATCGGGGGATGGCGGAACACCGGAAGCCCGAAGGTCGCCTCGGTGATGAACACGTCGCAAGGCTGCGGCTCAAACGGTGGGCAGGTCGGATCGAGCCGGCGCTTGTAATCGCCGGTCACGATCACCCGCTCCCCGGCGTGTTCCAGCACGATCTGGGCCGAACCCAGCACATGGCCGGCCGGAATGAAGGTGGCGGTTACGCCGCCGCCAAGTCTAATCGTTTCGCCGTAAGCTGCCGGAACCGTATCGCCACTGACGCCATAGCGCAGTTCCATGATCGCCAGAGTGGCGGTCGTGGCAATGTTCCTCCCGTGCCCGCCTCGGGCGTGATCGGCATGGCCGTGAGTCACCAGCGCCTGGTCCACCGGACGTGCCGGATCGATCCAGCAATCGGCCGGCAACACGCGGATGCCCATGGGCTCAGCCCTGATCCATGAGAATGGCGCGGCCATCACCGCAAAATGGCGATGGCCGCAGCCATGTTCCAGACCTGTCAGTCGTTTCCGTCGCCCTGGGGTTCGGACGCGGGTTTGGCCTTACCCTTGCGGGCTGGCTTGCCCTCGGCCGCCTTGCGCGCCTTGCGGTCCAGCTTGGGCGGGGCCGGGGTCAGCTCGAAGGCCAGGGCCCCGTCCTTCACCGCCACGTGGACTTCACCGCCGTGGCGCAGTTTGCCAAACAGCAGCTCCTCGGCCAGCGGCTGCTTCACTTTCTCCTGGATCAGCCGGGCCATCGGCCGCGCGCCATAGAGCTTGTCATAGCCGCGTTCGCCCAGCCAGGCGCGGGCATCGCTGTCGAACTGGATGTGAACGTTCTGGTCGGCCAGTTGCAACTCGAGCTGGAGCACAAACTTGTCGACCACCCGCGCAATGACTTCGGTGCCGAGGTAGGCAAAAGGTACGATCGCATCGAGCCGGTTGCGGAATTCCGGGCTGAACATCTTCTTCACCGCTTCGTCACCGGCATCCGCCTTGGAGACGTCGCCGAAGCCGATGCCCTGGCGGGCCATGTCGCTGGCCCCGGCATTGGTGGTCATGATCAGCACGACATTGCGGAAGTCGACCGTCTTGCCGTGGTGATCGGTCAAGCGGCCGTTATCCATGACCTGCAGCAGGATATTGAACAGGTCCGGATGGGCCTTCTCAATCTCGTCGAGCAGCAATACGCAGTGCGGTTGCTGGTCGATTGCATCGGTAAGCAGCCCACCCTGGTCATAGCCGACATAGCCCGGAGGCGCGCCGATCAGCCGGCTGACCGAATGGCGCTCCATGTATTCGGACATGTCGAAGCGCTGCATCGGGATACCCATGATGCTGGCGAGCTGCTTGGCGACTTCGGTCTTGCCGACGCCGGTTGGGCCCGAAAACAGGAACGAGCCGATCGGCTTGTCCGGATCGCGCAGGCCCGCGCGGCTCAGCTTCATGGCGCTGGACAGCACCTCGATCGCCTTGTCCTGTCCGAACACGACACGCTTCAGATCCTTCTCGAGATGTTCGAGCGCCTGGCGATCGTCCGAGGAAACCGACTTGGGCGGGATCCGCGCCATGGTGGCGATCACCGCCTCGATCTCGCGCGCGGTGATGGTCTTCTTGCGCTTGCTCGGCGGAACCAGCATCTGCATCGCGCCTACCTCGTCGATCACGTCGATCGCCTTGTCGGGCAGCTTGCGGTCATTGATATAGCGCGCCGACAACTCCACCGCCGTCTTGATCGCATCGGGCGTGTACTTGACCTTGTGATGCTCCTCGAAGGCGGTGCGCAGGCCCCTGAGGATCTTGATCGTGTCTTCCACTGTCGGCTCGTTCACATCGATCTTCTGGAACCGGCGCAGCAGGGCGCGGTCCTTTTCGAAGTGATTGCGGAATTCCTTGTAAGTGGTCGAGCCGATGCAGCGGATCGAGCCACCGGAAAGTGCCGGCTTGAGCAGGTTGGACGCGTCCATCGCCCCGCCACTGGTCGCCCCGGCGCCGATCACGGTGTGGATTTCGTCAATGAACAGCACTGCGTGCGGCATCTTTTCCAGCTCGGAAACAACTTGCTTGAGCCGCTCCTCGAAATCCCCGCGATAGCGTGTGCCGGCCAGCAGCGCGCCCATGTCGAGGCTGTAGATCACGGCTTCAGCCAGCACTTCGGGCACTTCGCCTTCGACAATCTTGCGCGCTAGGCCCTCGGCGATAGCAGTCTTGCCCACGCCCGGATCGCCGACATAAAGCGGATTGTTCTTGGAACGGCGGCACAGGATCTGAATTGTGCGGTCCACTTCCGGGCCGCGACCGATCAACGGATCGACCCGGCCGGCCAGCGCCTTTTCGTTGAGGTTGACCGTGAACTGGTCCAGCGCCGATTCCTTCTTGTCCTTGGCTTGAACCTTTTCTTCCTGCGTCGGGCTTTCCCCCTCGTTGCCCTTGGGGGTCTTGTCCTCGATCCGGCGACCGCCCTTGCCGATCCCGTGGCTGATATAGCTCACCGCATCGAGCCGGCTCATGTCCTGTTGCTGGAGAAAATAGACTGCATAGGAATCGCGCTCGGAAAACAGCGCGACCAGCACGTTGGCACCGGTCACCGTATCCTTGCCGGACGACTGGACGTGCAGGATCGCGCGCTGGATCACCCGCTGGAAGCCGGCCGTGGGCGTGGGATCGCCCTTTTCCTCGGTCTTCAGGCTTTGGTATTCCTGGTCGAGGTACTGGCGCACCACTTCACCCAGTTCGCTCAGCTCGACCCCGCAGGCCTGCATCACGGCCGCCGCATCGGGATCGTCGATCAGTGCCAGCAGCAGATGCTCCAGCGTGGCATACTCGTGGCTGCGCTCGGAAGCGTTGGCGAGCGCACTGTGGAGCGTCTTTTCAAGGCTCTGGGCGAAACTTGGCATTTAACGGTCTTCCCACGGCGAGAGTGACCCTGCGGCTAGCGAAGGGCGTGAACAAGGATGGATAACCATTTCGGAACGACCGGCCTGGCTGACCCTGAAGGTTAGGCCGCCGATATGGGAACGCCCACCCGCGCTGCGAAGGGGTGGGTTCAAATTCATGATGATCGCGGCCTGAACAGCGCATCGGCTGCAGCGCGGTGCGCCGAAGCCTTGTCGCGGTGCGCCTTTACCCGGGCAATTTCTGCTTCGAGCAAGACAATCCGGTGACCCAGTTCATCATGGGATAGGCGATCAAGCGGCTCCAGCGCCAGCTGGCTGGCGGCATCGGTGCGCAGGCGGGGGCGGTCGTCATCGTCCATCGCAAGAGGGAGAATCGCGCTTCGCGTGCTTGCTGTCAACTCGCCCAAAGGCTAGGCCGCCTCAGCACGTCGCACTTGCAACGGGGTTCGCGCAAATGACTGGGGCAGTTCCTGAAACGATGACCGGAGTGGCCATTTCGGGCCCGGGCGGACCAGAGGTGCTGCAGCCACAGGAGCTACCCGTCCCCCAGCCCAGCGAAGGCCAGGTGCTGGT
>Ga0315901_10000623_pt1 | contig 52477 bp, 70 predicted proteins | sample LakEriMetagenome_10_FD_203761 | JGI IMG/M metagenome (GOLD analysis project Ga0315901, IMG submission 203761) | Freshwater fungal communities from buoy surface, Lake Erie, Ohio, United States - Buoy 2 MA116 | ecosystem: Environmental > Aquatic > Freshwater > Lake | place: USA: Lake Erie, Ohio... | reverse complement strand
CCATCTCACTTGACGCCATTGAACAAGTGTCTGTGGTCATCGCACCATATGATGTGAAGATTGGTAATTTCACAGGTGGTAGTGTGAATGCAGTTACTCGTTCAGGTACCAACACCACCGAAGGTTCGATCTACTCATTCGGTCGTGTTCCACAATTCATCGGTGATGGTATCTCTGGTAAAATACCAACCATCTTCAATGAATATCAAGCAGGTGGTCGTGTCGGTGGACCAATCATCAAGGACAAGTTGTTTTATTTTGTGAACTTTGAAATTGCACGTAGAACAGACCCTATCCTATTTGCACCTGGTAATCCAGGCGTGTTGGCAACCGAAGCAGTTGCGCAACAAGTTCGTGATAGTCTGGTGTCATTCGCAGCACAATCAGGTGTTCCGAACTTTGATGCAGGAACCTTTGGGGCATATGACATTGAAGCAAATAGTGAAAAGTATTTCGGTCGTGTGGATTGGAATATTGGGAACTCCATACTGACGGTTCGTAGTAATCTTGTCAATGCCGTGGCAGGAAACTTGGAACGTGGACAAGCACTCACCAAGTTAGCCTCACAAGACTTTGACCATTTCAGTAGAGCCACCAACACCGTTGCTGAATTGAAATCACAACTTGGTGCAGGAGTATCTAATAGTTTGTTGTTGGGATATTCACTTGTGCGTGACCACAGAAACCCATACGGAAATGTGTTCGCACCACAAATTGAAATCCAAGATATTCAATTCGGTCAAATCAACGCAGGAAGTGACCGTGAAGGTGTGGTGTATGGAACCAGAGTTCGCACTTATGAACTGACCAACAATCTCACATGGTCTGTGGGGAAGCATACCCTTACCGTTGGTACTCACAATGAATTCTACAATATTCAATACACATTCGTAAATGGATACGCAGGTCGTTGGCAATATGCAAACCTCGCATCATTCTTCGCAAATCGTCCTAATCGTATCAGAGCCACATTTGATTTGACGGACAATAGTTTAGATTATGTGTTAAACAATCCAGGTGCCAACTTCAACATCACCGTACCAAGTGTGTATGTTCAAGATGAAGTAGCAGTCACCGACAACTTCAAGGTGACCGCAGGTGTTCGTGCAGATTGGAATATGATGGATACACCAGTTCAAGCAGATGCGTTTACTAACATCACTCTCACGAATGGTACCAAACCATATAGCACCATCACCAACGACTATAGCAGAAGTTTGTTGATTGGTCCTCGTTTCGGGTTCAACTGGCAAACAGACAGAGTAACCTATCGTGGTGGGGTTGGATACTTTCAAGGACGCATGCCGTTCGCATGGTATGCTTATCCATTCATCCACAACGGATTAGTGGTAGGAAACATTGATGCTCGTCCAACCAACGTGGTTCCGTTGATTGTGGACCCACTTCGTCAAAGTTCATTGAGTAGCACCACGACATATGAAATGAATGTGATTGGCAACAAGTATGTCCAACCACAGATGCGTAGAATGAACTTGGCAACAGATATCAAGTTACCATTTGATGCATTACTTGTACTGGATTGGACATTCACCAAGACATTAAACGACATCGTATTCACGAACATCGGATTACCCGCACCCGCAGGTAATCTCGCAGGTGGTGACCGCAGACCAGTCTACACCTCAACCAGATTAACAACCACTACAACTAATCCATACACATCAGTATTCGCACTCAATAATACTGATAAGGGTTACAGATACAACGTCACAGCAAACCTCAGTAAGAAGTGGGACCATCTTGATGTGATGGCAGCATACAGTTATGGGGAAGCAAAAGATTTGGCAAACGGTCAACGTAACTCCTTCCAATCACACGTGGAATACAATCAATTGGTGAAGGCAAACCAATATGACCTTACGTGGTCCAACTTTGATATTCGTCATCGGTTCGTGGCAAACGCAAGTTGGAACTGGAAGAACACCACCGTATCAGCAGTCTATACAGGTTCATCAGGTTCACCATTTTCCTATGTGTATTCTGGTGATTTAAATGGTGACGGGTCAAGTCATAATGATTTGATTTATGTTCCACGCAACATTGATGAAATCAAGTTGGTTCCATCTGCTCGTCCTACGGGTCAAGTAGATACCAGAACAGCACAACAAATCTGGGAAGATTTAGATAGATTCATCAGTAATGACCCATATCTGTCCTCACACCGTGGTGAATACACCAAGAGAAACGGTGCAAGAACTCCGTGGAATCACCGAGCAGATGTTCGTATCATCCAATCAGTCAAGAATGTAGATATTACATTTGACATCACCAACTTCGGTAATCTGTTGAACAAGGAGTGGGGTAAGTATTATTTCGTTCCAAATCTCAATAATCAAAATGTATATCCACTCCAATATCGTTCAGGTCGTGGTGTGAATAGCGTTCCAACATTCAGTTTCGACCCATTAAATACCACTTACCAAACAGACGATTTAATGTCTCGTTGGCAGATGCAAATGGGAATCAGAATAAACTTCTAATAATAACACCCTTGACAGAGTAGGGGATGTGTGATATATTCATACATCCCTTATTCTTTGGATAAACTATGAAATGGACAGAATATTTTAGACAAATTGCACATACAGTAAAGTTGAAATCAAAAGACAGGCACACACAAATCGGTGCAGTGATTGTTGGAACACATAATGAGATTCGTTCTACGGGATATAACTCGTTTCCACGTGGGATTGATGATTTCCACGAAGAACGAAAAGAACGTCCTGAGAAGTATTACTGGATGGAACACGCCGAACGAAACGCAATCATAAATGCCGCTCGTATTGGCGTCTCTACTGATAGATGCACGATATTCTTGACCTGTGATATTCCGTGTGTGGATTGCACCAGAGCAATCATCAACGCAGGTATCAAGATTGTGTTCTGTGAAAAGGGAGAAGGTGCAAAAGGTGAATATTGGAAAGAACATCGTGAACGTAGTATTCAAATGATGAAGGAAGCAAGATTGACATTACATTATTATGGTGAAACAAAACCATTTATCAACATAGGTGAAGTTTATGAGTAATGGAAAAGGTGATACACCACGACCATTGAGTGTGGATACAGATACTTTTAAGAGTAATTGGGAACGCACGTTTGAGAATACTCCAGAAGCAGCTCGTGTACGAATTTCTGCATCAATGGAAGAAATACGAGAAGAAATTAAACGTTTAAATGAAAAAATAGAACAGCATAAAGCAGTAAATGAACTAACAGAAATTTCACAAAAAATGGGTTTATATGACAATTGTGAATATAGTGGATTACCCAACACTTCGTCATACGAGGACTAATGGCCCTCTTTAACGCAAAGCAGGTGGGAACTACGGAGTCTGGGAGTTGGTATGCTATCCTCCAAGACGGACCCGCATCATTCCATATAAGTGTGGGGAAAAAGGATAATATAGTATACGAACATTTCCAGAACCCCCCAAATATACAACATTTAATGGATAATATAGTATTATTAGAGAAAGAATTAGAGCAAATGACCCCTTGATTTTTAAGGGGTTTTTTGTTATATTTAAGTGTCTACAACTGCGGGGATAACTATGAGTGTCAACTACAGAGGATACACACGAGAGATGGGACTAACAAGTGTCGGCAAGGGATGGGCACCTCTAATCAATCGTGTCTTTGATAAGCTCGAAACTATCAAGGGGTCTATTAAGATTGTTCAGGTAAAAGAAAAGTGGGGTGGACTTCGTATCTACACCGATTATAGTAACAAGGAACTTGATAAGGTTATCTACGATGTAGAGCACGAAAGTTTAGAGATGTGCGAAGTGTGTGGTCAATCTGGTAAACTTCGTGGTAAGAGTTGGTATTATACTTCGTGTGATGAACATATTAAACCTGGGGATAAGTAATGAACAAGATTTCATACTCACAATACAGCATTTGGGCTAATTGTCCCCTTGCGTGGAAGCTCCGTTATGTTGACGATGTAAAGTTTGATGATTCGTCAATCAATACGGTATTCGGCACTGCGATGCACGAAGTTATTCAAGAGTGGTTGGAGCAGTATGTCTATACTGGTAAGGATAATATTGCCAAGAGTATTGACTTGACTGAACCCTTAAAGCAGAAGTTTATCTCGTTGTTCCAAGAGAATACTACAACCGATGCAAACGGGAATAAAGTGTTCCTCTGCGATAAGAAAACCTTGATGGATTTCTACAATCAGGGATGTCAAATCCTTTCGTATGTGCAGCAACACCGACAGAAGTTGTTTCCGTCAAAGGATGTGACCTTAATTGGTATTGAGTATCCAATCGCAGAAGAGATTCGACCTGGCATCACGTTTATCGGGTATATTGATATTATCGTCAAGAATGAAAAGACGGGGAAGATTACGATTATTGACTTAAAGACCAGTCGAGCTGGTTGGACGCAGAATCAGAAGAAAGACCCTGTGAAGTTGAACCAAATCCTTCTCTACAAGAAGTTTATCGCTGAGAAGTTTAATACTCCGTTGGAAATGATTGGCACTGAATATATTATCTTGAAGCGAACGATTAGTGAGAACTCTCCGTATCCTATTCCTCGTGTCAGTCCGTTTGAACCCTCCAATGGGAAACCTTCCGTCAATCGTGCATGGAGTCATATTGAGCAGTTCTTAAATGAGTGCTTCGATGGTGAGGGTAACTATAAGATTGACACTATCAAAGCAAACCCTGGTAAGGATAGTTGTAAGTATTGTGTGTATAATGATAAGGAAACCTATTGTAACGAGTCATTCTACAAACTCAAAAAGGTCAAGGTATTAACCTAATGGTAAAAGAATTAGATTACGACAATATAGTAAAGACGCATCATATGGTAAGAAACATTATGTTCACTTTACCAGGATATAACACAAGTGGAGCAGAAGAACAAATTACCGTTTACACTACGTTAAACTTATATAAACATATAAGTAATCCGAATAGATGTAATTTGATATATTTAGAAAATCATGAAGTACTTGGATTTTTATTCGCAAATATAGAGCAACACGAGAATAAGACGGTGGCATATCTAGAATGGAATGGCGTCCACCCAGACGTTCGACAAAAAGGTGTGATGCAGAAGTTGTGGGATAAGTTTGAAGTTTGGAGTAAAGAAAAGCAAGTAGATGGTATCTTGGTAGATACATTAAATACTAATACACCGATGATTAAGTTTTTAGAAAAAAATAATGTGTCGATTATTCGACAGATGAACAATCACTGGTATGGGCTTGACTACTTCCTCTGGGGAAAATTTTATGGATGAGAACCCGATGGTCAACTATAGCAAGATTATCGCAGACACTGCAAGCAATCACTATAATGTTCGGGATGAATATAAGGAAAACACTTATGAGCAGAATGTCGCAATCTCGTTAAGTGAGCAACGTAGATTCTCCGTGGGATGTATCAATATCACGGGGGAACTGAATATCGGAATGATGATTCGTTCTGCGTGTCTTTTTGGGGCTGAGAATTTTTATATCTTTGGACGAAAGAAGTTTGATAAGCGGTCTACCGTAGGTGCCGAGAAATACATTAATATCGTCCAATATACTTTTGATGACCCGATGACCGCCGACGAATCAATCAACGAACGTTTGGAATATCTCTTGAAGTGGAATAGTGTAGTGTTGTGTGAGCATGGTGGTGCGGAAATCGGTTCATACAAAACTCGCCAGTGGTATAAAGAAGAATTGGAAAATCCGCTGTTCATCTTCGGTTCGGAGAGTCACGGACTCCCAGAGATGGTTGCAAAGAATCGTCACTTCTATAAGGTATCTATTCCTCAGCGTGGTGTGCTTCGTTCGTTCAATGTCAGTGCGGCAATGAACATCATTTGTTGGGATTATATTCGGGAGATGTATTTGTGAGTTTTGTTCGGTTTCCAAAGGTGGGTACTATCCTCGAAGGAATAGAAGTACAGAAGTGTATCACGCAATGGACGCATACGATGGTACGAGATGCAATCCGTGATATTATCTCTGTTGCCAGAATGGGTGGTGATTTACCTGTGGATAATGAGAGTTGGGCAGTTGCAGTTAATCAATATCTAATGAACCATACAAAACCTTCACTTCGTCCAGTTATTAATGCAACTGGTGTTGTTTTACATACAAACCTTGGACGAGCCCCACTTGCACAAGTAGCACTGGATGCAATCAATAATGTGTCTCGTGGTGGGTCTACGTTGGAATATGATTTGGAAACTGGTAAACGTGGTTCACGACACGTACACGCCGCATCACTCTTGGTGGAACTGACTGGTGCAGAAGATGCGCTCGTGGTGAATAACTGCGCAGCAGGATTGGTGTTAGCATTACAAACCCTCTGTACTGGTAAAGAAACGTTAGTCAGTCGTGGGGAGTTGGTGGAGATTGGTGGAAGTTTCCGTGTTCCAGAGATTATGGCAGCAAGTGGAACCAAGCTGGTTGAAGTCGGAACCACTAATCGTACACACCCAGATGATTACAGAAAAGCTATTACACCGAATACTGCAGTGATTGTAAAGGTGCATCGTAGCAACTTTACAATGGACGGGTTTGTGTCCGAGGTTGATATTCCTACATTGGTTCCGATTGCAGAGGAGGCAGGTATTCCTCTTATTCACGATTTCGGTAGTGGATTGATGTTAGATTTACGTGAGTATGGATTAACAGGTGAGTTGACCGCACGAGAAGCAGTTCAACAAAACCCCACGTTGGTGATTATGAGTGGTGATAAGTTGTTGGGTGGACCACAGGCAGGTATTATCTTGGGGAAGAAAGATATTATTGCCAAGTTAAAAAAGCACCCAATGGCTCGTGCATTACGTGTGGATAAACTTACCTATTCGGCACTAGAGGCTACGTTGGGATTATACAGAAATCCAAATAAAGCATTATTACAAATACCCGCGTTATTAATGTTGACTACTGACGCAGAAACTATTAGATTTAGAGCAGAAACTATTGCACAGCAGGTCGGTGGTGTAGTGGAGCAGAGTGAAGCTACGGTAGGTGGTGGAGCATTCCCAACATCCAAAATACCTTCGTGGTCGGTGGTGTTAAATGGAAACGCAATGGAGTTGGAGAGACGTTTACGTAGTGGTCGTATTCCAGTCATCACTCGTATTATTGAAGATAACGTGTGGTTAGACATTCGCGGTGTATTACCAACAGATGATGAACTATTGATTACACTTATACGGGAGATATACGTATGATACTAGAAGAAAACGCCGGATTGATTCTTGCTACCAAACAAGCAATAGAGTCAAACGAAAAGCTCCAACGTAAGGTTGAGGTATATGAAGCCGTCCTCCGTCAACTCAATGCGTATGGCAACTTGGTGGTTGACCATAACAAGATGCGGGAACTAATGGTGGCGATTATGGAATGGCAGTATGCACTTCGTGATGGGGAACATACCCAATACGAATACGAAACCTGTGTACAACTAGCATTTGACAGATTAGCAAATAAGGTGGGATTATGAAAAAACTACAAGAAGCATCTGTGTTATTCTTTATACAGATATTAAGTTATACCATCTGGTGTATCAACTTCCGTGCAGTAGCAGATGCACATTATCATACCGCTGCAGCAAGCGATTTTATGATTGCGTCAATTAACTTCTTTATTATTAAGAAGATTGCTCACGGACAGGATAATATTCACCAGTGGGCAGGATATGCACTTGGGTCTGTGGTCGGGAGTTATTTAGGGATTTGGATTTCCGCAACATTCTTGGGAGGTTGATATGAGTGAAGTTGTATCATGTATGGCTATAGGAGACAGGCCCTATCTGGTTGCCACCACCAATGATGGTAAAGTGTTTATTGGATATGTAAGAACTGGTGATAGACCTGATGTTAAGTGGACGAGATGCACCGATATTCCATTACACATATCACGCACGGAGTAATTATATGCCAAAGAAAAAGGAAGTAGTAAAAATGACGAAGGTAAAGAGTGATACACTACCACCCTCATTACGGCTTGACCTCAACGGAAAGGCTCTGTTGATGTTGGATACCGATGAGTGGGGTCCGATTGAACTGCGTATTGATGATAAGGAAACTGCGGTAGAACTACTTCGGGTTATTGTAGATAATCTGGGGAATATCTCTACTGTGGATTCATATACGAAAGCAGAGGGAAAGAAACTTAAGAAAATGGTGGAGGGAGAATGATTGAGACAATCACGAAGCCGTGGGGACGAGAAATCAAGTTCGCACATACGGCACATTATGTTGGGAAGATTTTGGAAGTGATGAGTGGTGAAGCACTAAGTGTGCAATACCATAAGGAAAAGGTAGAAACGATGCATGTGTTGGAAGGAACGGGTCGTATGGTATTGTATGTAATGGATGAGGATGGAGAACCACAGGTCACCAGTATTACCAAAATGGAAGTAGGTAATACCTTTCATATACCACCTCGTCAAATCCATAGGATTATCGCAGACACCGATTTACGTATCGTGGAAGTCTCTACTAACCATTTAAACGATTTGGTCAGACTACAAGATAGATACGAGAGGAAGTAATATGATTTTATTATTGGGTGACATTCACGGAAACGCAGGAGTATTACGAGAAGCCATTCATAAAGCGGAGATGGTTGGTGATGTCACTGCTATCATCCAAGTTGGTGACTTTGGATTGTATCCTGAAAACGAACATTACTTTAAGAGTGTGGTGGAAAAGTCAACCATTCCCATCTATTTCATCGAAGGTAATCACGACGATTGTGATAGATGGTTACAATACACGACTATTTCTCGTATCTGGGATGATGCCAATCTATTCTATATTCCTCGTGGAACGGTTGTACAGATGGACAACCAGACCTTGGCGTTTATGGGTGGAGCATCAAGTATCAATAAGAAATGGATACTTCGTGATGGTGGGCATTGGACTCCATTAGAAGATATTCGTCACGAAGATATTCAGAACTTGATACAGAATATGGAAGGTATGAAGATTGACGCGTTCATTACTCATATACCTCCACACTCTGTTATTGAACAACACTTTGATAATACTGCAAAGATATTGTTCGAGGTTGGACCTGAGTGGCATGATATTAATCAGACTATAGTAGAGGATTTGTGGAACAAAATGGGAAATCCTACCATCTATTCTGGACATATGCACAAGAGAGTTGTTGGTCAAAACTATAGAATCTTAGATATAAGTGAACTTTTGGCAATCTAAGTTGATATTTATTCTATAGAAATCTATAGAAAGGTTACATATGAAAAAAGAAAAGCAACACTATACTACCGTTCAAATTACGAAAGAAATAAACAACCATATCCGCGGATTCTGCAAGGAAAACGGACTGGTTGCAAGCTCTGTGACAGAAATGTTATGGGCTAATTATATTTCTTCAAGTATGAGTGGTAGTATAGTTTTATAGGAGAATGTATGTCAAAAGAACAATTAGTTGAACTTTTACAAGAAGAATTAGATAATGACTCTGATTTGTCTGCACGCAGAGATAGACAATTTAAAACAGCTAAGAAAGGTAACAGTGTGTTTGCACAGAACGTTGGTGGTCCTGTATTCGAATACCTTGATACTATTTACGCAGAACGTGTAAAGGAGTTAGCAAAAAAATCTAGTGGTGATGCTAATACTACAGAAGAGCGTATTAAAAAGCTAGAAGATAAAATTGAAGAACTTAGTAAGTTCGAAAGCCGTATAAAAAAACTAGAAGATAGAGTAGAAGCTCTCCAGAAAAAGGTTAAGTAATATATGAATGAAAAGAAAGGTTATATTCCAAAAGACCAGCGAAAGAAAATATTGTTTCTTGCAGACGATATGCGAGTTACCTCTGGTGTTGGCACTATGGCACGTGAAATTATTGAAGGAACAGCACACCGATTTAATTGGGTGCAAGTTGGAGCAGCAGTCTCGCATCCAGAAGCAGGTAAGGTGTTGGATGTGTCGGATGGTGTAAATCAAGAACTTGGTATGACAGATGCATCAGTAAAGATTATCCCATACAATGGATATGGTGACAGTCGTTTAATCCGCCAAGTCCTTGAAGTAGAACAACCAGATGCTATTCTCCATTTCACCGACCCCAGATATTGGATTTGGTTGTATCAAATTGAACACGAAATCCGTCAGAAGATTCCTATGTTCTTCTATGCAATCTGGGATGACCTTCCCTATCCATACTATAATGAAAACTTCTATCGGTCTGATGATTGGATTGGTTGTATTAGTAAGCAGACATATAACATTGTAAAGCACGTGTCTCGTAAGGAACCTCGTGCTCCGTGGTCGTTGACATATGTTCCGCACGGCATCAATACAAAGAAGTACCACCCAATTTCAGATAATGACCCAGAACTTTTAGAAACCCGCAAAACCCTATTTGGTGATGCAGACGTAGAATATGTGGTCTTGTACAATAGTAGAAATATTCGTCGTAAAATGACCTCAGATATCTTATTGGCATTCGACCACTTTATGAAACAACTTCCACCAGAGAAGCGAGAGAAGTGTCGTTTGGTGATGCATACGCAAAAAATTGATGAACACGGAACAGATTTACCTGTAGTCATTCGTGATGTCGTTCCCGATATTGAAAAATATATTGTGTGGTCAGAATCCCGTATGGAAACAAAGTATTTGAAGTTTCTATACAATATTGCCGATGTCACCATCAACTTATCTAGTAATGAAGGATTCGGATTAGGTACGTGTGAAAGTATTATCTGTGGGACTCCAATCATTGTAAACGTGACAGGTGGGTTGCAGGACCAATGTGGTTTTGTAAACGATGAAGGTGAATATCTTGACCCAGAAAATGACTTTAACTATGAATGGGGAACAAACGCAGATGGTCGATATAGTAATCATGGTGAATGGGCATTCCCAGTTTGGCCAGCTTCACGTTCACTACAAGGGTCACCATTGACCCCATATATATTTGATGACCGTGCATCGTGGGTAGAAGCGGCAGACAGACTATTGGAAGTGTATAAATTGGGTCGTGAGGAACGTAAACGCCGTGGTGAACTTGGACGACAATACGCATTAGGTCCTGGTCAGTTTACAGCAGAACGTATGTGTGAACTCTTTATCCAAGATATGGAAAATGCTTGGGAGAACTGGACTCCACGTAAACGATTCACTTTGGTGAAGGCATAATGAAAATCGCATTAGTGACTGGCATCAACGGACAAGATGGTTCGTATATGGCAGACTTCCTTCTAGACAAGGGATATAAAGTCTATGGTATGGAACGTCGAGCATCGGTCAAGATTCGTGAGAACACCAAACACTTAGAAGAGAATCCAAACTTCGAGTTTATTATCGGGGATTTGTCCGATCAGAACTCACTTCTCCGTTGTCTCAAAGCTACGAAGTGCTCAGAAGTCTATAACTTCGCAGCTCAATCGTTTGTTGGTGAAAGCTGGAACACTCCAGAACAAACCAGTGATATTACTGGACTCGGTGTTCTTCGGATGCTGGAAGCAATTCGTGAGTATGGGGAACCTGTAAAGTTTTACCAAGCATCGTCAAGTGAAATGTTTGGGCGATTAGTTGAGAACCCTGCAAAGGAATCCACTCCATTTTATCCACGTAGTCCGTATGGTGTCTCGAAGTTATACGGACATTGGATTACTAAGAACTATCGTGAAAGTTACGGCATGTTTAATGTGTCGGGATTATTGTTCAACCACGAATCAGAACGCCGTGGGATTGAGTTCGTGACTCGTAAGATTACGAATGGGGTCGCACGAATCGATAGAGGATATGATAAGTTTATTGAGTTAGGGAACCTTGACGCCGGACGCGATTGGGGTTATGCTCCTGATTATGTGGAAGCAGCATGGATGATGTTACAGCAAGATACCCCAGATGATTATGTTATTGCGACTGGTGTAACTAAAACGATTCGTGATTTCTTGGATGCGGCATTTACAGCAGTAGATATTATGGATTGGGAACCATTTGTAAAGGTCAATCCAAAGTTCCTTCGTCCAGCAGAAGTAGAAACACTTCGTGGTGATGCAAGTAGGGCAAAGGAACAGTTTGGGTGGGAACCAAAGACACCATTCAACGTGTGGGTAGAACGTATGGTGATGGCAGACATTAAAAGATTAGAGAATAGAGGTTAATATGTCAGGTAAACCGTTATGTATAGTAAGAGCACCTTGTCAGACACGTTCTGGTTATGGTGATATGAGTAGAGACATTATCCGTCACATTATTGAGTGGGACAAGTTTGATGTAAAAGTTCATAGTGTGCCGTGGGGTGATACTCCAATGAATGCTTTGGATGAGAACAATCCAAAAGACAAGATGATTTTAGATAGAATCGTTCGTAATGGGCAACTTCCGCAACCACATCTCTACGTTACAATCACAATCCCAACAGAGTTTGAACCATTGGGTAAGTATAACGTGGGCATAACAGCAGGTATCGAAACATCGGTCGCGTCTGCACAGTGGGTGCAAGCTTGCAATAAAATGGATTTGGTACTAACAATATCAGAACATTCTAAGAATGTATTTAATTTTTCTAAGTATACACAAAAAGACCAAAACGGAAACGTGGTGGCAGAAATAAAAATGGAAAAACCATTGGAAGTATTACATAACTGTATAGATAATAATATCTTTAAGAAATTAGAATATGAATCAGATTTAGAAAAGTCTATACGAGAGGAGTTGTCGCAAATCCCAGAAAAATTCTGTTATCTCTTTGTAGGTCATTGGCTTCGTGGTGATTATGGTGAAGATAGAAAAAATGTCGCTTTTCTTATCAAGATATTTTTAGAAACATTTAAACAGGTATCTAAGAAAGAGCAACCAGCATTAATTCTTAAAACAAGTAGTGCAGGGTTTTCAATTCTCGACCGTGAAGAAATACTGAAGAAAATCGACCAGATTAAAAAATCAGTTGTTTTGGACGGTGGACAGACATTACCTAATATTTATTTACTGCATGGTGAATTGACTGATAAAGAGATGAATTCTTTATACAATCATCCAAAGGTAATGGCACATGTTTCCTTTACAAAGGGTGAAGGATTTGGTCGTCCATTACTGGAAGCCTCCGTTAGTGGAAAACCAGTTATCGCATCTGGATGGAGTGGTCAACTTGATTTCTTAAATGAGTCGGGTGCTGTGTTAGTTGGTGGTGAACTAAAACCAATCCACGAAAGTTCGGTGTGGGATGGAGTCTTGATTAAAGAATCCACATGGTTTACACCAGACATGAACCAATGTGCTAACGCATTCTACGCAGTGTTTAAAAACTATTCTCAGTTCAAGAAGCGAGCAAACATACTGGCTAAAGAAAATGGTAAGAAGTTTTCATACCAAACTATTCAGAAAAAAACTTGGGACTTATTAAATCAATATGTTCCAGAGTTCTCAGTAGAAACTAAACTGGTTTTGCCAACACTTAAAAAGATTAACTAATGGCAATTGAAGATATCAAAGGTACGTTAGGTATTCGTTCCTTTACTTCTGTAGGAAGATTAGTACCAGGTAAGGTTATTCAGTTTACCTATGATGGTCAACAAAAATATGCCTTAGTGTTAAATCCTGAATGGCAAGGTAAACTTCATGCACTCTCTTTAAAAGATATAAACGCTGGGGAGTTTATAGAGATACGTAAATTAGTCGGATCAGATACAGACGGGCAAATTTTATATTCTAGATTTAGAAACTCAAGTTTAGTGGATGATAGACCTTATCGTACCTATTTATTATCAAAGGTATCTGCGTTACGTGAAGTTTTTATAAAAGAAGAGGTTTTAAAAAAAGCTGGTGTATCGGAGAATATGTATGGGGAATAATACACACCACAATCCCCTTGTTGATTTACCAAGAAACAAACCAATAAATCTTAACAAGTTGATTCCAAAAAGAGAATGGTGGTCTATATGGCACTATATCTTTAGTGGTAAACTGGTAGAAGTTAAAAAACAATAACTAAGTAATAGGAAGGGTTATATGACAGAAGAAGGTAATGTAAGTAAGAAACCACTGAGCACAGCGAATAAGGTCGCTGTGGTACTCGGTGGTTGTGGTTTTATAGGTCATCATCTCGCACGTCGATTACAAAAGGAAGGATACTGGGTCAGAGTTGCAGACGTTAAAGCACCCGAACATGCTGAACTCTCTACATTTGCAGACGATTTCTATCACGGAGATTTAGCAAATGAACAGATGGCATATGAAGCACTGAACCTTGGTCGTACAGACGTTGAGGTATATCAACTCGCTGCCGATATGGGTGGTGCAATGTATATCTTTACTGGTGATAACGATTCAAATGTAATGACCAACTCTGCGGCAATCAATCTTAATGTTGTAAGAGCAATGATGCGACTTGGATTGAAGAAGGTATTCTATTCATCATCTGCGTGCGTCTATCCAGAACACAACCAGATGGACCCAGATAATCCAAACTGCGAAGAAAGTTCGGCATACCCCGCAAATCCAGATAGTGAATATGGGTGGGAGAAGTTATTTAGTGAACGACTCTATATGGCATTCCACAGAAACCACGGATTAGAATGTCGTATCGCACGTTTCCATAACATCTATGGTGTGGAAGGTACGTGGCAGGGTGGTCGTGAAAAGGCACCTGCGGCACTTTGCCGTAAGGTCGCAACCACTCCTGATGGTGGTACGATTGATATGTTTGGTGATGGAAAGCAAACCCGTTCGTTCCTCTATGTTGACGAATGTGTTGAAGGTATCCTCCGTCTAATGCGGTCAGACTACTGGAAGCCAGTTAATATAGGGTCAGAGGAAATGATTTCTATCAATGACTTCGCATTAATGATTGCTGATGTTGCTGGAAAGACAATCAACATCAACCACATCCCAGGTCCACTTGGTGTTCGTGGTCGTTCGTCAGATAATAGACTTATCCGACAAGTATTAGGTTGGGAACCAAACGCTCCACTTCGTGAAGGTATTACCAAGACCTACGAATGGATTACTCAACAACTAGAAAAGTAAAATGATTACGCATGTCGGAATGGGAAACTCTGGACGATTTGGTAATCAAATCTTCCAACTTGCTGCCTTGATTGGTATTGCAGAAAAGAATGGGTATCAAATCAAGATACCTGTTGAGAATACTACCAACTCATTTACATTTTACGACTTAGCAAAGCAAGAAGCAAGTCCAACGGGTATGGAACTACGAACACCATTTCTTATCCCAGATGAATACTTTGCACCAATGGCAGAAATCGTTGAGGTCGTCAAGCAACGATATCAAGAACCATTCTTTCATTTTAATGGTGCAGCATTGGATATTCCAGACAATGTAGACATCGCTGGGTTTTTCCAAAGTGAAAAGTATTTCAAGCACGCAGAAAGTAAAGTTCGTGAAGTCTTAACCTTCCGTCCAGAGATACGACAGAAGGCAGAGGTTGAACTTGCAAAAGTTAAGGACGATGCTCCACGAGTTTCTATTCACGTTCGTCGTGGTGATTATGTTGCAAACTCTGGAAACCACACGGTCACGGGTATGGAGTATTATGCTGAAGCAATTAACAAGTTCTTCTCAAAGGAACCCTATCGATTTGTGGTATTTTCCGACGACCCAGAGTGGTGTAAGCAAATGTTTGAGGGTGGTCACATCGTAGACATAAATGACTCGTATACTGAAATGTGCATGATGAGTATGTGTGACCACCACATCATAGCAAATAGTTCGTTCAGTTGGTGGGGAGCATGGTTAAATCCAAATCCAAAGAAGATAGTCACGGCACCCTCATTGTGGTTCGGTCCCAACCTCCGTCATAATAGCATTGTTGATTTGTTACCTGAAACTTGGTTCTGGGTATGAGAATAAAAGACTTATATTATCAGATGGAAGATATTCCAGAAATAGGATTATCAGATAAGGGAGATAGACACCCAACACATAAACATTTTTATATAGATGTGTATGACGCACTATTCTCACATTGGAAAGACGAACCTGTTCAACTAATGGAACTTGGTATCGCATCTGGGGCAAGTCTTTTAATGTGGTCGCAGTTCTTCTCAAAGGGGCACGTGTTGGGATTGGATATTGTAGAACCAGTTCGTAAAGATTATTTAGAAAAGATACCAAATGTGGGAATGATATTTGGTGATGCATACAAACAAGAGAATGCAAATCATCTCTTACAAGTATTACCAAAGCAAGATATTTTTATTGAAGATGGTGCACACGATATAGATAATCAAATCACCGCACTTAAATACTATACTAATCTAGTCCGTCCAGGTGGATACTACATCTGCGAAGATTTATTTGTAGGTAATCTTGGAAAATATATGACAGACGGTGTTTACACTCTTGAAGGTAGAAACTATACAACTACCATATACGACTATCATAGACGGCCCAACGGATTATTTGATGATGTTATGTTAGTCATTCACTTCTTAAACTAATATGAAAATAGCGCTCTGTTTATCTGGTCAACCTCGTGGATTACCTTTATCATTAAAGATGTTGAAGGCAAATATTGTTGGTGTGGAAAAAATGGATATATTCTTACATGCATGGCATGACCCATCTATGATTGGACAACCATACGATAGTGCACAAGCACACCAGCAAGGTCGTGTAGGATTGGTCCATCCACAGACAGAAGAAATGCTGTTGGGGTTGAACCCAAAGGATTATCTGTTTGAACCACAGAAAGAGTTTCTATTTACAAGAATGTTTGCATCACCACCAGAAGCAAACCAAGAACGAATGGCAAGTATTTTCTATTCCATCTATACTGCAAATATGTTAAAGAAAAGATACGAGCTGTTGAATGGATTTAAATATGATTTGGTTATTCGTGCACGATATGATTTGTGGTATGAGAAACCAATAGACATTATGGAATATTGGGCACAATCACGAACCCACATCGTGACCGCAGACAAGTTCCAAGGTATTCGTAATGACCCGAACTTTCATCAAGGTGGGTATACAATGACCGACATCTTCGCATTCTCAACATCAGAGAATATGGATGTGTTCTGTGATACCTACCCACACTTTTCGTTTATTCATTCACAAATACACATTCCATATGGTGAAAATTATATCGGATATAGAGTTCGTGTAATGGGTGGAATAGAAGCACATTGCGCTCCGTTCAACTATGAGATTATGCATCGTGTAGTAAATATCAACAATATAGAAGAGTTAGAGAAACAATATGCCGCGTACTGATTTTACACCAGATAATGTAGAACTCTGGATTTCCAATTGGCGACGAAAAGAACTAATGGATGGATTCGCACGTCAGTGGTTAAATACATTTGACTTTGAACGAGTCAACATTATCACCAACCACTCGTCGGTCACGATAGATGACTTCGCAGACGATATTAAACCACGTGTCAAGATTTGGAATAATGTGATGCGACACGACTACGCCATCGGTCCTATGGTAGAAAACTATAATCAGGCATATGTTCACACGTTTCTCGCTGGTAAGAAATATTGTATAACAGCACACGATAATATGATTATCAAGGATGGGTGGGTTGACATTATCAAGCAAACTGATTATGATTTATACCAAGCCCCACAAGGTGACCAGGTAACCTTGATGACATTAGAAGGACTACGTTTCTTTGGTTGGTGGGATGAACGATACGCAACAAATGGTAATCACGAACTCGACTTTAGCACTAGAGCATTACGTAGAGATTTGGGACACAATAGAGCATCATTGGTTGATTACCACGCATGGCATAACTGGCCTGACCAAATAGATGTTGAAGGGCAAATAGTCAGTCCTGTTTGTAGAAATGGACATCCAGAGTTCGGTGATGGGTTTCCGTATCTCAGATGGAACGATATTGGTCTAGACAAATACTGGACACGAGCACCAAAACACGAAGTCCCGCAGTGTGGACCCAAGACACAGAAGTTTGAGAAGTTAAGTTGGAATGATAGGAAGTGGAGAGGACAGGCACCAAATACCTTTAAGAACTTTGCAGAAGGTCCAGCAGAACCAGAACTTGATTGGTATCCGTGGTTAGATATAAATTCATTAGACTTTGACATTTGTAAAATAGTATAAGGGGAAAATAATGTTATCAGATAAGATTAACGCAGCACTCGAAGATATTCGCAACGGAAAACCAATCATCGTTGTAGATAGTTATGACCGAGAAAATGAAGGGGATTTGATGATTGCCGCAGAAAAGGCAACTCCACAAACCTTGGCATTCATCGCAAAGGAAGCACGTGGGATTATGTGTATTCCAACACCAAAGTTTATGTTAGACCGTTTGGGTATCCCAATGAGTCCATCAAACAACAACGACAAGTTCTCCACTCCATTCACAGTTAGTATTGACGCACGTGATGGTGTTACCACTGGTGTAAGTGTTGAGGATAGAATGGTCACGATTGGATTGGTTCTTGATGAGAATACACAACCAGACCAACTTGCATATCCAGGTCATCTATTTCCCCTCCGTCCTCGTGCTGGATTGCTAAAGGAACGTCAAGGTCATACAGAAGCATCTGTCCAACTCGCTATGATGGCTGAAACAAAACCAGTTGCAATCATCTGTGAGATTATGAATGATGACGGTAGTATGGCTCGTATTCCAGACCTTGAACCCTACGCAGAAAAGTGGGGATTGAATATGATTTCTATTGATGAAGTCATTGAATACTGCAACGAAACTGGTTGGGTTCCACCGTTCCAAGTGGGATAAGTTATGGAAAAGTTGGTCACGAGAGCATATAATAGATTTGAAGTAGACGAGACACGAAGTGTGATTCGTAAGATTAGTGCTACCCCAAGACTCCGTGATGAGATAAACTACTATGTCCAACTAGTCAATCAGCATCCACAGCAGTCAGCATTTTTCCCAAGACTATATCAGTGGTCAGATGCCAATGAAGGATATTGGATGGATTTGGAAATGTATAGTTATCCCAATCTTGGAAGTTATCTTTTAACACAAAATGTTTTACCAAGTTGGCTTCCCCTATTCAATAAATTAAAAAATATTCTTGACACGTGGGCAGAAACATTTCCTCGTTCTCCGTGGACAAGTGAAGAAGTCCGTGACGCTGCATACGATATGTATATCACTAAAACAGAACGTGAGCAGAAGGCATTCTATGATGGTTGGAAAGATAAATTTGAATGTTTATTTTTTGACCAAGTAAGAAACCATACACTAATAATCAACAAAAAAGAATATATGATTTTTGAAGCTGTTTGGCCTCAAATTAAAAAGTATATTGAAGAACATATGTTGGACTTTACACCGACAATGATACACGGGGATTGTTGTTTCAGTAATATTTTGTATGGGCACGACAAGAATACATTACGATTTATTGACCCACGTGGTTCATTTGGCAAGCAAGGTATCTATGGTGATATCCGATACGATGTAGCTAAACTCTATCATTCTGTTGACGGAACATATGAAGCATTTATCAATGATAAGTTTGATGTTAGTTCATCTGGTAATGTACATGATTTAACTATTAACGGACATATGACTCGTGTAGAAATCAATCACGCATTGGATGCATTTGAGAAAGTGTTCTTCCCGCAATACAACCAGAAACAAATCAAGATACTTCAAGGATGTATCTTTATTGGTATGTGTGCAAGACATTATGATAGTTTGACCCGACAGCACGCAATGTATTTAACTGGTATCCGCTTACTCAATGAGGCATTATATCTATGAACATTCTAGTATTAATGGCGGGTCGGGGTCAACGCTTTCGTGATAAGGGATACGATAAACCAAAACCATTGATTGAAGTAAATGGTAAGACGATATTACAATGGACCACCGAATCATGCCCATATATCCGACACGATGGAAAGGGTCAGTATGATTATGTAAAACTTCATTTTGCAGTTCTTCAAGAACACTTAGACGAAGGATTGGATAAGTTTTTATATTCTATCTACGGACGAAATATTGAGATTATTCCATTTAATCAGATAACCCGTGGTAGCCTCGACACCGCAATGCAGGCAGCAAGTCGTATTTGGCACAAGGAATATCCCTTACTGATATTGGATTCAGATAACAAATATAATGATAATGGCTTTAAAGACTTTGTTCGTAGTATAACATTTAAGAAAAATGCTATGGCAGTTGCATGTTTTGATAATCCCGATAAGTCATTACCTAACAAGTGGTCAAACGTAGAAATACGAGACAATAGAGCAATTGGTATCCGTGAGAAAGATGATTCGTGGGTAGACAAACCTACAATGATTGGCATCTTTTATTTCGGTCAAACGCAGTTTTTTACACAATATGCCAAGTTTATTATGGAGTTTCACAAACCAGTGGAGTTTAACGGGAACGCAGAGTATTATATGAGTATGGTTCCATCGTATAACACACAGATTAATACACCAGTATATGTTCACAAGGTCACCAATGTTGTTCCGTTAGGTACACCAGAAGATGTGAAAAAGTTTGAGGAATCTATATGATATTCTGTTTTGATATTGACAATACCATCTGTGAAAACAAAACTGGTGATATGACCTACGCAGATGTAAAGCCATTCCCAGAAGCGTTGGCAACACTACAATGGTTAAGAGAAGAAGGACATACCATTATTCTCCACACCGCACGACATATGAAAACTGGTGGTGGAAATCAAGGAAAGGTATTAAAGCTACAAGGTAAAATATTATTTGATTGGTTGGAAAAGTGGGAGATTCCATATGATGAGATTTGGTGGAGTAAACCACACGCAGATTTAATAGTAGATGACGCAGTGCATAAACATACAGATTGGGCAACATCGATATTAGCAATAAAAGATAGAATAAACAAAGGACCAAGAACCGTGGAGAATCCATAATATGGCAGCATTCTTTTTTGATACAGCAGACACCGACTATATTCGTAAGGTATGGGACAAGTTAGGTAAACATATCGACCCATCCGCAGTTATCGGTATCACCACAAACCCAAACGCATTGGCTAAGGTCAACTGCGATACACTCCAAAAGTTTGAACAACTAGTTCCACGTATGTGTGAATTGGTAAAGGAACTTCGTGGTGATACACCAACCGAGGGATTGGTATATGTTCAAGTTCCAAATTCAACAATGAAATACGAAGATATTCTTCGTTGGGCAGTGTATGTAAACGAGTTTAACGGAAATGGTGCGGCAATAGCATTAAAGATTCCACACTTCAGTTATATTCTTCGTTTGTCAGGTGAACCAGAATTACGGAACTTATATCTCAACGTCACAGGTGTATCGGATGCAAATACCATCATCAAAGCATTGAGTTATCAGAATGTATTCTTTGCGAGTATTATCCCAGGTCGCATGGAAGAAGTTGGTATTAATGCAAATCAACACTTAGAATACTTGGCAAACCAACAACTCCAACGTCATCAAAATATTATCGCTGGTAGTATGAGAACGATTGACGGATTAAAGAACTCAATCTTCTACCATACGGTTCCAACGATTGGTAGTCGTGTATGGGATTTGATTGATGCAGAGAACCGTTGGGAAGAGTTCGCATCGTATTGGGAAAATACTTACGAAGTCAGTGATGAACCATCGGCAGATTACACTCCGTTGGTCACAGATACTAACCTTGATTTGAGTAAGCAGTTCTTTGACCAAATGGACAAGTTAGGGGAATCACTTCATCAGGAGTTTATCAACCGATGAACATAATCATCCCAATGGCAGGTGAGGGAACTCGTGTAAAAAGCACAGTTCCCAAACCTCTCGTTGAAGTTGTAAATGGAAAACCAATGATTGAGATGGCATTGGAATCGTTGAACATAGACGGTCATTATTGTTTTATAGTTCGTAGATATAATAATCAAGATTGGAATGTGGCACTTCGTGATGCGATACACAAGACAGTTGGGAATGCAGTCATCGTAGAGATAGATTACCTAACCAAAGGACCAGCTATATCTGCGTTACACGCACCCAAATTGTTCTTTAGTGAAGAAGATTTGTTGGTCACGAACTGCGACCAGATAATGCATTGGAACGCAGATAACTTTATTGACTTTACTAAAACAACAGATGCGGTCGGCGCCGTGGTCACCTACTTCACAGATACACCAAAGAATAGTTATGCATTTGTTGAAGATGATTCTGGTAATTATCCAGAGTTTAATTATGTAAGAGAAAAGCAGGTGATTAGTAAATACTCACTAAATGGTATTCATTGGTGGAAGCGTGGTGAAGATTTCGCAAAGTCAGTTCACCATATGGTTGAAGTCAACTCAACGGTTAATGGTGAATATTACGTAGGACCATCATACAACTATTTGGATGGTATTAAAAGAGTATATAATATAAACCCATCAGAACATTTCGCTGTGGGAACATTAGAAGATATCGAACGGTATAGGAAGATTTATGCAAGTAAAACGTATTGAGGATATGGTTGGTGGATGGTTTGTAGGAAACTTCGACCCATCCGTTCTTCGCACGCATGACTTTGAAGTAGGATACAAGTTTCATCCCAAAGGTGAAAAATGGGATGTCCACTACCACAAACGCAGTGTAGAGATTACCTATTTAATTCGTGGTAAAATGATGATACAAGGTAGGGAGTTGACATCTGGTGATATATTCACTATATTTCCATATGAAGTAGCGAACCCAGTTTTTCTTGAAGATTGTGAAGTGGTTATCATAAAGACCCCCTCCGTAGTAGGAGATAAATATAACGTTCCAACAGAACCAGGTGGTGAGGCATAATATGAGTGTAAATATTTTTACAAGAGATATAGATTTATCTAAATATTTTGTTGTCAAGTATTTCTTAAAGGGTAAGACATCATTACGTGATGCCGCCTGGAACTTGGCAATCGGTCAGAGTATTGGTAATCCCAACAATCGTAGTGTATGGGAAACAGACCAAATGTTTCTTGACCATAGTTGTTTCATTCTTGCAGACGAAAGTGAGTTAAAATCTAAGACATCTGGTGAGGTGGAGATTGCATTTCCTCTCGCCAATATCAATCTCGAAGAAGATGGCATCTCACAAATCCTTTGCCACATCGCAGGTGGTCAAGTAGACATTCTTGAAATAGAGCAGTGTCATGTGTTAGATGTAACCCTCCCAGAAGAAATAGATAATATGTTCACCTTGAAACCAGCCTATGGTATTACTGGTTTCCGTGAGTTTAACTGGGTAGAAAACAAACCATTTTTCGGTGGTATCATCAAGCCAAAGGTTGGTATGAGTCCAAAGGTATTGTTGGAAGCCGTCAAAGAAATGGTTGATGGTGGTGTTAACTTCATTAAGGAAGATGAACTTCTTGGTGACCCATCACATTGTTCATTAAAGGAACGGGTTCCTCTTATCTCCAACTGGTTACTAAAGAATGCACCAGAAGTAATGTATACTTTCTGCATCAATGGTGATAGTCCTTACGCATTACAACGTGCGCAGTTTGTCGAGGATGAAGGTGGATTGGGTGTTCACATCAATGTGTGGAGTGGATTGGGTGTCTATCGGGCAATCCGTAAGCAGAACCCTCGTTTGTGGATTCACTTCCAGAAGTCGGGTGATAAGTTCTTTACTGACCGCAGAGCACCAAATCACATTTACTGGCCTGTTATCTGTAAGATTGCTGGTTGGTCTGGTGCCGATTCCATCCACGCAGGTATGATTGGTGGATATATGAATCAAGACGACACAGAACTTCAAGATGCATTGAAGGTATTGTGGAAGTATAATGTCATCCCAGCATTAAGTTGCGGAATGCATCCTGGATTAGTCCAACATATCAACGGATTACTTGGTAGTAATGATTGGATGGCTAATGTGGGTGGTGCAATGCACGGACATCCTATGGGAACAAAGGCTGGTGGATTGGCAATGCGTCAAGCCATTAGTGGGTTCCACGGACCTGAATACGAAGCTGCAATCAAAAAGTGGGGATTTACAGAAGTAAACCCAGATTTACAATATAGAATATTTTAAACGAGATATACATGGTCACCCAAGACATCCTCAATGCAGTATCACAACACCCAACAGATATCTACGGATTGAAATGGGCACCTTCAGTAGAACCAACTATCGGAAATGATATTGATTGGATTAATCCTACTCGTGGTAATTGGTCAATTCATTGGAGTACCGCAAATGATGCAGCACTTCGTGAGGCATGGACTAAGTGTGATAGTTCTCCAAAGTTGATTGTAGAAATAGGAGTTCATCGTCCAGAACGCAATGATGCGGGTCGTTCTTCTACAAATACATTACTCAGTCTAAAAGATGATGATTGTATGTATATTGGAATAGACTTAGACAATAGAACATTTCTTAATGATATCTCAAAGAACATATTTACCATACAAGGTAATTCGTCAAATAAAAATGAAGTATATAAATTAATGGAATGGTATGGTAAAGAAACTATTGACTTTATGTTTGTAGACGGATGGCATTCTGTAAATCAATGTTTACGTGATTGGCAATATTGGGAACGTATATCTCCAACAGGTGTAATGGCATTCCACGATACAAACTATCACCCAGGTCCAGTAGCATTATTAGACGCTGTAGATGAATCTATTTTCGACATCAAATTATTTAATCGTGATGAAGATGATGCTGGTGTGGCTTATGTAAAACGCCGAGGTTAATGTGGCAAAAGGTTTAATTTCTATTTTTGCATTACCATACGAGATAGATAATCTCCAAACAACATTATATAACCTTCGTAGAAACTACGCAGTAATGTCAGGCCACGAGTTCGGCTTTGACATTACTTTGTGTTTGAGTGATACCTTAACTGATTGGGAGTTCTCATTACCAAAAAGTTATTTTGAGGACAAGTTCAACCAGATAACTGAAAAGTTATGTGATTGGGCAACACCAGAAAGTATCAAGATAGAATATGGTAATAATATTTTGGGATGTGTCTCACAACGCAGACACTCGTTAAAGTATATTAACAAGTATGATTTTACGATGTGGTTAGATAACGATATGTTCTTTAATGATTATCTGTTATCTTATATGGGGATGGCTGTAGATTCTCTTCTCCAAAATAATATGGAGTACTACGTTATTACCCCACAGATTACACGGCAATGGGATACCAGTTGGGATGCTATTGTCAATAAACATTTACTTGACCGACCAATCAACGATAATCTTACCGCCGATGTATTTGATTTAGGAATCACACATTTTGGTGATGTAGGGATTCGTCCTATCGGTGAGTTCAAGGCAGCGGGTGGATGGTGCACAACTATTAGCAATGACCTGTTAGAACTTACAGGTATTCCAGAATCGTTCGGTCATTATGGATTAGAAGATACCTACGTGTTGGTTTGCGCCGACCTACTTCGTAGAATGAATCGTAAAGAAAAACCACAGCAGTTTGTGATTGATAACTTTGTTGTTGGTGAGAACCATAGATACCAAACAAATGAATACTTGAAAAACCAAGTAAAGAGTATAAACAGAAAAGATGAGTTTAGACAAATCGCAACAGAGAACTTCAATCCAGAAATAGAAAAGTTTATCCAACGGATGATGCAACAATGAAAATATTTTACAGAATATCAGAGTCTACCAACTCAGAACACGCAGCAGCAAGAACGTGGCAGGTGAAGCTTCCTAACGCAACCAAACGAAACTGCTTGTTGAATGTAATGGAATGTTTTCCAACAGCAAACATAACCATCTTCGTTGATTCTATTACAGAAGATACGTGGAACTGGTTGACTTCTCTTGATAGAGTTCGTATAATCAAGATTGAAGCAGGGTCAGATGCCAAGTCTATGCGAGTTCTACTAGATCAAGCAATCCAGATTGAGGACGATAAAGAAATCATATTGTTCCAAGAAGATGACTATCTCTATCTTCCTGGTGCAGAACACAAGATTATTGAATCATTACAATATGCACATTACTCGACGGGATACCTACATCCAGATAAATTCTGGCATCCAAGTCGTGGTGGAAACCCGTATACACCTATGGAGAATGTGTCAGAACCAACCCAAGTAATCAAAACATCAGACCACTTCTGGATGGTTACTAATTCGACTACCAACACGTTCGCTACCACCGTAGGAACAATGAAAGAAGATATTGATACGTGGATGTGGGGAACGGAAGATTTAATAAACACTAAAGACTTTGCTATCTTTCTTAAACTTCGTGAGAAGGGACGAGCATTGGTGCAACCTATTCCATCACTCGCTACACATTGTTTGAAAGGATTTGAAGCACCATTGGTGGGACTAGATATCAAGTCGTGGGAAGAAATACAACCCTTGACACCATCAAACTGATAGTTTATATTTATATACAGAACCTTAACAATATTATATTATAATGACTAGAAAGATATTAATTACAGGTGTGGGTGGATTACTTGGCTCACGATTAGCAGATTGGATTTTAGCAACACAACCCAACACAGAAGTAATAGGTATTGACGATTTCAGCGGTGGGTACATTGATAACGTAAATCCAAACGTTAAGTTATACACGTTAGATTTAGGAAAGGAATCTGCTGAATCTGTATTCGTTCAGCATCAACCAGACATTGTATATCACTTTGCTGCATATGCCGCAGAGGCGTTGTCTCCGTTCATTCGTCAATACAACTATGTGAACAACCTGTTGGCAACAGCAGGTATCGTCAATAACTGCATCAAGTATGGTGTAAAGAGATTGGTGTTTACATCTTCAATGGGTGTGTATGGGTTTGGTGCAAACAATCCTCCGTTCCACGAAGATATGGTACGAGCACCGATTGACCCATATGGTATCGCAAAGGCAGCGTGTGAGCAAGACATTGAAGTAGCTGGTGTTCAACACGGATTAGACTGGTGTATCATTCGTCCACATAACGTGTATGGTGCAAACCAGAACATCTGGGACTCGTATCGTAATGTGTTAGGTATCTGGATGTATAAGCATTTAACTGGTCAACCTCTCACTATCTTCGGTGATGGAAATCAAGTTCGTGCATTTAGTTGTATTGATGATTCTCTTGAACCATTGTGGAGAGCAGGAACAGACCCGAAGGCATCCAAGCAAATCATTAATTTGGGTGGTATCAAAGAATACAGCATTAACGAAGCTGCGGACACATTGGCTGAAGTTATGGGTGGTAGTCCAATCCAACATCTCCCACCACGGCATGAAGTTAAGTATGCATATCCAACGTGGCAGAAGTCGGTGGATATTCTTGGGTTCGAACATAAGACAGACCTTTATCAAGGATTAAAGTTGATGTGGGATTGGGCACGTGTTCAACCAGAACGTCCTCGACAAGTGTGGGGTAAGTATGAGGTCGAACAAGGTATCTATCCATTCTGGAAAACAGATGTATTAGTTGGTGAAGCTAAGACCGCATTACTAAAGAACTAATATGATTTCCGTAATCATTCCGTCATATCGTAATCCGAAGTATTTGGATTTATGTCTACATTCATTGACGAGAGGACAATACAATAATAATGAGATTGTCGTTGTTCTTGATGGATACGTAAAAGAAAGTGAGATGGTGGTTAACAAGTATAAAGGTATAGATGTTATAGCATTACCAGAGAATAAAGGAATGCAACACGCACTCAATATTGGTGTATGGAACGCAAATAACGAAAAGATATTCATTATTAACGATGACAATGTGTTTGCACCAAACTGGGATAAAAAGTTGGAGTCGCAATATAGTCCAGATGAAGTATTGACGATTAACCAAATCGAACCAACTGGACCTGGGATGTTTAACTTTCCAGTATTAGATTGTGGTCAGACAATAGAAACATTTGATATGGAAAAGTTTATTGACGAGGAACGAAGGTTGTCGGTCAATAAGAAAACACCAGACGGAAATATCTTTCCGTTCCTTATCAACAAGAAGTGGTATATGGCAGTGGGTGGATTTGATACGTTCTATAACTCACCGAATATGTGTGATTGGGATTTCTTCGCAAAGTTAGAACTTATCCCAGTATTGACTAGAGCACGAACCCACTTCCTACATTCATATCACTTTGGTTCGGTGGCTACAAAGAAGAACGCAGAAGCACAAAAGTTTCGTGAACGAGAAGCATTTGCGATGCAACAATATTATTACAAGTGGGGGGTTCCTCCACACAATGGTGTAAACAATACAAAGTTCCCAAACGGGGATACGTCTACGATACGAGGTTTAAATGTATAAATTTAAAAACCCAGAAGTCATTCAGCAAATAGAAGATAACTATCCAGAGATGACCAACGAGTATAAGAAGATTATGTGGGAGCAGTATGAAACGTTCTGCTTAAAGCAGTCAAACTATGGTCCAAGTAATATTTCTGTGGGAACGTCTCTTTCAACCCCAGACGATGTGAAGTTATCGTTGACGGGATTGTGGTTCCGTATGAATGATAAGATACAGAGGTTGAAGCAGTTGATTGTGTTGGGGAAGCAGGACAATGTTGGTGAGGCAGTGGAAGATACCTTCCAAGACCTGTCAGTATATGGGGTCATCTGCCAGTTGGTCAGTCGTGGTAAGTGGGCAAAATAACTTTATATTAGGAGGAAGGACAGATGCCAAAGTGGCAAGGTGATGATGTATTTGATGAAGATGACGATTTCTATGATGATGAACTCGACTATTATGAGGACGAGTTTGGATTAAAGGATGACTATGAAGGATTTGAAAAGATTCGTCATCCCCGCAAGTCAGAGGAAGAATTCAAGGGTGGAAAGAAAAAGTCAAGTATCAAACACCAAAAACGTCCAGATAAGGAATAAGTCCATAGTTACCAACTATTTATATTGGTAAACGTTTGACCAGATTATATAATGAAAAATCCTCTCCGTGAAGTTTTTATAAATGATTTAGTGATGTTGGGTGAAAAAGCAGCCGCACCCACCAAACATAACCCAGGTGATGTTTGGCCTACTAAGGGTGGTTTTGGTGCTATGAATCCATCTCGAAATATTGATTACTTCAAGGATAAGAAGGAAGCAAATGCCTTTGCAAAGGGTAGAATTGTTGGTAAGGCTGTAGGACCATCTGATAAGGGAAAGAAGAAACCAGCAGACAAGATTGGTTCTATGGGTGGTGTTGGTAAGAAGGAGCCACGAGCACCAAAAACTAAATCTGCAGAGAGAGCAAAGAAAATATTTGGTGGAGAAAACCCTGACAGTCCTGTACCTGATGCAACCTTAGAAAAAGCTGTAAAATTATTACAACGTGTGGCAGAGAAAGATGGTATTGAACCTGGTATTTTAACTAATTTATTAGACGCTATAAACAACGGTGATACGACACGTATACAACGAGAAGTGGAAACCTTGGGACTTGTTATCAGTTCTACGGATAGACTTGTATCCACTGTTCATGGTGATATATTTGGTAAAAAAGATGCTGGAAGGAACGCATTAAAAACTTTAAGTGCTTTACTATCAAGATTTGGTATTCAATTGCAACGTAAGAAGAAAGATACAGAAGTAAAACCAAAACCAAAAGTTGATAAAGACGAATTCAAACCAACGGAATTAGTTGATAGTGACGACTTTCCAGAAGTTACGGCGACTACAATAACTTATCCAGATAGTACAGATCTACGAGGTTTTTCCGTAGATGGTGTTGAACGTAAAGTCATACGAAGAGATAAACAACGCCTTGTGGAAACAACTCCTGTGAATGAAATATTCTTATCACAAGGTATGTCTCAGGATGAAGCCGAAAAGAAAGCAGAAGAGGCAGACCAGAAGATTGCTGCGCATAATCAACAAGTTAGATTTTTAGCGTCGAGTATACAAAAAGGAAATAAATTTAGACGTATACCACCAGGACAAGAAGGAAGAAGTATGTTAAAGGATAGATTATTAGATTTGATGTTATCTAATAGCGACCTCGACGATACTCAAAAAAAGATAGTATCGGACATGTTAACACAGTTATCAGAAGCAGATACCACGGAAGAGTTTGACAACGCATGGGAAGAGTTTAGAAACCAAATAGAAAATGACACAACTCTACGTCCGGCTATACCGTATATTTGTGAAAATGTAGAAATGCTTCGTAAAGCTGTTGGTGGTGGGACGGTGTTAATTCCTATGAGTTCAAGTTTCAAAGTAGCGGACGTTGTTATACTTAGTGAACCACTACCATCAAGTATCGACGTAGATGACATAGACTCGATTGCAGCTAACATACAATTGGTCGATGTAACGGTAGATTTTAGAAGTGTGAAGAGTTTAAAGGGTGGTGCTGGTGTATTGGGATATAGAGTAGAACTAACTGTATTCGATGCGGAAGAACGTAAAACACATTTAGACCAGTTAGTTGGATCTACTTCACATGCAGATTTGTGGGCATGTGAAACAGAAGAACAACTTGATGTATACTCTAAAAGACAATTGGAGTTAATGAGACAATATTTACCCGATATAATTGCGTATTATAAACTTCCAGAGAATACCACATTCGATGAAGCTTTCGCTATGTTAGCAGGTGGATCAGCACCACGATATGATAAAAACGGCAACTTTGTTGGGGCAGGAAAACCAAGTGGAACGTTTGACGAAGAAATGACAGATTTAAACAGACTACAATTACGTCTGTATAGTTTTATAGGATATGCATCGGATGCAATATATAACCGTGGTGCTCAAAGGCAAGGTTTCACTAATACAACATTTTATGACGATGGTATAGTAGAAACAGATGGTAGTTCTGTACTTGGGCGTTCGGCATTTCAGTTTTACAAAAAGATGAGTCGTAGAAATGGGGTACTTCGTGATGATGGATTTGCATCTTTTATAGTGGCAACACCAAGAGACAACATGAGGACATTTAAATAATGGAAATCAGAGAACCAGTTATGAAACGATTACCACCTGGAGATAGGTGGGTAGAAATTAAAGGGGATCAGCAACGAGTATACCCGTCCTTAACTGCCGCCGTGGAATATATGTTCCAGAAAACAAGATGTAAGCAATACTTCTTCGACGCAGGTGAGGGTAGAATTTATATCGTCAGACAAGAAGCAGACCCAGAACCAGAAATTCAAACATTTAGTATATACGGTGATATGTAATGAAAGTAAAATTGGTTTCGTACACAACCCCTTGCATAGAAGAACTTGGGGAAGATAGTAATGTTCTTGACTTGATTGCCTATTGCGCACGAGTCAGTAATCCAAGTAATCAGTTAAATACTGAGACATCCGACAAATTAATTAATTATTTAGTTAAATGGAAGCATTGGAGTCCATTTGAAATGGCTAACGTTTGTCTTGAAATAGAAACAACCCGCGACATTGCTCGTCAGATATTACGCCATCGGTCGTTCACGTTTCAAGAATTCAGTCAACGATACGCTGACCCTGTAAAGGATTTGTCGTTTGAGGTGCGAGAAGCCAGACTTCAAGACCAAAAGAATCGTCAGAACTCTATTGAAACAGATGACAGAGAACTCCAAACGGAATGGGTTCGTATCCAGCAGGATGTGATTCGTCAATCCAAGTTTGCCTACAGTTGGGCAATTAATAATGGAATTGCAAAGGAAGTGGCACGAGCAGTTCTACCAGAAGGTCTTACAATGTCCCGTATGTATGTAAACGGGACGATTCGTAGTTGGATACACTATATTGACATCCGTAGTGATAAGGCGACACAGAAAGAACACCGAGAGATTGCGGTGGCATGTGCAGAAGCGATCAGTAAACTTTTCCCATTAGTAAATAATTTCAAACACGAATGATAACATTTCTTGGACGAACCCTTGGATGGGTGTTGATGACACTAATATTCTTTTTCATCACATTAGTATTCTGTGGTGCCATAGGTTTGTCTTGGACATGGGAACACACAATAGGTAGGTTATGGCGGCTAAGAAGGTAGGAACCAGTAATCGTGGTCGAAAGGCTATCCCATTACTAAAGTCTGAGATAGAAGAGGCTCAGAGAAACACTAATAGTAATAGACAGGCAGCGATATGGTTGGGGGTAAGTTATCCCCGATACAAGCGATATGCCAAAATATATGGTATCTTTGACCGACACGCCAACCCATTAGGATTGGGAACTACCAAAGGATTTGGGAAACGACCAAGCACGATATCCCTTCGTGATATCTTTGCCAACAAACATCCAGAATATAGTATGATACGATTAAAGTATCGTATGATTGCCCGTCATATGTTGGATGAACAATGTGCGTTGTGTCAGTTTAACGAACGAAGAATCACCGATAATAAAACCCCCTTGATGCTGACCTTTAAGAACCAGATAGGGGATTTCAGTAGAGACAACTTACACCTTTTGTGCTACAACTGTATGTTCCTAACTACAGGCGCCCCTTGGGTAGCACACCAGAAGCAAATCGTAAATAGCCTCACCAACCCGAAGGCCAGGCCCAGACGAGATGACGAACCTCGTTATATGGACGCGTTGGATATAGCCGAGGACACAGAAATAGAACAAACCGTAGAAGAACAACGGGATGATATTCGTGACCTTCAAGCAGAAATACTCCGTGAATTGGGGAGATAGCGTTTAGTTTTTGACTTCACTATTTATATTACCCTTTCACAATATTACTTGGAGAAACACGATGTCCGAAAACGAAATGTTACGGGAAGTCGTGTCAGAACCAATCCTCCGCAGAGTTTTTCATCAAGACACCAAACGGCAAGACCTCCGTGAATGGAATGTCCAGATGTATTACGAAGCGATGGGAATGGACTTCGGACATGATGACGACTACGTAGAAGAACAACAATAGGTATTTATGGCAAAGTATACAATCTATCATCCGTTACCGTCGGATATGGTACCCAGAAATCCAACAATATTTGACAAACATATGTATGTCACAGATGTTCTCATTTATGAGTTGAGAAAAGAGATGACTATGTTGGGACACTCAGTAGATATAGCCTATATTCCAATCAATTCTATGGATGGAAAAAGATTGTGTATTGAAGAATTGGGTATTGACGTAACGTATCACACACAAATTAGTAGTAGCTTGTGGTTTATGTTGGTAAATAACGAAACAAATAAGTTTATATTAGTGGATTTACAGGATTCACCAGGAATAACTCTCATATTACAAAAATCTCCTAACTTTGTGTTGTCGCTGGTTGGACAGTTTAGTTTAGAAAGATACTACAGAGAAAACAAAGATTTGGATTTAACCAAATTAATTCCTTTTAATTATTTTGCATACTACCCACAGTTAGTAGAATCGATGGTAGATGAGATACGAGACATTCGTAATTCTTGTTTGTTGGATGACAGGGTATTTTTTCTAGGTAACAACAGAGAAGATTACATACATAACGGTAGACGAATTAGAGAAGTCATATCGGCACTAGAACATTTCTATCCAGATGAGGTTCGTGTTGGTAGTTGGGAAAAGAAACTAGCACCACAAGATTTTTTTAGAGAAGCAGCAAAACACACTATAAGTCTTGGCCTACCAGGTCACCAATGGTGTTCTCGTGAACACGAATTATGGACATTAGGATTACCTGTAATGTTGTATGAACATACGCATCATATGGGTGTGGAGTTGATACCAAACTATCATTATGTTGCAGTTAGTGTGGGTAAACGTTTGAGTATTGGTATGGCAAACAATCCCGAGGAAGCCGCAAGACAAATAATCAATGTTCATAGAGAATGGATTAAACCAGAGAATAGATGGCGGCTTGACAACGTGGCTAGAAATGGTCAAATTAGAATGATGAAACAGGCATCACCAACAGCAGTTATACCAAAATTATTACAACTAGCACAAATAGGTCATTGGTAATATGCAAATTATTAAATCGGACATGCAACGTAGTAATTTTACAAATATTACGTTTAATAATCCAGAAAATGAACAACCATATTATCAGTTGATGTCTGATATTACTGGTACGTTTTTACAAATAGAATATCTTTCGGTGGTAGAAGGAACTCGTGACGCACATTTAATGTTTATTCGTCCAAATGAATTAGAAGGACAACGAGAAAAATTCAAGAAGTATGGTTTGGAAATTGTGTTATTGAATAAAGAAATGGATGATATGAGTGGTGGGTATGGAAACCATTCTGCAGATTGGGATGGGAGTGGAAACTACACGTGGCGTGCAATCGTAACCAGACCACAGTTTGTCAAAACATGGAATGAGATATGGAACGCTAGAGAAACCAAAGATGTGTTTCTTGGTGAATATCTGATTGGTAGAGCACTTGGATATCCTGATTGCTGTGCAAAGCACTTCACCGAGGTTTGGATGCGTAGAGGTGGTGTGGATACTACGTGGCAACAAGCGGCGTGTACGGCGGTAAACACCCCTGACTACATAGAAGCAGAAAAGATTATGGGTGATTGTAATGCTATTGAATTATCCGCAGACACACCTATTTGGGGTAGTAATTTGATTCGTTGGGCTGGGTTAAAGTTCGTGACCCATCTTCCGTGTTCCTTTACTTGTAATGAAACTCGTAGAATCGCTATGGAAAATATAGCACTAGCGACCAAGTATGGGTTCTCTAGTCAATACGAAAAACTATATCAGATGCTAGATTGGGAAACCACGTGGACAGCGGAGTTTGGAATCGCTAAAATTGAAACCCCAATATTCACAATCAATACTATAACGGATATTACGTCTATTCCCTACAAGGTTGTTAAGAAAGGACATAATAATTGTATATTATAATATAATATATTATTAGAATCTTAATGAAACCTTAATGTTGCCCCCCTTCCCTTTTTGGGTTGGGGGGTGTATCTTTATATATAACCTCAACGCAAGGTGAATATGTCCAAGTATTTCGATACCTACGAGAAGGAGACTCTCTCGACCCTTAACACTCGCACGGGTGTCAAGAAAGTCAAGTCCAACTATAGCTCCTACTGGATGGACTTTGACGATAGGGAGTATGTTGCGGAGGATTCTTTCTATAATACGGAACGTATCGTCAAGTTGGCATCCGTTCGTCGAGCTGTGGCTAACTTCGTTCGTATCTTGACCAACAACGAAAAGATTGATGTAGTGTTTTCGTCTGGTAAGGATTCCTATACCGATGGGAAGAAGGTTGTGATTGCGGCTGAGGAGGATTCCTCTAAGTTTGATTCGATGGTGGGTCTGGCTCTTCACGAGGGTGCGCATTGTCTCCTTTCGGATTTCAACCTTATTCGTAATCTTGTTGACCCGAAGGATTGGGCTAAGTGTGTTCAGGCGATGAAGCCCGAACTCCGTAAGATGATTGATGACGATTTTACTACGTCTGAGGGTGAGGATTCTGCGAAGGATAAGGTGCGGGCGATGCAGAAGATGTTGGGTATGATTATGAATGTTATTGAGGACCGCCGTATTGACTCCTATGTGTATCAGAACGCGGCGGGGTATCGTCCGTATTATGATGCGATGTATACCAAGTATTTCTTTAATACGGATGTGACCAAGAGCTTGAAGTATAATCCCGATTGGCGTGTTCCGACTTTCCAGAACTATGCCAACTGGCTTATCAATATCTTTCATCCTGCTTTTGACCGCAACGCCCTACCTGGTCTGTCGAAGATGGTAAAGATGATTGACCTAAAGAATATTCGTCGGTTCGATGTGGACAAGAAAGATAGGATGCCTGAAAAGTTTTCTATGTGGAACTTCACCAAGCTTGACGCTCCGTGGATGACCTCGTTTGCAAAGAAGAATCTGATGATTCCTACCTACTATCCGTTGGCTCGGCACCCGAACCTTCTCGACTACGATAAGCTTCCCCTCTTGTGGCGGACGGCTAATGATATTCTCCACGAGATTATCAAGCACATTGCCAACTATCAGGAAGAAATGAAGAAGCAGAGTGAGGCTGGTGAGGGTGAGGGTGAGTATGTCGTGATTGATATGAATGGTGTTAATATGAATGTAGATAAGAATGGGTTGGAGAATCTTGACCTCTCCAACAACCCTGCTGGTGCTGGTAAGTTTAATGAGAAGAAGGCTGAGGCTGCGATGAAGAAGATGGAGCAGGCGCTTTCGGGTAAGATGAAGAAGAAGCAGATTAAGTCGAAGGAAAAGTCTGACCTCGACAATATTGAGAACTCTGATTCTAAGATTGTTGAGACTGGTGATAATGTGGTCGGTAAGTTTCCGTGTCTTGTGATGCGTCGAGTCACGAAGGAGATTCTCGACTCGAAGGTGTTTCCGTTTTCGAATCACCGATATGATTATAAGAAGGGAACCAGCGAACTGATGAAGGACCAGAAGGCGGAAAATGCGGTTGTCAAGGGAGTGCAGATGGGACAGATTCTTGCGCACCGACTCCAGGTTCGTAATGACCCGCAGATTACCCATTTCACCCGTCAGCCGCATGGACGGATTGACCGCCGTATCTTGGCGCAGTTGGGTATGGATATTGAGCAGGTGTTCAAGCGGACTACTGTGGATAACTTTAAGCCCGTGATGATTCATCTTTCGATTGATGCGTCTGGTTCGATGGGTGGTAATAAGTTTTACAAGTGTCTGACTGTCTCGACCGCTCTGGCGTATGTGGCTAGTAAGGTCAAGAATATTGAGGTAGTGATTACCCTTCGTGGGGATAGTGATATCCCGATGGTTGCGGTGGTGTATGATAGCCGGAAGGATAACTTTCAGAAGGTTCGCAATATGTTTCCGTATCTTCATCCGACTGGTTCGACTCCTGAGGGTCTTTGCTTCGGGGCTACCCTTGATATGGTGACGGAATCTGCGGGTGAGTATGATGTGTTCTTTATCAACTTCTCCGATGGTGAACCTGGGACTTCGGTTCGTCGTGGAAATGTGTATCTCTCGTATGGTGGGAATACCGCCTACGACCACACTCGTCGGCAGGTAATGGCGATGCGTGAGGCTGGTGTGAAGGTAATGTCCTACTTCATCACGGATTACGATGTCTCACGGGTGCAGTATATGTCCGCTTACGCACCGTTCAAGAAGATGTATGGTGAGGATGCAGTGTTTGTCAACGTGCAGAATATCACGGATGTTCTGCGCACTCTTAATAAACTTCTACTGAAGAAGGTGTAAAATGCAAAAGAAAATTTGGTTCCTTATTCTCTTGTTCATTACTATCGGATGTAGTGAGAAGGTAGTCTATCTCACAGGTCCGATCACAACCAAGACGGATACCGTTATTGTAAATGCTGGGATGCAGACGGTCAACCTTCGTGTGGATTGGAGTAAACTGCGACAGTCAGCCACAAGTAAACTAAATGATGGTATGATACACGTTATCTCCGACAACGGACTGAATATCACTCACGTTGGTAGTCGGTTGGTGTATCCGAAGAACAATGCGTCTTTCACGCAGTCGGTGGTCAAGGATACTGGTAGCACTAGTCTTATTACCCTACAGGTTCCCGCTACCGATACGGCACATCTGTATGTAATTGCGATTCACGAGGCTAATGGTGTCCGTAAGGCACTAAAGATGGGGGTCAAGCGTAATATCCGTATTCTGGCAAATACCCCAATCAATCTTACTCTCGACTCGTTGACGTTGATTGATACTGATTGGTTGGTATCTGACACTACTATTTCTACTGTCAACGACACAATTCGACTGACTGCTACTGACACGTTGATGAAGATTGTCAACATCAAAATCACCGACCCATATCAAATCAATCAATCTACTTCATTCTCAAATACAATCGTAAAGTTTTATGGTAGTGGGTTCGGATATGGGAATACTGATGGGTGGCGTAGGTATGGTATTGACATTCGATATAAGTCATCTAACGTATCAATTGACAAGTTCTGGCCCTACATTGATGGTAGTCTGTTTAATTTAAATGGTGAATACTTAATTGGAAAACAAGGTATTATTAAGACCACGTGGCAATAACCCTTGACAAATAAACTATGAAAGATTATATTCTGTATCTTAGCTTGATGGCAGTGGGTGCATGTATGTTTAGTGTGTGGACGCACATTAAATATCTGGAATTCAAAAACGAAGTTCTGCAAAAAGAAATGGTCAAACTACTACAGGAGAAGATGAATGACACTAACTTGGCCACACGGGAACGAGACACTTGAAGAGCATGTTAATAGGTTTTCCAAGTATCTACATCGTAAACGGAAGTTTGATATTCCTAATCTTTCTGCGATGACCTATAGTATGTATCTACATTTCAAGACACAGAGTGGTGAAGTAATTGATATGTATGAGGACTTAAATCGTCCGTTGAAGAACAAGGTTCATCTGTGGAGTTTGGGACAGATGCAGGATGTGGCACAATTCTTGGCAAACAGAGTGCAAGTATATTGTGGAATTACAGCAGAGCAGTAATAAGAAACCCCACCAACTTCGGTGGGGTTTTCTTTTGCTACTTGATTGGTAATCCAGTTAATTTTTTCACACTATCTATTGTAACTTTATGCATCTCAAATGATTTACTTCGTTCTGGTGCATTTGGAAATACATATGCTTCTGTTTGGTCTTTTACTTTTATGACTTTCCAGCAATGTGTAGGAACGGCAACACGTTTAATTTGTTGTTGAACGCCAACACATCCTGCTTGCACAAATACTGAATCGTTTTCTACCGCAAGTACTCTGGTCCATTCTTCTAGATTTTTCCATTGCCCACGATTGAGTCCTGGATATTGTGCTGCCATATTGGTAAAGTAAAAACTTTCTGCCATATGTTCATCATTACAACGTGCATCTGCTGCTGGTGAAAGGTGTCCACGGTCAAATCCAGTCTTGACGTAATCATCATCTACATCACTTTCTTTTTTTACTTGGGGGTCTGGAAGGAATCGGTCAGTTCTTTTAGCTGGTGTTTTACATTCCAACTCACCTCTGGTTGTACTCCATTCCACTAAGATAGGATATTTCAAGGACTTAGAAAATACTGTGGTGTAGTTTTTGTGGACGATACGAACAGTATCTTGTGCGGTCAAAGATGAAGCAAATAAGACTAATAAAAATAACAACTTACGCATACATTCTCCTTTATGGGTTCCGTTATAAGTATAAATGAAAGAAATCTTCACACTATTTATATACTGGACCTTTTCAGGTATTTTTATGACCGATTATAAACTAGATGTAATCCCAGAATACGCTTCGGACGCTGTAATAAACTTTAATTCACATAGTTTAGCAGGGTATGAGTTTCAAGGATTATTCAACAAACTTGCATTATTTAAATCATCTGACCTTGGTTCATTGGCTAGTGGCTCAGTAAGTCCAGCCGTTGATGCATTTGGTCGTCAACGAGTATCTGATGTATACACTCTCGGTGATTACAAACATTTATATTCCATCAATAATGATTTCGTAGATTTCACTACCGCAAGTGCAGATATACAACATGATGTAAATCAATCGTTGGTCACCCTATCAACTGGTGCAGCATCGTCCAGTCGTGCAGTTCACCAAACTAAGATGTATCATAACTACATGCCTGGAAAGAGTCAAATGATTCTCAGTAGTTTTGTGTTTGGTGCAGCACAAGCCGGAATTACCAAGAGAACTGGATACTTTGATGATTATAATGGTATCTTTTTAGAACAAGACAGCACCGGAAGCTTGCAAATAATTCTTCGCACAGCTACAAGTGGAACTGGTTCTTTACAAGAAACTCGTGTAAAACAAGAGAACTGGAATATAAATAAACTATTGTCTGGTGATTTTACACTCGACGTGACCAAGACACAACTCTTTTATATTGATTTCCAATGGTTAGCGGTGGGTCGTGTTCGTTGTGGATTCGTGTATAAAGGCAATACAATTATATGTCATACATTTGACCACACAAATATATTATCTATTCCATATATGTCCAATCCAAATCTTCCTGTCCGTTGTGAAATATTCAACACGGGTACAGAAGTGGGAAGTATGAAACAAATATGTTCCACTGTTGGTAGTGAAGGTGGTTACGCAGAAAGTGGAGTTGCGTGGGAGCTCAGCAGTCCATCACTTAGAACTATCACAGCAAGTGCCACCATGCCAGTAATGGCAATAAGATTAAAGAATTCATATGGTGGATTACAAAATCGTGCGTTCGTTCGTTTAGAACAAGTTGCAGCATTTACCGAGGACCAAACTGCACGATATAACTTAGTAAAGATACCAAACTCTTCTTCATTAATTGGTGGTTCGTGGGTGTCTGTTAACGATGACTCATTTGTAGAATATAACGTGACAGCAACTTCATACACCACAGGGTCAACCTTCTTAGGTGGATTTATCTTTGCGGGTGGTGTTGGTGGTGGTAATAATATCGCTGGTCAACAACAAACGCCTGCACCAAATGCAAAGGGTAATTATATCGCACAAAACTTCCAAAGTAATGATAGTGAAATTTACGCTTTGGTAATGAAAAATATGACGGGAACATCAACTGATGTTGGGTGTTCTATTACCTGGAAAGAGGTTGTCTAGTGGGATTGTTCCTATCAAATGAAAATAACACCGGCGGTTTTAGTTTATCTGGAACCGCCGGTTTGTTTAATGCCGGAGTTGTAAGCACAGCATTATATAATTTCACTACATTTACATTTACAAATGTAAACGTTACGGGGTCAACTCCACCATTATTATCACAATTCCTTGGTGCATATACTGGGTCTGCAACGTGGACAGCTAACGGCGCATACTTTACCACCGCATCGGCATATCGTGGATATCAACTCTGGACAGTTCCGCAAACCGCAGTGTATGAAATTGAAGTGGCGGGAGCAAGCACTGGTAAAAATGCACAAATTAGTAATAAGATTAGTAGTGGTTCTAAAATACGTGCAAGATTTAATCTACAACAAAATCAGAAAATATTAATCCTTGTTGGTCAACAATCGGCAGACGTGAATAATCCGGCATATGCTGCAGTTGGTGGTGGTGGCGGAACATATGTAGTTCCATCGGGTTCGTCTGGTTCCACCAATCCATTAATCGTGGCAGGTGGTGGTGGAGGTAATGGATTCTGGTCAACACCGACACCACTAAATGCATATTCTAGTTCGCAAGCTTTCGGTAGAACCACAACGTATGGTGGTAGTGCATCGTTTGGTGAAGTTGGTGGCATAAATGGATTTGGTGGTAAATCACACGTATCGTCATCAAATAATGCATATGATGGTGGTGGCGGTGGTGGATTTGCTGTTGGTGTAAGTGGTAGTGGTATGAATGGACAAGCAGTTTATAATGGTGGAACTGTCGCTGGTGGACAATATGGGGGTGGTGGTAAAGGATTTTGGACTGGTTCACTTGGTGGAATATCTTCTCCACAGTATCCACCTCCTGCAACAAGTGATGGTGGATTTGGTGGAGGCGGTGGAGCAGGACCAATCGATGGTGGTGGCGGTGGTGGATACTCTGGTGGTGCGGGAACTGCTCGTAGTGCTAACCCTGGAACCGATGGTGCGGGTGGCGGTGGGTCATACATCAGTAGTAGTGGAATAAACGTGGCAACTGCCGATGGAAATTATGAAACACTCTCAACGTTTAGTGGTAGTGCGATAACAACGATTGGTTATCATAGTGGGTCGGGATATGTCAAAATAACCTTGGTGGCATAATGGGACTTACACTTACTAATCAAAATAATGTAGGAAGCTTTAACTTATCAGGAACGACAGGAAGATTTGCTGCATCTGTAACTCCTGTGTTTGTCAATCCAACCTTGACACTTGGTTCTGCGGTTACCACGGTTGCACAAAGTCCATTTGTTGGTGGTGGGAATTCGTATGGATTTAGTTCAAGTACAAATTCATTTATCAGTGCTGCAGGTAGTAGTGATTGGGCAGTTGGAACAGGTGATTTTACAATAGAATGGTTTGGATATCAAACATCTACGGCATCCTTCCCAAGACCATTTTCTGTTGGAACATATAGCACTGCACCTATAGCGGTCAGTATTGAAACCTCAACTTTCTACTATTGGGCAAATGGTGGTTTTAGATATTCGAATGCGTCTGGAACTGTTTTAAATACCTGGGTGCATTGGGCTGTAGTCCGACAAAATAATGTTACAAAAGTATATAAAGACGGAACACAATTGGGTTCACAAATAACAGATAACAATAATATAACAAACACAAGTACGGCACTTACTATAGGAAATGAAACTACTAAATCTGTTGGTGCCGCGTTTGTTGGTTATATTACAAATTTCCGTTGGGTAAAAGGATTGGCAGTATATACTGGAAACTTTACAAAACCTACATCCAATTTGACTGCCACCGCAAATACAAATCCTTTTGGTGGGTCAAATACACAAGCGATAAGTGATGGATTTACAAAACTTCTTTTAATACCATAATAAAATGTTATATAATAAATAGTATTTAATATAAATCTTAACAAAATCTTAATGTACGGGGACTTGTGTAAAGCAGGTTCCCGTATTATCTTTATAGAGTAATGAAGTCCAACACATTCTCTATGAGGAAATGATGACTACTCTGGCTAAGATTCTCGACAACTTCACCGCGATTGACCACAATGGGAACGACATTACTGATGAGATTCCTATGACCGCTCGCAAGCGTGCATACCACAATGGGACGGCTCTTCGTATGGTTGCCACTAAGACTGGTGGGACGCAGTGGCGTAACGCCGATATGGCGGATTACGAGGCGCTTCGTAAGGTGGCGGTTCCCACGAAGCCAGTTGAGAATAAGAAGAACGAGCTGGAGAATGATGTGGTGGATTTCTTGAAGGATTGCAACAAGATGAAGCCCGCTAATCTGATTATGGAAGATTTGAAGTGGCGTTATCTGATGCGGTCAGTCCTTCGTGGTAAGAACATTATGATGACTGGTCCTTCGGGTTGTGGTAAGACTCTGGCGGCTCAGACCGTTTCTAAGGTTCTTGATGGTCGGCAGTTCTTCTATTTCAATATCGGTGCGACTCAGGACCCGCGTTCCACTCTTATTGGTAATACTCATTACAGCAAGGAGAAGGGAACCTTCGTCGCGGAGGCTCTGTTCGTCAAGGCGATTCAGACTCCGAACGCCATCGTCCTTCTCGACGAGCTCACCCGTGGTCATGCCGATGCGTGGAATATTCTGATGACAGTACTTGACGAGAATCAGCGGTATCTTCGTATTGACGAAATGCCCGATACGCCGACGATTCGTGTGGCTAAGGGTGTGACGTTTATCGCTACGGCTAACATCGGTGCTGAGTATACGGCGACTCGTGTTCTTGACCGAGCGATGCTTGACCGATTCGCTTCGGTGGTCGAGATGGAGCCGCTGGGTAAGGACGATGAGATTACCCTTCTCAATATGACGTATCCCGAGGTTGATACTAACAACCTCCGTGCAATCGCAGAGATTGCTGACCACACACGAGTCCAGGTTCGTAGTGAGGATCCGAAGGTCACGACCTCCATCTCCTCTCGTATGACTGTCGAGATGGCTGGTCTACTCAACGATGGGTTCACTCTGGCTGAAGCGGCAGAGGCGTGTATCTATCCCTTCTTCAGTCCCGCTGGTGGTAATGACTCTGAGCGAACCTATATGCGTCAGTTGGTGCAGAAGTATTTCGTGGGTGAGGGGTCTGGTACGCAGGCACCGTGGCAGAACCCACAAACTACCGACGAGCAGACTCCGTTCTAATGACATACCTTGACCGATGTTATGCGATAGTTGAACGATATAATAAAAAGGTCAAACTATACGAAAAAAGAAAACGTGGTAACCCGCCAAGTGTATTAAAAGCAATGAAGGTTATCCGTGGTATGCAAAATAAAACTTGGTGTGAGTGTTGTAAGCAAGTTGGACCAGTAGAGTTGAATCATTTGAATGGATGGAAAGACTATAGTATAGATAAACTTATTTTCTTGTGCAAGAAGTGCCATTTAAACTATCACAGAGAGGAACGTATGGCAAATCGTATTAACTGGGCTGGTAAGCATGGTGATGACCTCGTTACGTTCGTAAACTCTTCTAATATGAGTACGAGGGATGCGGTAAGTCAGTATCGTGAGAATATCAAGAACGGAAAGATTGCTGGTATTCCGAAGGGTGTTAATATTTCGCAGGCTGGTCTTGAAAATGCCTTCTACAAGCATCGTGGTCGTATGAATAAGAAGTCTGGTATTGTCACGCATACGAAGTCGAGGAATCGTGTTATGACCACGAGTGAGTTTTTTGGAATGTATGAGTTTCTTCGAAAGAGCGGTATCACGCTCCTTGATGACTAATGTGCCGGTGTAAGTGTTACGACCCAGAGGGTGAACGTGATAGTGGATACGTCTGTTACTATTGTAACGGGCGTATTCCCGTTCATTCAATAAAGACAGAAAATATAAATGGGAAATCTTACAACTTTTGTTCTAATGACTGCGTACACCTTTGGTTCAGTATAGAATAAAAGATATGTATAGATATACCCAAATGAGGTTTTTATGAATCCAAGATATAATGTTATACTCCCTACATACCTAAAAGAAAAGATATTAGACTTCGCATTTGTTTCGGGTCTAGAATATTTTAATGTAAACTATGACCCTAGAAAAGAAGTGGAGCAGGGAAATAGACGTTTCTGTATGCTCACAGACTATCCAACTCTTGAACTCTCACAGATGGTGGAAGCGTTCAAGGAAATTGCATACGAAGAAATTGGTGTAAAAGATATCCTACCAGAACCACAATTTGGAAATTTTATTGGTGTTAATATGAACGGTGGGAGTGTACATGAGCATCAAGACCAACGTGACGAAAATAATAATGTTCATCTTCGTTTCAACTTTATGATACAGAAGCCAGATATTGGTGGTAATGCTATAATAGAAGGAAAGGAGTACTGGATTGATGAGGATACGTGTTGGATGAATTATGCATCCGAATGGAGACACGGTTCTACCCCTGTTGCTGGTGACCGCGCCCGTGTTGTATTGAGTTTGGGTGCGTGTGTTCCCGAACATATCGTAAAAGAAAAAATCTCAAAGAAAATTGGATGGGAGCACTAATATGTTTCACGAAATAGATTACGCAAGAGTATTACAACCACAAGAGGACGGTTATGACGTACAAGTTTTTCAAACGATTAAAAATAGCAAGGGATATGTTGCGGTTGACTACCCCGCTTCTATACTCAGATTTCATAGAAAAGTTGCAGTCGTTCCGAAAAATGAAACAGACTGGAACTACGTTCAACAAGTAAACTTTAATCATATATCCGATACTTGCCAGAACATTTGGCCGTTAGGATATAATAACTTCTGCTCTCTTGTGGACGCATATGTTCCGTGGGTCGAGCAGGGAACAAACTATAGTGGTCAACACGATGGAGAAGAGTTTGGACATCGGGGTGGGTGGGGTATAATGTCATCACTGATTGATGATAATCCCTCCGCATTGTTCGCAAACTTAATGCATGAGTTAATGCATTGGAAGTTGGTGGCATTGGGATTTGGAAATAAAGCAAATGTCTTTTTCCCAACCACCCAAGAGTTTATTCTTAATCACGAAAGTGAACTCTGCTGGTCTATCGTGAATAGTTACGCAGACACAGCACAACCTGCGGTGGGGAATAAACCAACCAATCGTCCCGTGAGTGCATCACTTCACGCATACTTGTCGTTCCTTGCAGTTGCACATGTGCATATTAAGAACTTGCAGATTGACCCGAATAATGAAGAGTCGAGAGTAAAAGCAGCACGTTGGGCATCACGATTTGATAAGTGTTTAGATGAACTCTGGAAGGTTGGGAAATTTACTGATAAGGGAACTCGTTTGATGATGGGTGTCAGTAAATGGACGGGTGATTTCTTTTATGAAGCAAAGCAGGTAAAGCATCTTCTATAAGGAGGTTTTATGAGTGAAGTAATATTAGCACTTGTAGGTTCAATTATGATGATAGCATGTTGGGGAGCAATTATTATGAATTACGAAAGACAAAAGGTGAAGCAGGCAAATAAAGAAAAGGGATTATACGAAACGTGTGTGTCGTGTGGTGAAATGACACATATTCGTAAAGATGTCCCTACTGACCAACGATTTCATTACGTAGAAGGAGCAGGTCAGCTCTGTCACGATTGTTATGATTACATTTATCGTAGTAAATAGTATTTAATATACCACTTGACAATCAATACCGATTGTTGTATATTTAATACAACCCTAACCAAGAGGTAAAAACAAATGCCGAAGGCGCCTGTGTTTAAGCATGGAGAGATGGTGGTGATTACGCATCCTGTGGATGACCATTATCTTGATATGACGGGTGTAGTGATGGAAGAGGAGTATCGGGATTACATCAACGAATATGTGTATTACGTCAGACTTGATGAGGATGGATACGAGATGGAATTCACTGCGGATGAACTCACGCTTGAGGAGGATGTCTAAAATGGGTAAGACTTGGAAGGATAAGCAGAAGTGGGACAAGAAGCAAGAGGATAAGAATATCAAGAAGTCCAAGAAGGAATACGAAAAGACGGATACCGATCGTAAGTTTAACAAGGTGTCGAGCTACGAGTGGTATAACATTGAGGACTATGACAATGAAGATTAGTGTTGAACATTCGGGTATGAAGGTGAGTATTGAAGCAGACGAGTATGACCATACGCTTAGTGAACTCTTGGAATACTTTAAGTCCGCTGCACTCGCCTTAACCTTTCAAGAGGAAAGCTGGAAGGAAGCAATCTTGACTATGGCTGACGAATATCGTATAGGAGAAGAAGATTATTATGATACCGATAACCTATCTGAAGAACTACCAGAACCTATCCACGTTCGCAGCGAATATTGTTAGAAAGCAGGTAAAGAAAAATCCCGCGTCAAACATCGGATTACCTACTGGTGGAACTCCCGTCGGTATGTATGAAGAGTTGGTCAAAAATAAATTGACCGATTGGCGTGGGGTTAAAACGTTTAACCTTGACGAGTATGTAGGAATAGATAAAAACCATCCAGAAAGTTATCACAACTTTATGGCACGGAACTTTCATAATCACGTAAATATCGCAAAGTCAAACATCTTCTTTCCCAATCCAAGTTGTCCATTGGAATACGATAATACTATCAAGATGTATGGCGGGTTAGACCTTCTTGTGATGGGGATGGGGTCTAATGGTCACGTAGCGTTCAATGAACCTGGAACGGATATGATGTCCCTCACACATATCACGGATTTGGCGGAACAGACTATCCAAGACAACGCACGTTTCTTTAAGTCTATTAATGAGGTTCCTACCAAAGCGGTGACGATGGGACTACGAACGATTGTCCAAGTGAAGAGCATTCTTCTCTTGGTCACTGGTAAAAAGAAACTCAAAGTATTACAAAAAGCAATTTGGGGACCTGACTACAAAATCCCCGTATCAATAATCAATGGTCATAAGAAGGTGGAGATATTATATTGTGATTAATAAGTTAATGGTAGTTGCCCATCCCGACGATGAAACCTTATTCGCAGGTGGGGAACTTATTAAGCATGCAAAGGAATATAAAGTAATTGTTTTAGATTACGGAAATCATATTACAAGACATTTAGAATTCCTACGAGCGATGCAAATGATGGGGGTAGAGAAGTGGGAGCATTGGGATGGGGAACCCTATAAAACATCCGCAGCCTACAATGAATCAATCCTTATCCCACGTATACAACGGGTCCTGGACGAGCAGGATTGGGATATGGTGGTCACTCACAATCAAGGTGGGGAATATGGTCATTACCGACACGTATCCACTCATAACGTAATGGCGCGGCTGTGTCCTGATAAATTGTATATATTTGATACCGACTTGACAACACGGCTTCCTGATGATATCTTACATAAGAAGCACGAAGTGTTGTCAACCGCATATCAATCCCAATATAATGTATTAAGATGGTTCCGTTGGGAATATGAGGTTCTAACTAAATACCAATAATTTTAACCTTTGGTCACCTACTATGTATAAGACACAATCCCAAGTGGAGCACAAGATGCAGAAGCAATATAGGGAAATGGTCAATACTAGACGATTATATAAGTTTGAAGGTGACTTCTTCTACCTTCCAGCATATAGATACCTTACTGTCCAAATTAATCTATCTACAGCTAGAAATATTGCTAAACTTATATGGTATGAAGAAAGTGACGGGAAGTTTTTGATCCCTGAGATACGTTATGGTAAAGGATTGTATCACGGAACAGAACGTGGAAAAAAGTATTATTACTCGTGGTGTGACCGACAGACTATAGAACTCGCACCAACGCAACGTGATATTATGACGTTGATACACGAAATGGTACACGCATTGGGATATGATTACCACGATACACGATTCGTGGGGAAGTATATAGAACTCTTACACAAGTATGGTGGGGTACAAAAGAAACCATTAGTGACTGGTATGATGGAATATAAAGTCGCTGTACCACGTAAATACAAAAGGTTATATAAGAAATGTTACCAAACGGCAAAAAAGAAGAAATAAAATATTCTGAATGGTACACCGAACATAAACATCGGTTGACCTCGAACGCATACGCAGTTAAACTATTCATTCCCAAACACACCGAACTTATGGTGTGGTATGAAATGTGGCAGTTTAACGATGATTTTATGGACTACAAACATATGTGGGATAAAGGAGAACCCCTTTTCCATATCCCATCTGGTATAGTCCGTTGTGATTACATTCTATCAAACAAAGACGTTGAAGTATCAATGACACTAATGAGCAAACGAAACGAGGGTGATATTCCCGACTCCCGTATCGTGACCGAACTCAATGGTGGGAGTTGGCCAGTTAACATTGACCACGGTAGTCCGTCCTATGAATATGAATCGTATGGAGTATGGGTCAAGATGTATGAACAGCAAACGTATATTCCAGAATTAGGAACAGGGATTGTGGCCTATGGTGTAATGGAAGAAAACCTTCCACCCGTCAGAGATTGTTTTAAGCATGGAGACAAACAACACAGACGATTACACAAGGGCCCTCCCTACTTCGCCGTTGGTGGAAATGCGATGAATCCATTATCTATGAAAGGTTGGAATATCAACTCTATATCCGCGCATGGTTCATCTTCTAATAGTCCTACTATGAAATGGGTATGTGATATCTGCGGTGGGGATACCTCCCAAGTTGAATATGATTACTTGGGGTCAGGTACGAACCATCTTCAATGTGAACTAAAAAACCATATGCCACTTGGGTTAACATTATGAAAGAAATAATATGGCTTATCATTATTATCGCAGGCCTTGTGTACGCCGCCCTTAAACCTATTGATAATAAGGACGATGATATTTGGAGTAGTGGGGTATGAAACTCACCCAAATGGTGAAATGTAGTGGATGTGCCGCGAAGATGGGTCCAGGTGTATTATCCAAAGTCTTAGCACCTATTCTAAAAGAAACAGACCCTAATATATTGGTCGGCAGGGAAAGCTTTGATGATGCGGGGGTATATAGACTTCCATACCTTAGTGGACAATCAAACATGTACGACAGAACCGCATTGGTCCAAACCTTAGACTTCTTTCCACCTATCCACAACGACCCATACAAGTATGGCAGGATTGCTGCTACCAACGCATTGAGTGATGTCTACGCAATGGGTGGTACTCCCATCACTGCGATGAACATTGTGACGTTTCCAGACAACCTTCCATATGAAGTCTTAACAGAAATTCTTCGTGGGGGTGGAGATGCGGTTCACGAAGCAGGGGCGGTCATCGTAGGTGGACATACCATTACCGATCCCGAACTTAAATATGGGTTGTCGGTCACGGGATTGGTCAACCCAGACAACATAATGACAAATAGTAATGGGAAACCAGGGGATACCTTAATTCTTACAAAGAAGATAGGCACGGGTATCTTGTCAACAATGATGAAGAAAGATATCCTATCAGATATACATGAAGAAATACTGTATAAGAGTATGTCAACCTTAAATAAGGAAGCCTCTATGGCAGCAGTAAGTCTTGGGGTCAAATGTGCAACAGATATTACAGGGTTTGGACTATTGGGGCACCTAAATCATATATGTAGAGAAAGTAATGTCAGTATCCATATAGAAAAGCATATGGTACCTGTACTACCTGGAGTATATCAAGGATTGGTCAAAGATTGTACAACAGGTGGTGGCAGACGTAATAAACAGTATTTAAATGAATATGTAGATTGGGGTAATAGTACACGAGATATGATAGATATCTTAACCGATCCACAAAGTAGTGGAGGATTGGTGATAGCAACAAATAAACCTTATGAGTATATGGAAATGTTCCCTGAAAGTACTATTATAGGATATGTCGTAGATAAAGAAAGATATAATATAACTGTAATATAATATGGGAGTGTAAAGAGTCTGGTGGCTCGGCTAATCTTCAAAATTAGTAAGTCCTACTCATTCCTATGGACGGGCGGGTTCGATTCCCGCACATTCCCGCCACTTACCACAATAGAACGGACACATCCCACGCATATAGGGATATGTCCGTTTTATCATTTTCTACGTTCGTTTTATCATTTTTCGACCCCCCGCCCCCATTGTTTTATCATCTTTTCGAAATCTCGGTGAAATATGGGTGCGCGGTGATATTAATATGATATATTGGTAATATCAAAGTGATATCAATTCTATAGAACTCTATAACAACATTATATTACATAATCAGACTAGCATTAGTGTGTTCACGCCGCGCCTGATTTTTTTTACACATAGAAATGCGCCCCGTGTGTGGAAATGTTTATAATGCGTATAGCATGTGGAAATGTGGAAAACCTTATGGCTCGTGATAGCAAACAAGCGCGCGTATGTGGATATGTGGAAAAGATGATAAAACTTATAGCGCTGAAATATGATAAAACCGTAAAGCAATGATAAAACTATGATAAAACCGTGATAAAACGTATCCCCATGCGATTCCCGAATAAATCTATCGGGATTGTGGAAAAGCTGCCCGCAATGTGGAAAACTCTAATAATAGGCTATAATGACATAGCCTGCTGACATTATGACATTGCCCCTTTATTGCCCGAACAAACACCGAAGGAAATGTAACGATTATTTATAACGCTTGACAAGGGGGTGGGGCTTGTGTTATATTATATTAGGGTGAAGAAGGCGCGTGTTTTATCATCTTTTGGAAATACGTATAGTGTCGTTTTATCATTTTTTGGTGGGCAAGAAAAACCCCGCCACTATATGTGCGGGGAAACCTAATAGGGTTTTTTATATTATACAATAGCAGATGAATGAATAACCGCATCGGGATACGCGTCCTGGCATTGCTCCCGTGCATGTTCATGATCATCTGCTAGACAGCGGAAGGAACGTGGGATCTCATCCTCTCGCATGTCCTGTGCAATATAAAAAACGATATAGGTTTGCATATTATTAGATAGGCTCGAGGAAATGGATATTGCAAAAAGTAATATAGCCGTCCTGACGCATCACGTGCCGCAGCTTCCCACTATTCCTGCCGTTGGGAAGGTTGACGACCTGGACGATATCACCATCGCGCAGGTCGCCAAGGATAGACTCGAACAGCCCCAGCCCTGAATAGCGATAGGTCTTGCCCGCCGTTACTCGCTTTGCCATAGGTTACGCCCCCACCATCATAAGGAGCTCCTCGGCGCCGTACACCTTGGGCTTGCCGCAGCTCTCGCATTCATACTTGCGGGCGTCGGGCTCCACGCCGTACGCCTCATCGCCACACGCGAGGCAGAAACCCATATCCTCCCCGCTCTCTACGGCGTCGATAATCTGCTGCATGGAAATCTTCGGCATTTTTACTTTTCCCCCTTTTGGGTAATGAGTCGCTCGAGCACCTTACCCTTCCACGGCGCGGGTGCGGGCTTGCGAGTCTCGTGCCACAGCGCGTCCTCTAGGAGCTGCTGGAAAAACTGCTCTGCGGTCATTTCCTTATTGCTCATTTTTTTCCTCTTACTTGGTGGTGAGAGTGTAGGGCTTGTTCCAGTCGCCCACCTTCAGGTTGTAGTAATACGCGGTGTCGAAGTAGTCCGTCTGAATGTCGGAGCGGTCGTAATAGTCGGCCGCCTTCAGCGCAGAAATCATCTCACCGATGAAATCCTTCGCCGTTCCATCCTTGTAGTGCTCGTCATACCAGTAGGGGTTCACCTCGAAGTTATACCGCTCCCGCACCGAGGCGATATCCATCATCGTGCGCTGCGTATTCATATCCGCGAGGAAATCGATAGACCCAGACTTGAGCGTGCAGGTGATGGAGTGCTGAGTGCAACGGAACGTCGCCTTCATGCCATACTTGGCGAGAACGGGCTTCGCCGCCGCCACAATCTTCGCCTTGCGCTCTTGATTCATCCAAGCCATTTCACTACTCCGTTTTAAGGTTACCCGTAATATAACCTATTATATGCGAAAAACAACGCCCCAGTGCGATTTTTTTAGATTTTCGGCGGATTGTTACAATTGGACAAGGGTAGGACCAAAAGCTGGACAACGGGGGGTCGGTGATAAAACCTTGGGGATTCATCTTCGGGATTTGTTCGGGTCGGTTTTATCATCCTCGGTTTTATGG
>Ga0315901_10000615_pt1 | contig 52809 bp, 58 predicted proteins | sample LakEriMetagenome_10_FD_203761 | JGI IMG/M metagenome (GOLD analysis project Ga0315901, IMG submission 203761) | Freshwater fungal communities from buoy surface, Lake Erie, Ohio, United States - Buoy 2 MA116 | ecosystem: Environmental > Aquatic > Freshwater > Lake | place: USA: Lake Erie, Ohio... | reverse complement strand
GCGTGTCGAGCTGTATGCGGGCGATCGAACTGATGTGCTTCTGATCCAGACCATGGAAGACGACCAGCTCGTCAATTCGGTTGATGAACTCGGGCCGGAAATGTCCTCGCACCTCGGCTAGTACGGCCAGCTTGACCAGCGCAGGGTCGCTCTCTTCCATCGCCTGAATCTTGTGAGAACCAAGGTTGGAGGTCATGACGATCACCGTGTTCTTGAAGTCGACAGTACGTCCCTGGCCATCCGTCATCCGGCCATCGTCGAGCACCTGCAGCAGTACATTGAACACGTCGTGATGCGCTTTTTCTATCTCGTCGAGCAAGATCACGCTGTATGGTTTGCGCCGCACTGCTTCGGTCAGATAACCACCCTCTTCATAGCCGACATAGCCCGGGGGCGCGCCAATCAGTCTGGCGACGGAATGTTTCTCCATGAATTCGCTCATGTCGATACGGATCAGCGCGTCTTGGGTATCAAACAGGAAGGCCGCAAGCGCCTTGGTCAGCTCAGTCTTGCCCACGCCCGTAGGCCCAAGGAACATGAAGGAGCCATAAGGACGATGGGGGTCTGACAGCCCGGCGCGCGAGCGTCGGATCGCGTCTGAGACCGCTCTGATAGCCTCGTCCTGCCCGACCACACGCTTGTGTATCTCATCTTCCATGTGTAATAGCTTGTCGCGCTCGCCCTGCATCATCTTGGATACTGGAATACCCGTGGCACGCGAGACCACTTCGGCGATTTCTTCCGCGCCGACCTGCGTGCGCAATAGCTTTGGTTTGTCAGCCGCACCCGCTCCCTTGTCGGCATGCTTGAGCTGAGCTTCCAATTCAGGCATTCGGCCGTACTGCAATTCGGACATTTTCTGCCAGTCTCCTTTGCGACGAGCTTCTTCCATTTGCAGGCGCACGCGCTCGATCTCTTCCTTGATCGACTGACTGCCATGTACTGCAGACTTCTCTGATTTCCAGACTTCTTCGAGGTCGGCATACTCGCGCTCGAGCCTCGTGATCTCGTCTTCGAGTAAGCCGAGACGCTTCTGCGAGGCTTCGTCTTTTTCTTTCTTGACGGCCTCGCGCTCGATCTTCAGCTGAATCAGGCGGCGATCCAGCTTGTCCATGACTTCGGGCTTGGAATCGATCTCGATCTTGATCTTCGATGCAGCTTCGTCGATCAGGTCAATCGCCTTGTCGGGCAGGAAGCGGTCGGTGATATAGCGATGCGAGAGCTCGGCGGCAGCCACGATCGCCGGGTCGGTGATATCGACGCCATGATGCACCTCGTATTTCTCCTGTAAGCCGCGTAGGATCGCAATAGTGGCCTCGACGCTCGGCTCATCAACCAGAATTTTCTGGAACCGCCGCTCAAGCGCAGCATCTTTTTCGATGTACTTGCGATATTCATCCAGTGTCGTCGCACCGACGCAGTGCAGCTCGCCACGTGCGAGCGCAGGTTTGAGCATGTTGCCGGCATCCATCGCGCCCTCCGCCTTGCCGGCGCCGACCATGGTGTGGATCTCGTCAATGAACAGGATAGTCTGTCCCTCGTCCTGTGACAGCTCCCTGAGCACGCTTTTCAGGCGCTCTTCGAACTCACCACGATACTTCGCACCCGCCAGCAGCGCCGCCATATCGAGCGAAAGCACGCGCTTGTTCTTCAGGCTGTCGGGCACTTCGCCATTGACGATACGCTGCGCGAGACCTTCGACGATGGCAGTCTTGCCAACGCCCGGTTCGCCAATCAGCACAGGATTGTTCTTGCTGCGACGCTGCAGCACCTGAATGGCGCGACGGATTTCATCGTCGCGTCCAATGACGGGATCGAGCTTGCCCTGACGGGCGCGTTCGGTCAGATCGAGCGTGTATTTCTTCAGCGATTCGCGCTGTCCCTCTGCTTCTTGCGAATCGACATGCGCACCACCGCGCAGAGCCTGTATCGCGGCCTCAAGCGATTTTCGGGTCAGGCCGCTCTCGCGCGCGAGTCGGCCCGCGTCGGATTTGTCATCCGCCAGGGCCAGCATTGCCATTTCACTCGCGATGAACTGGTCGCCATGCTTCTGTGCCTCCTTGTCGGCCAAGTTCAGGAGCGCGGCGAGTTCACGTCCGACCTGCACTTCGCCGCCCGTGCCGCTGACCTTGGGCAGACGCTCTGCTGCGCCTTTGAGCGCCGTTCCGAGACCGCCTACATTCACGCCGGCACGCTGCAGCAGCGACCGGGGCGCGCCATCATCCTGATTGAGCAGGGCTGTTAGCAGATGAACGGGATCGATGTATTGGTTGTCGTTGCCCACGGCAAGACTTTGCGCATCGGCGAGTGCTTGCTGAAGCTTGGTGGTAAGTTTGTCGAGACGCATGAGAATGGCTCCAGAATGCGGGTTCTGAAGTCATTATTGGGCCCCATGCCCGAAATTCAAGCCTTCCGGGCAAGTCCTTGCCAAGTGACGTATGGGATTACGGGTAAACCTGACGCCAGAGGGCCAGTCCGGCGATGCAAGCAGCGATCGAGCCCATCAGATGCACGCCGGTATGCAGGAATGCCCAGCCATAGGCTCCACGCTGAAGCAGGATCACGGACTCGGCAGAGAAGGTGGAAAAGGTCGTCAGTCCGCCGAGAAAGCCGGTAATAACCACTAATCGCCACTCCGACGGCAGTTCAGGAAAATTCTCGAAAATTCCGACTGCGACACCGATCATGAATCCGCCAGCGATATTGGCCAACAGCGTACCAAGAGGCAGATTTTCGATCCGAGCATTGAGCCACAGCGACAGGCCCCAGCGGAGCCAGGCACCCAGCGATGCGCCAAGAGCTACTGCAGCAAAGCTCAGCGCTGAGCCCATTTTGCCATCGCCTCATCATCCGACACCCGCGCATCGACCCAGCGTGCGCCCGTCGGGGTCTGCTCTTTCTTCCAGAAGGGCGCCTCAGTCTTGAGGTAGTCGATGATGAATTCGCAGGCCTCAAAGGCCTCACCACGATGGGCCGATGTCACAGCAACCAGCACTATCTGCTCCAGCGGCTTGAGCGGGCCCACGCGATGAATGACAAGCGCATCGAAAATGTCCCATCGTGACTTGGCCTGCGCGATGATCTCTTCCAGCGCTTTCTCGGTCATGCCGGGGTAGTGCTCAAGCTCCATTTCGGCGACATGCTCGCCCTCGTTCAGATCGCGCACGGTGCCAACAAAGCTGACCACTGCGCCAACCTTGGGCGTGTTGGCACGCAGAGCGGAGATCGCGGTCGTGAGGTCAAAATCCTGAGTCTGAACACGTGCGGCCATGAATCGCTCCTCAGCCGCCGGTTACGGGCGGAAAAAAAGCCAGCTCACAGCCTTCGGTGACTGGCGTGGATGGCTCGGCCATCTGTTGGTTGCAGGCGATACGCAGCGAGCGTCCCTCTGCGAGCGCCTCGGCCCAAGCGCCACCGCGTGAACGCAGGTGCTCTCGTACCTGTCCCGCGGTCGTGACGTCGGCCGGCAGCTCCAAAGATTCCTGGGCGGTCCCCACGGCCTCTCTCAAACCAGCAAAAAATCGGAGTTGTATCTGCATGATCAGTAGAGCAAATCGGTGAATGGCAGAAAGTTTACGATATCACCGGCATTGATGGTTTGACCGGGCGGATTGTTGACCAGACCATCGCCCCAAACAGTGGAGGTCAGTACCCCCGAGCTCTGGTTGGGGAACAAATCAAGTCCGCCGCGCTCGTTGATGCGCACTCTGAGAAATTCATTGCGCCGGTCAGGCTTGGGCCAGTTAAAGTCTGCTCGCATCGCGTACGCGCGCGGCACCTGATGTCGGGCGCCCTGCAGCGCCAGAATGAACGGACGCACGAAGACAAGGAAAGTGACGAAGCTGGAGACGGGATTGCCCGGCAAGCCGATGAAGAAAGCCTTGCGATCGCCGTCTGTGCCTACTTCACCAAAGGCGAGCGGTTTGCCTGGCTTGATAGCAATTTGCCACAAGTTGAGGCGGCCCTCTGCTTCGACCGCAGGCTTGACATGATCCTCCTCGCCCACCGACACCCCGCCCGAGGTCAGTATCAGGTCGTGACCGTTACCAGCTGTACGCAACGCCTCGCGTGTCGCATCGAGGGAGTCGGGCACGTTGCCCAAATCGGTGATTTCGCAGCCGAGCTGGTGTAACAAGCCACGCAACATGAAACGGTTGGAGTTGTAAATCGCTCCGGGGCGCAATGCCTCTCCCGGCATGGTGAGCTCGTCGCCGGTGAAGAAGACCGCCACGCGCAACCGCCGAACCACTGGCAAGCTTGCCAGACCAACCGATGCGGCCAACCCAAGCTCCTGAGCTCGCAGCCGCGTACCTGCATTTAGAATCACGCTGCCAGAGCGGATATCTTCGCCAGCCCTGCGTACCCATTCACCCGCCTTGGGCACATGATTCACGGTGACGCAGTTGGCACCCGGATCAAAGCTGCACTGCTCCTGCATGACGACAGCATCAGCGCCCGCGGGAATCATGGCACCGGTAAAAATCCTCGCCACTGTCCCGGGCTTGAGGGGCTCACCGACGTGACCCGCAGGAATCCGCTGCGACAACGGCAGAACGGCCTCACCGCTCTCGCAATCAACTGCCCGAACGGCATAGCCATCCATCTGGGTATTGTCCATCGGTGGCACATCGAGCCCGGAGCGCTGATCGGCGGCCAAGACCCGGCCAGTGGCCTCAAGCGTGGCAACGATGTCGGTATCAGTCACGGGACGGCAGGCATCCAGCAAGTGCCTGAGCGCCTCCTCGGCGCTCAGCATGGGCGGTCTGGGGCTGTTCATTGAAATGGTCAGATGAAGTCTCGGCAGTGATTGTAGCGCCCGTTACAGTCCGGTGCGCTCAGCGATATAGCGCTTGATCGCCGCCACATCCGGCGCCATCACCTCGAAGCGCTGTGGCAAGGATTCGATGTTTTCAAAACCGCGTGGACGCTCTGCGTCCTTTCCCAGCGCCTCGCGGATGGTTTCGTTGAATTTGGTCGGCAGCGCGGTCTCAAGCACGATCATGGGAATACCAGCTTCGAGATGCTCGCGAGCGACCTTAACACCGTCAGCCGTATGAGTATCGATCATCAGCCCATGGCGAGCGTACACATCACGAATCGTGCGGAGACGATCTTCATGGGTGGATTTTCCCGAAACGAAACCAAAATTTGACACGCGGGTGAATTCATCGCCATCGCTACCCGGCTTGCCGCTCAAGTCAAAGCCGCCCTGCGTGTCGACCTGTCGAAAGAGGTCGCGCACGCGTCCGGTATCGCCGTTCAACAAGTCGCAGACAAATCGTTCAAAGTTGGATGCCTTGCTGATGTCCATGCTCGGACTACTGGTATGAAACGTCTCCGCAGATTGCCGAACGCGGTAGACACCCGTCTGGAAGAACTCATGCAGCACATCATTTTCATTGGTGGCGACGACCAGTTTGCTGATCGGCAGACCCATCATGCGGGCAATGTGGCCGGCGCAAATGTTGCCAAAGTTACCAGAGGGAACGGTAAAGGAGACTTTTTGCGAGCCTGACGTAGTCGCAACGAGATAGCCTTTGAAGTAATAGACGACTTGTGCGACCACCCTTGCCCAGTTGATCGAATTGACCGTGCCTATCTTCTGGCGCGCCTTGAAATCCAAGTCATTGGAGACCGCCTTGACCATGTCCTGGCAGTCGTCGAACACGCCTTGGATGGCGATATTAAAAACATTAGGGTCCTGCAGACTGAACATTTGCGCTGTCTGGAAAGCGCTCATTTTCTGGTGCGGCGACAGCATGAATACTCGAACGCCGCGCTTGCCACGCATCGCATACTCGGCGGCGCTACCGGTGTCGCCCGAGGTGGCGCCCAGAATATTCAATTCTGCACCTCCCCGGTTGAGAGCGTATTCGAAGAGATTGCCAAGCAATTGCATGGCCATGTCCTTGAAGGCCAGGGTCGGGCCATTTGACAAAGCCTGGATCTGCAGCTCAGTACCTTCCGCGTGCTCCAGCAAACGTAATGGGGTGATCTGAGCCGGATCCTCGCCTGCGCGATGATTGCAATACACCTCAGGAGTGTAGGTTCGCGCCACCAGTGCCTTGATATCGGCCTCAGGAATGTCGGTCGCGAACCGCCGAAGTACCTCAAAGGCGAGATCGGCGTAACTAAGCTCACGCCAGCTATCAAGCTCCGCCTCAGTAACCTTGGGATACCTAAGCGGCACGTAGAGCCCGCCATCGGGCGCCAAACCACCCAGCAGGATTTCTGAAAATTGAGACCTGGCGGGGTGACCCCGCGTAGAGAGGTATTGCATGGATGTTATAGAACTGTACTGATCAATCCACCATTATAAATCTCTCGACGAATTTCCCTCCGGAATCTCGCACCGCCGGCCGCGTACCCGTGGCTGTTCGCTGAAAAACCTCATGCTTTTTATGCATGACGTGTGGCATATATTTCATGCCTGTTTGTTCGCCTGTTCAATCCCCCTATTCTGCGTTTGTCAATCCCACGAATTAGGTAGTTTTTGAATTTTTTAAATCTGCGTGGTCGATTCCCCTTGGAAAAATATCAATCCACCGATGCGAAATACGAACAACGCTTAAACGGTATTCGAACCAAGCCCGATGTGGCATCCCGCACCTCTTCCTGTGACAGGAGATCTCCGATGAACACGCGCCCGGAAATAAACATGGAAGTCTTCCTTGATGCTAGGTCAGACACCAACACCTTTGATGATCTCGTCGATGATCAATACACCGAAGACCTAGCTTTCGAAGCCGATGATTCGATCGACGAAGAAGATGACCCCACCGAAAACATCGAGGAAGACGAAAATCAATCCAAGACCTCTATGCTACCGATCACAGGAAGCGTCTTGCGCGCGGGGCCAAGAGCGCAAGACGATCAAGAAATTCTTTTTCGCGAGCTAATGAGGGATCATCAAAAACGGCTCTACCGATTCGTCATCCGGTACATCGATCATCCCGATGACGCAGCAGACATTACACAACAAGCATTCGCAGAAGCTGCCAGAACGATCAGCACGTTCCGGGGCGATTCCAAGCTATCGACCTGGCTTTATGGGATTGCCATGAATATGGTGAGAAACTATTTAAGCCGCGCCCCACATCGCGTTTACCGATTTGAATCTGATGAAATCCTTGGAGGATTGGCATGCCCGGAGCCAAATCCGAGCGAGTCTCTTGCACAGAAAGAATTATTGGAGCTGGTTGAATGCGCATTTGCCGGCCTACCACCCGAAATGAGCAAGGTGCTCAGCTTGGTAGCCATCGACGAGATATCTTACCAAGAGGCTGCCGACATACTGTCAATACCACTGGGCACAGTTCGTAGCCGTGTGTCCCGGGCACGCGCCGTATTGCGCACGTACTTTCATCAAGCAGGTGTGCAGTTAGTTTTCTAAATTCAGGCAGAGCGCTGAATGATCAACGGGAGTGTTGATTCTTCTTTTTCTTTTTCATTTTTTCGAGTACGAGAACGCAATGCTGCATTCAGATCTGCAAACATAACCTGCTTTGCAAATTCAGTAGAGCCGCCGATTGATATATCGATATTTTTTTCGGGCTCATCTACCACAAGATTCTTATCTTTTTTTGTACTAATAGAATTTATTGATTTTTTGTCGGATGGATTGCTCAAATTGTTGGATGATATGAGTCCAGCTACTTGAATCTGCATCATCGTCGACGAAGGCACTGCAGCATCCGGATAACTACTGAAGAGCTGTTCGCGAATCGTATTAAATGCTTGCTCAATCTGCTGCCGCTCATGAAGCTGCATCGATTGTGCATCAGAATATCCTTGCATAAAGTCCAGCGCAATCATCGTTTCTTTAAAGAGTTGCGCATCAAATAATAAATCTGAATCAATATTTGATGGTTTATTCTGCGTTAGATTCTGCGTTAGATTCTGCTCTAGATTCTGCGTTAGATTATTCGATGAAACCATTGATCGAAGATTTTCAAGATAACTGAGGAGATCCTTAGAACTGAAAGATGAAATGTCTTTGTCAAGAGAATCTCTCAATTTCTCAAGAACAGAAGTCATTGCTTTATCTGGAGTCGCTTTATCCTGTAGATGTAAATTACCATTCTCCGATGACACCACGTTGGTTGAAATAAGTTGTCGGTTTTTATCATTCGGAATAATCTTATTTTCTCCATCGCTCAAAAGACTCTCTAAATTATCTCCAGAGGTAGCCAAAAAAGGATTTATTTCCTCGGTCTTGCTTGCAAATTCTTTACCAAGAGACGCTGGCACGGGCAAGCTTTCCACCTGCTTTGAAGATTCAATACCGGATCGCGTGGCTGACGGTTCAGGTTTTTGTGGGTTTCGCAAAAAAGCATCAAGCTGCTTCTCTCCCAGATGTGTGGCGCTGGGGACATTTTTGCTAGAAACCAACCGGCGCTGGCGCTCCCTGCGACGAGCTTGTTCCTCAGCTGACTCAACCGCATTATCGGAGCGTAAAATATTATTACGCATATAAATAGGGTTCATTATGAATCTTTCATTGATTTCAATGTAACTGCCTTAGCCTCGATAACTGCGGTGTCTTCAGAAGATGGAAAGTTAATGGTTAACTTTTCACGTGCGTAATAGCTGATCAGCTCATGAACACTTTTGGAAAGATCAACTGAATTGTGATCATCAAGGATGAAAAATATTCGATCATTATCTGGTGGCAGGGCTCGGATTGGGATCTCAATAAAACCCATTCGTCTAAGCGATTTTATCGACCGATAATTATCTCTAAAAGCAGATGTCAGAATAATAGTTACCCCAGAACGGATAGCGTGCTGACAGGCAATCTTTCCTGCGGCGCCAGCCACACCTCTTCCCTGGAAATCCACACCTGACCAAAAACAAAAGAAAGCTGCATGCTCTGATACGGCGAGGTTGATGAAACCTGCGAGCCCTTCTTCGGGGAGCATGATCACGTAGTTTATTTTTTTATCATCATTTCCTTGCTCTTCTATCCACTGCAGTGCTTGCTCTCGGGATTTCATCTCAGGAAGACCCGTCATGATGGCAATCTGAGGATCTCGGTATTGATAAAATAATGCATCAGCATGACTCTTATCCAATGGCTCGAGCACAAGACCGGAGTCAGTGTCGCGAAGCACACATCGCCAGCTATCGTTTCTTGTCGCGAGCCGTTCATTAACCCGCCGAAGAACTTCAATGGCAAGCATACAGTCGGGGTCAAGCTGCAATGCCCTACTCACAAGCGCTTGTGCGGAATCGGCGTTTCCAGTGCGACTCTCACACCAAGCAAGATTAGCTAAATCCACGGCAGATTCGCCAAAACAAGCCATACCTCGAATGAGCGCTCGCTTTGCCAATCCCCAAGCGCCACAATGCATCGCGGCAGGGGCAAGATACTGATGTAATCGATCGGCATGGTCGATGGGTAAATAGCGGGACCACACCTGCTCCAGAGTGTTTTTCCAGGCGTTTTTCTCCAGAGTTCCCGATTGGCTCGCGGCAGCGAGCGCAGCCGTCAACCCCACATGTCCGGCCGTAAACACTGCAGGATCAAAATCAGATAGTTCAAGTAATGCACTTCGAATAGACAATGCCGCCATGGAACCCAGCGACCGGGTCGCTTCTATCAAAGCACTGGTATGAAACAACGCAGCGTCGCCAACCTTCGTGAAAATTCGACCTAACCTATGCTGTGTATTCGAACTAGGAGAGAATATAGCAGCGTGCAGAACTTTACCCTCTTGAATTTTTCTTGATAAGTTATAAATTCCTTGATTATCAAATAGCTGACCTATCAGATGAAAATTAATAGGCAGTGTTTTCTTCGTTTGGATTTCATTCAGCAAATTCGAAAACGATGCTAACCGCAGGTCTTGCTCTGCGCTCATTCCATCCCCAAGAGAGATGAAAAGATATCCTCTATTACTTAACAAATGGATTTTTTTGATCAATTGAAGAGCTCCTGCTGGGAATGGCAAGGGCGAGCTATTGAATTTTTGTAGATATTTATTGAAGCTAATTCCCAACAGGCGCTCTTCCTGATCTTTATTGATACTGACCCACTTGATTTCATTATTTTGGTTTTGAGAGGCCTGATTCTCAGATTCATTCAACGCAAATTGTGATTTTTTTTCCCCTAAAGAAAAGTCAGCCTCTAAAAGACGTCCGTAATGAACAGCTAACAGTCTTTGCTGCAAATACCGAAATCGGTCGTGACCAAGAATCACAACAGGATTGCGCGGCCGCCAAATGCCATCGCCCGAATGGTCTATGAAATATGGGGCTGATTCAGCACCGTCCCACACCACAGGAGCAAAAATGCCGCTCAGATGTGACGGCTTGAACTCGGGTATGCTCAGCAAAGAAGATAACCATGAACGGTGCGGCACCAGGGGAATATAGCGATAGCGAAACTCAATACCGGCATAACGCTGTATTGATTGCATCATCAACCAGCAAGACAAACCACTTCCCGGACAAAGATCAACAACATCGACATAATGCTGAGAATCCATTTCTGCATTGATACGACAATCTTTCCAGTATTCGACTATGAATAGTGCGTATTCTCGGCATAGCTCGGCGCACATGCCGTCGGGATCTGGCGGCTCAAACTCTGGCCATATTTCGCAGGACCGCTGATCAAATTCCAATAATTCAGGGCTATCGGGTTTACTCGATGCCACACGATCATTCGTATTACCAACTAAATCTTCAAGCCGTGCAGTCTCCATGACGTTTATCCCCCCTGAATGACCGGAGCAGTTGGCTCGGCGACGATTTTAGGAGTGATAAGAAACAGCCGCTCTGTGCTACGCAAAGTTGATGATTGCTTGCGAAAAAAAGCGCCAAAAAAAGGAATTTTTCCCAGAACAGGTATTGCATCAACCTGCTTTGAATTCGTCTGGGAGTTGAAACCACCGATGAGAAGACTCTCGCGGGCGCCCATGACGGCTTGTGTTCCGATGATACTTTTCCGAATAGTCGGCAAGTCTCTGAACTTTCGCTCATCCTGAATCGCACCATCTTCAATGTCAACAATTAAATGAACAACCGAATTGCCCGTCGATTCAATAATATGAGGAGTCACTCTGAGCGTCGTTCCGACGGTGATGGGGATAACATTCGCTACCCGCTCGCCAATCGACTGCACATATAAAGTGTCTGACAAATCGATAAGTGCACCCAGATTGTCGAGGGTAAGTACCGAGGGCCGCGAAACGATTCGCGCATCGCCGTTACCTTCAAGCGCGCGAATTCGCGTCATTAAAAAATTTCCCGCGTCGGGAATCACGGTACTCGGATTGACATTTTTTCCGAAAACCAAGGTGCCGGTCAGGTTATCGGGTGCGACCCCAGGTGTACCAAAGCCACCGGCAATACTCCCTGCTCTGCCCCCCCAGTCAATCCCGAGTTCTGAAATACGAGAGGAGTTAACGTCAACAATGATTGCCTCAATCTCGACGAGTCTGACTGGCGTATCTAAAATAGCAATCAGCTCCTCAAACAGTTGAAGCCTTTGCGGCGTGTCTCTGATAATCACTGCATTTAGCCTGGGATCGGCCTGAATGACTGGTCGAAGCACGAATTCTGGCGCGGTTCCCGAGGGCCGCTCTCGTCCGGAATTGCTGACGCCAGACCCTTGCGCAGGCGTCTTCATATCTTCCTGCCCCTGATTCAACGCCTGCAGAGGAGCCGAAATTGCCGAAAGCTGACTTTGGGTAGGTGTATTTAACGTTCCCGTGGAATTGGTCCTGGTCGAATCAGGAGCAACCAGGTTTCTCAGAATCGAAGCAATGCCAGGCGTAACAATCTGCTGGTCTCGGTAGCTGATTACCCGATCATTCACCTGAGCATGCCTCAATCGAAAAACTTTCATCTGCTGCGCGGCCTGAGGTAACGGCAACGTAGCCACTGCCCAGACCACCAAGTCCACATAAGCCGGTGGACCGGAAACCATAGCGACACCGCGATCAGGTATCTCACCCCAGCCGAATTTAGTCTCGAGAATCCCGAGGTCAGTCAAAGCCTTTTGGAAATTGGGAAGAGAAATGCCAGTCGCAGAAATCGACCGAGTGGCGGTTTCAAAATTTCGACTCACATACAAAGTGCCCCCATAGTAAAACCACTGAAGACCATAAGTCGACGAAAGTTGATTCAAGAATTCCGTTGGATTACTCGTTGTAATTTTTCCGTTGACGATATCTTTGCGCGCAGCAACCGCATTCGATAGTTGTGGCTCAAGACCAAAGGTTCTGCAAAACGAAACCAGAACCTTTGATAGATCCTGATTATCGGCAATAAATGTGAATGATGCTTCCTGCCAAGGCACAGGTGCAGCTAAAGAAAGCTTTGGAGCAAAAGGCGCGAGAGCAAACATCACCAGAAGAAAAATCTTAGATGGCTGACACTTGTAAATATTAAGATGACAACTTCGACGCCGAAAAAAAAACAGCACAGTCTCATTACCTGCGACACACCGAGAAAACAGAAGCCGAAGATAACGCAGCAGGTGGAAAAAGACCGAGGCAATTATTCGACAAGCATTTTGCAAAACTGAGCCGCCAAAAACACTGAACGGACAAGTGACTTGTGTGATCATGGTGATATTCCAATCAAAGCACACGAAAAATGCGCCGCCATTCCGACAGCGAATTCAAAAAGTTCTCGAGTGATGCCTCAAATTCATCAACAGATGCGTCAGCTGGAATTCGCTGATGAATAAGTATGTTTAGACCGTCTCGAGACAACACAGGAAAATCAGCGTGGGTTGAAAGCCGCAGATAGGATGCAAGTAGCGTTACTCTCATCATCTCCTCAGCAAGTGCGAGCTGTTCAGGGACATCAGCGACCACGTATTCAAGTATCAAATCACCGTAAGGGGCAGGTCGGCAAAAGATACGGTGCTTACCGTCAGAATTAAAAACAACAGCCCCATCAACACGCAACTCTGGTGCTGGTAACTTATTGCGCTCAAAGAAATGAGCAAGTCCCGTGTGCATACGATCTAGAATCATGAATTTTCCTCCCCACCTTCCCGGAGGATTCTTCTCAAAATCACCAGCAGTTCGGCGACAGGTTCAATCAAGTTTGAGGGAATATAGCTATCAACCTTTGCTGATTGCATCAATTCACGTGCGAGGGAAATGTTTTGGAGCACTGGAATTCCACAAGCGCGTGCGGTTTCAATAATCTGAAAGGCAATTGCATCTTCTCCTTTTGCCATAACAAGTGGTAACGGCGTAATACCAGACTGGTAATACAATGCAACCGCCAAATGCGAGGGATTAGTCACCACTACTGACGATTTTCTTGTCTTAACAACGGCCTCTCCCATTGCAATCTCTTTTGCAACGCTCTTCCGGTGGCCCTTCATATGGGGATCGCCTTCCAGTTGCTTGTATTCCTGCTTAATCTCATCCATCGACATCATGAGTTGCTTTCTGTGCTGGTAGCGCTGCCAGACAATATCCGCAAGGGAAATCGCTGCGAAGCCGATGAATGCATTAATTACCAGTATTTTTAGCATTGCAGACAATGCAACGCCTGCACCAGAAAGACCAACTTCAACAATAAGCAGCAAAGATTGCAATGAATCTTTGATCACAAAGTAAATCAGCAGACTCAGGAAAAACACTTTGAAGATCGATTTGAAGAATTCGACGATATTTTTCATCGAAAACATTTGTTTCAAATTAGAGACTGGATTTAGTTTGTCTCCTTTTGGGATCAAAGCCTTAAACGCAAGCAGTGGACCCGTTTGAATCAGCTCAGCAAAAAATCCAATGAAAATTGGAATGAGAACAAAAGGAAGCAACACCTTTACTGCAGAAAAAAACGTTTGATCTAAAGCTATTCTCACTGCATCCTTGAAGTCCAGGCCATACAGTTGAGACGGGAAATACATTATTTCTGAAAGACTGCGGATAATGCTCGGAGCATCTCCAATCATGTAGCCAAGCAGTGCTCCCATTAGCAGCGTTTGTGTAAAATCTTTACTTTTCGCTACCTGCCCGTCCTCGCGAGCTTTGCGAATTTTGTGTTCAGTCGGCTGCTCGGTTTTTTCTGAGCTCATATAACTTATTTTGATAAAATTAACGATAGTGCTTCAAACACTGGCGTGTGCATATCCTCCAAAAGGGAAGTCATGTACCGAAATAGCGTGATTGCATATACACTCAATATAAAGAAAGCGATTGCACTCTTAACAGGCATTGCAAGGAAAAAAACCTGAAGCTGAGGAACAAAGCGGCTAACCAGACCAAGACCAAACTCAGCGAGAAACATGGCAAAAATGACTGGCGCACTGAGTAAAATCGCTAAAAGCATTAATTTGTCCGCTAGCTGCAGTAAAATCAGTGGTGTTTGCGCACTCAAATCTGGAAGCAGTTTGAATACAGGCCAAATGGCATAGCTATCGTAGATCATGGCAAGTATCGACAAGATCCCTCCATTGATAATCAATAGCACGACTACAGCGTGACTGAACAAATCGCCCAGGGGTGAAGAATCATGACCGGTCAAAGGATTGACTGATGATGCTATTCCAGCGCCCCGTTGATTATCAATAAAAACACCCATAATTTCTAAAGCCCACAGGGGTATAGCGAGCATAAAGCCAATCAAAAAACCGACAATAACCTCTTTCAAAATAATGATGAAAAGTGCCGTACCGGATCTTTGAACTTGCGCCAATTCCGACTCGATAACAGGAATAAGAAACAAGGCGATACTAAAAGCAACACCGACCCTGAGTAAGCCTGGAAGTGCCTGCCGACTAAACAGGGGCAAGACAGATAAAATAGAGAGAATTCTTGGGAATGCAAAAAAACTCGCTGTAAGCCATGAAAATGGATACTGAAAAAGTGAATACTCCATATCACCTTATCATTTGCGGAAACATGTCAAATACTGCTTGTGCATAGTGATACATCTCGCCACCTACCCACCGCGCAGTCAGATAAAGTGTTGCACCGACAGCAATCAGCTTCACCCCAAACGACAAGGTTTGCTCCTGGATTTGGGTCAGCGCCTGGAACAAACTAAATAGAATCCCAACGATAGAAGCAACCAGTATTGGTGGCATCGAAAGCCACAAAACGAGCAGCATTGCCTGGATAATGCTGGAAACAAGATCTTGGTTTTGCATTTATTACAATTATTTATCTAATGTACGTTTGAATCAAGCCGTGAATAAGCTTTGACCATCCATCGATCATCACGAATAAAAATAATTTCAAAGGTAATGAAATCGTCACGGGAGAAACCATCATCATTCCCATCGCCATCAGAATATTTGATACGACAAGATCAATAACTATGAAAGGTAAAAAAAGTAAGAAACCGATTTCGAAAGCAGCAGTGAGTTCAGAAACGACAAAGGCTGGGGCCACTACCAATAAATCTTTCGGTGTAGCATCAGTTACAAGCTCAGGAGGCCAAAGTTTTTTTGCCGTGCTGAAGAAAAATTCACGCTGCTCATATTTACTATTGGCAACTAAAAATTCTCTCAGCGGTTCAACCCCTTTTTTCGCGATATTCAGCAATGCCTTCACCGAGAGAGTTGCTTCTTGCTCAGTGGTTACCAAACTTGCAATTTGATACCCAACGGGTGCCATGATGTACATCGCCAAAAGCATGGAAAGTGCATAAATTGCGATATTAGGCGGTGCCTGTTGCACGCCAAGGGCATTTCTTACTAATGAAAGAACAATTGAAATTTTAAGGAAAGCAGTGGTCGTAACCAGCAAAAGTGGTAACAGTGCAAATATCCCAAGCGCGAACGCCAGCGCTACAGGATCAATTGCTTTCATTTAACCCCACTCCTTGAAAATATTTTTATCTGCAGAGCGCTATGCGTAATAAATCAAGATGCAGCGCACACGACGTCCTCTGAGGAAAAGTTTGAATAACCATCTAGAGCGAATAGCTGCTTAAAGACAAGACAGACACTCCAGACACGCCATCAATGTCCACCAGTTCGCCATGACCGACGATTTTCCCATTCGCTCTGATTACAACTGATTTGCGTAAATCCCTACCAAGATCAAATACATAGCCAGGCGAAATTAATCTCAGATCAGAGAGGGAAACCGTTCTTTCACCAAGATCGAAATCCAGTCTAATTTCTAGATCATCTATTTTTTCCAAATCATTTGAATTATCAATTCCAGCGCTATTAGCCATAATTTTTCTTAAATTTTCAGAAATAATTATTTTAGAATTTTCTAATCTTGCAGAGAATCCATAATTTTCAGAAATAAATACAGAAATTGATTCTTTTTCGGAAATAAAATTTTCATCAATTAAAATGACATCATGCTTTTCAATTTGCCTCAGCAATCGCAAAGAAATTAAAGTGTATCCAGCGCGGAATCTTACTGGTATTGGAACCTCGCCCAAGAAATCAGGGATCGCTTTACATTTCTCCAAATCTTTTACGGCACTTGAAAAAAATCCTAACCCAAGCTCATCAGTCCAACATTCAACTTCCAAAAGTAAACTGCTGTTTTCCAAAGTTAACAATGCGCTATATTCAGCCCAGCTGGGAAGATTGCCCGCATCAGAACTAGTTAACACAAACCGCTTGCGGGTACTTTTTTCGAAAGAATCGACGAAGTCCGCAATCGCCACTTCGAAAAGTGCCAAGCTAATTTCTTCATTAAATGATGGAACGTAGTCGATACCTAGACTTTCGCAGATAAAGCTTTCCAAAACGCTTTGATTAAATCGAAAGGCACAGTGAGCTCCTCCCCAATCAAAAATTAGTTGCCTCTTTGACGTACCAACACTCGGCAGATAAGAATACTTGATACTCCAGGTTGTCGCCGCGCAATCACAATACACATAACTTCGCTGGGTGAAAATTTGACGCATATGAAAAATCGCATCCCGAGAAATCTTTTTCAATTTAATTGCATTGATTTTTTTTCCGGAAATCGAAGATTTGTCATTTACGACGGCAATCATTTGTTAATTTTCTAAAATATTTTCATTGGATATATTTTTTAAGATATTAATAGAAACAGGCTTCTTCAATATCTTTTTCAACTCAATCGAAATCGATGCTAAGTCTGCTAACAATCTTTGATAAAGTCTTTCACTATTGATTCGTATTTCGAGGAAAAATGTATCGTTTTCTGTTTTTGCCAGAAATATAAAATTATAAAATTCGGTCGCATTCACCACGAATTCAATTTCTTTCGCTTCCATTCGTGCAGTACATGCAAGATGGGGTTTTATTGTTTCGCAAAATTTATCTTTGAAAGAGCCATATTGAATATAGATACCCAGGTCTGAGTCAGAAGTTGATTGATCCTCGTCACTTGGAATTTTTTTTCCTGAATTTATTAAAATATTGTTGAATCGATCAATATCTTCGGCATAAGCTTGTCCAAGATCCACTTCAGAAGTGACCACTCCTATATCCAGGCTGATGGCGCCATAATCAACCATACACTTTGTGGTTTTTGGCAATCTAGTCCCCAAGCCGACGATTCTCAAGAGCTTGCATCGCTCTGGAAAAATTTTGACGTTGCAGCCTCCTCCATTTCTACATCTTCGATTCTAGAGAGTTCGATATCTCTTTCTTGCTTGTGTATTGTCCGTATTTCCTCGAATTTTTCACGCATTCTGACGGCTTCACGATGCGCTATCTTTGCCACTTCAAGACAGGCACTGGCTTCATCTTTTTTCTGTTTAGCGGTATCAACTTTTTCACGGAGCGATTCCGTTTCAATTTTCATTTCCTGAATCTTGAAAAGAACGTCATCAATATCTTTCTGAACAACCACTCTTTGACATAAATCAACATACATTGTCTTTTCTTTTTTCTCGCTCTCGACGATGAACTCTGACAATTTACGTCGCTCACTCAGATAATTTTTCTCTTTGAGTGCAAAATCCTGTTTTGCCTTCAACAATTCAATCTCAGCCTTTTCTTCTCTGAATTTTTTAATTATTAAAAGATTGCTAACTATCTCCATAAAAAAAATCGACCGATTTTTTAAGTCCTTGACGTTCCAGCTGGCTCTGTCACAAAAGCTTGTTTGAAAAAACCCTGGGCAGAGTTCAGGATACGAGTTTCTTCATCAGATCAATGGTTGCATCAAATTCCAGAAATTCGTCTGTTCTTTGCTTGAGAAAATCTCGAATATCATCAATACGATCAATCGCCTCGTCGGCAAGAGAGTCAGATCCGCGCTTGTATTCACCAATCTTTACTAACAATTCGATCTCTTGGTATTTCGCCATTAATTCCCTTACCCGGCCAGCAATCTGCTTATGCTCTTTTGATGCGACCATACTCATGACCCTCGACACCGACGAGAGAATATCGATCGCTGGATAATGGTTCGCCGAAGCTAATTTCCGCGATAAGATAATATGACCATCGAGAATAGATCGTGTCTCGTCAGCGACAGGCTCAGTCATATCGTCACCCTCCACTAGTACGGTGTATAAAGCCGTAATTGACCCCTTGTGGCCCATTCCAACGCGCTCCATCAAGCGAGGCAATGTCGCAAAAACGCTCGGTGGGAATCCTCGTCTCGTCGGCGGCTCCCCTGCAGCTAGGCCAATCTCCCGCTGAGCTCTAGCAAATCGAGTAACCGAATCCATCAGAAATAAAACTCGCTTTCCCTGGTCCCTGAAATACTCGGCAATGGCAGTGGCTACGTAGGCTGCCTTTGATCTCTCCATGGATGACTTATCCGATGTTGCGCAAACGATAACTGCCCGTCTCCTCCCCTCATCCCCAAGCTCATGCTCGAGAAACTCTCTGACCTCACGCCCACGCTCGCCAATCAGAGCTACCACCGTCACATCAACATCAGCCCCCTTTACTAGCATCGCCATGAGCGTGGATTTGCCTCCTCCCGCTGCAGCGAACACGCCCATTCGCTGCCCCTCACCTACAGTAAGCAACCCATCCAACGCCTTGATTCCGAGGGACAGAGGGTGGCTTATTACCCTTCGCTTAAGCGGATCTGGAGCGCCGGTAATTACCGGATAAAATCGCGTCCCGATTAAAGGGCCACGAGATGCAGAGTCAAGAGGCTCACCCATCCCATCAAGGACCCTGCCAAGCAGAGAATTACCAACTTTGACCATGTGGACGTCGCCACTCGGTATGACCTCCGTATCAGAAGATATGCCTTGCATATCCCCCATCGGCATTAATAATGCAGAGCCTTGAGAAAATCCGACCACCTCCGCCTTAAGCGGCATGAACCCACCCGGACTTTTCAAGTGGCAGATTTCGCCAATTTTTACCACCGGAACAACCGCCTTGATGATTGTTCCTGTAACCTGCACCACTCTGCCGGTTACATTTACTGTTTTTGCTTCAGCAACTGCGCATTGAAGCATATCCGCAATGTAGTCGAAATGATGCGTAGACATAAATTTGTAAAGATTACTTCACCATTCACATCAAATAAAAAATTAAGAATTTTTACATCAAATTATTAATGTTCATTTTTTTTGGGTGAAACCATATTGAGATACCCTTCTCTCATTGAGGACTGATTTTTCAGAGCTAATAACGGGATCTATTTTGATGTTACTTCCTTCTGGATTTCCTACTGACTCCGGTTCAATGTTTCTTGTTGCGTCAACACGATCCGTCAACGTATTTTTATTGCGCCAAATTTCTCTGATAACGGTTCTTGCTCGATCAATTTCAAAAATAATTTCTTCAACTTTATTTTTTGCAATTTTCTGAACGCCAGATAAATTATCTTTCCAAATTGACTCAATGACTGATTTTGATTGCTCAATCCTATTGAACGCTGTCGTAATCGAATTAAGGATTTTAGAAAACTCAGATGCCAATTCGGAAATCAATCTATTCAATGTAAAAACCGAATTATCAAATTCTTCTTTGCTAATTTCATAGTTTTTACAGTTTACAAACAATGTTGAAATTACATATGCGCCGCCAGCTAATTTTTCCTCACATTCCAGCGCGCCAGAAAATTTTTTAGACTCTACCTCAGTTGCATTTGACCTCAACATTTCCATCTCCGACAAACCAATCATTCGCACTGATTCATTGGTTATCTTATTCTCTTTATCGTATTCTTGATGAAGCACGGGGATTCTTATCGCCGCGTTGATGTTCAAGCCAATACGGCTCAAATCGTTCAGTAGCGACTGCGACTCATACACATCCGATCCGATCCGATATGCAGACTCATAAAATAATTTTTTTATTAACTCATCATTTTCGCGTGATGCATTGAGCAAATCTGTTGTGACTGGTTGGACAGAGTGGGAATTCGCAGCTTGAATTAAAGAAAGAATGAGCTTTATGTTACTCAGCAAATTTATAAATCCATTACTATCCGATGCATCGGTTTTTAGCTTATCTATAATTACTGAAGAAAAATCAGCGAATAATTTGTTGACAATTGCAAGCGCTTCTTCTGCATTCGATACAAAGGAGCTAAATTCTGTATCTGATGATATCGGGCCGATTTGATCAGCAATTTTAGGAGTTATTGATACAGTGCTCATAAATTACTCTCCTTGGAAAGGTCTGGGCTTATTTTTATCTCGATCTAGACTGTTTTGTTTAGCTTCTTTAGAGCTATTGATTTACCAGATTTCAGACCTACGGAATTTACCTTTGAATGCGCTTCCATTTGTGATTCACGTATCGCTTCACTAAGCATCGATTGGATATTTTTATAAAGATCATCGTCCGCATAATTTTCCAGATACGCGATCAGTCGATCATAAGAAATGTTATGCTCTTTGAAATAAGCATCGGTTTTCGCTATCGCGCGATTTGCATCGTTAATAACTTTTTGTGCTTGCCTAAGAACCTTCTCGGTTTCATCTTGAACTCCATTATCTTTCACAGTCAGCTTCTCCCATTTTGTGTACACCTTGAAACTTACCTAGAATAAGAAATAATATTATTTAATTTGAGCATGAATTTTTTTAATACAAAATTAAATACATCTTATAAATCGCTCAAGATCGTATAAAAGAATTCGCCTGATGACATAAAGCTTCGTAACTGCTCTTGGCTGGTTTGTTCCAAGACGCAATCCTAGGAACTAAAAACTTTCTTGTGTGACCTATTTTCAACGTACAACTTCTCGCCAAGAATTCAAGGAAACAAATGAAGGCAGGATTTAATGAACTGAGCAAAGTCAGCGGAGCCCGGGAACAAGCGCTGCCAAGGTCAGGGGCGACACAAGTTGGAACGCGCCATGGTCAGTCGATTACTCTTCTCGAATCGGCTCAAGATGTCGATGAACAAATCCTTTCTGAACGGTACCGGAGCGCCATGGGTCTGTCATCAAATATTGAAAGACTAGCCCTCCATCAGAGAAAAATTTCGACAGAGTTAACGAGTAAATCGTTTAATTTGGATCAAATAAGATCTTATGGGAGGTCTACGGGGACCTCGGAACGCATAGGATCAAAAGCGCAGGAGATTCTGAAAAAACTGCTTCAGAATCAGAAACCGCCCCAGGCGGAGCCAAATGTAAGTGGCTTGATGCAGCATTACATGAGTTTACAACTCCTGTCGCGCGCCCTTTCCGGTAACGACAGCCAATACACAAGCCTGCTCACGCCGCAAGGCGAAATATCTGATGACCTAAACGAACTCGCGAGGAGCTTGCAGGACGCCGGCGATGATGCAGAAAAAATATCCGCCTTATTGCGAGGAATAAGTGGTCTACCAACAAAGGAAGACGAACACGAGCAACTGAAAAAGCTGATGGAATCCCTGCGATTTCAGCCAGATGAATTGGAAAGTAAGCTAAAAACCGCTCAGCGTCTTCCAGATATTGACAAATCTACAAAAGAAAAACTCAAAGAAAAAGTCAATGATGCAATCCACGATCTTGAAAATCAGCACGCAACGACACTACGCGGAGCAATTAATTCCCTTGGTGCAGCACTTCAGACTGGGGATGTTGAAAGATTCCACGAAGGATATAACGATGTTATTAGCGAAACATCCAGTTTTAGTGACGTTTTCAGCAAGTTATTGAATCATTACACATTATCTGAGCTCATAACCATTCTCCCCAGAATGAAGCAAGCTTTGGCAGAAGATCTTGCTTCAGACAAACAATCTACAGAAAAAGTTAAGCTCGAATCTTTGCTTACCGAATTATCTTATATGCATATTTCATCGACACTGATAGAAATGGTTGAGAAATTGGCTTCCAGCCACGCAAGAATTTACGGAAATACAGGGGCAATGAAGCAAGATATAGATCAGCAGAAGCTGCTTATCTCAATAACTAAAATTATTTCAGGTGGTTGGATATCATCATCTCAATTTGAGAGATTAGCTGCAGAGCACAACATCCCCGAAGGCGCTCAAAGCATTTACTTCCTGAACGGGATTAAGAAAATTTTGAGGGATTTGCCGTTTAAAGTTACGCTCGATATTGAATCAAGAAATGCTCTAATTGAGGCAGCACAAAATGCGATAGAAGCGGCTATTGAAAAAGAAGAGTCTGCAATTTATGGATGGGAACAATAATGAGTTGGGTGCGTCAATCAATTGCAGACTTTGGGAAGACCATAGGCATGCATGAACTGCATATGGGCCCGGAAAACAAGGTGCAATTAAAATTCGGAGAACACTCAATTATTAGTTTCAGCTATATTGAGCATTTGCCGATAAAAGACATTGTTATCTCAAAAACAACGGAAAATAGTTATATTTCTTTCGATACCCTGAAAAAACTCTTGGAATCATCGCACTTCGAACTTAATCCGCATTTTGTTTTACAAAATGCCGTCATCGAACACAAGCTTGTTTCGTCGATCAGAGTACTTGAACGGAATTTTAATGTAAGCACTATTGAGCAATCACTCAATTTTCTAGAAAATTCTTGAAAGCGAACCGCACATAGGCTATTCGAATCTGAATAGCATTGTCCACTCAGCTAGTGAGCTTCAATTCAAAAAACTGCGATTTCATCGATTCAAACATAATCGATTTAAACAATTCGTACCAAACCGATTAACATACTCACTGAAGCGATCGCAGAAATAGCCTCCCAAAGGATGTCAGAAAAACCTGCTTAGCCGGTTTGATAGAGCAAGCAACTTTTGTGATGCGCTTTTTTTCAGAGCGCAAATTGTATTCCAAGCAGCTTCTTATCAAGATATATATCTTTCTCGTATAAGGGCCGGCTTTCCGGGACCGACCGACTGAGTAAACTGCGTTCAAATGACATCAAACAAATGTAAAAGAAGTGAAGGTAACCGCATAAAATTTTATCTTGCCGCACTTTCCGTTTCGCTAGCTTCATCGTCACCGTCATCGTCGCCGTCAGTTTTCGTCACTAATCTATCAGTCGCATTAGGATCTCTCTTATTGATGACAGAATTTGTTTTATTTACATTTGATTTTTCTTTTTTCTCATCATCATCATTGACGGGTGATCTATTTAAATTAAATATTAAAGTAACTTTGTCAAGAAGATTTTTAGCGATACCAAGTTTTGATTCTAAGTCGCTTCTCTTTCCTGAATCACCCACTTTTGCAATATTCGCTTCAAGTTTTTCGATTTCAGTTGGCAACTTATTGATCTGGGTACCAATTTTTACTAGTGACTCTGAAATCTCTTGTGTAGGGATACTTTTTTCAAGTCCTAGTTCTTGATTTATTTCTGCCATTAATAGGCCTAGATCACTCAGCAAGCTGGCCAATTGTTTAACCATGATATTCAATTCATCACTTTTTCTTTTCCAATCATTTTTTTGAGACGAATTTTGTACCTGCTCCAGTTTTTTTTGGAAGAATTTGGCCGTTACATCAGCATGTTGCCCCGCAAGAGGAATATTTTCGCTGGCATCATAAGTAATAGTTTCGTTAGTTCGTACTGCAGCAACATTTTTCGTCATCGCTATACCTCTCTAAGTAACTCATGCAAGAGTATTAACTTCTAAGATTAAATTTTTTGATTCATTTTTATTTTCTAAAAATTGATTGGCTCTCCACCGGCGACCATGCCAAACAATTTCCGTCATTTTTCTCAAAGTGGTCTCAGCATTGTTCTCATTGAGATACAAGGAAATTGTGTACATGAGAAGACCGGAATCCGGATCGATACAAAACACAGAACCGTCTATCTCCGCAAGCGCGCAATTCATTTCAAGTAAATTTATTATTATTTCTAGTTCTTTCTCTGCGGGGATATCCCCATATATGCACTCAATTAATATATTTTTTGGCGAATTTCTTTTTGAGTGAACAATCGAAAACGAAAATCCTCCATAGTCCATTTCCATCGCTAGATCTTCATCCGGCAATAATTCCTCCTCGCGCAACGAATAGCCTAAGGCTTGCCGAATCTCACTGATAAGATTGATGAATTTTTTTCTTGGATCGTGCATTGTAAATAAATCTTTTGATATCTACGCCAGGATTGAAATATGATCAGATTTACCGTTTGTTAAATTTACCAAAGCTCGATTGAAGCAATTATCTCGTACCTCAGCAGCATTTTTCGCTGTTTCCTTCATTTTGTCTAACCAGCGGACATGATTGCATTCATCTAATGACTCGTAATACATACACTGCAAGGTATTATTTGTTGAGTTTATTCCGAAACAGGTAGAACTTGCGCGAACCAATATCAAGTTCATTTCCATTATATTTTTTAATATATTAAGTATATTTTCTTGCGAAATTTTCCCAAGAAAACAGTTTACTAAAACCCTACTTGGCATATCTGATGGAAAATGAATCAATTCAAATGTCGTACCTTCATACTCAAGCTCCATGCCTAACGGGAGTAAGTCGTCATGCGTCATCTCTGGGAGTGGAAACCCCAATTCTCGGAAGATTGCTTCACAGCATTCGGAAAATTTCTGTCGGTAGACTGTTCTCATTTGCTGCCTTGCCTCATTTTTATCTGAGCGATATGTTTTTTGTGGAGTAAATTTGATGCATATTTGTAACCAGTGAGGAAAAAAGGTTCACTCTTAAGAAACATTTGACACCCTTGAAAATGACCCATAACCATCATCTTTTCCAAATATTTTTTCAAATGAGCTTCGCAAAGCTTCTAGTTGTCCAGACACGCTCGATTCAACTTTTCCCAGCTCAGATTCAATGACGCAGGCATCTGTTGGCACAGAAGGGTCGGCAATAATTTCTATGTTGGCGAATGACGGAAAATTTTGTTTTATTGAAATTAATTCATTTTTTATTTTTTCCGATATTTCCGGATTGATTTTAATGTTAATTTCTGAGCGTGATCTCGCAACCGATAAGGCATTCTTTACAAGATTGATTACTTTTTCTTCATTATTTATTTCACCAAGGATTTTATGTACGGAATCAAGAACGATATTTATCATTTTTTGCTCAACTTGCCCAAAGTACTCAACTGTTTTGGTGACAATATCAATCATATGAATTGATTGCTCTTGCTGAGCTTTCTCGTATCCCTCTTTGAATCCTCTTTGTTGCTCCTCCGTAAATGCGATAAGTGCGGCTTTTACGATTGTCTCCCTCTGAAGCTTTGCATCCGCAAGGATTGCGTGTGCCTCTTTCAATGTACGAACGTCATTTGCTTTGAGTACTTTCATCGAGAGATCGAATTTACTTTGCTTTTCATTTCCGAAAACAATGAATGCCATTCGCGCTCCAGCAGAAATAAAACTGAGTTTGTCAGATTTTTTGCAGCCTTCCGGTCAATTTCTAAATTTCTGGAGTCGATATGAAATTTTAATAACGCTCTTTTTTTGATTGCCTCCGACAGCTCATCTAAACCTGAAAGGATCAAACTCCCACCCAATCGCTCTATATCGCTCATCCGATTTGTACTTGTGCTAATGTGGGCATCTGGCAACAGGGTGCCTCGATTCATAACGAACTCGAAGACTTCATTTCCTAACTCGTGCTTCCATTGCAAAACATCTTCTCTTCCAAGGCTAGATCGAATTGACGAGCCGATCATGATTGCCCCAATGTGCAAGGCTAAATTTCGGAACTTCGGTAGCGGCAATAGGAGATAAGCGGACCCAGGGAAACATATCGTGAAAGAAAATTTATCTTCCAAATTCTGCGATTTTAATATTTGCCGCGATAATCGTGGCCAAGTCTTTCTTTGGAACCATATGCTTTCGTCAATCACTTTATCGAAAAACAAGTTTCTTCTACTTGGGTGAATATAGGACGCTGGGAGGAAATTGAAGTCAAATAAATTACGGAATATCATTGGATTGTCATAAAACACTTCACTCAATACCTCACGTATTGGTTTTTCTTCATTCATCTGATTAATTGTTCGCCGGTTTCATTAACGTTTTGTTTCCTGCCAAAGAATTTTGTTGAAAACTTGATTTTTTTCACAAAGAAAATAAAGCTCAACATTACTATCAGTATGAACACACAAGCAGCGATTATCCAAAAGCGTTGGCTAAATATACTCTCATCTAACAGTGTTTTGAAACTCATCGGAAATGAGCTTGAGCCAGTTTCTGCACGTCCTGCACTCACCACCTTCCCCGGGTTTGGCGGAGCATTCTGATCGCTTGTTTGCTGATCGGTGTGTAATTTTTGCGCAGCGGGCAGCAAAATTACCGTTACCTTGTCGGCAGACAAACCAGTAATACTGTTGGCAACTAAGCGTTTTACTTGAATGACGGAGTCATCAAGATTAACCCCAGCTTTGTGCTTGATAAACACTGCAGCTGAAGACGGAAGCGTAGGATCACCAGCCGCGCCACGCTCGGGCAGAACAACATGAACGCGCGCCTTTATCACGCCGTCAATCTGCGATATTGTTGCTGAAAGTTCTTGAGATAGCGCCCAAAGATAGCGCGCCCTCTCTTCGAGTGGCGATGAGATCAATCCCTCTTTCCGAAAAACCTCGCCCATTTTCGCGTAACGTTCTTTGGGAAGCCCTTCCATTTTCAATATTGAAATGGCTCGAGCAACCTCGGACGAAGCTACCTCTATCCCGACCGCTCCTTCTTTTCCGGGCAATTTGCCCGCAGAGATCCCCGCTTCTAACAATGCCGCGAGCGCCTCGTTGGCTTCGCTCTCAGAGACACCTTGAAGCAGTTCGACCTTGCCCGAGCATGAGGTCGTCATCACCGTAATTGCAAGAAAGGCAATCTTTAGAGCCTCTGAGAAAAGCTTCACAAACTATCCCTATTGCAATTTTGTGAGTTGATCAGCGTGCTGAACCGCTTTTTGAACACCTTTACCGACTACCTCGACTTCAATAGAGACCATGGACATTTCCATCTGAAGCTGCAGCATTTGTTGAACGGAAAACGTACCAGGTGGAACTTTGAGAGATTCCTGTAGGTGATCAACCTTTTTACGAAATTCCGATCCAAGGCTATCCAAACGCCGCAGAATCGCATCACCAAGCGTATTGGTGCTATTAAGTCCGGATGCCGCAGGGCCCATTTGAGGAGCTGCGTACACTGTCGCTTGCTCTTGAGCGGATAACAGCTTGGACAGATGATCGCCGGCTGCAACATTTTCCGAAGTTGAAACCGGAAGAATAATCGGTCCCTGGACAGACTTATCATCTATTTGAAGTTGCGTTATCAAGGGTGTCGTTATATTTTCCATAATTTCGTCTTTTCGCCTCATCAAACATCATGAATCAATATTTTTGCAAATCTGTCGCTCATATTTTTAACTTGAAATTCTATGACTCGAGCACTGCTCTTTTAGCCTTGAAGCGAGGGTAAAATGGCTACCCGTCAGCGAAAAACTAGCCATTAGTTCTCCAACCAGTTTTTCGGATTTTGCATACTGTTTTTTCAAAAAATAACAAAGCGCGAGGTAAAGCAAGAGTTCTCCCTTTTTTTTATCTATTTTGCTCAATGCAGATAACAATATATCTTCTGCTTGAACGTGGCGCTCGGTGAGCATGCAATTCAAAGCTGAGCCAATAAATCCAACCGGCTCCTCAGGACATAAAATCTGTAAGTTCTTGAAAATCGTTATGGAAAGATCTGTACAACCCTTTGCCATCGAAAAAAATCCGATCTCGGAAAGGAGGCTAAGGTCTTCACTATGTAAATGAAAATTGTCAATTTTAATGAATATTTTCCTTTGATCTATCATTATGTTGTTCGAGTAACTCTTTGAATATTTCTGATCGCGCAGCGATTTCTTTGTTTTCCGGCAAATTAATCAACGGTGATTTAAGAATGCTTTCAACCGCCTCAAAAGCAAGACGCTTTTCCCCATTTGCAGAAAGACATTCTGCAAGATGTTGTGCATATCTTAAATCTCCCGGATTAAGCATTAGCAGGAGCACAAAGTTAACGCATGCAAGCTCATAGTCACCATTTTTTTTACAAGTGATCGCTAATGCATTCAAAATTTTTTGATCCGAAGGGCGATAAAAAACTAACAAATTGAATAATGATTGTGCTATTTCTAATTTACCTTGTTGAAAAAAAGAATATGCCAAACTGTAAATAAGATCAATTTCCCGATCATTTAAACGTGTCATGTATGGCATGCATTTTATTTTTTCATTGAATGCATCAAGAAAATTTTCCAGATCCGGAATTTCATTCAAAAAGTATTCTGCCATCCAGTTAGAGTCTGAAAATTCAATCATTTTTACACCGCATTCTTAATTGCAGAATCTAAAGCCTGCATGATCGAACGAACCGCCTGGAGTGCGGCATCGATTGATTCCTTGATTGCGCGGTATTTCTCCAAAGCGTCTTGGCTAAAATTTTGTGATATGCTTTTTTGGAACTCATCTTTTTGCGCATTCAAAGACGCGTCAGACGATTTATATTTAAAGTCAGCACTGGCGAATGATCCGAACGAATTAACAACTCCAGAAAATGCCCCGATAAATTGGGATTGAAAATTAATTAAAGTACTTTCATCCCGTAGTCGATCCAACTTTAGTTTTGTTTCATCATCAATTTCTTTCGCTTTTTTTTCGATCTTGACTTGCAGTTCTTCTGCATTTTTTAATTTTTTTTCTGCATCGTTTAGACTTCCTGTTTGATCTGTACCAGATCCTTTTTTAGTCATATTTTCTTGATTTCCATGAACAATATCACTTGCGAATTCTTTAAATTTTGTTTTCAGTGATTTATTATTTTTTTTGATACTATCCGATAGCTCAGCAGTCTGCAGTAATGACTTATGCTTCCGTGCAAGTTTCACTGATTTAATGACCCCTAATCCAGAAGCGACTCCGCTCACAACTCCCGAAACCAACTGCCCAGCGGCTTGTGCGTTATCTGCATTCTTCTGTTGTTTATTTGCTTTTTCAATATTAGAAAACTGTGCCTCTGCAGAAATTAATTGATTTTGAAAACCAAACATTGCCTCTCGCATTTTTTGTAGTTGCTGCTTCCCATTGATTGATATTAATTCTTTCATTACTTGTACAATATCCGGAAAGAAGTTCATCTGGAGGGTTTGTAGTGCAGAATTTACTTCTGCCAGATCTTCGAATGCGAGTAATAATTTTTCAGGAGGCGGGATCTGTTCCCACGTAAGAGAATCTCTTGCAGTGGTAATTTTTAAAATTATCGAATCCAAGAACTCCTTATCTGCCAGGCTAACTGAATTACTTTTTTTCAGTGCCAATTCTTCCAGCAGTATTTTTGATTTCTCAGATAAAACTTCATTTTTGTTCGCTAGATTTTTATCATTTGCCAAAACGTAAAAATCATATATCTTCGACTTAATTTCGTTTTGACCACCTGCTCTGCTGGTATCCATACAGTCCTCACTTTGCAACTACTACAGGATTAAATTGTGTTTACTTGCATCGATTGATACTGATAAATACTTTTTGCGAGGTCACTCAAAGACTCTTGATCTGATTGAAAGTCATCAGATCTTTGGTTAAGTTTTTTCATAGCCATATCTTGCAAAAACTTTATTTGCTGGTCAACTGCCTCCAGGTAATTTAATTTGTTATCAGCTTGTTTCATGTTAAAGCTTGCATCTGCCAACTGAAATCCGATGATGGATCCGCTTATGTCAGAAGCCGCACCTGCAACTTGACCTGCAAACTCGATGGAATCTACTATGGTTTTCGTGAGATTTGCGGTCGTTTCAGAAACTAATGTAAATCCTTTTATTGAAGCCTCTGAAATTTTTGCGGCAAGCTTTGGAAAAAGAGAAGCTGCCATACCGAAAACGGATACAGCCATATTCACCACCATCATTGATATGTTTACTCCTAGCTCAAGGTTTTGCATTTCATCTGAAAATTTTTTCCTAACTTCTGGATCTGTTGAATTTGCAATACCTGGATTAGTTGCCTTTACAACAGCCTCATGGATTAATACCATTAGGTGGCCTATTGATCCGTTTTTTGATCGGGTGTTGCCAAATAAATCTTTTTCGGTCGCATTTGTTGTCTCAAATACTTTATTTGCCACTTCTGAAGCGAAATTACCCGCTGAAAGTATTGCACCGACCACTCCTGCGATCAGAGCAACCGCTGCACCGCCCGTCAATATTGAAAGCGCGACAGATGCTACGCCGATTACAAAAGCGAATATTCCAAACCCGAATGACGTATTTCCGGCTTTTAGTTTTTGATTTTCAGCGTTAACACTATCCATTTGATTTTTTATATAGTTTTTTAAATTTACCATTTTTTCATCGTTAATTTTTTTCCCTTGTTTATCTAATGATGTGAGTTGCATCTGTTGCGCATTTATATCGATAGAATAATTAATATTTATCATGTTCACCATGATTTCATAAGCATTCATTGGATCTATAGTCGGAGCGTCAATGAGATCCTTTGAAGCCCACAGCGATTGCATCTGTCTTATCGCTTGTGCGAGCGATTCGTTTGATTTCTTTTCGATGGTAAGGGATGCTTGTATCCCCTCTAGATTTCCTTTTAATAGTTGCTCAGCTTTTTCACTCGGTGTCGTACTAAATCCAGGGGTATTGTTCACCGGAGACTGAATTCGTAGGTTTGATGTATTACCGTCAGACATTTTTAATCCCTATATTATTTAACTAATTCAGCGATTAATTACAGATCGCATCAAAGATTATTGGATGCCGATCTTATCCACTCAATTTATTACGGCAAGCAGGCTAATTTATGACTCCGCCCTCCACGAATCGCTCTGGAAATGTTTGAATGAAATTTTTAACATTCACCGCCTGTTTTAATTCTGGAATTTCTTGAGATGAATCTTTGAAATAATTTTCTATCATTTCAATAATTTTGCAAGCCTCTTCAATCATTCCTTTTTTTAAGAAGCACTCGGAAATTTCAAAAGCGATCTTGGGTTCTTCTGGCCTGATCAGTTGGGCTAACGCCAAATAAGCGATTGATTCATCTATCTCACCAATGTTCTTCAAGCATTTTGCATATGCGAGGAGATATCTTATTTCGTAGATATCGAGTGCTACTGCATGCTTGAAGTATCGTAATGCCTGTTGATATTTTGCTTGCTGATATAATGAATAACCGATTGAGTAAAAAGATTCAGTAATTTTTTTATCTATATTCAATGCATCTTCAATCGTTGAGCCCAGCATTACCTTCTCAACAGCATTTTCAAGGAACTGCAACTGCAGTTCTTCACTATTTTTAGTTGACTTGTCGAAGGTCATGACAATCCACGGCTATTCGTTACGATTGTCCCTTTAGATTGAGCATCTTTTTGAAGGACATTTGATGCTTGCTCGCCAGCTTGTGTATACCTATTAGTTAATGATTGAAGCGTTAGCTGTTCCTTTGAGTTTCGTGTATTTAATGAATCTGAATAGGCGTCAATATATCCGCCAAATATCTGCAATTTTGCGTCACTTATCTGCACCCTTGCACCTCTGTTGTAAGCGTCTGTCATTTCTTTCAATTCAGTTTCCGGAACGCCGTATCGAAGCATTGCATCTATTAATCTTTTTGCGTCTGCATTATCTTTTGCGAAAGGCCGAAGCGTCGTCGTCGTTGTGCCCGTTTTTAAAGCGCTCAGCTCCGCTTTAAGTTTACTGACGGCCTCAGTTTCTTTAGCAAGCAAACGCACTGATTCTGTTTGCGAATTTAATGCTCCCTGCAGAGCTCGCGTCATCAGCATATTCGCTGCTGCAATCCTGAACAGAGGATTGATTGTGTTTACGGTATCTAGATTTCCTGCATTGATGAATTCATCCACGGAAGCAGGAAAAATAATGTTTTCACTCATTGCTTGATCTCTGAAAAGTTAAAATTTTTTCTATCTAAACTTTTTTTACAAAGAAATTTTTGATTTTTCTACGTTTTTCAGGCTGTCACTCCGCTACGTAACAAGCCATTACGCTGAGTTCCTGTGCAAGGAGTCTGATGGAACCATCTTTTTCAGATCGACACATATTTTCAACATGGAAAATTTCGCATTCTTTTGTTTTTCTTTGGGGAAATTTTTTTTCTGTTTGTTGGTTTATTTCTTTACTTAAATTTCGATGGAAAAACTCAATAAATTTAGTCCCTCCTCTTTTTCTTACACTGGCATTGACAGTGTGAGCTACAGATCGAATAGTCTTCCAGTATTTCCTGGTCACAAAGAAGTTCCTGACTCTCGAATAAATTTTGATGAATCTTTCGAAGAGCTTTTTCCAATCAATAATTCAACAATGGTTTTTATTGAGCAAACACTTTTACCTTTTACGTCAAAAAGTTTTCTTAAAATTTCGCAGATCCAAGCGATGCTACCCGGCCTTCGAAGATCCCTTCGATGCATAGCAGCTAATAAACCTGATTTGGCAAGAAAAATAGGTGGGGTCAGTAAACTTCTTGATGATGAAAAGCAACTCTTGGAGTTGCTTCAGCTTTACCGATCGGCACTTTTCCAGGGCTGACATGAGAGCTTTCCAGGATTTTGCCGAGATACTTTCGCCTGATGAAAGGGAGTTTCTTTTTCAGCTAGGTTTTATTTTTTTTCAATATGAGAAATATGAAAAATCTGCGCTCATCTTTGATCTGCTTTTTGAATGGTTTCCCCAAGATTCCTTAGTTACGCTTCCGCTTGCTTTTTCCCTTATTCAAATCCATCAGCCTGAGACTGCACTTGATCGTCTTCAGCTAATGAGAGGAGTTTGTGAATCTGATTCAGCGTTGTGGTTTTTGCGGAGTAAGGCGCTTCACAAAATGCAGCTTAACTCTGAGGCAGCCAGAGCCATGAGAATGCATATACGTCTCAAAAAAAAGAATAAAGCTAAGGATTCCACCCGATGGAAATGATTGCGGTTCATGTCCAATCTGTGATCCAAAAGATCGTTAAACGTAACGATCTTGTTCTAGCGACCCTGATTGTCAGCATCATTTTCATGATGATTCTTCCACTTCCTACGTGGTTGGTCGATGCTTTGATTGCTGCAAACATGTGTCTTTCGGCGACACTTCTGATGGTTGCCATGTATCTTCCAAATCCCCTGGCGTTCTCGTCGTTCCCGTCAGTGCTCCTTGTAACCACGTTGTTTCGGCTTGCGATCGGGATCGCAACCACACGTCTTATTCTGCTCAATGGCGACGCTGGGCATATTATTTACACATTTGGCAATTTTGTCGTTGGCGGCAATCTCGTTGTTGGTTTGGTTGTTTTTCTTATCCTCACAATTGTCCAGTTTGTCGTCATTACCAAAGGATCAGAGCGGGTTGCCGAGGTCGCAGCACGATTTTCATTAGACGCGATGCCGGGTAAGCAAATGTCCATCGATGGCGATCTTCGCGCTGGCACGATTGATATGGATGAAGCAAGACGGAGACGCGACGTTGTCCAAAAAGAGAGCCAGCTTTACGGCGCAATGGATGGCGCAATGAAGTTTGTCAAGGGTGACGCTATCGCTGGCCTAATCATTGTTGCGGTCAACCTTTTGGGTGGGATCATGATTGGGGTTCTTCAGCGGGGGTTAACTGCTGCGGAATCCATCAAGATCTATTCAATACTTACAATCGGCGATGGATTGATTTCACAAATTCCTGCGCTCTTTGTTTCTATATGTGCGGGCATGATTGTCACCCGTGTGACCGGCTCTGATGGACCGTCGAATATAGGCAGCGATATTGGATCCCAGTTACTTGCCCAACCAAAAGCGTTTTTGATTGGTTCGGTGGTGATGCTGGGGTTTGCCATCATCCCCGGTATGCCGACGGTTACTTTTCTTATCTTGTCTGTTGTTGTTGGCGTGGTCGGTTACATCTTCTTCAAAGGGGAGAGACAAATCGTCGATCCTAAAACCGGCAAGCTAACGACCGTGCCGGCGATTTCTTCAGCGATGAAAGATTCATCCGCAAAGGATGCCGCTGACAGTTCGGAGCAGAGCTTCAGCCCAACGGTGCCTCTGCTTGTTGACATGAACAGCAAGCTTGAAAAATCTTTTTCGGCATCACTTCTTAATGACGAACTAGTCAAAGTCAGAAAAGCTCTTTTTGAAGATCTCGGTATCATTTTTCCCGGCATAAATCTCCGATTTAATGAGGCTATTCCTGACGAGACGTACCTCATCATGGTTTCTGAAATTCCAGTGTCCCAGGGTAGACTCCGAGAGGATTACATTATTGCAAATGAGACTCCGGATATCTTGCAATCGCTTGCGATACCTTTTGAGTCGGACAAGAAATTCTTGCCAGGTATCCCAACTTTTTGGGTCAGTAGTCACCTGAAGTTAGCGTTGGCAAGTGCCGGCATTTCGTTTTTTGAGCCCACTCAGGCATTGTCTTATCACATTGCCATGGTACTTAAAAAATACGCCGCTGAATTCATTGGTATCCAAGAAACCCGCTCTCTTCTCTCCACCATGGAAGAAAAATTTCCCGAACTGGCCAAAGAGGTTCAGCGCGTCATGCCTATACATAAGATCGCTGAAATCCTGCAGCGCCTGGTAGGCGAGGAGGTTTCAATAAGAAACCTTCGTGCGGTCATGGAGGCTCTTATTGAATGGGGCCAAAAAGAAAAAGATTCGGTGATGCTCACAGAATATGTGCGGGTTGCACTCAAGAGACATATCAGCCACCGTCACTCCTCCGCTCAGAATATTCTCCCAGCCTACTTGCTTGCACCTGCCGTGGAAGATGCAGTACGCAGTGCGGTACGCCAGACATCAGGTGGATCTTATCTTGCCCTTGATCCCGGGGTTTCTCGGCAATTACTTGAAAATATCAAGACAACGGTAGGGGATCTTTCCAAATCTCGACAAAAGCCAGTCTTGCTGACGTCGATGGACATCCGAAGATATATGCGCAAGCTGATTGAACAAGACCTGTATGAGCTCCCGGTGCTTTCTTATCAGGAGCTTACGCCCGAGGTGAATATTCAACCTTTAGCCCGGGTAGAAATATGATTCGCGCAAGGTGCATTCGTCATTCAGGCATTTCTTCATCGGTGGTCGGCTGCTGCTGCGACAGAAGCTTGGCAATCGCTGCATCTACGTCTTCGGTTTCTTCCATCAAGGTGAATATGCCGCTGACGTTGAATATCACGCGAACTTTCGAATTCAATCCAGTCACAATGACCTCGCCGCCGCTCTTCCGCAGCTCATTGATCAGCTTCAGTATGACAAGAAGACCTTCGCTTGATACCTGCGCGAGCTGCGAAAAATCGAACACGACTTTGCGAATACCCTCATCCATCTCACTCTGGATGAACTCTTCGAATTCAGCCGCGCAGGCCCTGCTTAGACTGTCGATAGGCCGGACGATCAGTACTTGCTCTCGCACTTCCGATTGTATGGGCATGGTGTCCTGATGACTTTTGAACGCTAAGGTATTTTAAACTCGAATTATCAATATTGCATCATATTTCCCTATGAAACTTGAGCCCAGTCTGGAAACGCTGCAACAGCAAATAGAACTGCGAGTTCTGCTTGGTCCGCAGGCGGGTAGCCGCTTGACACTGGCGCCGGGTGACTATGACCTAGGCGCTGGGGATGATTGCAGCATTATCCTGAGCGGCCCGAAAATACGAGCGCTCCATGCCAAATTGAGTTTTGATGGAGAAATACTTTCTTTGACGCCGGTTGAGGGGAGCATCTCCGACACGCAAGGCAATGAAATCACGGAGACCATCGATCTTGATCTTGGAATGCCCATAGAAATCGGCGGCATATGGATCTCGGTTGACGATGTTGAAGCTGAGTGGCCCAATCCCACCGATGTCTTGCCGATAGCACCCCCGGTTGCGCATTCTGAACCCCATGAGCAAGCCGCTGAGAGGCCTGATGCCACGAGATCACTTACTGTCGCCAAGGCAAGCCATGTAAAAAAAATATTCCTCGCTGTGGGTGCATCAGTCAGCATTGTCTTTGTCATTGCGATCGGAGCTGTGCTTTTGCAAGGCCATCTCACACAGCCGACGATCCGGGTCGCTGCGAAGGCCAGAGCGCCGGTCTCTGATCCTCCCTCGCTGCGTAAAGTTAGAGATATCGTTGCCACTAGTGGCGTGGGCGCTTCGATTGAGATCAGCACGACTCGAGATCAAAAAGTGTTAGTGAGAGGCTTCATCCCCGACGAGCGTACAAAAAACACGCTGCAGCAGGCTTTGCTTGAGGTGACACCCGCGCCCGCACTTGAGCTATTTGTCGATGCAGAACTGATGGCAACCGCTGTCCAGCTCATCGCAGAAAAAATCGACCCCGCCAGAGCGAAGCTGCACGTCGCCGGCGTCAATGGCGGGATCCTCTCACTTGAAGGTGCCGTCATTTCGCAAAGCGTGCGTGAATCCGTTATGGATTTGCTATCTGCAGGCGTGCCCGGTCTGAAGCGTATTCATTCCTCAATCATTCTTGCCGAGGATTTGCCACAACTCTTGCAAGATCAACTGAGCGAGGCTGGCTTGCTGAAGAAATTCCAGATCATCGAAAAACAACCAGAGTTTATTCTGCGGGGAACGCTCAATGAAGATGATATGCGGCGATGGGAGACCATAATTGTCAATTACACCGAGCGATATGGAAAATTATTGCCCGTAAAAGCGAACCTTCGGTTAGCTCTGCGCAAACCCCCTGTTCAGGTGCAAACGATTGTTGGTGGAGTGATGCCTTTCGTGGTGACTGAGTCTGGCGACCGGGTCACTCGTGGAGGTGACATCAATGGGAATACTCTGTTAATCATCAAAGATAACGAGATTATTTTTGAAGGTAGCGAGCGTTTTCGGATATCAAGGTAGACATGCAAAAGCAAGCGCCCGAAGGCCTCGTGTTAGGCCTGGAAGAATGGCTGGAAGCCGACAACACAGGAGAATTCGCTGCCGCGATCATGCAACGACTCGCCGATATGAATTCACGTCTTGCGAGAGAGCGTCAAAAGCTGCATCAGCCCGCTACTTATCAGCAGATTATGGCCGCGAGTGAAGCAGTTCAAGCGGCCGAACAGGTGATGCAGATGTACATTGCATCGAAAATTTAAAACTCTTACATGCCAACTGAAGGAGAACGTGATGGCCGAGACTAATACAACTACCGTTGACAAAATCAATCTTAATACCGTTCACACGCTTGCTAACACGAACATCACTTCTATGGAAGCCGATGTAAAAACTCAACTTCAGGCGCTCAGCAACGGAGGTGAAGTGAGTCAGGCGGATCTGTTGAGATTGCAGTTCAACATTGCCAAATACACGGTCACGGCATCAACATTCAGCGTTCTTGTCAAAGAAATCTCGGACAGTCTGAAACAAACCGCTAGCAAAATTGGCTGATGCATTGCGCAGAGAGCCGCTGAGCCGCAGTATGTCCGGTATTAGCCGAGCTCTTCCAGCCGAATACGGGTCACCTTGCCGACAACCGTGGACAGGCCTTCGATGGCATTGATGGCCTTGTCCACCTGTTTTTCCTGCGTCTGGTGCGTCAGGATGATGATATCGGTCTGAGTCTCGCCCTCGCCGGGTTCTTTCTGGAGCATCGCATCAATCGAGATCGTCGAGTCGGCGAGTATGCGTGTCACATCAGCGACCACGCCGAGCTTGTCTGCCACGCGTATTCTCAAGTAATAGCTGGTCGTGACCTCGGCCATCGGCAGAATTGGTGTGTCAGACATTTCGTCTGGCTGAAACGCCAGATAAGGCACACGATGCTCTGGATCGGCAGTCGCAAGCCGGGTAATATCAACCAGATCAGCAATCACTGCAGAAGCTGTTGGCTCTGCTCCGGCGCCTTTTCCGTAGTAGAGCGTCGCACCGACCGCATCGCCCTGCACCAGTACGGCGTTCATTGCACCCTCAACATTCGCAATCAGGCGATTTGCAGGAATCAGTGTCGGATGCACACGAAGCTCGATACCCTTTTCAGCACGCCGCGTGATGCCCAGCAGCTTGATACGGTAGCCCAGCTGTTCGGCATAGCGAATGTCCGAGGCCTGCAGTTTGGTGATCCCTTCGACATAGGCTTTCTCAAACTGTACGGGCACGCCAAAGGCAATTGCAGACATGATGGTGGCCTTGTGTGCAGCGTCCACACCTTCGATATCGAAGGTAGGATCTGACTCAGCATAACCGAGCCGCTGAGCTTCTTTGAGGACGACATCGAAATCGAGTCCCTTGTCGCGCATCTCGGACAAAATGAAATTGGTTGTGCCATTAATGATGCCGGCAATCCACTGAATGCGATTTGCGGTCAGGCCTTCACGCAAGGCCTTGATAATGGGAATACCCCCAGCCACTGCCGCTTCGAAAGCCACCATGACGCCGCGCTCTTGCGCTGCACGGAATATCTCGGTGCCGTGCGTCGCGAGCAAAGCCTTGTTGGCAGTGACGACATGCTTGCCGTTGGCGATTGCTTTCATGACCAGCTCGCGTGCGATCCCATAGCCACCAATCAGCTCGATGACGATATCAATATCCGGGTTATCAACGACCTGAAACGCATCATTAACCACTTGCACCTGTGGCCCAGCGATCACCTTTGCACGCGCTGTGTCGAGATCCGCGATCATCGCAATTTCAATCGCCCGGCCAGCGCGCCGGCGGATTTCTTCCTGGTTGCGCTGCAATACGGTGAATGTTCCGGCACCCACGGTACCTATGCCCATCAGGCCGACTTTGATTGGTTTCATCTTCAGTGCTTCTAAAACTCGTTGATTTCGGGTGGATGCATGATTCGGGTACAACTCAGCTCGCGTGATGGCGGCGGTAGCTGTCGAGGAAATGGGCGATACGCCCCATGGCGACCGCCAGATCATCCACGTTTGGCAGGAATACGACGCGGAAATGATCCGTAGTCGTGCAATTGAAGCCGGTGCCCTGCACGACCAGTACCCGCTCCTCCGCCAACAAGTCGTAGGCAAACTGCTGGTCGTCCTGGATCGGGTACATCTTAGGATCGAGCCGTGGGAACATGTACAGGGCTGACTTGGGCTTAACGCAAGTAACCCCGGGAATATCCGTCAGTAGTTTGTGCGCCAGATCGCGCTGCTTGAGCAAGCGCCCACCGGGACCGACCAGGTCATTGATGCTCTGATAGCCGCCCAGCGCCGTCTGAATCGCGAATTGTCCCGGTACATTCGCGCACAATCGCATCGAGGCCAGCATGTTCAGACCTTCGATGTAATCTTTTGCATGCTTTTTCTCGCCGGAAACAATCATCCAGCCTGCGCGATAGCCGCAGGAACGGTAGTTCTTGGACAGACCATTGAAAGTAATGAACAGCACATCGTCAGCCAGCGAGGCCAGTGAGGTATGCGTCACCCCATCGTACAGCACCTTGTCATAAATTTCGTCTGCAAAAATGATCAGTTGGTGCTGACGCGCCAGTTCGACCAGTTGATGCAGCAGCTCGACCGGATACAGAGCGCCAGTCGGATTGTTGGGGTTGATGACGACAATAGCGCGCGTGTTGGCATTGATCTTTGCCTTGATGTCGTCAATGTCGGGGTACCAGTCCGCTTGCTCATCGCAGACGTAGTGCACTGGCTTGCCGCCAGACAGACTGACGGCCGCTGTCCACAGCGGGTAGTCGGGCGCGGGCACCAGCACTTCGTCGCCGGTGTTGAGCAGCGCATTCATGCTCATCACGATCAGCTCTGAAGCACCGTTGCCGAGATAGATGTCATCAATGGTGACGCCAGAGATTTTCTTCTCCTGGCTGTAGTGCATGATTGCCTTGCGCGGCGCGAACAGCCCCTTGGAATCGGTATAGCCTGCGGCATTGCCCATGTTGCGGATCATGTCTTGCACAATCTCGTCAGGCGCGTCGAAGCCGAAAGGGGCAAGATTGCCGATGTTGAGCTTGATAATCTTGTGGCCCTCTTCCTCCATGTGCCGCGCCTTTTCGAGCACGGGCCCACGGATGTCATAGCACACATCTGCCAGTTTCTTGGATTTCTGGATTGATTTCACGGCTTGGATTCGGGTTGGTTGAAGCGGGCAGCGCGCTGGGTGTTGCACCGCGAAAAAACGACCATTTTGCCCCAAATTCCCCAGAAAGACCAAGCGGTAAACCGGCACTCGGCCGATCGCGATAAAATCCGGACACGATGAAGCTGCACGCGACCCACACCCAGCAATACCAGACTGTCACTGGCTATGAAGACGACTGGATCGAGATCAATGCGGTGCGTTACGAGGATAGCCTACTGGTGCTGCCTGAACTGGCGCCCAGACCGTGGCCGGTGACCTCTTTTGAGTCGCTTCAGCCCGCGCATTTTGACGCAGTGGCCGACACCGACCCCGACCTCGTCATCCTGGGCACAGGAGAGCGGCAGCGTTTCGTTCCTCCCCGCTTGCTCACTGCGCTGATGGCCCGCCGCATCGGTCTGGAATGCATGGATAATCGAGCCGCTTGCAGAACTTACAACATTTTAATGGCCGAGGGCAGGAAGGTTGCGTTAGCGCTTATCCTTCCCGGGTAGGCAGGCCGCTGATCTTGCAGCAGCCTCACACTTTACAGAAGACAAGGAGCGCGCTTTGAGCGAACGTCCATCCATACTGAATATGACCGTCCCGGATTTTTCTGCCGAGATGACCGGTCCGACGCCATTCCGGCTGGCAGACTATCGTGGCCGCAAGCTCGTGCTGTACTTCTACCCCAAAGACAACACGCCCGGCTGCACCACCGAGGCCCTGCAGTTTCGCGAGCTGCACCCGCGCTTCCGAAAAGCTGGATGCGAAGTCTTCGGCATCAGTCGCGACAGCTTGCGTTCGCATGTCGGCTTCAAAGACAAACTTGGGCTGCCATTCGAATTGATCTCGGACGCCGATGAGTCAGTCTGCACCATGTTCGACGTCATCGTGATGAAATCCATGTACGGTAAAAAAGTGCGCGGAATAGAACGCTCGACATTTCTGATTGACGCTGACGGTAAAATAGTGAAAGAATGGCGCGGAATAAAAGTTCCAGGGCATGTAGATGAGGTCTTGGACGTCATTGAGAGTTTGGGTTGATATTCATTCACTCGAACCGACAGGATTAGCTAAATAATTGATTTTCAATAATTATTTATATTCGAGGCTGTTTCGGGAAAAGGATCTGCTCCTTTGGCTCAAACAGCCTTTTCTGTTTTTTTCTCCACATTACTCAGCGCAGCACTCACCGCAATTCGTTCGCCTTCGGAATCAAATCCCTTATTTCCACAGCCCGAGGTCCTGATGCCCCTGCCAAAAATGCCGTCCAAACCCGCAGCATTGCTATCCCCAGTAGATTATCCGAAGGCAGAAAAAGGCAAGCCCGTCAAACCCGCTATTGCACTGGTACCCAGCACTCCAGTCGCCCAGCACCATGTCATCGAGGCTCGCAATCGAGCCGACGCACCAGCCCAGACCAGGCCAGCACAGCGCAAGTCGCGCACAGACACCAGTGTCAAATCGCATATCAGCCGTACGGCAGATAAAAAAGGCGTGACCAAGCTCTTTGTGCTCGATACCAATGTACTGATGCATGACCCAACCTCGCTTTTCCGCTTTGCCGAGCATGATGTCTATCTTCCGATGATCACCCTCGAAGAACTGGACAATCATAAAAAAGGCATGTCCGAAGTCGCTCGCAACGCGCGTCAGGTATCGCGCTCGCTTGATGCATTGGTGGCCGACATATCAGAACAAGCGATTGACGATGGCATAGCGCTGAGCAAACTGGGCAACACAGACGCCGGTGGTCGGCTGTATTTTCAGACGCGGCTGGGACGTTGGACGCTGCCCGAAGGACTCCCCGAGGGCAAGGCGGACAATCAGATTCTCGGCGTCGTGCGTGCGCTTCAGGAGCAGTATCCCGAGCGGCCGGTGGTGCTGGTGTCCAAGGACATCAATATGCGCATCAAGGCACGCGCGCTCGGCCTGCCCGCCGAAGAGTATTTCAACGACCATGTGCTGGAAGATACCGATCTGCTGTACTCCGGCATCCTGCAGCTGCCCGACGATTTTTGGAACCGTCATGGCAAAGGCATGGAATCCTGGCAAGAGTCCAGGGGCAATGGGAGCACCTTTTACCGTGTCACGGGACCGATGGTGCCCGCGATGCTGGTGAATCAATTTGTGTACCTCGAGCCGAGGAACGGCGAGCCCTCATTTTATGGGCAGGTCACGCAGATCAATGGAAAAACTGCCGTCATCCGCACGTTGCGCGACTATGGCCACAACAAGAACAATGTGTGGGGCATCACCGCCCGTAACCGCGAACAGAATTTCGCGCTGAACCTGCTGATGGATCCGGAATGCGATTTCGTCACCCTGCTCGGCCAGGCCGGTACCGGCAAGACCTTGCTGGCGCTGGCCGCGGGACTCGCGCAGGTACTCGAGACAAAGCACTACAACGAGATCATCGTCACCCGCGTCACGGTGCCTGTGGGTGAAGATATTGGTTTCTTGCCCGGTACTGAGGAAGAAAAAATGTCGCCCTGGATGGGTGCCTTTGACGACAACCTCGAAGTGCTCAACAAGTCGGACTCTGATGCCGGCGAATGGGGCCGTGCGGCAACACAAGAACTGATACGCTCGCGTATCAAGATCAAGTCGATGAATTTCATGCGCGGCCGCACTTTCGTCAACAAGTACCTGATCATCGACGAGGCTCAGAACCTGACACCCAAGCAGATGAAAACTCTCGTGACACGCGCAGGCCCCGGCACGAAGATCGTCTGTCTCGGCAATATCGCGCAGATTGATACGCCCTATCTGACCGAAGGCTCGAGCGGGCTGACCTATGTTGTCGATCGCTTCAAGGGCTGGTCGCACAGCGGGCATGTGACGCTGGCGCGCGGAGAGCGCTCAAGGCTGGCGGATCATGCCAGCGATGTGCTTTGACACGGCCTGACGGGTCTAAATAAAAAACCCGCTGCTGGCTGATGCCAGTGAGTTAGGCTCGAACGCCCCGATACACAACGAAAGACGCTGGATCCCGGCCTGCGCCGGGATGACGTTTGAGGTGATGTCGGTCTCAACATCGTCGTCCCGGTGCAGGCCGGGACCCAGTGTCGCGAGGATTTTTAATGGCCAGTGACAATCTCCAACCCTAACTGACTGGCATTAGCCGCTGGCGGGCTTTGTATGAGGTTTGATTGGTAGCCGCAACTTAGAGAAACTGCTGCCCGAGCCACCACGCGATGGCCGCCATGAAAGCCGACGCAGGAATTGTGAAGATCCACGCCCAGACGATATTGCCTGCCACGCCCCAGCGTACCGCAGACATCTTGCGCGATGAGCCTACACCAACGATGGCGCCCGTGATGGTGTGAGTCGTCGATACAGGAATACCCAGCCCCGTTGCAAGGAACAAGGTAATTGCACCGCCCGTCTCCGCGCAGAAACCACCCACTGGTTTGAGCTTGGTAATTTTCTGGCCCATGGTCTTGACGATGCGCCAGCCGCCGAACAACGTGCCAAGGCTGATCGCGACGTAACAAGAGATGATCACCCACATCGGCAACGGATCACTGGCCGTCGTAACACCCGCTGCAATCAGCAACATCCAGATGATGCCCATGGTTTTTTGCGCGTCATTTCCGCCATGCCCAAGGCTGTACATCGACGCTGACACCAGCTGCATGCGGCGGAACCACTTATCCACCCGCTGCGGCGTGCTTCGAACGAACATCCATGACACGATAAGCATCATCAGCGAACCGAGCAAAAGCCCCAGCAAGGGCGACAACACGATGAAGCTGATGGTCTTGATCAGTCCGGCAGAAATCAGCGAACTCGTGCCCGCCTTGGCTACGGCTGCGCCTACCAGACCGCCGATCAGTGCGTGCGATGAGGAAGACGGAATGCCGTAATACCAAGTCAGAAAATTCCAGGAAATGGCACCGATCAGCGCGCCAAAAATCACATAGTGATCAACCACAGCGGGATCGATAGTCCCCTTGCCTACGGTGGTTGCCACTTTCAACTGGAAGACGGCGATCGCCAGAAAATTGAAGAAGGCAGCCAGCGCTACTGCCGAGGATGGCTTGAGCACGCCGGTCGACACTACCGTCGCGATCGCATTCGCTGCATCATGAAAGCCATTCATGAAGTCGAATGCCAGCGCCAGCAAGACCAGGAAGGCCAGCACATAAATACTGATATTGAGTGTTTGCATGAAACGAGACGGTCAGGTTGTTGGGTCTCGCCTCAGGCGTTCTCGACGATGATGCCTTCGACAATATTGGCGACGTCCTCGCAACGGTCGGTCACGGTTTCGAGGATTTCATAGATTGCCTTCAGCTTGATCAGGTTGCGAACGTCGGGCTCTTCGCGGAAAAGCTTGGACATCGCGGCGCGCATCACATGATCGGCATCAGATTCGAGGCGGTCGATCTCGGCGCAGATACTCAGTATTTCGCGTGCATTGTTCATGTTGTGCAGCAACGAGACGCTGGCCAGCACTTTTTCGCAGCAAGCTTGGCAAAGCTCGGCCAGACGCTTGGCTTCAGGCGTGATCGCCTTGATGTCGTACAGCGAAATCGTCTGTGCCACGTCTTCCATCAAATCGAGAATGTCGTCCATGCGCGTGATCAGAAGGTGGATGTCTTCACGATCCAGTGGCGTAATGAAGGTCTTGTGCAGCAGTTCCAGCGCACCGTGTGTCACTTTGTCTGCCTGCTTCTCTATCGTCTCAATGGCGTGCACGCGGTGCTCGAGATCGTCGAAATTTGTCATCAGTGCGACCAATTCCTTGCCGCCCTTGACGCACAATTCGCCGTGCTGGATGAAGAATTCGAAGAATTTTCCTTCAGTAGGCATCAGGCGTCCGAACATTATCCCTCCTCTTTGTCAGTGCTGACAGATATCGTGTGCGCGCCTACTCGCCGCCGCCATAGATGGGCGCGCTTCCTGTGTAGTTCTCGAATTTGGTGTAGTGCCCCAGGAAAGTCATTCTCACGCTTCCGATGGGGCCATTCCGCTGCTTTCCGATGATGATCTCGGCCATACCCTTTTCCGGCGAATCAGGGTTGTAAACCTCGTCTCGATAGATAAAGAGGATCAGATCGGCATCCTGCTCGATCGCGCCGGATTCGCGAAGGTCGGACATCACGGGGCGCTTGTTGGGACGCTGCTCCAGCGAACGATTGAGCTGAGAGAGTGCAATCACCGGGCAATTCAGTTCCTTGGCCAGGCCCTTCAAGTTGCGGGAGATCTCGGAAATCTCGGTCGCGCGGTTCTCACCGGGCGAGTTCGCCGACATCAGCTGAAGGTAGTCGACAATGATGAGCCCCAGCTTGCCGCACTGGCGAGCCAGGCGACGCGAACGCGCGCGCAGCTCGATCGACGAAAGCGAAGGCGTCTCATCGATGAAGATCTGCGCGTCATTCATTTTCTGAATCGCATGCGTCAGGCGCGGCCAATCTTCATCAATCAGGCGACCTGTGCGAAGACGATGCTGATCCAAACGACCGACCGAGCCCAGCATACGCATGGCTAGTTGCGCGCCACCCATCTCCATCGAAAAAATCGCGACTGGCAAGCCGCTATCGACGGCAACGTGCTCACCGATATTCACCGAAAACGCCGTCTTGCCCATTGACGGCCGACCGGCGACAATGACCAGATCGCCAGGCTGCAGACCAGAAGTCATCCGATCCAGATCGATGAATCCGGTTGGCACACCGGTGATGTCGTTCGGATTGTCGCGGTTGTAGAGCTCATCGATACGTTCCACCACTTGCGTGAGCAGTGGCTGGATTTCCTGAAAACCCTGTGAACCACGAGCACCTTCTTCAGCAATCGAAAAAATTTTCGATTCTGCTTCGTCAAGCATCTGCTTGACTTCCTTACCTTGCGGGTTGAAGGCCGAACCGGAAATATCATCGGCGACCGTGATCAGCTTGCGCAGTATGCCCCTATCGCGGACGATTTCCGCATAGCGACGGATGTTGGCAGCGGACGGCGTATTTTGTGCGAGCGCATTCAGGTAGGCGACACCACCCACCTCTTCAGCCTTGGCAGCGGAGGACAGCGACTCGAAGACGGTGATCACGTCAGCAGGCTTGGCGCTGTTGATCAGCCGCGCAATGTGCTGAAAGATCAGCCGGTGATCATAACGATAAAAATCTTCCGAACTAACGAAGTCCGCGATCTTGTCCCAAGCCGCATTATCGAGCAGGAGCCCGCCCAGTACCGACTGCTCCGCCTCAATGGAATGGGGCGGAATGCGCAGGGAATCAAGCTGAGGATCGGCCCGGTCGTTCATGATAGAAGATTATACCTGTTACCCACTAGCACAAGCCCCGAAAATCTCACCCTGTTGTCAGCTCCCTAACGATACAAGCGCTTCAGCAAAATTCTTGCATGAACACACCAGTCGTTGCGACGGACAAAAAAATAGCCGGGCAATCCCGGCTATTTTTTGGCAGATGTGGTCGCGAGTTCAGGCCTGTTCGCCAATCACGGAAATCGTGATGTCAACCACCACATCCGTATGCAAGGACACCGACAACGAATGATCGCCCGTAGTCTTCAGCGGACCTGTTGGCATACGAACCTGCGCTTTGTCGACATTGAAACCCTGCTTGACCAGCGCATCAGCCACGTCGTGGTTGGTCACTGAGCCAAACAGACGCCCATCGACACCGGCTTTCTGGCTGATCTTCACCACCTGACCGGTCATTTTTTCACCTTGCGACTGTGCGGCGGCCAGCCTGGCAGCGGCTGCTTTCTCGAGCTCTGCACGCTTGGCTTCGAACTCTGCGATTGCTTCTTTGGTTGCGCGCCGCGCCATGCGCTGCGGGATCAGGAAGTTGCGAGCGTATCCATCCTTGACACGTACCACAGCGCCGAGGTCGCCCAAGTTGGCTACTTTTTCCATCAGAATGACTTGCATGTTTTTCTCCAGGTATCTTGGACAGGAACGGCCGATCAGGCGTTGTGCAGATCGGTGTACGGCAGCAGCGCGAGGTAGCGGGCGCGCTTGATCGCGGTATCCACCTGACGCTGATAATGCGCGCGGGTGCCGGTCAGGCGAGCGGGCATGATCTTGCCGTTTTCCTGGACGAAGTCCTTGAGGGTATCCACATCCTTGTAGTCCACCTGCTCTACCTTGGCGACAGTGAAGCGGCAGAATTTCTTGCGCTTGAACAGAGGGTTTTGCTGCTTGCGCTTTTCCTTGAGTTTGCTCTTGTCGAACTTTTTACCGAATGCCATGTTTGGCTCCTGAATCTTTAATCAATCGTTTCGAAATCGATGAGGTGAAAAACAATGCTTCTGCTTTTGCGGCTCTTGCGCGCGATGAAGCCATTGAAGCGATACATTGCACCAAGTTCGGCCTGCTCCAGCTGCCCGGCGATCTGTCCTGCGGCCAGCGCCGGCAGTTCGAAATCGACCTTCCTGCTGATGCCTGCCTCGACCTGCTCCGAGCTATGCGCCAGTCTTGCGGCCACGATCGGTATGCCTGCCGGGCTGTAACGCACTATCTCGCGCTCGACCAGGATTGCGATGCAATGAAAGCTGTTCTCACCTCGCTTTGTGTTCACACGTAGCTGTCTGCCCTTCAGGCAGCCGGCGCCTCGGAACGCTGGCTCTTGGCAGCGTCTTCCTTCTGCACGCTCTTCATGATCGGCGAAGGCGCAGTCTCGGCCTTCTTCATGCGAACGGTCAGATGACGAAGCACAGCATCGTTGAACTTGAAGCCGGTCTCGATTTCAGCCAGCGTCTCGCCATCGCATTCGATGTTCATGCAAACATAGTGAGCTTTTGCGAGCTTCTGGATCATGTAAGCCATCTGGCGACGACCCCAGTCCTCGACACGATGCACCTTGCCGCCACGGCCAGCCACCAGGCCTTTGTAGCGCTCGATCATCGCAGGAACCTGCTCACTCTGGTCCGGGTGGACGATAAAGACTATTTCGTAATGACGCATCACTTCTCCTTTTGGTCGGATTGCAGAATCGCCCACCCCGGCGTCAGACGAGTGTGGGAAGAGGAAAACCCGCAATTTTACTGGATTATTCGCCTAAGCTCAATTGCTTCAGAGACTTACCAGGGATTGACTTCGGCTCTGGCAGAGCTTGCCGATCGAGAAAATTGCAAAAAAATGCTTGCTTTTTGTCCAGTGCTGTATAAAGATACAGCCTGTCTATAAAAACAGCCTTGGGCATGAAGGCCCTAACGGAGCTGCCGATGATCAAACTTACCGCCCGCCAGGAACAGATCCTCGCGCTGATCCGCGAAGCGATCAACAAGACAGGCTTCCCGCCGACCCGCGCCGAAATCGCCAACGAGCTGGGCTTTCGCTCCGCAAACGCCGCCGAGGAACATCTGCAGGCGCTGGCCCGGAAAGGCGCGATCGAGATTTCCCCTGGCACCTCGCGCGGCATACGGCTGCTTGACCGGCCGGCAGAAGGTGGTCGCAGCCGCCGCGCCGTGCCACAAATGTCCTTGCCCCATCCAGCACTGATGCAACTTTCATTGCCATTGATCGGCCGGGTTGCTGCGGGTTCGCCCATCCTTGCGGAAGAACACATCTCGGCCACCTACCAAGTCGACCCCTCGCTGTTCTCTGCCCGCCCAGACTACTTGCTGAAGGTACGGGGCATGTCGATGCGCGATGCGGGCATTCATGATGGCGATCTGCTGGCTGTCAAAAAGGCCGATACCGCCCGCGATGGTCAGATCGTGGTCGCCCGCCTTGACGATGATGTCACCGTCAAACGCTTCCGCCGCAATGGCAATGCGATCGAGCTTCTGCCCGAAAACCCGGATTTCGATGTAATTCGCGTCGAGCCCGGCCAGCATGAATTTGCGTTAGAGGGCTTGGCCGTGGGACTGCTGCGCGCCTGGGGATAAGGGGTTAGCCGCGCCGCTTCCGGTGCGTAATGATCTGCCCCGCGATGCCACGCAGGATGTTCACCTCTTCGGTCTCGAGCGAGGCTCGTGCAAACAAGCGTCGTAATCTCGGCATCAGCTTCTTCGGGTTGTGAGGATCCAGAAAATCCATTTCAACCAATGCCTTCTCCAAATGGACGAACATCCCCTCGACCTGTTCCGCACTCGCCCGCTCCCCCTGAAAGCCCACCTCGCTGATCTGTCCCGTCAAAGAAAGGTCGCCTAGCGCAGCCATGCGGCACTCGTAGGCCAGAATCTGCACTGCTTGTGCCAGATTCAGTGAACCATAGGTCGGGTCGGTGGGCACGTTCACGAGCGCATGACATTTTTCAACCTGCTCATTTGACAGCCCGTAGCGCTCGCTGCCAAAGACCAGCGCGGTGCGCAGCGAGGTGTCTGCCTGAAGTTGCTTGGCCAGCGTTCTTGGCTGATGCACCGGCGGAGAAAATTCACGCAAACGGGCCGACAGCGCAACACAAAAATTACAGCCTTCCAAGGCCTGATCGAGTGAACTCACCACGCGTGCACGCGCCAGCACATCCGTGGCGCCACTGGCAAAGGCGACCGCTTCCTCATGCGTGAGCACGTTTTCATAGCGCGGACTGACCAGCACCAGTTCAAAAAAGCCCATGGTGCGCATCGCACGGGCAGCCGCGCCCACGTTGCCGGGATGACTGGTCTCCACCAGCACGAAACGCAGGCGATCCGACAAAGATGAAACAGAGGAAGGCGGGTTCATTTAAAATGTCTAGTTAGCGCGGTTCTGCACGTACGGACACCGCATCGTTCATTCTCATCGTTGCTCGTCTGCCAGCTTGCAGCCAGCAACACCGAAGCCCGGATTTTAACGGAACCACCATGCATCCCATGATCAACACCGCGGTGAAAGCCGCGCGACGCGCCGCGACCATCATCAATCGCGCCTCCTTTGAAATCGACCATTTGCGCGTCTCTCGCAAGGGTCCGAATGATTTCGTCACTGAAGTCGATCAGGCAGCTGAACAAGCCATCGTCGATGTGCTGCACACCGCCTACCCCGATCATGCGATCCTGGCCGAAGAATCCGGCGCCTCAACAAATCTTCATAACGAGAATGAAAACGTCTGGATCATCGATCCGCTCGACGGCACGACCAACTTCATCCACGGCTTTCCCCAGTACGCGATCTCGATCGCCTTGCAGCATCGTGGCCAAATCACACAGGCCGTGGTTTACGACCCCACTCGCAACGAGCTGTTCACCGCCACCAAAGGTGCAGGCGCATTCATGAACGACAAGCGCATTCGTGTGGCCAAACGCGACAAGCTGGCCGATGCGCTGATTGGCACCGGGTTCCCCTACAGCGATCTGTCCACGCTGGATGAATATGTGAAGATGTTCCACTTGATGACACAAAAATCTGCCGGGCTGCGTCGTCCGGGTGCCGCCGCCCTCGATCTTGCTTATGTCGCTGCCGGTCGGCTCGATGGCTTCTTCGAAAAAAATCTCAAGCCATGGGATATGGCCGCCGGCGCGCTGCTGGTGTCCGAAGCCGGTGGCATCATCGCCAACTTCAGCGGCGAGGCAGATTACCTTTACAAAGGCGATGTGATTGCAGGCTCGCCCAAGATCTTTGGCCAAATGCTCAACGTGCTCTCGCCGTTTGCCTGATCCGCATCATGCCCACCCCCGAGCAGCCGATGGAGCGGGAAGCTTGCAAGTGATATATACTTCGGCCGCTGCGGCAATTGTTCCAGTCTCCTTGCCGCCCCTCCGTAATCATCCCCTCTGGCCTGTGACTGGCGCCCTCTAGCGGCGGCGGGCCGTTCACTTGTCAGGATTTATGTCTTTCGCAGAACTCGGCTTGTCCGAAGCCCTCGTGCGTGCCGTCACGGAAAACGGCTATACCCAACCCACTCCGATTCAATCTCAGGCAATACCCGCGGTACTGAAAGGCGGCGATCTGATGGCCGGCGCACAGACCGGCACCGGCAAAACTGCAGGCTTCACGCTACCGGTTCTGCAGCGCCTGTCTGGCGGTGCTCGCCCCTCAGCTCGCACGGTGCGCGCGCTGGTGCTGACCCCCACGCGCGAACTCGCGGCGCAGGTCGAAGAAAGTGTCCGTACCTACGGCAAATATCTGAAACTCTCATCGGCTGTGATCTTTGGTGGCGTGAATATCAATCCGCAGATACAACAGCTGCAACGCGGCGTGGACATTCTGGTGGCCACCCCGGGGCGTCTGCTCGATCTGCTTCAGCAAGGCGCGGTTGATCTCAAGCACGTCGAGATACTCGTGCTCGACGAAGCCGATCGCATGCTCGACATGGGCTTCATACGCGACATTCGCCGCGTACTGGCCGCACTACCGCCAAAGCGGCAAAACCTGTTGTTCTCAGCAACCTTCTCCGACGAGATCAAGACGCTGGCCGATGGCTTGCTGAATAATCCGGCGATGATCGAAGTCGCGCGCCGCAACTCGACGGTGGAAGTCATCTCGCAAAAAATGCACCCGGTAGATCGCGACAAGAAGCACCTGCTGCTGACGCATCTGATCAAAGAACGCAACTGGTTCCAGGTACTGGTGTTCACCCGCACCAAGCATGGTGCGAACAAGCTGGTCGAGCAACTCGGCAAAGCGGGCATCAGCGCGATGGCGATTCATGGCAACAAGAGCCAGGCAGCGCGCACTCGGGCGCTATCGGAATTCAAGAGCGCCGAATTGCAAGTGCTGGTCGCCACCGATATCGCGGCGCGCGGCATCGACATTGATCAGTTGCCGCATGTCGTCAACTATGACCTGCCCAACGTGCCAGAGGACTATGTGCACCGCATAGGCCGTACCGGTCGCGCTGGCGCTACCGGCGAAGCCGTATCCCTCGTCTGCGTCGACGAGAATGGGCTGCTGCGCGATATCGAGCGCTTCATCAAGCGAGAGGTGCCATCCGAGGTGATCGCTGGATTCGAGCCCGACCCGAACGCAAAACCGCAGCCGATTCAGTTGCGCAGCCATGAGCACCGCCAGCGTTCCGGCGGTCGTCCTGGACAGCGCGCCGGGAGCACTCCACGCAGCCAGCAAGGGCAGCCACAGGGACAGCAGCGTGCCCAGAGCCATGGGCAGCAGCGCAATTCGTCTGGCAAGCCCGGGCAAGGTACATCGACGGCGCGAACCAGCACGACATCCAACGCGGCGCAGCGGCCCCAAGCCCGACGCGCGCCCGCGCTGCTGAGCCAGCCCGCTGCCAATGCCAACTCGCACAAGCGTCGCAGCGGTCAGCGTTAAGCACGGTAACGGCCAGGTCTGCCCCGGCTGTGCTACATTTTTGCTTCATTTTCAAGCCGGGTCCAGAGAGTAAACCTCTGGGCCCGGCTTGATCTCATTTGCACTCAACCATTTACCCAGCATGAGCGCAGCCGAGCGCAACATTCACGACAGCCATACCCCCATGATGCGGCAGTACCTCGGCATCAAGGCCGAGCATCCCGAGCTGCTACTGTTCTACCGGATGGGTGATTTTTATGAGCTGTTTTTTGAGGATGCGGAAAAAGCGGCGCGTTTGCTAGGCATCACCCTCACCCAGCGCGGTAACTCCAATGGCCAGCCGATCAAGATGGCTGGTGTGCCCTTTCATTCGGTCGAGCAGTATCTGGCCAAGCTGGTGAAGCTGGGCGAATCTGTCG
>Ga0315901_10000614_pt1 | contig 52821 bp, 40 predicted proteins | sample LakEriMetagenome_10_FD_203761 | JGI IMG/M metagenome (GOLD analysis project Ga0315901, IMG submission 203761) | Freshwater fungal communities from buoy surface, Lake Erie, Ohio, United States - Buoy 2 MA116 | ecosystem: Environmental > Aquatic > Freshwater > Lake | place: USA: Lake Erie, Ohio... | reverse complement strand
CTTCTCCGAAGATGAAGCATTCACTGTGTGGAACATGGGACTTGGGTATGTCTTTATTGTCTCGCCGCACTCCGTGAATGCCCTCCTCAAGCTTGTGCCAGAGGCTTTTCTTTGCGGCAGCGTGATTTCTGTGAATGGGTGAGAGATCTTCCAATGGTCCGGTGAGATTCTGTCCATCAACTAAATTTTTTCGAAATGCACCCGTATTGTTTCCCGCTCCCGATAATTCATTGTGCAGGTGTATTGATAGGACAATGCATAAGCAACGTTCCAGTCTAACAGCCCCCGCACAATCTCAATAAATGGAGTGGATGAATCGAACAGTCTTTCCTTGTCGCAGATGTCTGGCTCATTTATCTTTTTAGTGACTTTTTCAGATGGCTGAATCTTTGATCTTGGAATCTTCTGATAATCCAATTGGCTGATCTAGGGGGGCAGAACTCGTCAGCTCAACCAAGATGATAGTGTCATCAAATTGTCGCGTGAAGTTTATTTTCTTCGGTGCGGGAAAACAGCTAAAGATCATTGAGTTTAAAAAAGAGCGGTAAACATAATAATTTTCATAAGCCCCTCAAAACCAATTGAGCTACATTATTCACCTATCCCGACGCGTTGTCGGTGCATCTTATCGAAAAATTTATACTTCGCCAAAATTACCCTGAACAAAGGAATCAATCCATGAGATTAGAAAAAAATAAATTCTGGACAGATTTTATCGGATTTGCCCTGCGTGGCAATGTCATAGAGCTCGCAATTGCCATTGTCATCGGTGGTGCCTTTACAAAGATCACAAGCTCCCTCGTATCTGACATTCTGATGCCCCTAATTAACCCTCTCATTCCTGGAGGTGATTGGAGAAACCTCGAGGTCAGACCTGGCTTAAGAGTTGGTCTATTTATCGGTTCGGTGCTTGATTTTTTTATTATTGCGTTCGTACTCTTTCTATTTGTCCGATTGCTGACACGCCTTCGCTCTCGGGAGCTATAGCCGTTTTTGTCTGTTCTTCCCTTCCTCCTCAGAGTGAGGATGAATTCATCATTTTTACTATAATACTGTGCGCATTTTACCCAAAGATTTGGACGGCAAACGGAGCAGCATCTTTGACCCTGCCTGCTGGATGACTCCGATTTAAAATCAGTGAACCATGGAATAGATAGAAATAGTCACAGATCTCAATAATTTCACCAATGCTTCTCAAGCGAAACTAAAACTCCGCGGGAAGCGGGTACCAATGAAAGGGAAGTTCCAGGTTGTTGAGAAGCTGAACCTTCAGAATAAAGTTTGTAACCTGCTGCGGAGGCTAGTATCAGGCTATTTGCGGCCAAGAAAAAATAAACAGATCTCAGTGTTGCAGAACGACTGGGTTCCCTGAATCCTGCAACGGTATAAATGGTGCCCAGACTCGACCACAAAAATAAATCGGAGACATTTTCCGCATACCTATTTTGCTCAATCGTCGACAGCCAACCTTTCTTGAATTCAGAGTGCGACAGTGCACTTTTCTTTTGAAAAGAGCGCTCGTAGTAGAGCACAGGGCTTGCCTCAAGATACGTCTTAATCCCCTGAGCCATCAGGAGGACACCGCCAGTCTGGAGAAAAGAATAAACGGACGATGTAACCACACCTTGCTTGTCGAAATTGGCACCATAAGTTCCAATCACAAAAATAGCCGCGCCCGATGCTGTGCTTTCCAAGAAAGATTGGAGAGAATATTTGTCCCTTTGCTCATTGATCACGTTAGCCCAAGCGTTCTCCTCACGACTGGCTGCTTTCGCTTCAGAGAGGGCTAATACTGCAATCAAAAAAGCCAAAATTCGAGAGCATGGCTGAAACCAGATCATAGTGCTGCTCCCACGGACATATAGAGTTTCTGCTGCCGTTCAATTTGCAAATTAGGAGGCTGTTTCTCGAAGGCATATTGCATGCCAATATGATAAAATCCACGCTGAACCAAAAAACCCCAGCCCACACGACTCGGAGAATATGCCAGTGACAGTGAAAAATTTCCGATTCGATATCCCGCGGAGGTCGCTGTCTTTTCCCAACGATAATCTTCAAACAAACCATCCCAAAACAAGGCCGTCGATGTCCACAAGGTCCCCAACTGCGGTTGAAACTCCCACGCAACATGGCCGGAACTTAAAGGAACAGAACTGTTCATGATCCGAATCGGATCGTTTACTGTATTCGTTCCCACTTCTCTAAAGCAATTGACACACACAGCTCCTATTTTTGGCGACCACTGTGTGCGTCCACTCAGATAAATGCCAAAGTCTGCATTAAGAGAATTCCTGTTCCGTTGTTGGACAACATCCTTATTTCCAAGTGTCGATGCAGAGATGGCATCGACGTTGATTTTCGCCGTCGTGATCTGCTGAAACTTTCCCTTCATGCCTAAGCTCAGATAGAAGGGAAGAGTGTCATCAAATGCATCCGAATCGATAGATGCAACGGCTGAGTAGGCTGATTTCTTCTCGCCGGCCGCCTGAATCAGTGGAAGACTCGGATTCGATATCCGATAGGCCCCAACAAGCGAAACCGGAACATACTCCAATGCGAACCAAGAGGCGCGTGTCGCAAGCCGCGCGTATCCAGAATATGAGGCGAAACTGTAGCGCATAAAAAGATCCCGTACGTCGCCGGCTGTGAGCGGCACTGTGGCCAGCTTCCAGAGTGCCGCAAACGTCGGCTCATCGACGAGTGAAGTGATTTCGAGTACTGCCATGTTCTTTGCAGTTTTGCGAAGCAAAGCAGGATTGCAGCGCATCACATCATGATGAATGGAAAGTGCACCACAGGCACCCGCCGTCTGGAGCGCAACGGGGGATGTGTCTTGATCAAAAAGATGAAGAACAATCTCAGCCTTTGCAAACGAACTGGATAGCAAAAGCAATGATAGGCTTCTACTTACAAATCTCATTGCGCAATGCCCCATGAAGGAAAGAAGCACGTTCCCGCGCAGACTGTTGAGTCACGAAAAACGACTGAAGGCGGCTGAAGGCATGAATCATCTTTTTGAGAGAACCGGCCTCATTGGCACCTAACTCCCTCAAGTCTTCAATCGGGCTTTTGAGCAATGAAAGTTGCACCTGCAAAATGCTTGTCGACTCAATCAAATTTTGAACATTTAACTTACAAAAGACAGCCATAGGATCTTCTATAAACTCCTTTGGACCTTCAATGGAATCCCGAAAAGTACTCATGAATAAGGATGAAAAAATGACAATCTTGTAAATAGATGCAGAACGAAATAGACTGTCCGACTTTGGAACCTGATCGAGTTGTTGAGCAGCACGGAGAATACGGACTCGCTTTTCTGGTGGAACCCACTTTAATCCAAAAATGACGTTGCTCGCTGTTGTCAAATTAGTCAATGCATCAAGAAGCTCACGCTCTGCATTTTCACGATTTTCAATGGGAGAAGTATCTGCCGTTAATGCTGACGAGGGCTGCGCGGTTGCAGGCGTAGATGTGGCGACCACTGCGTCTGCATGAATATTCTTTTTATCTATTTGACCCTCAGATGTTACAGCTTGTGCCTTCTGAACAAAACTATTCTTGAACAAAAGTTCCTCAAACGCGGTAAAACTATCCACTAAGTTCAGTCCAACGGAACCAGCATATGCACTGGCTGTTAGAATGCGAACCTCACTGGACACATCACCTTTCTGTGTTTCAGCCTTTAATCCGCCCAAGGCCTCTTCATACTTCCCCTCATTCATTAGATGCCTGGCGTTTCCAATGACATCTGACTTTTCATTGACTTTCTTGCACGATTGAATTGTCAACCACGAGACCAGACAGAGACAGGCAGAGGCAAGCCACAGCCATTTCCTCACAGCATGACCATTCAATTGCATGGAGCCTGCTGCTTCAGGAATACAATTTTCACTCATCGAGTCACTCCTGAAACTGTTGCTTGGCCGCATCACCAAATAAGACGCTGACCGTCGCGGCATCTCTGATATTTCCTCGGATTAAAAATTCCGTGTCAGTAAAAACCTTCGAGCTTATAGTGCCAAACATGACAGCATTCGATACATTCGTTCCACGTGCTCGGTCATACTTAAAATTTTTCACATTCACTGAGACGGCCGATGTTTGAATTTTAAATGTTTCCAGCTCGGCTTTCGTCGAATCTTCAGAAAGAGTCGCGGATAAGACACCTGTTGTACCCTGCCATGACCCTTGAGGAGTTAATTCATTCAACCCCTCTGCAATATCACGGTATGAAATTCTCAAGTTCACTTTGCATGCCCCATTCTGACAAATAGGACGTGCAGTTAAAAAAGCGTGGGAAGAGCGTGAGACCTTTTCCTTTTCGCGATCAAGTATAAAAACAAGCCGCTCAAAAGGCGGATGACCTTCAGCAACTGGATCTTTCACTCGTCCTTCGACTCTCATGCGAAAGTTAGGATTTTTCCGCTGCATAAGATAGACCGACTCATTCCATATCTCGCGAGAGAATCTTTTTTCATTTCCACTCTGACTCGTGTTTGACTGCTGCTCAATGTTCTGAGAGTTCCAAATTAAAGGTTCAACTTCGGTCGCATTAAATAGAGATACATACTCTGGCAGTTCGGTCAAAATATCGGTTGTCCGCTGGTTTTTTGCCATTGCTCCCACTGTATAGGAGAGTATGCGACTCAAATCTTTAAGATATTCTGAGCTTTCTTTTAAGACACTATTGATGCTCTCCCCAAGACGAGAATCACGCTCGTTGACTACGGTGACGTCACCACTCGGCTTGGGAGAACTCAGGTAACAACTGCAGCACAAAAGATTCACCACAAGGACCAAGAGCCCTTGAACCAATCGTCTTAAGTGAATCCGGCCCCAGCGAAAAACTCTCGTATTATTGGCAAATCCATTCATGAGCTTCAGCAAAGATGGTTCCACACGTCAAATCCTCTTCGAGCTGTCAATCAGACTAAACCAACGGCTCAATGCGCAGAATCCAACAGCCAAAATGATGTCGGTTCCAAGGGGGCATTTTAAGCTAATGAAAGGAGTCAGCCTCAAAACCGCGACCCTCAGGCAGCCAGATATTTTTTGAGCAGCTCTTTCAGAGACCGTCTTTCAATCGGCTTGAGCAGCACATCATCCATTCCTGCCATCCGACAACGTTGATGATTCGAGGCAAGAATAGAAGCGGTGAGACCAATGATAGGAAGGTGTTCGCCTAGACCAGCGGCACTTTCAGCGGTTCTGTACTTGCGCGTAACCTCACAACCGTCCATGACAGGCATGAAATAGTCCATGAGTACCAGCGAGAACCTAGTTGGCTGCTCTTCCAGCAGAGCGAGCGCTTTAGGGCCACTATCAACTGTCAAAACATCGCACCCCTCGGCTTCCAAAAACCGTGTCGCTACAATTTGATTGACAGGATCATCTTCGACCACCAGAACAGAATGCTGCTTGCGCACTGCAACAAAGGCCTCACTCATGAGAACAGGGCGTTGCTTATCGACGCTATACTCTTCATCTGATTCAACTGAGGAAAACGGAAGTTCAACAACAAATCGGGACCCCTTGCCTCGAGTGCTTTCAACAAAAATGCGGCCACCCAGCAGTTCACATAATTCACGGCAGATTGCCAAGCCCAATCCTGTACCACCATGTGTTCGTGTTGTTTCTCTCCCGAGTTGTTCAAATGGCTGAAAGAGATTGTTAATTGCCGCCTTCGAAATTCCGATACCTGAATCTTCAACAACAATCTTTAAGATTGACCTTTCGATGCCTTCTTTTTGAAACGTGCCGACGGACATGCGCACCCACCCCTGATGAGTGAACTTAATGGCATTGGCAATGAGGTTGTTGACAATTTGCCTGAGCCGGAGTGAATCAATAACAACTTCGTCCACCAAATGATCTTGGACCTGTAATTCAAGCGTCAGACCCTTGCGTTCGGCATCAGCAGAATGCAAGGACACCAATTCATGAAAGAGTTCTCTGAGATTACAACGAATCGCCTCGGTTTTCATCTTTCCAGCGGATAACTTTGAAAAGTCTAAAACATCGTCAATCACACGCTTGAGCTGCTCTGCCGAATTAAGAATCATCCGCAGATCCTGTGTCCTTTGTTGGTTTTTTTCCTTCATCGCCCAAGCCTCAACCAAGCCCAACATACCGCCCAATGGGGTCCTGATTTCGTGACTCATCCGCGCCATGAGACGTTCGCGGGACTCTGCTGCTTCCTGCAAGGCATTTTGTTTTCGGCGTAAGTCTGAGAACAAAGCAGCTGCCAGACTCACCAGAACGCCGCGCTCAATCAAAAAGAGCTGAACAGAGACGACAACGCCCAGCTGAGCATCCGCGGCACTGATGCTTTGTTTTAGAATCAGATCATTTGCAAATGGCGTCATGTAAAGAAAACTTGACCACGCATGTGAAAGTCTCAAAATACTAGAAAACGCCAACGCCAGCGACGAATGAACAATCCCAAAACGGTAGGCACAAAACAAAAGGAGAAAATTATTGAGGACCAAACCAAAAGGAGGAGCGATGTTATATTGGACGATGATCAAAACTATTGAAAAAATCATCCACATCAAAATTAATTCACTCGAGCGACCTTCAAACGAAAGCCAGCTCGGAAGTGTCTGTTTATCGGCTCTTGTTGACAAACGGAATAACACCGAAAGAGCTCTGAGAGTCGCCAGAGACAAAATTCCAAAGCAGCTGACCCCGAGCGCATTGGCCGACCACCATGTCGCCCATCTCAAAGGAGTAAATTGCTGATTGAAAAACACGGACTGCAACCAGAGTCCTGACGTCGCAGCCAAGGGTGCAAGAATCAAGAGACCACAACCGAGAAAAATGAGAATATCAATCAGCCGTTGCAGATTGTTCGTTTGCCCTAAAAGTCGGCGAGCTGCGAGTGCTGCCAGGCTGGCACTGACCGAGTTACTCGCGATAAAGCACAGCGTCATCCCTAGAGTCGCACCATGAATAAAAAAATCGCTGACAACATGCGCAAATGCCGCAGCTACAAAAATATCCCTCCAATCCCGACGCATGTTTCCCGAAAACGTCAGAGCTGAAAGGAATAAGCCACAGGGAGGCCAGAGTGTGCTGAATCCCAAATTGAGGAGACTCATGGCGAAGCCAATTTCCGCAAGAATAATCATCAAACACGAAAATAGAAGGAAAAAGACCAGTCGTCTGCGCCAATCTCGAGGAATAGTGATTAAATCTCCCACGTCGCACCCTCCATTCTAAGAGCGCTATGACCTTGCAGGGATACTAGGCAAGACTCAAATCATTTCAATTCATAAGAATCTCTGTGGAGAGAAACTGACTTGCGTCGGTTTTTTTACACTGCATTGTCTCTCAGAGGTCTGTACAATGGCCTGTAGTTTGTTCGAAATGACCGGCAGAGAACATGACCAAATGCAGCTCATTCAAAATCACAAATCGAGAAAATCGACTGGAATCATTGCCAGTACTCATATTCTTATAGCAGTCTTAAGCTTGGGTAGTGGTTGTATTCGTCGGTCCTCATCTTCAACCTCCTCTCAACCCTCATCCTCTCCCGTGACTCAAGAAGCTCCGGAAATTGACAAACGTCCAAATGAATTTGGAATTAATCTGCCAACTCCTGTCAATGAACGGACAGCGCTGGGCCAAAAATTTGCAGATGCCTCACTCATCGACCTTTTTATCTCTTTGAGTCACTGCGGATGTCTTCCTCGTCTTCAAGCCAATCTTGTCTCTTCGATGAACGGTCTGCGCGGCACACTTCCTCAGGCGCTTGTTCCTGCAATTCGGCGTGAGATTCTCAGCAATTCAATGCTCAAAATTTTGAATATTCTTCCCGGTTCTTTTTCCGACATCGTCGGAGGTCTCTTCGTTGATGAGCAAAAAGTTTCCGATGCGATCAGTGATGGATTGCATGACAAATTAAAAATTGCAGAGCCTGGTTGGTCAGCACAGCCTGAACGACCTACTTTGCAACTCGATGGGTTTATACCTTTGCCGGCCACGACTCCGGGTACTTTAAACCGTTTTGTCCGCATGATGGATATTTGGTCGCGATGGAGTCTTATTCTTTCCCAAGGTGGACCTTGGAGCTCCGAACGAGCCATGCACCCGCAAAAAGGACTGCTATGGCATGAGCTTCTGCGTGCACTGGCAGAAGCAGAATATCTTTTTGGCCTGGCTCGCACCGATGACGGTAAAATCTTGGGTGGACTCACTCTTCCTGTTGATTTGCAAATCACAAGCCCGGGGCCCTTTGATCCGCGCTTGGCCTACAATCAGATTCGCTTCCTGACTGGACAGCTTGAAGTGACACTTCCTACCAATAATTCACTCACTCTGGCACGTTTTGGAGGGGAGAAATGGATGTGGTCCACAGGCCGCGTCAATCTCTCTGAACAGGCCATCCAATGGTGGGTTTCGGCTCAATTACTCCACCGCCTGAGACCCTCCAACAGAGGAACTTTTTCATCATTTTTTCCTTCACTCATTCCCGAAGACGCTTACCAATTATCACTCCTTGTGTTGCCCGCTCTTGATGCTCTGCTATCAAATCGTTTCATCGATGAAAAATCTCGCCTCATTCGTTCTTACATCGATGGTCCACAAGTCGATGGAATGGCCCACACAGTCCGTGAGAAGGCCGATCCGCAAACTCTCAGCTTTCTTCTTTTGGCCCTCAGCTCATGGCTCATTGAACTCAAATCGATCAATGATCTCTCCTTATCTACCGAGACAGCGTCACAATTAACAAACGCGCCAGCGTCTCTGTTAAAGGGCACCCAATTAATCGTGCAAACACTTTTGAACGAAACACTCAAGGCCCGAATGAAGAGTCACTCTGATACAAATCAGGGACCACCCGAAACTGAACCCTGGAGCGTTTTTTCATTGCATGCCGCGCAAGGCAAAAATCAGACAGACATTGAGTTACCTCTTCGGGAACACACGCAAATACTTTACTCGCTGATTATTGCAGAAAAGAATTTTATGAACAGTGCATATCTTCGCATGCGGATCCATCAGCTCGCCGCTGGCATGATTCAACGATGGAACGACTTTCAGTCCTTTGATTCCAGCAAAGATCCTCTCGCTCCCAGACTTTGGATAAAATCCGCTGTTGACAAGTATCTGTCCTCCTATTCTGACTCTCCCCTACTCCCAGCCCTGCGTGAGATCTCTGCAAAAATCGATGCACAAGTCCAATCTTTTGAGGACACGATGCTCAAATGAAGAAACGTCATGGTGCGATATACTCGCATGTTACTTTTCTGATCAGAATCTCTGGAGTCCTTGCGTGCCCCTTCGTGGCATCTGTCGCAGCAGCGCAAAATGCCGGAGTCATTCCTCAGGGAGTCCTTGCGATCATCGGAGCACACCGGACGTACGTTGATCAGACCAAAACATGGGATTCTTTTGGTGCGCGGGTTCCACTGGACTCTCAAGCACAACTCAAGATGACTGGTGAAAATCTTCTCCGCGGTGATGGCGGCTCCAAACTCAAAGAGTTAGCCGAAGAATTGGAACGCTATGATCCGAACAAAAATAATCCCAATAGCCTTGTGAGGCGGCTCAATCTTGGAACGCTTAAAGTGGGCGGCAGCGGAAAAATTAACATTCAATATTTCGGAATTGCTCTGGGCCTTCCCAGTCACCAAACCCTTTATCTCGCTGCACCTGTTATTGACCTTAGGACTCAAACACAATTCACTCTGTCAGGCGAAAACAATGCAAATGCACTAAAGGAAGAACTAGGCGCACTTGCATACAACGAGCTCAAGGATGGGTTAACAAAAGCTGCCAAATTGAATGTGAGAGATGTCAAAGCCAGTGTCGAAGCCGCCGAGTACACAGGTGTCGATACGTGGATATATCGAAACTTTGGCGACATTGTTCTCGGCTATGCAGCAGAACTGGTTTCAACGGATGCAGCAAAACAACCAGACGGTGACTTTTCGATGCAAGGCGAACTGTTTTGCACAGCTCCCACAGGACATCTCGATCATCCGGATATTTTAGCCGATCTTTCGGTCGGTGCAGGAACATGGGGCTTTGGTTTAGGACTGGCACCCAGGTATCGCATCAGCAATCTGTCCATCGGCCTCGATGCAAACACAACAGGATACCTGCCGTTTAAACAAGTCATGCGCATTCCTGTGTCGGATGAATCTATTATTGCAGCCAACCGGCGAACGAGTGTGAGTGTCACGCCCGGTCTCAAGTCCGAAGCTGCCCTCGTCCTCGATGGTTATTTTGACTGGCTTCAACCTCAATACAAAATCATCGTGAAAAGACAGCAACCCGATTCTCTCGCAGGTTCCTTGCAGGGGAACTATGCTAAGCTTACACGTTCTACTGAAAAGACTCAGTTTGAACACGCCTTCGCGCTCTACCTGTCTTCAATCGATGCCTTCGCGAGAAAGGAATTCCCGATTCCTCTACGCCTAAAATTTGCCGTCAACCATATTTTTAAGGGTATAAATTCATTTGACGAGACCTTTTTTGAATTCCAATTGCTTGGATTTCTTCCAACGCCTTGGATGGCGGATTGAAACTTAAAAATGACTTTCCAGGAACACTAAAAATGGATGTCCTTCAATTGGTTCGCGATATTTTTTCAGGAAAAGGCTCTACACGCCGATTCGAGGAGGAATTGAGGAACCTCGAAAGCGCAAATATCAAAATCGCGTTGCTTGGACGCTCAGGTACGGGTAAGTCCAGCCTCATCAATGCACTCATCGGCGAGCGCGTGGCAGCGTCAGGAGCCATAGAAACAACAACAGCTGCGCAAGAATTTAATGTCAACGGCCTCATTTTCGTGGATTTACCAGGTGGCGGCACTGAGCGGTTTCCATTGAATGAATATCTCGAAACATTCAATATGTCTCACTTCGATGTCTTCGTGCTCGTCTTGGCCAAAAGAATTCTTGAAAGTGACATCCAATTACTGCGTGAACTAAAATCAAAGACGAGCAAGACTATTCACATCGTCCGTACAATGATCGATCAAGATGTCGACAATGCCAACCATGACGGTCAGTCGGCAGACCACGCTCTTGCAAAGATCCGTTCCAATCTTGAACAAAAATTTAGTCCCGAACATCATTGTTGGCTCATCTCCAACCGGCATCCCGAATCCTATGACTTCCCATTGTTTACCGAAGCTCTTTTAGAAGAACTCGACGATGTGCGCCGCGACAAATTCATCTTTACTGTGCAGGCTTATACTCCTCAGCAACTGCGGCGCAAAAGAGAGATTGCCGAGCGACACGTGACTCTGTTTGCAGGAATGGCTGCCGTCAATGGATTTAATCCGATTCCAGGAGCCGACATCGTGACCGATGTGGCGATTCTCGTAAAGATGAATCAATGGATTCTAAAATGCTACAAAATTGATGCTGAACATCTGGACACAAGACAAAGTGGTCAAGCAAGAAGCAGTGCCCATCGCAAGCTTGTGGAGCGACTCATAGCCTACGGGACACGTGAATTTATACTTTCTCTTCTCAAACGACAGGCCACCCGCATGACTGGAAAGGAAATCGCCAAATGGGTTCCTGTCGTCGGCCAACTGGCCTCTGCAGGCATGGGATTCGCGCTCACGCGTTGGCTAGGTCATGATCTGATCCGCCAGTGCGAGGACTATAGAAAGATCTAAGGACTCGCGAAAAGCGAAACTTTAAAAACATGAAAATAAACATTTAAAATAATAAAATCAGTTTTTTACAAAAAACTATCACGTGCTGTTTCAGTTTTGACTCGCCGTCACCGCTACAAACCATAGAGTTGAACTTCAATTCACAATGGGACACTGTCACCATGAAGAATTGTTCAGCAATCAAGAACGCAACAACTTTCTTCTGTGCAGGATTGCTGACGACGACGCTTGTTGCCTGTCGTGCCAGTTCGGCCTCAGGCGTCTGCGGAACGACACTCGCAGTGACAAACCAACATTCTCTATTATCTGCATCCCCCGGAGGTGGTTTTCTGACCATCGAAGGCGAATCTATATCGCCTACTCAGGATAAGACGATTTCCCAGTCCCAGTGCACCGCATTCGCGCGACTGACAAGTGCACTCATCAACGGCTATAAGGGAGAAATTTGGACTGCACGCCACTGTCTTCCGAACATGTCTTCGCGCATCACAAAAACAGACTTCCGCCTTTTTGATGGTCGAAATTCCTATATATCCGTTGATATAAGACTCTATCTGGCAGAAGCCAGAAATTCATTTTTTGACCACGTCGAACGACAGGTTCCCTTGTTCTCTGATTCAAATCGTTCTCAAAAAAATCCGGCGCGGCTCGTCTTAGACTTTGCGTTTTTGGAAGAGGAAGGAAAAAAGAACTACGGACAAGAGTGCCGGGATACAAACGATCGTCAGCCTGTCCCAGAGGAGCAAATTTGTCTTGGGTTACAGGATTTCCGAATTTTTGATGTTGAGTTTTCTCCAAAAACAAAAAAAAGCGCGGATATCCTCAGGGCACTCTGGAATAATCAAAGTAAACAACAGAGAAAAAGTGACAAACATTCCCTGCCAGCAACATGGTTAAGAACTTTAAAAAGGCAAATAAAGTTAGAAGCTGACATTTCTATGGGCCGCTTTGTTGACATGATTTTTCAATGCAACGAGACAACGACATCAGCCGTGTGTGCCTATCGTTCTGTCTTCGAACAACTAGCTCGAAGTCATCGTGCTCATCGGCGCGATCTTTTGGCCGAAGCCGCCGAAGATGGCTTCCCACGCTCTGGACAAAGTTATGCAGATTTCAAAAGACATGTGGCAACAGTCCATTATAAGAATCAGTTGATGCCCATTTTTCTAAACATGCAGCAGGCTCTGCAACAGCAAAAGATAAAACTTCACCTGGCCAGCAAATTCGAGGATACTCGCTCAAAGGCCGCGATTTTTTCTGTCTCACCGTTGCAGGATTTTTACAAAAACTCTTCCGAGCAACTGCAATTCCGTTTTCAAACAAGGGATTCTATGAGAGATGCCCATGTAATCTTTAAGTTACCGCCGGAAAAGTCACTTCTCTTTTCTAAAGGTGACAGCGGCAGCGTGCTCCTGATGGACGAAGGTATTCCATTTATGGTTGTCAGTGCCAAAGGGGATCAATCTATCAGCGGCGGAGCATCCATCCTTGCCCTACCGGAAGCAAAGGACGAACCCGCACCCCCTCTCGATCCCCCCTCTTGCGAACGTTGATTTGTATCAAATCACCCCTGAAGCGGATTTTTGCTCACTCGGATGCGAGAATCCAAAAACAGCCTGCGAGTCCACATCAGCAACGGGGGAATGCAGAGATTCAACCTGCTGAGCAGGCAGATGCGGAGATTTCATTGAATGCGACAAATCACGCAGAATGGCCAACATCTTTTGACTACTTTCAATGTTTCTAGCAGCCCTTTGCAGTTGTTCTGAGAATTGCTCGTTGAAGCTGGTCAGCTGTTTGTCGATGCCTTGGAGCATTCTGATTTTTTCATCAACTCCCAAAGACATTTCATAATAGCGGATCGCATGAGACAACGGCTGCAGGGCGATAAAGAGGGTGTGCGGCGAGACAACCAATACCCGCTCATCCACAAGAGATTGCCAGAGCTCTATGTCGTGAAGAATCTCCAGAAAAACACCCTCGGATGGGATAAACAAGTAAGCAAAGTCCGTGGTGCCAAGCTCCGGCTTAACATATTTACGCGCCACGTCACGCGCGCTTGTCTTTAAAGCTGCAGCCAATTGCCTACGAGCCTCCTTCATCACTCCCTCGTCCGCGTGTCCTTCCAAGAGAGTCTGTGCTGCAGCAAAATGAAATTTTGAGTCAATCGGGCAAACAAGTCCAATGTGCGGAAAGCGAATCACGGCATCGACACGCGCGCTGCCAATCTCGAACTGAAACCCATAAGCATGCGGAGGAAGGACATCGCTGAGCAAACGCTCTAAGGTTGTCTCGCCCAAAATTCGTCCCCGCAGATGCGGAACTACAAGTGCTGTTTTAAGAGTCCCGACGGCATCATTGACAGTCCTGAGCTGCTGAGCTTGCCCCCCGAGCTGCGCATGAACATCACGACCCCAATGCTCCAAGCGCTGCCCCAGCACCTCACTCTGTTGGATCATTTGTCCCTCGAGATGCCTCTGAAAATTTTGCAAGTCGAGCAATTTTGCTTCTTGCGTTTTTTGAATTGCCCGCATCCATCCACGCAACAGAATTCCCAGGCAAACCAGACCAACTATGACCGTGATACTGATCGGATATGCCAAGGTTTGCAGAATTATGTTAGCATCCGGCTGAGACATCTGAAGAACCTCGTCTTGTTGGATATCAGCTTATGTGTGCCTCTCTTAATTTTCCATCCGTACCGTTGGCCCGTTGGCTACAGCTCAAAACGTCTTCATCACAGCTCGACACCGTGGAACATTTCCTGCTTCAATTTCAGAGCTCCCATACGCGCCGGAGTTATCTTTCAGACATTGATTCTTTTTTCTTCTGGTGGGATCAACGGCAGGCACCGCTGATAGAAAACCTGCAGGATATTACTGAAAAACATGTCCTTCTTTGGCTCGAACAGTTTTCTGAGAGTTCGACACGAGCACGAAAAATGGCAGCCCTCAGTTCTTTTTTGCAATTTTGCGCCGATCGCCAAGTCATCTCTCATAACCCATGTCGACTTTTAAAACGCCCCAAGATCTCAACCCAGCAAACCACTCAAGCTTTGGATACCGATGAAGCCACCCGTTTACTCGAGACACTTGCAAAAATAGCGTTTGATTCTCCAGTCACGGATTCAACATCGACCGAACCCGCACAAAACGACCATGTTCACAAACGACATGCTCGCCGCAAAAGGCTCACCGCACATCTTCGTTTTGCAGTCATTCACACTCTGTTGTCCGTTGGAATGCGGGTAGACGAATTGTGCGAGCTCCGTGTCGCTGATCTTTTGTTTCATCCGCCTCAGTTCAAATTACGGTTTGTCAGCAAAGGCGGCGAAGAACACATCACGGTGGTGTCGCAGTCCTGCGCAGACGTCATTACGCATTATTTGCAAACCTGCCGCAAGAATCTCCGTCCGGATGATTTTGTCTTTTCAAGAGTTCAAGAATCAGAGCGTAAAAGCAAACTCTCACAGACCGCTATTTTTCAAATGTTTCGTTCTGCTGCTTTGTCTGCCGGAATAAACAAAACACTAAGCCCTCATAGCGCCCGTGCCACCGTTGCAACCGTTCTTCACCGGCAAGGCGTGCCTCTGGGATTCATTCAGCGGCTTCTGAATCACAAGCAGATCACAACCACCGCTCATTACGTCAAAAAAGCAAATGAGCGCAGCGAATCTGCCGCGCTCAAAGCCCCAGTCTCTGCATGGATAAAAACAGGTGATGCTCAGGAATCAGACTCAGATTGAGATTGAGTCCTTGAGACAATTCATTCACTCTTCATCATCGTCCTGCATGCCCGGACCTACAATGGTGAGCTTGCTATCATCCAAATCCGCATTTTTAACAGCATCACGCAGCTTTTCGGATGGATGAAATGTGACAACGCGACGCGCGGAAATTTCGATGCGCTCACCCGTGTGAGGATTTCGTCCGGGACGGCTCTGTTTGCTTTTTACTGTCCACTTGCCAAAACCGGAAATCTTGACTTCCTCACCCTGCTCAAGCTTGCCCTTCATCGTTTCCAGCAACAATTCAACAAGCTTCTTGGCATCCTGAAACGAGAACTGCGTCCGCTGACGGATAATCTCAACGAGACGGTCTTTGGTGAGTGTCATGATTCGGATTCCTCTCTCAGATGTGGCTCAACTCACTTTGATGTCATCTTTTCACACCGTTACCCCAACCTTCAACGGACCCTGCGTCAAAAATTCCGGATCCTGCCCCAAAAATCGTTTGGCCTATCCCCGGCTGATAGAGCAAATTGCGGATGCACGCGGGACTTGCGAGGCAAAGCCTGCACCCTTAGGTCAGGCTTGCTCAAGACCGGCCCTGCCACTAAGACACAGTTCTGCAGCGAAGGTGGTCGCATGCACGAATCTGTGTTTGTGCACGCGAACGCCACAGTCTGAAAGGGGATACACAACAATGAGCCTTGTCTTTCTTCACGGTTTTCTTGCAACGACTCTTTTTGCCGCCGTTCTTGCGGACAGTTTATTTGTCCGGTCCAAGAATTCTCAGATTTTGCAGCCACAGCCCCTTATTGCGTCCTGGCGTCGGTGGCTGGGCCTCTATGAAATGTTTGCCGTGGTTGTCGTTGCAGGTCTTGGGCTTGTTCAATGGATGCCTGCGGCAAAATCGTATCCGGCACCTATTTTTCACAGCAAGCTTCTACTGCTGCTTATATTGCTGGGCTTAGCAAAAGTTCGCATGTTTCGTGAGCGCAAAACCCAGCAGCCCTCAGCAGGCCTGACGCGCGCCATGCTGGCAGTCGTTACAATCATGTTCTTACTGGGTTTGAGCTACCACACCGGAGTTCTTCGATGACAACCGCACAGCCATCTCACACAACTCACACTGTGGGTCGAACCCGCGTATTGACGGGAGCCAAACCAACTGCCGATCTTCACGTGGGCAATTACTTTGGCGCTCTGAAGCCTGCGATTGCCGCATCACAGGACACGTCAAACGAAGTCATCCTCATGTGTGTTGATTGGCATGGCTTGACCAACCGCGCCAAAATTCTCGAGCCCGGAAAGCAGACGCTGGGGTGTATCGCAACTTACCTGACTTTGGGTTTTTCGCTGGAAAATAGTCTTTGCATTCTCCAAAGCGAGATTCCGCAGATTCAGGAGATTGCGTGGTACCTATCGTGCGTCAGCGCCGTGGGTTTGCTCGAGCGCGCGCATGCCTTTAAAGACGCCGTGGCTCACGGCAAAGAAGCAACAGCCGCCCTCTTCAATTATCCAGTGCTGATGGCCGCCGACATTGTCACTTTCGATGCACAGGTGGTGCCCGTCGGAAAAGATCAAGCCCAACATCTTGAATATGCTTCCGACATGGTCGGTTTATTCAACAATGCCGTCGGGCATCCGGTTTTTTTTGAGCCCAAGGCGCAAATCCAAAGTACCCCCTTGCTCATTGGGACCGACGGAGAGCGCAAGATGAGCAAGAGCTACGGTAATCACCTGCCACTCTTTGCGCCCAAAAAAGAAATTGAAAAGCGCTGCAAAGAAATTAAGACTGATTCCAAAGGCCTAGATGACCCCAAAGATCCGGAGACCTGTGTTGTCTTTCAAATTTTAAAAGCATTCGCGTCGCAAGAAGCGATCGCCTACATGGAAGAGCGTCTGCGGCGCGGAACGGGCTATGGCTATGGCCATGCAAAAAAAGATCTCATCGACGAACACGAACGAGTCTTTGGCAGCAAGCGGGAACTCTACGAGCACTACATCAATAACCCACGCGAAGTGGCCAAATTATTGACTCCAAGCCACGAACGCGCTCTTAAAATTGCAGCGACAGTTCGCCAACGGGTGCGGGATGCTTTGGGTTTGGGTATTCTGTAGGCAGACTCTTTGCTGACAGGAGATTTAGCTATGCCGAGCTTGAAACCGCTTGCTGCGCTTCTTGCGCTGAGCGCTCCCCTCTTTGGATGCCAAGTCTTTCAGTCAAAAACTAATACCTTTGTTCAGAAAGACAAAACAACCGGAAAAATTCAAGCTCTGCTGCTTCCCTACAACGATACAATCGCCGATGCGACTCCAGCTAATCCTGACGTTCCGCCCATTACGAGTGCTCCCTCGACGGGATCTTCAGTGCCGGGAACGGGCGACAACAGCAATGCAAACAGTGCAACCGCATCACTTGATATCAGCGCAGGCGACACGGCTGATGCTGTGACAACAGCGTTCAAAAAGATGGGCCAGTGCTGGTATTTGGTAAAAGCAAGCGACAAAAGCAATCGAAAAATCGATATTGAAAATATCAATCTCAGTCTTCCAGCAGACCAGGCTGATGCCATTGAAGGCGCGGAACTTGTGACTAAAAATTATGTTCCGACCCCTGCCCTCATCGGTGCCATGAAACGCGATCCGCTCTTGAGGAACATGCGCGCTCAATATGACAATACTCTTCAACGTATGAACGAGGCCAGTCAGCGCAATTTTTCGCAATTCACATCGAATCCCCTCTATGTGGCAACGATCGGCGGAACAATTGGCAGTTCATCTTTTCTGAATGACCGGCTCGGTAATTTAAGTGCGGAATCGCTGCTGGCAGGAAAATCCAAGGCGCTTGAGTTTTGGTCACAAATGGTCGAAAAATCGGCTCTATCGAGATTCAAAAGCAGTGCTATTGTCTCAAAACTAGCCGGACCCCGAAAAATCCTCGTCGATTCTGCCTTTGGCATCTTCGACAAAGCACATCAATTCTGTTTCAGAAACACGGCAACATCCCGCATCATGGGACTGGCCTGCGTAACAGGACTCGTCACAGTTGTTTCGGCCGCCATTCAGGGCTCAGTGAATTTGTGGACTGAAAAAACCGAAAGACCGCCACCGCTCTTTAAAGCCGAAAAAGCCTTTCTTGATGAATTTGCCAGCGCCATTTCTGATATCGAAAAAGAAGCGGCCGTGTCTGCAGACGAACTCAACGCTCTCATCCGCGCGGAGAATGGAAAGACCCCTGATGGGGTTTTACGGCGATTAGGTAAACGTCCGGGAGCGCCGTGTCCAAGTGCTTCTCAGGCTGCAAGAAATATGCGTGTCGCAGCAGGCCTGGAACAGTAAGAAAAAATCAACAGCGAGACCTATCAACGCGCGACCTAAGAGTCGCGCGTTTTCTTTTTCTTAAAGGAGAATTCCGACATCAAGACCAAAGCGTGAGGTCTTTTGAGTCCGCCCCACACCGGCAAAAATCGAAACAGTCTTGTTTTCAAATCCAAGACGCCCTTCACCACCAAAGTCATCACGCCATTTATTCTCTTCGTCCCACACACCACCACCCAATGCTCGCGCTCCGATAATGATGCCGCTCATATTCCATCCGGCGCCAAGTAGAGCATGTGCACTGGCCTGCTTCATTAAATTATCACCTTTAGACATGGAAGCGGCTGTTCCACCCATCTCGGTTCTTAGATTAGGAACACCTGTATTTGGACGCACATAGGCAACCTCAAGACCGATGGCAGGGAAGGACTCGTCCAAGTCCCGATCTGAATCTTGACCCAAGCGAGCCGCAACACGTCCAAAATTTTCGCGTGGCATCTCAGCCTTCACAGACGTTGGCGCAACAGATACGCGCGGCAATTCTCGCGCCTCTTTTTGAGGTTCGATCTGTGGTTCGGAGCTTTCTGTTCCGACTCCCGCTGAAGTATGCAAACGACGTTCTTCGGTTGTCACAGGAATCCTCTCATCTTTCTCCTCAGTCATTGCGGCCTTTACTTCCCGAGTCACAGCGATGACCGTCAGGCGAACCGACTCTCCAATCTCTTTGCTCGGACCAACGTTGAGAGTCTCGATGCGTGCATTGGGAAATTCAGACGAGAGCTTTGTCTTCAAATTCGCAAGGCGCTGACCCGCTCGTTTAACATTGGCCTGATGCTTACCTGCTGCCAGAGTCCCTGCCACAAGATTTAATTGTTCCACATCGTCTTTGCGATTCATAAAAGCTGACAAACACGCATCCAGCTCCTTGCTTGGAACACTGACTTCTTTTTTTGAATACTTTAATTTGCACTCATGCGCTTCGGTACGTTGAGCGGCGGCAGCAAATGCCTCAGTCGCTGCAAAACTAACTCCGACTGCTAGGGCCACGCTGGCCAACATCCAATGATGATTCTTCATAACGCCTCCTTTTCAACAACACTGTGATCGACTTGCCAATCCTAATGAACATTCGAACAAAGAGAGGCTTTGTTCAATTTGCAATTCTGATCAGTCAGCAAGCTTTCAAGGCAATGAATTGAATGTGTGGATTCGTTCGTGCGGGCATCAAGGCATTGAGGCACAAGACTTTTAAGGGCAATCATATTAGGATTCATTGACAGCAAAAAGAATTCCATAGAATCATTCTGCCCCACACTCAGCGGGCAAGCAAAAAATTCTTTGCTGTTACAAATGTTCGTTCATCTCACAAGAGTTGTATCAATTTCGATTGCTTTTTAATTTTTTGCATTTTTTGACGCAAGCTCCTGTCTCAACGTCTCATGAAAGCGGATGCCTTCTACAAATCGGGACACAAATTCTTCCTCTTTCAAGAGAACATCTTCACCTGCCCACACAACTGCGTGTGGAATTGATCTTTGCGCTAGAATCCATGCAGCCAACAATGTGCATGAACGCCCATTTCCGTCGTGAAAGGGATGAATGGTAATGCACCGGCGCATAATCTTTCCCGCCTCGGCTCTGTAAGCGTTCGTCTCAAGAGAAAGGGCTCGCTCATATGTGGCGGAAAGTTCTTTGATGTGCCGCGAGACGTCGGCACCGTTGGGGTAGAGCAAAAACCGGCCACTCACCATGTCGCCGCTCGCGTTCTTGAACGGCTCAGCATAGGTCACCACCTTCAAGTACCCTTCTTTTTCAATATCTTTGAGCTGACTTTCTTCCTCTGCACTCAGGGGAATGCCATGCAAGACGTCTTCACCCGCAGAGCGAAATCTGGCATTGCTCTGACCGGTGATGCTTCGATTGATGGCATTGAGCATTCCAACAAATTCTTTTTGAGAATTTGAAGCACCAATAAAAGAGAGGTCATTGACTTTAACGGGCTCAATTAGAAGAGACGCTGACCGATCAACAAGTCGCAATGCTGTGCTAACGAAATTGGAAAAACTTTCAGAACCGTATTTTTGAATACCACCCTGATCATAATTCCGACAGCCCATCGACAAAGGAGCAAACGCATACAGAACCCACAATTTTAACTGCTCCTGATTTGAAGTTCCAATCAGGTCTTTTCCACGAGCTTCAAGACCTAACTTGCTAACGATATTACTCAACAGACTCAATTGAGCGGGATCGTTCAAGTGGGAACTATAATCAGTTCTTTTTGGAACTGCGCAGTATTGCGACTGTGAAGCGCCTGATTTTGGATCACTCTTGATGACCGCGGAAGGCTTCTTAAAAGAGCAAAAGCTACTGCTTAATGCGGCAACTAAAACTGCGATCTGAGTTTTCATGGCGACACCCCATCAACTTCCTCGAGTTTTACTTCGTACGATGCTCCATCTGAACAAAATAAAAATGCTCCGGCACTCAGACGATCATTCGTTCTGGTCTAAAAGTTCCAATTCCATCTGAAGAGAGTATTTGCCCACAGAAAGCATCATTCGTGCCATCTATTCTTGGCCCGACGAAGTTAAAAAATCTCAATCATTTCAGTTACGGAAAACATAGAACCCGGCAAGAGGCATCAAAATAGACAGACATTTGTCAAAAGCTTAGTCAGTCAAAGTACTTTTTTTTAGCTGAGTTGTTTTTGCCAACATGGCTCAACAAGAAGATGGCAGGAATCCGCAAGACTGATGTTCGCTAAATCAAAACTCTGCGGCACTTTGACTTTTAAAACCCTCGTGTCTTTCCCAATTCTCTTTGACTGCATCCTTTGATTGAGAAAATTATTCACCCGTTAAAAAATGGAATCGCGGGTGCCAGTCAATTTGCATTCGTAGATTGGAGAGCCTGCAGGATAATCTTTGTATCCTTTACTTCCAACCACATAACCAAAGCTTGTCAGTTTGTAATTCTCGTCAAACTTGATCCAGTATTTGCTGAACACGTATGTCCTGCTGTCCTCACCAGACTTCTCCTTGGCGGTAAATTCTCTTAAGGGTTCAGAAAAATAGATATAAGCCGGAGCTTCAGTTCCGATTTTCTGCATCGCATATAGATCAGAACCATAGGGTATTCCAAAAACACTCGACGAATTCAGATTAAACTGCAATTCACAACCGCTGCCGTTTTTGAGGCCAGAAAAATATTCGGGTATCAACATTGTCATAGTGCCTGTCTGAATTTTTTTATTTCCTCCAGACACTCCATATGCAGTGCAGAGTTCCCTCTTGCCTCCTCGGCTCTTACAAACAGAAACATCCTTCCGCTGCTCCGGTGTGAGAGCTGGCGCCTTTCCAAAAGAGTCGACTTGTGACGAGTCTGGTGAATGGTTGAAATCTCTATTTTGACATGACGTTGTGACAAGTCCAAAAAAGATGAAAGCGGACATCAATACGTTCATAATCTTTCCTTCTTTAGCAGATTCTCAACACCAGCCTAGCACAGCCATGTGTGAGAACACTGTTGGATTCTCTGACAGGGATAAAAATGACCGGCTCTGTAATTTTATTTTTAGTAAACGATTGCGTCTGTCTTACATCACACTGCTGATCAGAGAGTGCTTGGCCAAAGGCACAATGAGATTTTGGAAACATTATTTCTCGCAACCCACGGCGCATTTCCATTTTGGATAACAGGCATTTCCTCCAGCATATTGGAGACAAATCCTAAGCGCTGCTTGATTGCATTCACCACAAGCATCACTCGCCGCCGGTACTGCCGGAACGACCTCTTTAGAAGGAACGGCTGGTGCAGTTTGGGATTCCGAACCGCCGGATACAAAGGTCACGTTCGGAAGAGTTGCTTTGAACTCGCGCGCCACGTCCAAAATCCATGTCGATATTTCAGATGATGAAAGATTGGCTGCATAAGTAAAGCCATACGAACTTCTGCGCGACATGAGACCTGCCACGTACCACCTGTCTTTCATTTTGACGTATGCAGGGCCACCTGAATCACCGTGCTCTGGAATAGCCCCCTTAGACGCAGCACCAATTGCAAATTCAACCTCATTAGGAAAATTCGTCAGCACCGCTCGTCCGGACAGAGGCACTAGTCGCGCACTGTCGGTACTGGAACTCCCATAAGCGACTAGCAAGAGTTGCAAACCAGATGACAACGATCCTTCGGGAGCGATTGTGACAGGCGCAGCATGAGATGGCAGAGTGTCTTTCAATTGCAGAATCGCAAAATCATTTGGACTCTTTCCGATGAATTTTGGGTGAATCTTCCATTGTACAACATCAACCGTCGTTTTTTGTTCCAAACCTTCGGGACCCTGCTGGGCCACTTCTATTTTTATTCGTTCGGGAAGTGGATCTTTCAAACAATGGGCAGCCGTCAAAACAAGATCCTTAGAGACAAGGACTCCTGAACAAGCATAAAATTGATTGGATGAACCCGGTATATAAGCTTTCACCAAAACCGTTGCGGAAGGGACATCCGAGGTTTGAGTCACGGGAGTCGTTTGTCCTGCCAAGTTGACACTTGAACTAGAAGCTCCCAATTTACATCCCACCACGCCAACGAGCAACAAGGCAGTCAATACTGTTAGTTTCCGTGTTCTGAGTTTCGTCATTCAAAACTCCGTGTTGCGACATAAGCTTATACGCTCACACGTACAAATGTGGTGTATCGGCATTCAACAAAAAATCTTGAATCGCAATAAGACTAATGATGCTCAGGAACTCAAGGATGCCAGGTATTGCGCATGACGCATTTGCGCACACGCATTTCTTGCTCGATCTTCATCTGTCTTTGCAAACAGGTTCGATAGCCGGCTCAACGTGGCAGAGCCGCAGGATGTATGAATCAGAGACGTCAGGACCGTGGCAACCGTTGCCCACCTTGTCAGCCGTTCGATTCCCGTTCTTTTACAGTCTCGTGGTATCCTACGACAGATTTCGCGTTTTCAATTGCGACGTTAATTTCACTCCCAACATAGAGGAGAGGTTTCATGCGTATTTTTTCTGCAGTAGGATTAGCTTGCGCGGCTTACACATTGGTACAGTGTCAAACACGTCGGTTTTATCAATCAGATACAAAGAACACCGACACTGTATCATCAGGCAAAGGCGCTTCGTCTATTATTGCCGACTTTAGCGGCACCTACACCGTGATGTGCAAAAACGGCAACATTGAACACGCGGTCTCAAAGGCCCGCATAGATGCAGGCGACTACTGCGGCCAGAAGCCGCAACCTCTGCCGCAGGTCGACACTCAGGGGAATCCCAAAGTGAAACCCCTGGCCTTTAACGCCTTCAATATATGGCGCGACGGCGCGGGAACTCCCGTGTTTAATTTTCCTGCTGGCTACGAGGTGCATGGAGGATACTCTGATTCTGATGGCGTGTTTTATGTGTCCATGAAAACGCTTTGGCATAATGGTAATTTCCTTGGTTCTGTCACCGAAGGAGCAAAGGTGGAAGGTGATCTCCTGACTTATCCCAAAAATGATGGGCAAAGCCTCGCGCTCAAGTTTTCTGCTCCTGCCGAAAAAAAATTGACACACGCAGAAGCGTCGCAGTACTGCAAAGACAGAGGATTGCGCCTTCCACACTTTCAAGAGATTTTTGATTTTTGTGCTGCGGGAACTCCAAAAGACAACAATGGAAGGTACCGCAACAACCGTTGTGGGAAAAGTTCTTGGTGGTCAACGTCGCTACCCACAGTTGACCTCGCCGAAGCATTGCAATTTAGTGGCTACGATGGCTACGTCTATAGATACTCCCGCAACAACTACAATGACGCGCGGTGTGTGAGTGCGCCTTAAGTTGAAAGTCTGGACAAAAAAAGCCCGTTGAGGAAAACGAAAACAATCGCCATGCTGACCTGAAAAGACGACAGAATGATGCTCAAACAAAATGGGCTCAAGACAATTTCTCTACAGCTGAATTGAAGCTCGGACCATTCAGTGTGGAGTGCCATCGCTGATACATATTGCGGCTTGGACTTCGTCAATGATTGCCCATTCGGCGGAGACGCACGAATCAAAATCGCAGACATCTTTGAGATCGGATTCAATCTCGCTGCAAGAATTGTAACCAAGAGCTGACGGTTCGGCTTTTTCGCGCAAAAGAGATGCAACAGCAAAACAAGACCCAAACAGACGATCCTTTACACGTTGCCCTTTTATAACAAGTTCTTTTTATCTTATAATCTCCGTTTTTTAAAAAAAATCGTTTATTTTTTGCTCGAATTTTCAAACGAAAAACGTGAGCTGTGTGTTGTATTGCTCTATGGACAGCTCTTAGAAAACAGACCTTGGTACGCAAAATGATGCCTGTAGAGATATCCAGACGTCATTCCAGTGCACGCAGACACACCCGACACGTAATATTCGTTGGCCGAATAGAGTCGAATACAGCCAATCTTGAAACCGGATGAAAGACGACAATAATCAACTCCATCCCTGAGCCCGATGCTGCCCGTGACACTCACTCCCGGATTTTTTTTGAGATACGTTTGTTGAATTGGAACTAAGGTCATGTTTGTGATTCCAATGGAGACATCGGGATCACTTGCAGAAGTCTTTGTCGGGGCAGAACTTGCGCTTTGTCCGTTCGCAATCCGGCGCAATGGAATTTTGTCTTCGGGTGCATTTCCCAAAATCAATGTGAGTTGTTGACCATCCGAGCTGACCGCATATTTTCTTGTCGTGTGCCCGGCAATCGAAGCCACACAATCAAATTCTCCCAAGCGGGCCTGATGACTCTTCTCCTCCCCCGTGAGTTCAAATCTGAATGCCTTCTCGTTCAGGAGCATCGGAACCGAAACCGACAAATCAGCCTTCTCGCCACTCATTGTCACGCAGTTCGCGTTCATTGTGTAACTGTTGCGCATAAAGCTGCGCTTCACCCTTAGCAGCATCCAAGATGCAATTTTGACCTGACTGGCTGCAACAACTCTTTGAACTTCTTGAGTCACATTGAGATTATAGCCCACAATGGGGTCAAGTTCTCTGTTTTCCACGTCAACCAGCAGGAGCTGATCTTTATCTTGCCAGGTTCCAAGAATGGTGTTCTGGGTAGCAACGCCATATCCAGACTGGGCATCCGACAACTCGTCGCCCCTTTTACAACCAACAATCAAGGCCATACCTGCAAACGCAACTATGCAAGGACGACGGAGTTTCCTAAAGCTTGCCAAAAACACGGATCTGTTTTTTCCCATTCCTATTCCATCCAAAAATAGAGACTGGGGAGGTATCGGCAGTTTTCAGAAAATCATAACAAGACTCGAAATTCGACGGAATTACTGAAGAATTGCTGAAGAATTTCCGATCATACTTTTATCTTCCATCGAGATGGTATTCGTGCTTCATCTTTCGTGAGAGGCCTTCGCGCGAAGATGCTCAAGCACGGTGGTGGCATCTGCAATTTCGACAACAGCTCAGATGACACGCAAATGGCGTAGATGCTTGGCAGTCATGACATTTCGTGAATTAGAAATTCTTCCTACTGCGCCACGTCAAGACAACCCTTTCGCAATAGCTCGATTGTTTCCTACTCATCAAAACCATCAGAACTAGCATCAGCAAGCATTTTTCTGCTCAAAGGCCGCTGAGCGAATAGCAAATCCACTTTGCCGAAACCCTCACGTTGAATCAATTCGACAGAAGATGCAAAAACTCGAAACCCCACATCGTGGTACTCCTTTTCTGCTGCCTGGCGTTGGGCTGCTTCTACCAGACAATCAACATCGCCGGTCGCTCTATTTGTTCCCCCAAAAGTGAGAGCCAATCCATCAATGAGTGCCTGCATGGTCCAGACCTGCAGCCTCGAGAGCTCTGTGAGTTAGCCCAGTCAGCCCATCGAAAAAATTAAGCATTGATTGGGCTAAAAAGTGATGTTAGCGACTCCCTCAGAAAAACGTTCAGCAGGAGTTTTTTCAATGAAATTGGCTTCTTTTATACGCGCCCGTGCGACCGTGGCAGTTGTCGGCATAGGCATTTTAGGTGCTGGGGTTTACGTCTACGCCAAGAAAAAATCGTCTTCACCTGAACATTCAAAGTCTGCTGCTGAAGCTAAATCCGCTCGTCCTTCAGAAGATGAAAAACCGACGGCCACTGTTAAGACTCTAGCCCCGACCGATCTTTTCGATTCAATGATTTTTCCTGGCGTGGTGCGCTCGGACGGTGTGGTTGCTGTCACGACTTTTTCGGAAGGTCTTGTCACAAAATGCAATGTTCAACTTGGACGCGCTGTGAGCAAAGGGCAAACCCTTTGCAGCATTGAGAATGACAATCCCAGTGGAACTTATCTTCCCCACGCGGTGGATGCTCCTGTGTCGGGACTTGTTGGTGAAATTCATGTGACCGTTGGAACACGCGTTAACAAAGGCGACAAAATCGTCACACTTCTGCGTTCATCGCAAGCGAAAGTTGAGCTTGAAGTTCCTGTTCAGGATGCGGCACGTTTAAAAGTTGGCAGCGAAGGGCAGTGGTCGCCGTCCGCAACTGCGAGTCAATCTTCTCCAGCCCCAAAGCCTGTCTTAATGCGCATTAGCGGAATATCACCTTTGCCCAACATGACCACACGCACTGTCAAAATCGAGTTAACACCTGTCAATGGCAGCGCCGGTGCTCCGGGCTCGATGGGAACCATCACTTTCACGTTTAATAAAAGATTAGGGTTGGAAGTTGCCGAAGATGCGCTCCAATACCGAGGCACGCAGGCTTTCTTACGCACTGTTGTTGAAAACAAGGTCTACTGGAAGCAGGTCACGCTAGGTCGCACACAAAAAGAAAAAGTCGAGATTCTATCGGGTGTCAAAGCAGGAGATGTTGTTGTCACCGAAACGAACAAATTTCTGGCCGACGGCGATGAAGTCATTGTCAAAGCCGACACATTCGCAAAAAAGTAATATTCGATGTTGAAAAATCTCTACTCTAATCCGCTCAAAGTTTACCTTCTTCTTGGTTTTTGTGCGCTCTGCGGAATTTGGGCAGGACTGACTCTGCCTGTCTCTTTATTTCCCAACGTGACTCAACCGAGCGTAGAGGTCGGGTTCGATTACAAGGGTCTCACCGGCGAAGAGTTCAGAAAAGAGTACGGACAATCCCTTGAATCAGGTTTAAGATCCTTGAAAAGAAGCGGCCTGCGGACTGAAAAAGTCGAGGCTGATTATGGCGCCGCCTCTGTCCGTGTTTCTGTTCTGTTCAATTGGAATGCCGATTCTGACGAAGCCCTCAAAGAAGTCAGAGCCTATGTGGATGCAGCCTCGGTCTCGATGCCTGCCGACGTTCGCGATTCCCGAACAGTTTGGGCGCGAGGCAGTCAAAGCAAAGGTTTTTTTCTTGCCACAGTCTCAAGTCCTCAACGCTCGCCCACCGAAGTCTTCGAACTCATTGATGCGCAACTCCGCGCGCGCACCGCTGCTTTGGAGGACGGAACGGTCAGGATTGTGAATCCGGATAATCAACAAATCATCCTGCAACTCAAACCCCAGAAAATGGCTTCGTACGGCATTTATCCGGAGAGCGTCAGAAGGACTGTTGAAAACGCGTTGGCTGAACTTTCGGGCGGAAGCGTGCGGATGGGCCAATCCGAATATCAACTGATGATCCCTCGGGTCATCCAAGAGATCACCGATTTGGAGTCACTGCGCATACAAACCCCGTCCAAAGGACTCATCCGTCTCGCGGAGGTTGCCGACGTGGTGGTGGCTCGCGCCGATCGACAACTCTTTAAGGCCAGCGGACTGCGCAGTGTGCTGTTGATTGCGCGGCCAAAGGATGGCGGCAACATAAAGAGATTGTCAGAAGACCTCAAGACAGAGTTGCAATCCTTTGCAAAAGTTCTGCCCGCAGATCTCAAATTCAACATCTTGGTGGATCCGAGCATTTACATTCGCGAAAGTGTCAGCAACGTTGCGCGCGAGGTCGCCATTGGAGCCGGTCTTGCTGTTGTGATTCTCTTTTTGTTCATTGGCAGCCTGCGCAACGTCATGACGGCCGCGATTGAAATTCCCCTCAGTCTCGTTTTGGCCCTGATCCTCATGAAGCTTTTTGGGATGAATCTCAACCTCATCTCGTTAGGCGGTCTGGCGTTGTCCTCGGGTATGAATGTTGATGCTTCGGTTGTCGTTCTTGAAAATATCTTTCGAAAATTCGAGGGAGTGTCCGCAGGGCAACTCTCTGCAGCGCAACGACTTGAGCGTATCATCGAGGCTGTTAAAGAAGTCATTGGTCCCATCGTAGCCTCAACCATCGCCTCGCTCGTCGTGTTTATCCCGATTGTCTTTACCTCCGACCTGACCAATGCGATTTTGGGCGATTTGGCCAAAGCCGTCGTCTTCTCTCACCTGTTTTCTGCATTCGTGGCCTTATTGCTGGTTCCCACAGTCCGCTTGCACTTGATGAATCGCAGCAAAGCCAATCAGGGAGTCCACGCACACCGTTCGCCGATTGAAGGTTTACTCACAAAACTCGAAAACGCGTATGAAAAGCTCCTCTCGGCATTCGCGACCCACCGCTGGGTTATTGGGACAGCCTGCGCGATCATCTGTGTTGTGTTGGCCGGACTCGCCTCTGTTGTTCTCCCTAAACTGCCAGCCGAGATTATCGGCAAACCGGATTCAGACATTGTTGGCATTTGGAGTGTCACTCCGAAATCAACCAAAATGTCTCAGGCCGAATCGCTTTTTAATGACATCGAAAAGAAAATGCTGGAACTGCTGCCCCAGCAGTGTGAATTTACCTACACAGAAGTTTATAATCCAAATGCTGGCATCTTGCTCTGCCGGCTTTTCAATAAAAAACAGATGAAATTAGCGATGAGTCGCCTGCAGGAAAACTTTAAAAGTACACCTGAGACTCAATATGAGACCTTTCAATGGAGCCTCGCTGAACTTCCGATTCCCAACCCTCCCGACACGCTGATTGAATTTTCCGGAGGCAGCAAAGAGCAGCGCGTCAACACAGCGGCCGATCTCTCCGATGCCTTGCGGGGGCGTTTTTCAAAGGCCAATTTCAACGCCTCACCCTCTACGGAAGCAAGCAACACAGTGTTGATGAAACCCATCGAGGATATCTGGCTAAATCCGGATTTTACTGAGCTTCGAACGACGCCGAGCGCACTGATGCAGGCCCTTCGGCAGTACAACAAGGGCGAGTCATTTGCCTCGCTGCGTCGCGGCGAAAAATCAATCGACATCAGGATGCAGACCCCTCATTTTTCTTTTTCGGATCTTGAGGAACTGCGCGGCTTTCCTGTGGCCGTTGGAGATAAAATTCTCCCTCTGCGCGCGCTCTTTGATTTTAAAAATCAAAGGGTCATTGCCAACTCTCTGTACGTCAATGGTGAATCCTCGCTCACCATCAAAGGATTTTTACCTGACGACCAAAAGAAAGATGCAAAAACATTCCAGAACGAGGTGCAAACGTTTGTCGAGCGCTGGAAAGAAAGCCGTGGCACCGATGATTCTGTGACAATTCAATTTGGACAAGCCGATCGTGAAGTCCGGCAGGCGGTGCAACAGCTCGGCGTGGCAGCAGGGTGGTCCGTATTGTTGATTTTTATCACGATGCTTCTTCAATTTGGATCGGTCGTCGAGACGCTCCTTGTGCTTGTTGCTGTCCCCTTGGCTTTGATTGGAGTGATATCCTCTCTCTTTCTCTTTGGCAGTACATTGAGTGTGAATTCAGTTTTGGGAGTCATTCTCCTGAATGGTATTTCAGTCGCTAACAGCATTTTGCTTGTTGATTATGCCAAGAATAAATTCTCGGAGGGACTGTCGGCACGTGAGGCTGTTGTTCTTGCCGGAAAGCGTCGCCTGCGCCCCATTCTCATCACCTCATTAACAACCATTCTCGGCATGATGCCCATTGCTCTTGGCTCGGGAGAAGGTGGAAAAGTCCTTCAGCCATTGGGCATTGCCGTCAGCGGCGGACTATGGATCTCAATGCTCCTGACCGTTTTCTTGGTGCCGGCCCTCCATGGCCTCTATTTGACCCGACTTGAGAAAATAAGGAACAACGGGGAATCTTTAGCGTGAAGAAAATTCATTTTTTTGATGGCATGGATGAGACTCAGAATAAAAAAAAGGGAGCAGTCTTTTTAATTTTACTGCTGTCCATTTTATTTCTCAGCGCTGTATCAACGAGCTTTGCAGCGGCCAATCGGTCGGTCTCATTTATTGACGCCGTCGACCAGATGGTTTCGAATTCTCCAGAGTATCAATCCGCCCTGCAGTCCATTGAAGTCGACAAGGCCTCCGTCCAATCGGGACTCTACTCACATTATCCGACGTTCAGTGGTCAGCTCTCGCACGGGATGAATGGTGCTTGGGCCTCAACACCCGCAGGCAATGGAGAATCCTCAGAGCAGTCCTCAGCATCTGTCTCAATGGCTCTTCCTGTCTTTCGCTTCGGAGCGGATCAGGCGACACTCGAAAGCTCGCAAGTCGCTCTTCGTGCAGCACAGGTTTCAGCAAAAACAGCACGCATTCGCAGCGAAGCAGCGATGGCGATGTTGCTGATCGATGAAATCAGATCACGTAAACAAGTTATTTTTGAAGACAGCATTTTTCGCTCGCGTACAGTCGTTCTTGAAAAAGCCGAATCACTGTTCAAGCGCGGTCTGTTACCCGCTGAAGAGCTCGAAAAAATTCAACTCGACGCGGGCGTTGCAAGTATTCAACTCTTGGAAGTCAAAACAGCCGCTCTCAACAATCGCAGACAAGCGGAAACAGCATACGGCGCGCCGCTGGGAGACGTTGCGTGGGCTTGGGAAGCGGGATTTTTTTCCAAATTTGAACAATGGAATGTGGGGGCCTTTTTAGATCGGAATTTGCAAATTGCTCTCGAAGATGTCTCACTGGAATTGAAGAAGGCAGAACTCGCTCTCGCCCGTTCCCGCGCCGAGCGTTTTCCAACCCTCGATTTTGCCTCGACCGTCGCTAAAGTCTTTCCTACCGAAAATGGCACTCCACGACCACCTGCCACATGGTCGATGCAGCTCATGGCCTCTGTGCCTCTTTTTTCACGTTTTGAAAGCTCAAGCCGGGTCGAAGCATCTGTCTCTGCAGTGTCCGCTGCAAAATTTAAATGGGCTGAAAGGGAACGAGTTGTGCGTGAGAATGTGTCCAAAACCGCATCCTCACTTCGCGATCGGGTTGTTGCAGCGCGCAATCGTGCCACATTTCTTAAAAGAGCTTGGAATAACCTGACGCGCGCCCGTGAGCGCTTTTTAGCGGGAAAAATTTCATCCAATGATCTGTCGTTGGACGAGCGTCGTGTCTTTGAGCTGGAGCTGACACAATTATCTAACGAAGCAGATCTGCAAAAAGATTTCGTCCAATTGTGCAGTGCCTTAACTCTGCCGCTGCGCGAGTGTGCCTTGAATCTTAATTGACACAATTGAGCCTTGATATCGACCGCACTGCTTCTCACCGCACAACGCACTCTGGGCATTGAGTCGCCATTGCGACGCAGAGTGAAAGACTTCAGGCCTAAGCGCAAAAAATAACATTAACGTGTCATCAAACGCTCGACTTCTGCCTTGATGCGAGAGTGGCGGTCATGGTCCTCGTACCAATCTGACAATCTGAGCACTTCTCCTTGCGGCAGGGTCACGGTCTTTTTGTCGGCATTCACTTCGTACAAACGTCCTGAGGAGGTCACGACAACAAATCGGTCATCCACAAAATGTGAGGACATTAACTCAGAGACAACCCGCAGCCGCTGCGAGGGGATGGGTGCAAAAAGCGAAAGACTGTCACGCCCATCAATAAAATTCTCACGCTGACATCCAAGCACATCAAGCGTGGTTGCAAACAGGTCGGCATGGGACACGGGGGCAAGAGTCTGTCTTTTCATTTTTTGAACTTTTGACACAGCCTTAAGCTCATCTGCCGGCGGAAAAACGAAAAGTGGGACACGAATGACATCTTGGGCAAAACCACTGTTGAACTTCACACCTTTGGAAATATTTTGACCATGATCCGACGTATAAAAAACCCATGCTCGCGGATGTTTGCTGCGCACCACTTGCATTAATTCCTTGAAGTACGCATCCAATTGTACAAGGGTGTTGTCATAGGCGTTGGCATCATTGGCTGTCTGCTCCGGCAAAAACTTTTTAAATCGTGGATGGGAGTGCTTTGCATAAGGATAATGACTGCCGTCCATGTGAAATGTTGCAAAAAAAGGAGCATCAACACTATTGAGATATGGAATCACTCCACGGTTGAGCACCTCAAAATCATCCGCCCCTTTCGACACTCCGGCGTTGCGGTCAAAATCAGTGCCTGACATATAAATATCAACATTCTCATTAATAATGATTTTGTCCTGATTCCCCCAGCGCAGTTCTTGTGAACCAATAAAGGCCGTTTTCAGTCCCGCTGCTTTCGCGAAATCAAAAATAGAGGGTCTCGAAAATATTCGACCGCTCCCATCAGGCCCCTGCATTCCAAAAAACAAATAGGGCAGCGAAATGCGAGTGACAGTTCCGATACTGACCACATCACTGAAACGGATCAATCGTCCCTGCTTAAGTTCCTCTGACAAAAACTCCGTCGTTGGCCTTGAGTGACCATAAATAGCCAAACGCGAGGCCACGACCGACTCTCCAACAACCCAGATAACCGACCGAGATTCCGCGTGAGCCTCATTTTTGCTGCGACACGTCAATTGGTTCAGCGGGATGCGCTGACGATTTTGAAGACCGGTTCCAGCGCCCAAACCGCTGTTGGGAACCCTCAACAAATCTGCAAAAGCTGTTGTTGCGCTCAAGAGAGAATGCTGAACGAGTGGCGCTGAAAACCATGCAAATGCGGAAACACAGACCGAACTCAGAAATAAAAAGCTTCCCAGTAGCAAGCGCTTTGCATCAACCTGCTGGGCACGGTCAATGGTCGCAAAAAAAAGGGCGAACAATAAAAGACCGGGCCCAACCCGCAGGAAGGTCTGTAGGATCTGGATATTTTCACCGCTCAGTTGCGCTGTCAGCATAGGATTTTCGAATAAAAAGCGAACACTAAATGAAGACACCGGCTTTTGATAAATCAGAAAATGATTGGCTTGAACCGCGAGGATAACAAGGAGCTCAACAACGTTGGCAAGCAAAAGCCAACGCTTCAAAAACGGCCTGCTCTTAACTCCCCCCCATTGAAGGGAGCGGACGATGAGAAGTAAGAGACCATAGATAAAAAACAGAGATAAAACCTGATTGGCCCAAAATCGCCAAGTGACGAAATCGTCGGCGCGCAGCGTCATCGAGCGGATAGTCAGTTGATCCACAGCGAGTAGGACACACGCAAAAATGAGTACGCCCCACCGATGTATGTCAATCATGTGTCCAACCCAAGAGCGACATTTCACCGTTCGTCACACGACCGGCAAAGACCAGTTTTCCAGTGTATTTTTAACAGTGGAAAGGAACTTACCGCTGTCTGAGCCATCGATGACGCGGTGATCGAAGCTCAAAACGACATGACAGGTTGTCCGGATCGCAATCGCATCGTTGATGACCAAGGGCTTCTTGACCATCGCACCAATCCCCATGATCGCCACCTGCGGCTGGTTGATAATCGGTTGTCCGATGATCGTTCCGAAACCGCCAAAGTTGGAAATGGAAAAGGTTCCGCCTTTGACATCGTCCGGAGCCAGTTTCTTATTGCGGGCCTTGGTCGCCAAATTTTCCAACTCGCGGGCAATTCCAACAAAACTTCGTTCGGTTGAATTCTTAATAACGGGAACAATAAGTCCCCAGTCTAGAGCAACAGCGATACCAAGGTTGACGTCTTTTTTGTAGACGATCGTGTCGCCATCCACACTGGCATTCACAATTGGAACAGCCTTGATGCCTTCAAGCGCTGCGTGCATGAAAAAAGGCATGAAGCTCAACTTAAAACCATGTGTTGCTTCAAATTTATCTTTGAATTTGGTTCGTAAATCGACGACTTTTTGCAAATCCACTTCAATCACGCTTGTCACATGAGGACTCGTACGCTTGCTCAGCACCATGTGCTCGGCAATTTTCTTACGCATTTGAGTCATCGGCACACGCTCAACACGCACGCCATCAACAAGACCAGAAATCTGACCGCCGGTAGAATCCACAGCCGCTGCAGCTGCTGTCTTGACCGGAGCGAAGGCCGACTGAGCGGCCGACACAACCAGACCACTGCCGGTGCTCTTGGCAGCTTCCATGTAACTGACGAGATCTTGCTTGTTGATGCGACCGTTTTCGCCGCTTCCTGCCACTTTCGACAAGTCGATATTGTGCTCGGCAGCCATCTTGCGCACCAGCGGGCTGCTCTTTACCAGACGCGTTGAATCATCGGAGTTGTCGTCCGAGGTGGCCGCGCCTGCTGGCACAGATTGCGTTGCCGGTGTCGGTGCGACGGGTACAGCCGCTGCCGCGGCAGCAGGTGCAGGTGTGGCAGGAGCGGTGGCCGCTGGGCTTGCCCCTGCCCCTGCCCCTACTCCGGCACCGCTCTCATCGACAATGGCCACCACAGAGTTAACAGCAACGACACTTCCTTCGGCTGCAAGAACTTGAACGAGGACACCGCTCACCGGAGACGGAATTTCCGTATCCACTTTGTCGGTCGAAATCTCGAATAAAATTTCTTCGCGCTGAACCTTGTCGCCAACCTTTTTATGCCACTTGGTCAGCGTTCCTTCGTTGATGGACTCTCCCATTTGGGGCATCAAAACATTGGTGGCCATGATCGTCTGTTCTCCTCAGATATGAATGGCGTGTCCTTTAGCAGCGTTAGCTGCTTCGAGGATGGTTTCCGAAATCGTCGGATGCGGATGAATGGTGTGTGCCAACTCATCAATCGTCATCTCGAGATTATTGCCCAAGCTGAATTCTGCTATGAGTTCTGTCGCCTTGGCATGCACAATATGCACGCCAAGAATCTCACCATATTTTTTGTCGGTGATGATTTTCACAAAGCCATCGGCAGCATCTTCAATGCGGGCTTTGGCGATTGCCGAAAATGGAAATTTTCCGACAGAGTATTCGCGACCTTCTTTTTTGAGATCTTGTTCACGATGACCAATACTCGCAACCTCGGGGTAGGTATAAATTGCACCGGGGTTGGTGAGATAATTAATCGGTGAACGTTTTTTACCGCAGATAATATCGACAGCAAACATCGCTTCAGCGGATGCCGTATGGGCTAGCTGAGGCGTCGGGATGATATCGCCGACCGCGTAAACATTCGCAGCGGTTGTTTTATAGGTTTTTAAATCAACGGGAATAAATCCGCGGGCATCAAGCTTAATACCAACGGTTTCAAGACCAATATCTTCGGTCACAGGAGCACGTCCGACACTGATCAACGCTTTTTCATAGACACGCGGTGTAGCCTCGCCTTCGACCAACACCTCGACCTTGCCGCCTTTGGCCGTGATGCTTTTCACCTTCACGCTGGTGAAGATCTCGACGTTTTGTTTTTTAAGGGCCTTGGCCAATTCAGCCGCTGTTTCGAAGTCCTCGGTAGGAACAAGTTGTTCGCTCATTTCAAAAATCGCAACCTTTGAACCGAAGCGGCCAAAACAGGAGGCAAACTCGGACCCGACAACACCACCGCCGAGAATCGCAAGACTCTCGGGCACCTTATCAAGGTAAAGGATATGATCGGAGCTCAGAATATCTTTGCCGTCGATTTTGATGTGCGGAAGCTCGCGAACCTTTGAACCGGTCGCAAGAATGACGTTTTTAGCAGACAGTTTTGATTTGCTTCCGTCTGCGGCGGTCACCTCGACCTGTCCCGCGCCGGCCAGCCGCCCCGTTCCGCGGATAACGTCGATTTTGTTTTTCTTCATCAGAAAAGCAACGCCACCATTCACATGTTTGACAATTTCGTCTTTACGCTTGTTGACTTGCGGAAAGTCGAGGGTGATCGCGCCCGGCTTGTCGGCTCCCGCGATCTTTACACCGTATGTCGATAATTTCGAGGCTTTGTCGAACATAGCGGCCGAATGAAGCATCGCCTTGGTCGGAATACAGCCCACATTCAAGCAGGTGCCTCCGAGCCAATCTTTCTTTTCAATCAAAGCAGTTTTCAAACCACTCTGCGCACCATGAATTGCTGCAACGTAACCGGCAGGACCGCTGCCAATTACCACGAGGTCATAAGATGTGGACATTTTTATTCTCCTGCGTCATAACACGCGGGCCTATGGCGCCCAGGCGAGGTAGATAGTCCCGCCATCCCGAAAAGGCAACTCACCGGCTGGATGACAACCCATGAATTACAATCCGATTCCCGAAACGTTCATTCATCAGCTGATGCTGCGTAAAATCCCTCTGCGGATGGAATTTCTTACGTCAGCCAGCAAGCTCGAAGAACTTCCCGCAGCCACTGTCCCTGAGCTCGCCATTGTTGGGCGGAGCAACGTCGGCAAAAGCTCTCTGCTTAATTTTATTGCAGGACAGAAACAACTCGCGCGTGTGAGTTCAACACCCGGCCGCACGCAGTTGATGAATGTCTTTTCAGTCGAACGCGAACTCTTTCGGCTCATCGACCTCCCCGGTTACGGGTTCGCCGTCTCTCCGCGCGACACTCAAGCTCACTGGGCCGAAGCTCTGCGGTCGTTTTTCGAACGCAGACAGTCGCTCGTCGGAATTTTATTCCTGATGGATGTGCGTCGCGATGTCGAAGAAGAAGACGTTGCTTTGGCTCAATGGTTTATGCAACAACAAATGCAGGTGCTGCTCACTTTGACCAAGTGTGACAAACTCACAAAGGCTCAATTGGGCCTTGCTGTCAGGCAACGCACGCAACAACTCGGCTTACCTCCGGGCATGGTTGTCTTGACAAGCACGCTGCAAAAACTCGGTCTACCTGAGCTGATGAGTGGTTTGGCCGGACTCTTGCAAAATGAACCGCGCTCAAAATGACATGGAACGTTAATTCCAAGAAACTGCGCACAGCAAAAAAGCTACGACGCAGGGGCCGCAACACTGCGCGCGGCTGGCTTGCGCAGGCCGTCAAAACCTATTTACGGGCCCTCGAATCCACCGAGCCAGAAACCTCTCGGGACAGCCTTGCAACTGAGATTGAAACGTTTGTGTCGCAAGTTCTTCACAGCTGCCACGCATCCCCTCGCTGCACTCTTCCTGTCAGTGCTCTCCTCGATGAAACAACCGAGTGGGTTGTCAAAGAACTGGGTCTTCCATTGCAAGTAAAAGTCGACCAGGCAGAGAGCGCGGCTCTTCTTTTAAAAACTCCAAGCAAAGAGAGTGAATCGGCCGGTCGATTTAAAGGACTCACACCGCTCTCGCAGCTCTCGGACTCAAGCCCTACCTTCAAGTGTCCGCCACTCCACCGCGATACTGAGGGATATCTGACGGCTGAGTCGGTCTCTGCACTGAGGAATTTTCATCCGGAGATTGTCTTATTTTCACCGCAAATTCCTCCAAACACCGGAACAATTGCCCGACTGTGTGCCGCGTTCAGTTGCCGCCTGCATCTGATTGAGCCAATTGGATTTGATGTCAATGAAAAGAGTTTTCGACGCGCTGGTCTGGATTATTGGCCATTCGTCGAGCTTTACGTTCACCCTAGTTGGGATGAATTCTGCGCCCGTCGCCCCGGTCGACGAATGATTCTCATCGAAACCGGTGGGCAAAATTCACCGTCCGATTTTGTGTTCCAGCCAGGAGACCTTCTTGTCTTTGGCGCTGAAACATTTGGTCTGCCCCAGAACATTTTGACCGCGTGTCTGGAAAGCCAACGTGGGCATCTTCTAACAATACCGATGTACGATCGGGGTGTGAGAAGCTTGAATCTGTCAAACAGTGTGTCAATTGCGACTCATTGTGCCGTATCGTATTTGCACACACGCTTGTGCCGCGACGTTTAATCGTAGGAGACGCTTCCTATGCGGATCGGCTCACGTCCACTTGTGGAACGTGGTTCATATCTGGCAGCTGAATTACTGACATTGGGTCTGGTGATCCTTGTCGGTATAGGACTTGCACACTTCGTTGCTGTCGGGAGTGAACCATTCAGTGAAACTGTTGAGGTGCTGCCCGACATTCGTATGCTCCCTCATTACGCTGGTCTGTCGCTGATCCGAAGCTTGATTGCACTCACCATCAGCTACGCCTTTTCCATCCTGTACGGAACTCTGGCAGCGCGCAGCGAACGCAATGAACGGCTGATGATTCCAATGCTCGATGTTTTACAAAGTCTTCCCGTGCTGACCTTTCTTCCAGGTTTTGTTCTCGCACTGACGCGCATTTTTCCAAACAGCCGCTGGGGGCTCGAACTCAGCTGCATCTTGATGATTTTTACTGGCCAAGTGTGGAACTTGGTTTTTGCGTATTATGAAAGCCAGCGCTCTATAAGCCCTGATCTCAAAGAATATTCTTCTGTGGCGCGTTTAACTCCCGTCGAAAAATTATTGCGTCTCGATCTTCCCAGCGCACTGGGGCCTTTGGTCTACAACGGAATGATGTCAATGGCCGGGGGATGGTTTTTTCTCACGCTCTGCGAAGGGTTTGTGCTTGGTGACAAAAATTATCGTCTCCCGGGTCTGGGAAGCTTCTTGAGCGTTACTTTCGAGCAACAATACTATGCTGCTTTTTCCGCAGGTCTCTGCGCTCTTGTCATCATGGTCTGGGGCGTCGATTTTTTATTATGGCGTCCGCTGATTGCATGGAGTTCCCAGTACCGTGAAAGCCTTGACTCTGACGTCAGCGAGCGCTCATTATTTCTTCAGTTGCTCAGAAAATCTAAAGTCTCACAGAAAGTCGCTGAAGTGTTGAAGAATTCAACGACACTTCTTTTTGACCTCAAACACATGGTTCAAAAACTTTTTGTGCGTGTTCTTCCCGACAACCCAACGTCTGAAACTTCGTTTGGCCGCTGGCAGCTCATCACCAGTCCGACAACCCTTTTGGAAGCCAAGGTTCGTGCAAAATTGGGTGAACAGATCCGTGCCTTACTGCGATGGCTTTCTGGATTCATATTTGGAGGGCTTGTCTTTTTACTGCTGCCAAGCCTTCCCAACGTTGCCGCCAGCATGGCAAGCGTCACCCGCTCAGACTGGCTCGAACTGACTCATGCACTGGCATTGACGTTCATAAAAGTCCTCGGAGTGATATTATTTGCAACACTCTGGACAGTTCCCGTGGGACTTTGGATTGGCAAATCTCCAACCATCAGACGCGTGGTCGCACCGGTCATTCAGAACCTCGCCGCATTTCCAGCACCAGTTCTCTATCCGCTGATCGCGATGTCACTTGCAAAAGCAAATATGAACCCTCTGCTGGTTGCAACGATCCTCATGACCATAGGAAACCAGTGGTATTTGCTCTTCAACGTCATCTCAGGTGCCAGTCGGATCCCGCAGGAACTGATGACGGTGGCTCGATTACTGCGTTTCAACCTGCGAGAGCGCTTCTTCAAACTTTACTTTCCAGCGATTTTTCCCTCACTCCTCACCGGATGGATCACCGCAGCCGGAGGCGCTTGGAATGCAAGTATCGTTGCAGAAATTGTTGATTTCCCTGGCGGCCGGATCCGCGCCTCGGGGATTGGAGCGGAAATTACCGAAGCGACCGCTCATGGCCACTATCAGCGTCTTGTTGCTGCGATCATTGTTATCACGATCGCTCTCATCATTCTCAACAGAACTGTGTGGCGTTCCTTGCATCACGCAGCTGCGGAGCTTAAAATTCAATGATTCATTTAAATCCATTTTCAAAAAATCAACCAACAGAACCTCGGCATCAAAAACAATCACGTAAAAATATTGTCTCGGTGCGTTCTTTGTGCCGGGATTTTGTGAGACCCAACGGAAACGTTGTGACCGTTCTTGAAGGCATTAATCTCGACATCTACGACAACGAGTTTTTAGCCATTCTCGGCACCTCTGGTTCTGGTAAGTCAACACTCTTACGCTGCATGGCGGGACTTCTTAAACCCACACGCGGGACAGTGACGTTCGCCGAACCTGAAGATCCCACAGACCCCCTTCTCTCATTCGTCTTTCAGAGTTTCGCGCTTTTTCCTTGGCTAACTGTCAAAGAAAATGTTGAAATTGCAGTGCGACATCTTCCCAAAAACGAACGCAATGCCCGCGTTGAAGGAATCCTCGAACTTGTCGGCTTGGCCGCTTATGACAGCGTCTACCCTCGCGAATTAAGCGGTGGCATGAAGCAGCGGGTTTCACTCGCACGCGCCATGGTCGGTGAGCCTATGGTCCTGTTCCTCGATGAACCTTTCAGTGCTTTGGATCCTCTGACAAGCGAATCTTTAAGAGCAGAAATTGGACGCCTGTGGACCCAACCGGAGCGAAAAATCCGCAGCACAGTGCTCGTCACCCATAGCCTAGACGAGGCCATGCAGCTTGCCGATCGTGTCATCATCCTGCAGAGCAACCCTGGCATGATCTATCGCTCATTTGAAATCAATTTGCCCCGCCCACGGATTCCCAACTCACAAGAATTCCGCGCGCTCGAAGATGAACTCGAGCGTATTTTTGGTGAACTGCAATTGGGTCGCATGCTCTTTGAGCATGATGAGGAGCATCAGCCAGAAGCCGCCAGCGCAGGTCTTCCCGTTTCAACCAAAGGTGAAACCACCCCAGAGCAAGTTTCTCATGCCTCTGCAGAAGCCAAGACAACTCAGCCTTCAGCTGCCGGTGACCGCCCGCGTCGCGTCAAACCGCTGATCAACACCAGCCTTGTGCTTGTCGAGGGCCTGCTGACTCGTTTGGCTGAGGAAGAAATCGGCATGGACCTGTACGATTTGGCTGACGAACTTGGACAAAGTGTTGACCATGTGCTGCCGGCTGTTGCCTCTGGTGAGCTACTGGGACTTCTCTACACTCCCGGCACCCGTCTGGTCCTGACCGAAACGGGACGTTCTTTCGCTCAGGAACAAGATCCGCTTCTCAGACGAGCAATTCTACGGGACGCCTGTTTAAATCTCCCGCTGGTTGCATCCATCTATGAGCTTGTTAAAGGAACACAGGGCGAAGGGCTGGAAAAGAGTATTGCACTTGAACAGATTGTCATGATGCTACCCTTTGAAGATCCGGATGTTCAGTTTGAAGCATTGCTCAAATGGTGCCGTCATGTCAGCCTGCTGAGTTATGATGCTTCAAAAGCCAGTTTGTATGCTGAGGACTGATGTTTATTTTGAAGGTAATAAGTTAAACGACAATGTGTGTGGCGCAAGAAGAACCGTCACACACGGGCAACAGACCAAACCCACAGCCCGGGGCGCAGTCGGGCGGAGGACCTCATGTTGAGCGAAAACTTTTCAGCCGTCTTTCAATCAAACGCTGCTTTTGTGGAAGAAATGTTCCTTAAATACCAATCCAACCCGATGTCAGTCAGCGAAGGATGGAGAGCGTATTTTGAAGGCTTTCACGAGGGATTTGAAACAGCTGCCAAACTTAGGCCCGCGAGCGCAGCAAACGGAGAAATTTCAGCTGCTCTGCCCGCCGATCAACTGACGTTTGAAAACCGCGCAGCGCAGCTGGTCCAAGCCTATCGCACCTTCGGGCATCTCCAGGCGCAACTGAACCCACTCTCATCCGAGATTGCTGCACATCCCGCTCTGTCAATTGAAACCTACGGTTTCACATCTTCAGATTTATCGAGAACAACGGCGGCAGGTGTTGCTCTTTCGTTGTCTCCCTGCAGCTTGGGTGAATTGCTGGCTGAATTAACACGACGTTTTTGCGGAACCGTTGCGGTTGAAGTGGAACACATCGCTCAATCCACGGAAAGAGAGTTTATCTATAGTTCTTTGACCGCATTGAATCAGCCCGCAGATCCAAAGATCCAACTGTCGCTCTACTCCGAATTGGCACTCGCGGATGCACTTGAAAAAACAATTGCGACAAAATTTATCGGAAAAAAAAGATTCTCAATTGAAGGTGCTGATGCTCAAATACCTGCATTAGAGACAGTCTTCGACGTTGGTGCCGCCTTGGGAGCGAAAGAATTCGCCGTGGGCATGGCTCATCGCGGGCGCCTGAACATTCTTGTCAATTGCATTCGCAAGCCACTCGAACAGTTGTTTGCTGAATTTGAAGGATATCCACACGACGGGCTGCTCGGTGACGGCGATGTTAAATATCATGGCGGCCACGAATCCGAGCGCAAAACCCGCAATGGCCATGACATCCGGGTCTCTCTTTCGTTTAATCCGAGTCATCTTGAATTCGTTGATTGCATCGTGATGGGAGAAGCTCGTGCAAAGCAAATCCAGCATCACAACGGCAACACACGATGCGTGATCCCCGTCGTTCTTCACGGCGATGCGGCTTTTGCCGGACAAGGCGTCGTCTACGAAACGCTGCAGATGATGAACCTCGAGGGTTACTCCGTCGGTGGCACCATTCACATTGTCGCTAACAATCAGGTCGGTTTTACGACAAATCCTAAAGACGGACGCTCAGCGCTGACCGTTGCTGATATTGGAAAAGTCGTTCAAGCACCAATCTTTCACGTCAACGCCGATGATGTCGAAAGTGTTTATCGTGTCATGGAAATTGCGACATCATACAGGCAGCGTTTTAACAAGGATGTCATTGTTGAACTTGTCTGTTTTCGCAGACACGGCCACAACGAAACAGATGAACCTCGCTTCACGCAGCCGACTCTCTATAAATTAATTGATGAAAAGCCATCCCCTTATGAATTTTATGCCAAGAAAATCTCTGAGCGCGGGTTGGGAGAACAGTTTTCGGCAGAAGCTCTCTCATCGATTTACAATGCCCAAAAAGCAACTATGAACGAGACCTTTGATCGCGTCCGCACTGAACATATTAAACTTGAGAACAACCTGCCCCATCGAGGTTTTGCCGGTTTACGGCGCCATGTTTCCGCCGAAGAGATGCTCGTTCCATGCCAGACGGGTGTCGATCAGGAATTGCTGAAACAACTGGGCCGCACCTTGGTGGATGTTCCTGAAAGCTTCACTCCCAACGCAAAACTCGCGCGCATTATTTTGGGAGAACGACGCGAAATGGTCGATGAAAAGAAGCGAATCGACTGGGGCATGGGAGAGCTTCTGGCATACGCTTCTCTTCTGAACGAGGGCTACAGCGTGCGTCTTGCAGGGCAAGATGCACGACGTGGAACGTTCAGCCATCGGCATGGAACACTTATTGATGCCAACAGCGGTCAGCACTTCACCTCACTCAAAAACTGCGTCCAGAAAAACGCTCGTGTTGAGATATGGGACAGCCTTTTATCTGAAACAGCTGCAATGGGGTTCGAATACGGGTACGCCACTCAGCACAGAGATGCACTTGTCATTTGGGAAGCCCAGTTTGGGGATTTTGCCAACGGTGCACAAGTCATCATCGACCAATTTATTGCATCCGGTGAAAGCAAATGGGGACAGACCCAAGGACTCGTTCTTTTGCTTCCGCACGGTCACGAGGGACAAGGTCCTGAGCACTCCAGTGCACGTCCGGAACGTTTTTTGCAATTAGCCGCGCAAGGAAACATTCAAGTCTGTCATTTAAGCAATGCAAAGCAGCTTTTTCATGCACTCCGCAGACAAGTGATCCGTGATTTCCGCAAGCCTTTGGTGATTATGACTCCCAAAAGTTTCCTTCGAAACCCGCGAGCCACCACAACCTTCAGCGAACTTGCACAGGGTGTTTTTGAAGAAGTTCTGCTCGACCCGCGTCAGGATCTGAAACCAGACAAAGTCAACCGTGTTGTGTTTTGCACGGGCAAACTAGCTCACGATGCACTCGATAGTGCTGATAAACCAGAAAACGTCTCAGGATCTGCCTCAACAGCTATTGTTCGCATCGAACAACTCCATCCATTTCCCGTTCAGAGTCTTCAACGAGCTCTTCAAGCCTATCCAAAAGTCAAACAGGTCTTTTGGGCTCAGGAAGAACCTCACAACATGGGAGCTGCTACTTTCGTAATGCCCAAATTGCAGAAGGTGATGAGTACAAGCGGAACGTCTTCAACTCACAAGGCACAGCTTGGCTATCTGGGCCGATCGGAACGCGCAAGCCCCGCAGTCGGTCTGGAGAAACGTCATCTGGCTGAACAGGACTCTCTTCTCAAAGCTGTGTGGAACAGCAGCGAAGGAATTGAGATTTAAAACAAGCGGTGCATGGCAATGCAGACGACTCAAATGAACAATTTACGACATCAGCCGTATATGGAAGAAAACCTGAGCTGTTTTATGCTCGCTGAAATTTTGCATGCTCAGAGCGGAGAGCTTGTCGAGCTGCTGGATTCGTCATCCCCCGACCTTGGCATCCTCAAAAAAATCGCCCTGCAGATGCATCTTTCGACCGACACGGCTGTTGGATTGACACGGCCGATGTCGCTTCTTTCCGAAACTCAGCAAAATCCTCTCATTGAGAGCAATCAGCCTGTGTCTGTGCAAACGGTTGTGGATTTGTGCGCGATTGCTGCGAGGCATCGCCTCAAAAAGATGAATCTTAAATTTGAAATCCCTCCATCGATTCCTGTCGACCTCTTCGTTAAGGGAAATCCATGGGAACTCGCCTATGCGCTGTTTTTTGCTGCCTGCTTAAGTGGTCAGACCTTGGAGACCAAAAGTCTCTCTGGAGACATGCCAGCTCAATTGCAATTTCTTAAGAGTGACCATGCAGTGCACTTGCATTCCATCTATGAAGCCGATTTCATCGATCTTCTGCTCCCTATGTACGGCTCTCTGTCAGTGAAGAATAATCAGACGTTCAGCGGAGACGTTCCTTCTCAGATTCAACCTGATGTTAATGAGTCCAAAGGAAGCTCCACCATCAGTGAAAGCGAATGGACATTTCTGCAAAGACTGCTCGCCAAAAACAATGGACAACTTCTCTCACAGAAGGCTCATATGAGCTCTTCAGAGCCTCACACGCTCATCATCCGGCTGCCGACGTTCCCATCCGGTTTTGAAGAACCTCACACATTTAAAAACGACTGAATTGCTGAACTGCTAAATAGTGGAAGGTTATTTAATTTTGAAGATCACTCCACAAGGTCCTGCAAAAGCCATGAAGGGGGTTGAGAAACTCGCAGCCATGCGTCCCTGATGATCGATCGCTATCAACCCTGCTCGCCCATCCAAGCGGCGCGACAAATCTGCAAGAGTCTGTTCAATAGCCTGCTGCACAGGGACACCCGCCCGCACAGCTGCAGAGACCCTTTGTGCAGCACCGAGCCTCAACAACCCCTCACCCCATCCCGTGCAGCTCACCGCTGCACCCTCATCGTCGGCATACACGCCTGCCCCCACAACCGGCACATCACCCACGCGGCCCTGCATTTTACCGGGAGTCCCACCGGTGCTGGTTCCCGCAAACAGCGTCCAGCGCTCACTGAGTTCATTGTGCTTTAAAGCAACAACAACACCCACGGTTCCCCGCTTGTCCGGTTCCGGCCCCGAGCGAATAGATTCATTCGCCGGTGAGGCAAAAAACGCCTTGGCATCGGGCTTACCAGCCGCCAACCATCGCTCAAAAACAAGACGCTCCCGAGGATCCACCAACTCATTCGCAGTCAGCGGTGAATGACCGCATCGAAGAGCAAATTTTTCAGCTCCTTCGCCAATTAAAAATGCGTGACAGGTTTTATCGAGAACATCGAAAGCAATTCTGGAAGGATGAAGAAAGTTACGAATCCCAGCCACCGCGCCGGCTCTTAATTCGGCACCTTCCATGAGTCCTGCATCGAGTTCGACCTCACCGCACTCGTTCAAAAAACTACCGCGGCCCGCATCAAAAACCGGATCGGCCTCCAGAACCTCCAAAGCAGCAAGGACAATTTGTAAGCCCGAGGCTCCCCCGCGAAACGCGGACAAAGCCGCGTGAAAGGCGTTGGCCACACCGGCCGCATGAGCATTGTGCAGTGACAACGGAATGTCCCACGCACCTCCATGAACGAGAAGGCGGATGTTTTCACTGTCGTTCCAGCAACACTCCGCCTGGCAGGATAACAGGGTTGACGGACGGATTGGATCTGCGATTGAAGTCATACAATGTCCCAACAAAACCTGAAAATCATTAGACCTGTCGGTGATGCAATTTATGTTTGCACACAGCTCAAAAGGTTGTAAGGCTCCCCAACAGACCGCGCGAGCCTCTCGATTTTTTGAAGGCGCGCGGACGGCAATCGCCCGCTGCTTGACAGAGGAATAGAATGAAAGAAGCACAGCGTCCATCTCAATCGCGCAAGACTCATCAATTTGCGACCTCTCTGACGAGCCAGCAACGTGCCGCGCTCAAATCCAAGGCGCATCATTTAAAGCCTTTGATTCAAATTGGGCAGAATGGCTTCACGGATGGTGTGTTGAAGGAATTACAAGTCGTTCTTGAAACTCATGAGCTCATCAAACTGCAACTTCCCGGTCAATCAGATGCCGAAGAAAAAAAAGATGCTCTTTCTGAGCTTGAAGAACAGCTTCCGGAGCACACCTTTGTGGTCGGACGCATTGGCCGCACTGTCATTTTATATTTGGAAAAACATCCTCAGGAGGCTCAGTTGCCGCTGAAAAGTCTCTGATGATTTTTCAAATAATCCCGTTTTTTTCCTTGTTCCCCGTGATTCTCATTTATTTTAAAGTCATTTGATTTTTTTCTTCCCTCTGCCGCGGAGACCTGTTCATGAAACCACATTTTGTCAAAGCGACCGATCACAATGGTGTGGATGCCGAACAAGCGCGTGAGGCCGTCCGGACCTTGTTACGTTATATCGGCGAAGATCCTGGGCGCGAAGGACTCCTCGAGACTCCAGACCGTGTCTGCCGGGCGTGGATTGAAATGACCGAAGGTTACCGTGTCAGCCCCTCAGCCGTTCTTTCAACGACATTTGAGGGCGACTCCGATGAAATGATCGTCTTAAAGGACATCAATTTTACATCCTGCTGCGAACATCATTTGCTGACGTTCAGCGGAAAAGCGCATGTAGCCTATCTACCTGCACACGGGCGCATTGTCGGATTGTCTAAACTGGCCCGTATTGTCGATGTTTTCGCCAAACGGCTACAAGTTCAGGAACGTATGACCCAACAGATTGCACACGCAATAAAAGACGAACTCAAACCGGCAGGAGTGGCCGTCGTCATTGAAGGGCAGCACAGCTGCATGTGCGTGCGAGGAGTGAGAAAACAAGGTGCCACAATGCTCACAAGCTCGCTTCACGGGATCTTTCGGGACAATTCAGCCACGCGCGCAGAATTCATGTCGCTGATTAATCGCCGCGATTAAAAAACCATGTACCCGCTGCATTCGGTCACTGCCTTTTTCGCTTGGGTGCAATTTTATCGTCTCCGACTAAGTCCATCGAAAATTGATACAGGCTGTGTGCGCGTCTTCTGAGTTGCAATAACCGCTCCTCAGTCAGATTGACTTTCTTCGCCTTAAAACTATCCACTTGATAGGCACGCACTGGTTTGTCATCGATCGGCGTAAAGGAAAGAACGTCTCCATCCCAAAGCCCAATGTCGAGCCCACTGATAAAATAACTTGTTCCTTCAGGCTGACTGAGCAAACTCCGCCCAAAAGATGCCACCCATGGCAGGCCCAGAAGTTCAGCCAGCGTGGGCACGATATCAACATGTGAGCCAGCTGCATCGGACACCCCCTTAGGAATCAGCCCAGGCGCATAAAGTAGCAACGGCACATGCTGATTTTGCCACGCATCGAGAGTATTCCCATGATGCGTATGATCTCCCGTGATCACAAAAATTGTGTTGGCGAATTGCGGGAGCTTTCGGAATGCGTCGAAAAACTCTCCCAAAGCTGAATCAGCATATTGGATGGAGTCAATAAATTTTTGCTCATCGCTCATATTTGTGTCCGCAGAAGACGAACTTTTTTTGGATGGAAATTCATACGGAGCATGACTCGAAACTGTGAGCATATAAAGAAAAAAAGGATCGGTTGTCTCGCTCACCATCCTTAACGCGTGACGATAGCCGACCTCATCTGCATATCCCCACGTCCTTTTAAACCCATTGGTATATTCGAGTGACGATTTTCCTTCGATGCGATCGAATTCTTCAATTTGCAGCATATGTTCAAGATTATCGAAGTCAAGAAGACCACCATGGATAAAATAATTTTTGTATCCCTGCTCTTTGAGCAGACGAGAGAGAGAGGAATAGCTGCGATTGAGTTCCGGACGCCGCATCATTGGTACGCCGATGGTGTCAGGCATTCCGGAAAGAGTTGAAAACAAGCCCGAGGTTGTCCGAAAACCGCTTGCCACAAACTTTGGAAAGACAAGGCCATCGCGCGCAAGCGCGTCAAAGTGGGGGGTTAGGTCTCGAGGACTACCGCCTGCTTGGGTCAGTGCTCCGGTAAAGCTCTCAACGAGAATCACAACAACATTGTATTTTTTAAGCTTTCGCTCGGGGAACAGTCTCAACAAAGGGAGAGAAGGATCCTCAGAAATTCCCGTTCTATTGAGTATCTCAAGTGCATGATCACGGGCCTCCGTTGTTGACATGACCCGCGGGGCGCGCGTGACCAATGCGCTCGAAATCACAGAAAATGGCGCATTCAAAACAGCATTATTGATTAACGGACTTGATGAAATCATTGAGTCACCGATGCGCAGTGGCACTCGTTGAAAGCCGCCACGAATAAGAACAACAGACAGCGCGGCTAAGGCCAAAAACCAAACAGCACGGCGCGAGGGAGTCGTACTCGACGGCGCTCTGGCTGACAGATAGACGAGGAATGCAATCGCAATGGTCACAATCAAAGAACCTGTCAAAAAAAGCGGAGACTGTCGAAAGGCTGTCAGGGCGATGGGAGCGATTTCAGGATTCAAATAGACCCATGCTTCATACCCCAACCGTTTTCCGCCACTGGCAAAATAAAGATAATCAGCCGAAACCAAGCAAACTGTGATGAAAACAATGACACCGCTCAAGACGCGTGCGAACATTTCTAAACGCTTCCAAAGGAGCGGCAGAATCAAAGGACATGCGCCATAAGTTGCAATCACGGCATCGAAGCGCATCCCTGACAGCCATGCTCCAAGAGGCAGACCACCAGCTCCATACGTTTGCCAAAACACAATGCGAGCGCAAAACAGAAAAATAAACAGAAACAGTAAGACAACAAAATAATGAAAAATAGCAGATTGGCGTTTAAGAATGCCTTTCAATGGCGAGCCCCTTCTTTCGGCGCTGCAGAAAATACAACATTGCGTGCCTTCATACCGTGTTGGCAATAAGCCTGCAATCTTCTGCATACAAGAGCCTCGCACACTCACTCATGCCAGTCCCTATGCTCAGGTCTTATGCCTGTCTCATCTTTTGCCGCGGAATCTTGGCTTATGGTCTTGGACACATGCATTGTGCTGGCTGTCAATCAGATATTTTGTATGCTTTCTCCTGCAAGGGGCGGGGATTTTGTCCATCCTGAGGTGCACGCCAAATGACTCATTGTTCTCGATGGTGCTTATGAAAAAAAATCCACGGGCCGTCTTAAGTTTTGCTCAGCCAAAGCACCCACAGCGGAGTCCATCACCCGACTCGTTCAAGTGATTGCAAAACGTGTGAACAAGCATCTTTTAAGTTGGCGTGACGGCACCCAATTTCTCCTCTTCACGCCGAGCGAATTCATTGAAAAACTGATTGCTCTTGTGCCCCTGCCCAAGTTTCACCTCACGCGTTATTACGGTGTGTTTGCAAAAGCCTCGAGTTTCCTATCAAAAGAACGGGATACGGCAGATTGAAGTTGGAATTTGTATTCAGGATTGTCGGAGTGGTCTTGCCTCAAGAATCCGAGTAGAAGCCGCCGTCGATGCAGGTGTGATGGTTCGCAGAGCCACCTGTTTCCGACACATAATTTAACGTGGCTTCGATTCCATTCCCATGACCAAACTCCCGCGCATCCCTCCAGAGGCAAATCGGTTTCGCAGTGGCAACCGGCGGGGGTTGTTTGCGGCCTGGGCTCAACGCGACCGAGAGGGCTGAATATGTCGCCTCGAGTGTTTGGGATAAAGCAAGGTCTTCACAGCAACAGTATCCCCAAGGAATGGAGGGATCATGGCACGGCAATGGACGTCAAGTTTCAGCACAAGCTCAAGTGTATCGAGGAAGCTATCGAAGACCTCAATCTGGTCCTCGTAGATGCTAATCCGCCAATAAACTTTGACGCCAGCCTGGGCGAGAATCTCTCGACGCGTCTCGTCCTCGGGGCCGATAATTCCGTTGCTGAAATCGACAACAAAATCCGGCGCCATGCGCAATGGAGATTGGTCAAAAACAGAGTCGTCGCAGCCACGATAGCCGACAATTGCATGGTGAAGCACGAACCCGGGACGATATGCCACGTGCATGCAACTGGCCATGGCAGAGATATCGGGCTGCGGATTTGCAACCTTTTCCCCGAGCAACAGGAGTTCCCTGTGAAGGTTCATCACGATTCCGTCGGAGACATACTCATTCCAAAAAGTATCGACCTCTTTGCCGTTCCAAATTTCATGACCATGACTTGGCTGAACGAACAAAACAAATCCTCCAATCAGAACGAGGTGAATCTACACGATTTAACAAAACGTTTAAATCACCAGCTCTCCCCAAACACCTCCGCTCAGGTCGCTGCAGCTCCCTTCGCTGCGCCACTCGGGGTCCCGAACGCTGTCGCGTTCGCCCCGGGTCTAGGCGGAATGTTGCCGATCGTACATCAAGTACTTTCCTGACAAATCGCCCCCGACAGCCTTCTGAACACCAGAGCCCCACTTTGCCGTCAGTTGGAACCAACACTTTTTTTCTCAATTTTGCTTCGTCGTGAGTTCATCTTCACAAATGCCCCCTCATCCCGAAGACTAAGTTGGAAATAATGTCCAGCTCAATGGCTTGAACCAGTCGTGACCATCAACGATTTGAGGCTGCATGGAAAATGATCTTAATTTATTTGCAGAGAAGGTTTGTGAATTTCGTCTCTCACGAACCGGGCATACGCAAGTATTCCCCAGAGAGTGAAAAATTGAAGCATTAGAGTTGAAGAAGAAATATGGCTTCACAGCCATGAAGAAAACATACGGACTGAGTAGCATCACAATCTCCAACTGGGAACACTCGTCGAAATTCAAAGACTCAGTCAGCAATGACCGAAGAATTAAAAAGAGTTCGGGTGCTGATACGCATATTCGGAACTAGAATCTGTTATTAAAGATTCTAATCTTCCTACTGAAGCTCTCAGGAAGCTGAAGCAGATTCTCGCAGATCACAAAACTGTGACTGATGCCGCTGAAAGGACAATCCGCCAACAATTAAAAGAGGCGATTGGACTTTTTGCTTGCAATCCTTTGATTGAAAATCAGGTGCCCACACCACAAGAAAATTCAAGTCCTGAGAGCAGAGAAGACGAGGTCAAAAATTCTCAAGAACAGAATTCTGAAGCAAACGAGCCGCCAAAGAATGATGACGAGCTAAAAGACAGAGCAGATCGTCAACCCAGAAAGCCTGTTAAGAGAATTTCTGACAGCACACAATGTGATCTTTCAGCAGGTGCGTCGCACTGGGCTTCATACGACAGGGTACATTGCTAAATTTACACAAGGAAAAGTCTGTCTCTTTGAATCAGGTCTTCATCATGCCGGCGAAGTTTTTGAAAAACTGAACAAGGCACGTACGGTGGAAGACCAAGTGATTCTGATCATGGATGCCTCAAGCTCCAACTCATGCAAATTGAGCCAAATGGATGTGAAGGTTATTCAGGCCAACTGTAACAGCCATGCACTGAGGAAGTTTAAAGAGCTGGAAGTTAATTCGGCTTTTGAAGAACATGTTTCACATATTTTAGAGCTCTACGGTTCGGTTTTTGAAAACGATCGGAAAAATCGAGACTGCTCGCCCACAGAGCGATTGATGCTCCACCAAAAACAATCGCTTCCTAAGATGTTGGAGATAAAATCAAAGATTGAATCTGACTTCCTGGAGAACAGGGTAGAACCTCATTCGACACTCGGGTCAGCATACAAATACTTCCTCAACCATTTTGAGAAGCTCACCGCGTTTTGTAAATATGAGCGAGCGCCTGTTTGCAATAACGAATGTGAGAGGCTGTTGAAGCGCGCAATTCGACATCGCAAAAACTCACTGTTTTTCAAAAATAGTGTTGGAGCTGCCGTGGGTGACATTCACA
>Ga0315901_10000610_pt1 | contig 52975 bp, 30 predicted proteins | sample LakEriMetagenome_10_FD_203761 | JGI IMG/M metagenome (GOLD analysis project Ga0315901, IMG submission 203761) | Freshwater fungal communities from buoy surface, Lake Erie, Ohio, United States - Buoy 2 MA116 | ecosystem: Environmental > Aquatic > Freshwater > Lake | place: USA: Lake Erie, Ohio... | reverse complement strand
GTGTTGACGGTACCTGTAACCGTAATACCAGGAGCAGCAAACGCTGTGTTAGCCGTCGCAGCCGAATTCGCCGTCGAACAGCTTGCATCGTAGTATAAGGTTACCGTTGCAGCCTCTGACGACGTACCAAGAATAGTCGGAGTCAACGTATTACCCGTAGGACCTGGAACGATCGATACGAATGACAAGGTCGGAATCGTAACGTCGTAGCTAACCGTATTATCCGTAGACGTCGACGCCGAGTTCGTATTACCGAACGTATCTGTGACTGCACCGGCAGCAATCGATGGAATCACAGTTCCTGAACCACCCGACACACCCGTCGCCGTTAACGTCCAGGTAATATTGTCGAGACTAGACAGAGCCCATGTAATTCCCGTCGCCGACCCGTTTTGGAAAATGTCATCGGTCGTAAACGTTCCACCGCCTACAGCCCGCGAGAAGACGACACGGTAGCTTATCGGCAGGCTACCGACAGGATCAGCCTGGCCAGATGCCTGGTTAATCGCCACAGAGTAATCTGACGTCGTATAGCTCGTACTCTCGGTTGAGTCAAAGAAGGCTGCATTCGCGTTACCTGCGATATCAGTCACACTGCCGTTTTGAAGTCTTGGAATCAGCGTGCCGTTACCAGATGCTGTCGCTGATACCGTGTAGACCGTGCTGCTAACAGGGGTCACCGACCAGGTTACGCCCGTAGCAGTACCGTTATTACCAATGTCACTTGCAGTGAATGACGAACCATTAATTGGCTCGTTAAACGTCACCGTGAAGTTCATCGGCAGAGAATTCGTCAGAGCTGGCTGACCGGAAGCCCTAACGAAAGAACTAACAGTCGGTGCTACGTTGTCGTGGGTGTAAACAACCAAACTCGTACAGCTTGAAGCATTATTAACTGGGTCAACTGCTCTGGCGTGAATCGAGGTCGCTTGGTTAGCTGTCAGTGACGTTGTGATCACTTGCTGACCAGCACCAGCTGCCAAGCTCGTCGCTGCTGAGATCGCTGCCGTACATGTGTTCTCACGGTAAAGGGTCACTGTCGCAGCTTCAGACAGAGTCATCGACACCGTCGGAGTTTGGCTCATGCCAGGTGTTACAGGGGAGACTGAATCGTAAGCAACGGTTGGTGATGCGGTGTCGACTACGAGTGCTTTTGATGTGGCAAGGCTACTTAGCCCCAGCTGCGGCAACCCGAGGTTTGCATTATTACCTGAGATGTCTCTTATTGTGCCCGAATTCAGCGACAGTGAACTTGTAGCCAAATAGTCGAGATCTGGAGTGTTGTGACCTGCTCCAACAGTATAAGTAAATGATAGCGTATTAGAACCGCTACCGGACGAATAGTTCGCCAATCCATTCAAGCTGCCAGTTGCTAATGCTATCTGCGGCACGCCAGTAACAAAAACCACTTCTGACATACTAAGAGTGATATTGATCGATTGACCCAAACCATAGGTGCCATCAGCAGTCGACGATGTAACGCTAGACACCGTTGGAGCGGTTCCATCATGCGTATAGACCGTCATGGCTGAGCAGTTTCCGGTGTTACCCGCGATATCTGTTGCCTGGCCGAATATGGATGTTGTTCCGTTGGCCGTCAGACTCGTGGTCGTGATGGCATTTGGTCCGGATACTCCGGCCCCTGCAGCCGAAATCGGTGCCGCACAGCTCGGATCAGAGAAAAGACGAAGACTCGTTGCAGCCTCGGACAGGTTCACCGTCAGTGTCGGTGTTTGCGTTGCGCCTGGAGAAACAGGATTGATCGATGAGAATGTGACCACTGGATCGGTCGTATCGATGATCACAGCCTTCTGACCTGCAATACTTGCGATACCACCCACCTGAGGCAGAGTCAGCGTCGCATTGTTACCGACAGCATCGCGGATTGTTCCGCCGTTAAGTGCCAGAGCCGATGTCGACACATAATCAAGATCAGCTGATGTATCACCCGCTGAAACCGTGTAGTTGAATGTGAGCGTGGTTGTTCCGGAGCCACTCGTGTAGTTGACCACGGAATCCACAGCGCCAGTCTCAAGTGTGACTTGAGGACTGCCGGTTACCGTGACGGGTTCTGAGAAGGTCACTTCGATCGGCACCACCTGCCCTACCCGGTAGCTGCCGTTGGCAAGACCTGACGTCACGCTCGACACGGTTGGAGCCGTGCTGTCGTTGGTGTAGGTGACAAGATTAATACAGCCAGACGCATTACCAGCTGGGTCGATCACTTTGCCGTAGATAGTCGTGGTGGTATTAGCATTGACGATACTGTTAACCGTGATGCCAGGCGTTGCAAGCACCGTGTTAGCCGATGCCGCCGACTTCGGTGACGTACAGCTTGCGTCATAGTAAAGCGTTACGGTTGAGGCTTCTGACGCCGAGCCAAACACAGTCGGAGTCAAAGTCGCCCCCGTCATGCCTGGGCTCAGAGATGAGAACGTCAGAGTCGGCGTCACAATATCGTAGGTGACTGTATTGTCGGTTCGAGTCGAGGCACCGTTTTGGTTACCAAACTCATCGACGACCGTATTGGCAGCAATCGTCGGGATCACTGTTCCGGAGCCACCAGATATGGCGGTGGCCTGGAGGTTCCAGGTGATGTTGTCAGATGTGGTCAATACCCAGGTGATGCCACTGGCTGTGCCGGTTTGAACGATGTCACCGGCTTCAAAGCTTGACGATCCTACGGCACTTGAGAAGACCACCGTGAAGTTGAGTGGCAGACTATTAATCGGATCAGTCTGACCAGCTGCCTGGTCGACACTGACTGTGAAGGTAGCTGCGGCGTAGTTGACGGTCTGAGTTGCAACCTGGAGGCTTCCGTTCAAGTTGCCAGCAATATCACTAACAGAGCCGGCAGCGAGACGAGGAATAATCGTACCGTTACCAGCAGCGGTAGCCGCTACCGTGTAGGTTGTGCTGTTGACTTGAGTCAGCTCCCAAACCACATTGGCAGCGGTTCCTGCGTTCGTGATATCTGCTAATTCAAACGACGACGCGCTGATCGCTTCACTGAAGGTGATCGTAAAGCTTGCTGACAGGCTATTGGTAAAGGCGTTTTGGCCGACAGCTCTCACAAACGAGCTCACCGTCGGAGCCACATTGTCATGAGTATAAACCACCATGCTCGTACAAGCCGACGTGTTGGCAAAAGCAGCCACGGCCCTTGCGTGAATATTGGTTGGACCATTGACTGGTAGAGTCGACGTCGTCACCGTCTGACCAGCACCCGCAGAGACTGCCGTCGGAGCTGAGATCGCTGTATTACATGTACTGTCGCTAAAGAGAGTGACCGTCGACGCTTCCGTCAATGTCATCGTCACGGTTGGTGTGCGAGATGTGCCAGGTGTTGCCGGTGAGATCGACTGGTATGTAATAACCGGCGGAGCCGTTAAGATCTGGATCGCTTTTTGGCCAGCAAGGCTAGAGCCACTGCCAAGAGCGGCTAGTTCAAGATTCGCGTTATTGCCAGCCAAATCCCTAATCGTCGCTGCCGCTGCCGTCAGGGCACTCGTCGACTGATAATCGAGGTCACTTGAGCTGTCGTTAAGGGCAATGACGTAGTTGAAAGTTAGAGTCGTTGTGCCGGAGCCAGATACGTAGTTAGCCACCGTGTCGACTGCGCCAGTTTCAAGAGTGATCTGTGGCGTGCCGCCGACGACGAAGACTGGCTCCGTGAAGGTGACAGTCACTGGAACCGTCTGACCGACGCGGTAGATGCCGTTAGCAGCTGTCGAGCTGACGGATGTGACTGTTGCGGGAGTGTTGTCGTGGGTGTAGCTGGTCATCGACGAGCAGCTTGATGTGTTACCAGCGGCATCCGTGGCCTGAGCAAAGATCGTCGTTGCGGCGTTGGCTGTGAGTGAATCTGTCGTAATGCTATTAACGCCAGCAGTACCAGAGATTCCTGCAGCCGAAATCGGCTCAGAACAAACCGAGTCTTTATATAGACGTACATTAGCCACGGCCTCAGAGAGGTTCACACCTACCTGCGGCGTCTGACTCATGCCAGGCGATACAGGATTGATCGACGAATACGTGATCGACGGAGCCGTCGTGTCGATGATCAAAGCCTTAGTGGCCGACAGACTGCCCGTCGTACCTGGCGTCGGCAGCGTCAAATCTGCATTGTTGTTTACGGCATCACGGATCGTTCCGCCGTTAAGAGTTAGTGAGCTGGTCGACACGTAAGCCAGATCAGCTGAGTTATCTCCAGCAAAGACCGTGTAGTTGAATGTCAGAGTGTTCGTACCTGAGCCACTCGTATAGTTAAGTTGCGTATCCACGGCACTCGTATCAAGAAGAAGCCTTGGAACTCCCGTCACAAACACTGGTTTAGAGAAGGTCACTGTCACTGGCACCACTTGTCCCGCCCGGTAAGACCCATCAGCTAAAGTCGAGCTTACGCCAGTGACCGTAGGAGCTACACCGTCGTGGGTGTAGGTCACAAGGTTTGTACAAATCGATACGTTACCCACCACGTCCACGGCCTTACCGTAGATCGTTGTCGGTGAGTTCGTGTTGACGGTACCTGTAACCGTAATACCAGGAGCAGCAAACGCTGTGTTAGCCGTCGCAGCCGACTTCGCCGTCGAACAGCTTGCATCGTAGTATAAGGTTACCGTTGCAGCCTCTGACGACGTACCAAGAATAGTCGGTGTTAGCGTATTACCCGTAGGACCTGGGACAATCGAGACGAATGACAACGTCGGAATCGTGACGTCGTAGCTAACCGTATTATCCGTAGACGTCGACGCCGAGTTCGTATTACCGAACGTATCTGTGACTGCACCGGCAGCAATCGATGGAATCACAGTTCCTGAGCCACCCGACACACCCGTCGCCGTTAACGTCCATGTGATGTTGTCTAGTGTCGACAAGGACCAGGTCACTCCAGTCGCAGAGCCGTTTTGGAAAATGTCATCGGTCGTAAACGTTCCACCGCCTACGGCCCGTGAGAAGACCACCTGATAGCTTATCGGCAGGCTACCGACAGGATCAGCCTGGCCAGATGCCTGGTTAATCGCGACCGAGTAATCTGACGTCGTATAGCTCGTACTCTCGGTTGAGTCAAAGAAGGCTGCATTCGCGTTACCTGCGATATCAGTCACACTGCCGTTTTGAAGTCTTGGAATCAGCGTGCCGTTACCAGATGCTGTCGCTGATACCGTGTAGACCGTGCTGCTAACTGGAGTCACCGACCAGGTTACACCCGTCGCGGTACCGTTATTACCAATGTCACCAGCCGTAAAGCTTGCAGCATTAATTGGCTCATTAAATGTCACCGTGAAGTTCATCGGCAGAGAATTCGTCAGGGCCGGCTGACCAGCAGCTCTGACAAACGAGCTCACCGTTGGTGCTACGTTATCGTGAGTGTAGACCACAAGGCTCGTGCAGCCTGAGGCGTTGCCAAAAGGATCAACACCCCTACCAAAAATTGTCGTCACCGCATTACTATCGAGAGCAAATGTCGTAATCGTTTGGAAAGGACCCGTTACCAGCGGCGTCGATGATGATATCTCACCGGTACACGTATTTTCTCGGTACAACGTGACGTTAGCTGCTTCTGACACTGTCAGAGCCACTGTAGGCGAACGGGACATGCCAGGCGATACAGGCGAAATCGACGTAAAACCTAGTATTGGCGCAGTCGAATCGATGACGATATTTTTTTGGCCCGCGAGGCTACTTGCACTTCCTACACTTGGCAGACTCAGTGCTGCGTTGTTACCCGATGTATCTCTAATGGAACCTCCATTGACGTCAAACGCAGATGTGGACGCATATTCAAGATCAGGTGAATTATCACCAGCACCCACTACATAGTTGAACGTTAATGTGTTACTTCCAGATCCAGATACATAATTTGCATAGCTTGATCCAGATCCAAGACCCATGAGTATTCGCGGATTTCCGATAACAAAAACGCTCTCAGACATCGATACGACAACCGAGATCGTCTGGCCAACCCCATAGGTTCCATTTGCAGTACTCGATGAAACAGAGGACACCGCAGGCGCAACACCATCATGTAGGTAACTTGTCATCAAAGAACACGAGGATAAATTACCCGCAAGATCTGTCGCTTGCGCGTAAATTGACGACGTCGTATTTGCCGCCAAAGGACCCGTTGTTATTACGTTAGCTCCAGAGACACCAGGCGCAGCTGTCGAGATCGGAGCAACACAACCGGCCGTCAAGTACAGTTGAATGTTACTGACTGCTTCAGTTAGATTTATCGTTAGTGCCGGTGTCAGCGATGACCCAGGCGAACTCGGAGAAATAGCGCTAAACGAGATCGCTGCAGGGGTTGTATCGACAATAATATTCTTATTACCAGCCAAACTCACTGCTGCCGAGAGATCCGGAAGCGTTAACGTTGCGTTATTTCCGACCGCATCCTTAATAGTTGCCGTACCAAGACTTAAACCAGATGTTGACTGATAGTTTAAGCGCGGCGAATTATCACCAGCAAAGACCGTATAGTTAAACGTAAGAGTCGTCGTACCAGAACCCGAGGTATATGCAACAACGGCATCTGTTGTGCCCGTTTCTAGTGTCAATGTAGGAGTGCCTGTCACAAAAACGGCTTTTGAGAATGTCAACTGAACTGGAATAACCTGACCAGCCTTGTAATAGCCGTTGTCGAGACTTGATGAGATATTAACCACAGATGGAGACAGGCCATCGTGATTGTACGTCACAAGCTCCGTACAAATCGAATAGTTACCAGCAGGATCGACAGCCTTACCATAAATAGTCGTTGCCGTGTTGGCATTCACATTAGCGGTCAACGTTATGCCAGGGCTTGCAAATATCGTATTTGGAGCGAAGTCCGACCGCGCCGTGGTACAAGCACTGTCAAAATATAGAGTCAACGTTGAAGGCTCAGACGTTGACCCAAGAACAGTTGGCTTAAGCGTCATCCCCGGATTGGCAGGCGATAACGATGAGAAAGCGATCGTAGGGACTACAATGTCATAAACCACGGACCCATCTACTGAGAAAGAGCTACCATTTAAGTTGCCGTAGCCATCTTGTACAGAATTTGCAGGAATAACGGGTGCCACTGTGCCGCTTGATCCAACTGACGTGGCCGTTAGATCCCAAGTGATGTTATCTGTGGAGTTTAAAGACCACACCACGCCAGTCGCTGTCCCCGCTTGAGTGATATCGGCCGTCGTAAAACTGCCTGATGCCACGGCATCTGAAAAGACGACTCTAAACCTGATTGGCGCAACATTGATCGGATCTGCCTGACCACTTGCCTGCTCTAGAGTCACGGTTAACGGCGCAACCACATAATTTGCGTTGTTTGCAGATGTAGAAACACCGACGTTAAAGTTACCCGCACGATCCGAGACTGATCCGCTCAACAATCTTGGCTGCAGCGTACCATTCGATGCGACGGTCGCTGAGACATTGAATGTTCTCTGGTCTCCTGTATCGGTGACAACCCAAGTCACTCCAGTCGACGAACCCGCGTTATCAATGTCGCTCGCTGTAAAAGAGGCTGGATTAATTGGCTCATTGAATGTAATTGCAAAATTTATTGGCAGTGAGTTCGTCGCCGCCACCTGACCAGTAGCCCGCGCAAACGAGGATATAACTGGTGCAACATTGTCATGCGTATAAACCAACATAGATGAACACGAAGAGCTATTATTCGCGGAATCCACCGCCTTAGCAAAAACAGTCGTCGCACTATTCACCGGGAGCGTGTTTGTCGTGATAGTTTGGTTCGGGCCTGGGATCAGTGCTTTTGCGGATGAAATTATGTCTACGCAACCAGAATCACTATACAGCGTGGTAGCTGCTGGCTCAGACAATGCCAACGTCAGAGTTGGGTTTTGAGAGGTGGAAATTGCACTTGGGGCAACTGATGTGTAGGTCACTGTTGGGGCCGTCGTATCGATAACGAGTGACTTTTGACCGCCGAGACTACCTGCACCGCCAAGAGCTGGTAACGTCAATACAGCTGCGTTCAACGAAAGATCCTCAATGACCCCCCCATTAAGACTCAATGCACTAGTGGATAGATATTCAAGCTTTGCCGATGTCTCGCCGTTAGCCACCGTGTAGTCAAATCTAAGTGTCGAACCACCGGATCCAGACGCGTAGTACGCGACCGAATTTGGCAATCCCGTCGCGAGCGCAATGATTGGCGTCCCGGTAACCTGGACGGGCTCAGAGAACGTAATGCTGATCGGAATCACTCGTCCCGGACCATATGGACCGTTAGCCGCGGTAGATGTAACCGAGACGACCGTTGGCGGGCCGCCATCATGAGCATATTCTCCAATCTTGTTACAACCCGAGGAGTTACCAGCCGCGTCCGTGGCAAGCGCGTATACTGATAGCGTTGTATTGGGCGTCATAGTGAATGCAGTAAAGGTGTTCGCGCCACTGTTCGCAGTTGTTTGGGTTGAAATACCAACCGAACAGCCTAGATCATTAAAGAATCTGATCGACGGAACAACCTCTGAAATCGAGTAGTGCACCTGAGGGTTTTGACTATTACCAGGTGAAACTGGAGTTGTTCCGGTGAGAGCAATCACAGGATTTTCAGTATCGATTATGATATTTTTCGTATTGCTTAAGCTGCCCGTAGCACCGGGGCTCGGTAGTGTTAAAACAGCGTTATTACCAACTAGGTCTTTCACTGTTCCAGAGACCAATTGGAGAGCGGCCGATGAGCCATAATCGAGGCGAGCTGAGGTATCACCAGAGGCGACCGTGTAAGTGAACGTCAGAGCGTTTGTCCCAGAACCAGATGGACTTGTAAGAACGGTATTTGTAAAGCCTGTCCTCAGCGCCAGCTGGATACTGCCCGCCAAGTACACGGGTTCTGAGAAGTTAACAGTTACTGGCACAACTTGGCCAACTCGGTAACTACCATTCGCAAGGGTCGACGTGACAGAGATAACGGAGGGAACCGTCACGTCTTGGAAGTAGCTGAGTAGACTTGTACAAGTAGACTCATTTCCAGCTAAGTCGGTGGCCTTACCGAAGATCGGCGTATAATCGTCTTGTGTCACAGCAGCCGTTAACTGAATTCCTGGGCTCGAAAATACTGTATTAGGGAGACTATTTGACTTAGCCGAGGAGCAGCTAGCATCAAAATAAAGCGCCACACTCGCGGGCTCAGAAACAGAACCCAAAATGGTTGGATTTGCAGACTGGGAAGGGTTAGCCGGCTGAACAGAAGAGTAACTCAACGTTGGAGGTGTGATGTCATATGTGATCGTATTATCAGTAGACGTCGACGCCGCGTTAGCATTACCGAATTTATCAACCACTGTGTTCGCTGCAATCGTCGGAATCAGGGTGCCAGCGTTACTTACAGAATTGGCAGATAAAATCCATACTTTATTATCTGCCGTAGACAACGACCAGCTGATCCCGCTGGCTGATCCATTTTGAATAATATCACCCGCCGTAAAACTCGAGGCGCCCACGGCTTCAGAAAAAGTGACTTTAAATCTGATCGGAAGAAATCTGACTGGATCTGCCTGTCCATCATCTTGGTTGATCGTGACCGTTTGGGCAGCGACAAGATAATCCACGTTATTTTGAGCGTCACTAACACCGGAATTAGCGTTATTGGCGTAATCAGACACAGCGGCACTGGACAGTCTTGGGAGAAGCGTTCCGTTCGATGAGCTACTTGCCGAGAGGGTGAACGTCTTGTGATCTCCCAGATCAAGAATATCCCAGGTAATCCCTGATGCTGTTCCCAAGTTCACAATGTCAGATGCAGTGAAAGTCGCAGGGTTAATCGGCTCGCTGAACGTCAAGGTGAAATCGATTGGCAGTGAATTGGTCAGAGCAGGCTGAAGAGCCGATCTGGCAAATGACGCGACGGCAGGTGATGTATTGTCATGGGTATAGACGACCAAACTCTGACAAGCGGAGGTGTTACCGACCGAGTCCACGGACTTAGCAAATATCGAGGTTGCCGTATTCTGAGGCAAGCTATAGGTTCTGATTGAACGGCCGCCACCAGAAGGCAAACTCACTGAAGCCGAAATTTGAGTCGTACACTGATCATTACTGTAGAGGGTCACCGTTGCGGCCTCAGACAAGCTCATGTTCACATTCGGAGCAACATTTGTCGAAGGAGACGCAGGGGTCGTGGATTGATATGAAACGGTCGCTGCGGTCGTATCAATAGAGATAGCGGACGAACCGCCAAGACTTGTTTCTTCACCTGGACCTGGTAGCGTTAAGACCGCGTTGTTGGCGGCAAAATCCCTGATAGTCCCGCCATTTAGAGATAGCGCGAGGGTCGATAGATATTCCAAATCAGATGACGTCTGACCTGGTCCGAGGGTATAGTTGAAGGTCAGCTGGCTTCCGCTCGATCCTGATGTGTAGTTTACAACAGCGTTGTTGGGCAACGTGAAAAGTGTAAGCTGGGGAGTCGCCGTCACAAGCACTGGCTCTGTGAAAGTCACAATAATTGGAATGGTCTGCCCCAGCCCGTAGGCGCCGTCAGGGGCGGTGGTTGACACCGATACTATTGTGGGAACCACGCCGTCGTGTTTGTACGTTGTAAGTCGGGTACATGCAGAGATATTGCCCGCCAAGTCTTCACCGCGGGCGTAAATTTGAGTGCTATCATTTAACGTTAACGTGTTTGTCGTTACCGTATTTCCCCCGGGGAGTGCCGCCGTTGCCCCAGAGATCAACGCACCGCAAATAGGATCTTTGAACAACTCTACCTTCGACATATCTTCAGATACATCAAAAGTCACTTGCGGCGTCCTTGTATTACCCGGGGATGCGGGTGTCGTCATCAAAAACGAAATGGTTGGCGTCGTCGTATCAACTACGATATTTTTGTTAGCACCTAAACTCCCAGCAGAACCTGGCGCTGGCAGATTAAGGGACGCATTGTTCCCTGCCAAGTCCTTTATGAACCCGCCATTGAGCGTCAGTGGATTCACAAAAATGTAGTCCAGATCTTCTGATGTCTGGCCTGGGCCAACCGTATAACTGAACGTGAGAGTATCCGTACCAGAGCCACTGGTGTAATCAACTACCGCCAGCATAGCCCCCGTCTCGAGGGTCAGTTGCGGTAAACCCAACACATTCACGACTTCAGAAAATTTGATTGTGACAGGAATTTCGACGCCGGCCTTATAAAATCCATCTGATTTTGTAGCCGAAACGTTCAGTACGGTCGGGTTGATGGCATCATGTCGATAGGTAACTAACGGCTCACAGCCACTCAAGTTACCCGCAAGGTCGAGAGCCTTACCGTAAATAACTGACTCCGCATTGGCCGCAACGCTTCTATTGAGCGTAATACCGGGACTAGCGAACACAGCATTGCTCAGCGTGTCAGATGCGGTTTGGGAACAAAGGCTGTCCAGATAAAGAGTCAACGACGACTCAACTGACGTTGTCCCCAGAATCGTTGGCATCAAAGTCGAAGAGGGGTTTCCAGGCGTGACAGTTGAAACTGAAATAGCAGGGGGTGAAATTTGATACCTGACAGTGTTGTCGACCGAGGTTGAGTTAGCATTTCGATTACCAAACTTATCCAGAACAGCGTTTGAAGCAATCGAGGGTTGCAGAGAGCCTTCTTGATTAATAGCTACTGCTGACAACATCCACGACTTGTTATCGCTTGTCGTCAAGCTCCAAGTTACACCTTGAGCTGAACCATTTTGGGTTATATCAGCGACCGTGAAACTAGTCGGATCTATCTCCTCAGAAAACTCGACATTAAATTGGATAGGCAAGCTGTTGATTGGATCTATTTGACCAACGGCCTGATTTACGGTCACAGTAAGTGGCGCCACCGAGTAACCTACAGAATTTGCTGACGTTGCATCGTTTGCATTGCTATTACCCGCAGGATCGCTGATCGATCCAGCCGAAAATCTTGGAACCACACTGCCATTGCCAGCCGCTGTTGCAGCCACAGTAAATGTCTTATGGTCGCCGGAGTCCTGTATACTCCAGGAGATGCCAGATGCTGTTCCTGAGTTGATTAAGTCCCCAATAGTAAAGCTACCAGTATTAATAGGCTCGCTGAAGACGAGTGAAAAATTGATTGGCAAAGAGTTGGTCAGATTAGACTGCCCGGAGGCGCGAGCAAAACTTGTAACACTTGGCAGAATGTCATCATGAACATACACCACAACATTCTGGCATTCGGACTGGTTACCGACTGGATCCACTGCGCGCCCGAAGATGGTCGTTCCCGAATTTTGCGCAAGGCTGCTCGTCGTCAAATTTTGTCCAGGACCAGCATTCAATTGAGTCCCTTCTGAAAGAGCTGATGTACAGGACGCATTTGAGTAAAGAGTTAACGTAGCGGCTTCTGACAAATTAAACGTCAAGGATGGCGTTCGTGAGCTTGAAGCCGCACCGGGTGAGATAGATGTGTAGGAAAACGAGGGCGATTCAGTATCTACGGAGATTGATTTACTGTTTGAAAGACTGCCAACTACACCTGGAGTCGGCAACCCAATGTTCGCCGAGTTTCCAACAAAATCAAGAATTGTCCCGCCATTTAAGCTTAATGCCGACACACCATCGTAATCTAGTCTGCTCGACTGTTCACCAGTCGACACTACATAGTCAAAAGTTAATGTGTCAGTGCCGCTACCTGCTGAATAATCTAACAGCCTCCCGGAACCGCCTGTTGCAAGACGTAGGCGAGGCGATCCCGTCACCACCACTGGTTCTGAAAATTTAACCGTAATCGGCACACTCTCGCCGGCTTTGTATCCCCGGTTGTCGGCTGTGGAGCTCACAATCGACACCGTCGGCGCAACATCGTCGTGAGTATAAGTCACAAGCTCGCTACATGCCGATCGATTACCAGCTGGGTCTACCGCTTGCGCAAATATAGTTGTAGTCGAATTATTGCTAACCTCTGAGGAGACCGTGATTCCAGGGGTCGCAAAGACCGTGTTTGACATTGCAGAGGATTTTGCGGAGGAGCAGGCGGCGTCATAGTACAGAGTCACGTTAGACGCTTTTGAAATGCTTCCTCGTAAAGTTGGAAACTTTGATGGTGATCCCTGCGCTGGACTAACAGAGGAATAGATAACGAGTGGGATCACCGTGTCTCGTGTAAATGCTGTCGATTGTCCAAAGGCTTGGCCGCCGTCTTTGAGACTGAGCATGACACACAATTTATAAGTACCATCTGTAGCGATGGAGTTTATTGGTGGAATAGAAGAAAGCGGGTACGAAATGGACTCATCACACACTGTCGATGGTGAAACCAGCGCATAGGTTTCAACATCATAGTTGGTCGCCGAGAGGCTAGCTACAGCCAAACCGCTCGCTGAGCCGGCGTTATTAATATAGCCGCCAGAGGCTTGATTGGCTAACGCCAAGGATGTAAGCCTTGGTGTTTTCGGGTCGAGTGCCGCATCTTGTACAACAACATCCCAAGAGAAATACTTTGAGGTAATCGTCGGATCGATGAGTTTTGGGCTACCATTCAATGCAAGCCCGGCACGTTTAACGATCCCAACAGTCAACTCCAACTTGTGAGGACCAGTTTGAGCTCTGCGGGGGCGCCAGTAATATTCAGCATCAGAACCTACATCAACGCCGTTTAGACGCCACTTGTAGTCAACAGCGTACTTCGTTGAATAATAAACGGCTTGAACTTCAAACTTCGTTCTATGAGTTGCGGAGATTCTCGTAGGTACTGACTGACTTAGAATACGCGGCTCAATTTTTTCAAGCTCAACGTCCACGGTCCCAAATACAACTTCGAAGGCTTTTTCACCCTTACGGTCTGATTTTATATCGTCAATAATTTTCTCGCTCGATGATGACTTCATAGCAAGACTATAAAGGGCATCAAGTTCTGGCAGTTTTTTATTGACGGCGTCGTCTAATGAAGCTTTCAAGAGCGTACGGTCAACAGCGAAGTCGATAGCGGTCGTTGCACTCGAGAGATCTTGCGCTCGTCTACCCGTCACAACACGTGAGAAGTATTCACCACAACGCTCAGCTTCGACTTTCCAAACATCAGTCTTCGAGTCAAGATCAACGCCTTGGGCGGACAGGTCGCCGAAGAAGTAAGTGTTATCTGTGTCAGCTTTTGTTGTAGCTACTCGTTTTTTAAGCTCGACAAATTTAGAGCCATCCCACTGAGCGAACAGCGTCATATAAACCGTAGCCGCGTCACTGCAGTCAGAGCTGGCCTTGAGCGCGCCAGCATTGCCCGACTCAAAGTTAATCGAACCTTCGACACTTTCGACACCAGCTAATGGGTTATTCTTTTTGTTGCTGTTTGAGACAGACCCTGAGAACCGAGAGTCACAACTCGTTAGGAATAAAAACGAAATAAGGCCCCATGCAGCACCACGTGCCGCGAGGGGACGCATCATTGTCAAACCTTCAAATACCATACATTATCCAATGTATTTCCCGGCTTTAGCCGGTTCGGACACCTACCATCAACCTTTAGTTTGGCGATTTTCTCCTTTTAATTTTAGGTGTTTACACCCATAATCAGAGGCCTCTCGGCCCCCAAAACCATTAGAACCAATAAGGAAATCCATTGACCTTACCAAGCGACGCCCAATCCGAGTCCCACAGAAAAGCGCTTCATCTGAGCGTGTAGGTTTGCTTCCTCTTCCATCAGATGCACATCAATGGTTTCCGATTCCAGAAAAAAGTCGTAGTTTTGCTGCGACTGATTTCGACCCTCGGGACGCGGCGTATAGTAGCTGACCGTAAAACGATTATTTGCACGGTCAATCAGCAGGGTTTGATCAACAAACTCGTATAAATCCTTCACCGCACTGATGCGGTACCGCATCGTCTTTTTTGTAAATGTGATTCCACCGGTGATGCCTAGCCCCAGATTATGATCTGTGTGATCTTCGAGAAGATAAGCCACGCCATCAGAGCGATTGGAAATGTAGTAACGTAAATCCATCACAGCAAGTCTGGCGTAGAGCCCAGCATAAAGCTCCATATTAGACGCTAATCCTTGGAAATAGAGTTTCGTACCGAAATCTACGTTGGTAAACCTGAAGTACTCGAGAGGATCATCAGTTCTGGTTAATAGTTCTGATTCAGAATTCGCTTTAACAAAAGACGAGTGCATTGCGCTTCCAAACCACTCCATGGTCTCATCCTCAGAGAAGCTAAACATTAACGTTGCCGTTGACTGCTTCTTTAACATGGGTGACTTAGCTGAACTTAGAACGTTTCTAGCGACGCTGAGCGATACCGTTTTACCTGGTATTCTCTCCCAATCACCCGCATTACCTGACATTGACCGTTTCGCATCAGCCAATCGCTTGGCTCGTTCAGCAGCTTCTTCTGCGAGAGCAGCGACCGCTGCTTCTGCAGATTTGGCTGCCTGCGCAGCTTTAGCGCTTCGCTCGGCCTCCAATGCAACTTTATTGGCGAGCGCCTCAGCAGCTTTTGCCTCAGCAAGTGCCTCAGCAGCTTTTTTTGCTTTGGCCGCCTTTGCTGCTTCTGCTGCTTTAGCTGCTTCTGCTGCCCTTGCAGCTTCAGTTATTCGCGCCGCTTCTTCAGCTTTTGCTTTGGCTGCCGCGCGCGCAATCCTTTCCGCTTCCGCAGCCTTGGCTGCTTCTGCCGCTTTTGCGGCTTCGGCTATTCGAGCCACTTCTTCAGCTTTTGCTTTGGCTGCCGCGCGCGCAATCCTCTCCGCCTCGGCCGCTTTTGCCGCATCCGCTGCCCGAGCAGCTTCTGCCGCTCTTGCTGCCTCTGCCGCCGCCGCCGCACTCAGTGCTGCGGCTTTTGCGGCCTCCTCCGCCTGAGCGGCCTCCGCGGCTTTGGCGTCTTTTAATGCTTCAGCCGCCTCTGTTGCGCCGTTCGTGGGCCTAAGAGTACCAGCAATTCTAGCCGAGGCTTCGTCTTTACGACGAATAGCTTCTGCGTAGTCTGCCTCATATTTTGCCCTGAGTGCCTCGGCTTCAGCGGCTTCTTTTTGGGCTTTTGCAAGATCTGCCATTCTGGCTACTCGAGCAGCATTTTCGGAGGCCGCAGCCTCAGCGGCCGAGTAATAGCCGGCAGCTGGTTTTGTCTCTCCGGAATCAACTGCAACAAAATCAGGGTTGCCAGCACTTCCAGCTATCGCGCCCTGATCCACCGATGATCCCAAGACATCGAGTGACGTCTTGTCAGATGCGGCCATAGCTTCACCAACTGTAATAATTTTTGGGAGAACGATCGCTTCACCAGCGCCCAGCGATGACCAGTTGGACCTGCCTGGGTTGAAGTTTTGAACAACCAACGCCCAACGGCCACGGTTATACAAACTCAACTCTTTTGAAGACGCTGGCACGCCATTCGCTGCAAGCACCGTATCTAAGGTCGCACGGTCACCGACTGTATGAAGACCAAGCGTCAGAGCACCTGCTGCAAAATTTGCAGGATTTTTTAGGCACGCGTCTTTTTTAGGCGTTGAAAAACGAAGCGCAAAGCATCCGGCTGGGAGCGGAACCATAACGTCAATCGGTCTTTTTAGTGCAGAGTCCTGCTTCGTCAGTAAAGCATCGACCATATCTTCCCAGGTACGTCCATCATAGAGATCTGGATTATCATACGGGGATGGCACATCACCAATCTTGGCGATAATTTGTCTTAGGTAAGGCCCCGCCTTGCGGTCTACCGAAATCGTGGTGAAATAAATTTTTGATTTTGAGCCAAATGATCCCAGACTTTTTTGAGATGATTGTTGAGATAATGGCGCCTCGGCTGCTGCTAGACTAGAACTCGGCTGACCGGCAATCACATTTGCGGCGTCATCCGGACGCATGCTGATAATATTTGATGAAGTATTTGGTGAGACTGACGTCTCTGCATCGACCACGACCGGAGTCTCCGTCGCACTTGACGATTGAGATAAGCTAACAACTTTCGGAAAAATCAGAACAGTGCCCGGGCGAATCATCCCGGACACATCTAGCTTTGGGTTCAGGTTTTTAATGATGTTGACCCAACGCTCTTGATTGTAAAAGCGGTGGCTCGCATCGGATGCTGGCACGCCGTTGGAGTCAACGATATCGGCTAGACTTTTAAACGAGCGGACTTCTTGCAATCCCAGCTCGACAAATCCATCACTAAATGATGCTGGGTCTTTCAAACACGCGTCCTTTTTGTCTGCTGAAAGATTTCGGTCAAAGCAGGCAGCAGGAAGGGGAATCATCACAGGGAACGGCTGCGTGGATGATGAATCTTTCTTAGTCAAGAAGACATCGACGAATTCATCCCATTGACGCCCATCGTATTGTTTAACGTCGTTATGTGGCGCTGGAACGCTTGTTATCCTTGTATTGATCTGACGTAAGAAAGGACCAACATCGCGATTAATTTGCCACGTCACATAATATATTTTGCTTGGTTTTATTTTTTCAGCGACACCTTGTTCGGGCGCGCCCTCAGAGAAGATCGTCGTTGATCCCGTTAAAAAAGCGCAAGATACGACCAGCAGTCGCCGGACAAGCTTGCTAAAATTTAGTTTAGTGCCACGCATTTAAATCTCAGGTCACCGCACCAAAAATAAATTGAATTTATTCACTGATATCTTAATTATTATCGATGTAGGCCATGGCAATCAAGGCGGACAGGGCCTTTGCAAAGAGCGACTAAAGGAGAATTTCGCCGGCTATTCCGCTTCGTTAAGCGGTGTTTTTGTCAAATTGTCAATTTAAATTTGCATGATGAGGCGACGCAGAATTTCTACGCACAAATTAGGCGCGCCTGAAATGTCGCAAACTCAAGTGCGTGAGATTTTGCATGTATTAGTCGCGATGTGATTGGTTATCAAATCTTAGACTTATAATTACACCAATTTTTTTTTGGTAAAAACAAAAGTTACGCTTAAAAGTTCAAAAAAAATCGCACAACCCTTCTCAGGCTTGTGCGATTTCATCTTTGTCCGCCTATTGCGAATTATTTAAAGTTTCATTCAACGTTAATTAATTCAACTTCAAATACTAGATTAGAATTCGGAGGAATCGTCTTACCGACGCCCTGACTTCCATAGCCGAGGGCCGATGGGATTTTTAAACGTCGGCGCTCACCAACTTTCATACCTTCAACACCCTTGTCCCACCCAACAATGACCTGACCCGCTCCAAGTACGAACGTGAAAGGAGTCTTGCGCTTCTCACTTGAATCAAACTCAGTGCCATTTTCAAGCTTGCCCACATAATGGACGGTGACCTTTTTCCCTTTTTGAGCGACAACCCCAGATCCAGGCTTCAGGGTTTCAATTTTCAAATCAGACGTATCAATAACAGGAGTGCCGGCTACCTGCCCAGTCGCAACCTTGGCCTCACCATCTCCTCCGCTTTTACTCGAGCACTTTGTACAGCTTGTTGTGCACGTGACTGATATCAGCGCCAAACTTAGCAACGTTTTGATCATAGTTATGGAACTCCATCCTGTAGGTAAACTTACTGATCATCATACCAGATCTCGGTTAAAACCCCCCAGCCTAATTGAAAAATTTTGTATTCACTATTACTGGAATGTGTGGAAGACTGGTGACCATGACCGTAAAAGTAAGCAACCATTCCATAGATAATCTCTTCTGGCAAAACTGGCACATAAGTAGACCCGACAGACTCAATGCCATTGGTACAACGGTTGCGCGAGAACTCACGGAAACGATGGAGATGACCCGCAGGAACCTCGAGTCCCATATCAGGGCCATCGTGATCACCGCGGAGACTGTCATTAGATCAAACAATGCGATTTGGATTGCTGGCGGAGACCTCTCTGAACTGGGGGAGCTCCGCGAGAAGGCTCAGGGTCGGGACTATGCCCACACCATGCGCTGCTTTTGCGAGGGATTAGAAACCTTGCCCGTGCCAGTGATCACAGTGGTTGACGGTGCAGCCATCGGTGGTGGGGCGGAGCTCGCGCTGGCTGGTGATATACGGTTTGCTACCGTGCGCAGTGTCTTTGAGTTTAAACAATTAAAATTAGGTCTTGCCACTGGCTATGGCAGTGCTTCTCGCCTGGTCGAGCTTTTAGGCAAATCTAAGGCACAGTCACTTCTTTACTTTTCCGAGTCTATAGATGCAGAAGCGGCTCATAGAGATGGTCTAGTCCATCGCTTGATCTCATCTGCATCGCACGAAGACATATCCAAAGCCATATATCCGCTAATTCGACTCGAGCCTTCAGCCGTCTCTGCCCAAAAGAAAATGCTGCGCCTGGCTTCCGCCCAACCTTCAGCAAACCACAGTTGGGCTGACGAGATTTTTGAGTCCGTTTGGATGAATGACACACACTCAGAAAATCTGGCCGCATTCAAGACTAGGTCAGGGAACGCTTAGCTTGCATAATATTAAAGTAAGCAGTCCGTAGATTATTTTGGAAGGCCCAAACTCCAGACTCCTCTTCGACGCAAATCCGCCCCTTGTTATAGCTACCGCTCTTAAGGCCTATTTGGACTCGTTCGCATATTTCAATATCTTCTTTTTGCACGAGGTCTGACAGCTCGATATCATCGCGAACCCTCTGTGCCAGCTTTTCTGGATCTTTTTCATCGAGATAAAGATCGAACACGGTCAGACATCGATCAGCATCGATCGGCAAAATACTATTAACTTGAACCCGCCCGGGCATAATATTGAGCATCAGATTGGGAAAAACTTGATAATAATAGGCAGCTCCACCGGTATGATAGGGATTGTCGTCGCCAGCTAGTGGACCGTACTGTAGTACTTTATTCCCATCTATAGAGGTTTTGTAACCCTTAACATCAAGTATTTTGGCTAGTTTAGGGTGCACACTGTGGATGTGATACCCTTCCATATAATTATCAACGTACACTTTCCAATTCGACTTGACCTCGTACACGACGCGTTTTTGAAATCGCATCTCGGTCATATCGATGGGCTGAATGGTTTCAGCGATACCAAACAAATGCTCGCTAAGCGGTGGTGCATCGCCGGATAAGTTTACAAATAGGAAACCTGAGTAGCTCTCAATGCGGTATCTAGGTAGAGAACACGAGGACGGATCAAAATTACGCGCACCATCGAATTTTGGAGCTCCCACTAAATGACCGTCAAGATTGTATGTCCATGCGTGGTACGCGCACCGCAGGACCCTCGACGATCCTGATTGAGTAGCTAATGGGCCGCCTCGATGCCGGCAGACGTTGGCCAGGCAGATGATCTCATCTGACAGGTTTCTAACGACGAGCAAAGGCCGACCTATAAGCTGGTCGACGATATAGTCGCCTCGCTTGGAAATCTGACTCTCATGACCGACATAGAGCCAAGACGATGCGAGCAGACTCTCCCGTTCAAGTTCGTTCATTTCAGGAGACGTGAACCACCTTGCCGGAATTGTCTCAGACGTCTCAATCGGACGGATTTCCATGTCTTTCAGGTCCTCATGGGACCAGCTGTAGCTCATACGTGACACTGCCTCGTTTTGTTTTAACCGACGCCGAGATCTCAGCCGTCTAAAATAATCTAATAGAGCTGATTTTTATCACATCCAGTCGTTTCCCGGCGACTAAAACTCCCGGAACCCTAAAAGCCAAACTGGCCGCCTGGTCAAAAAATCCTTTTCAATATCGAATCTTATAGGTTTTAATATTTTTAAATTGATTTATTAAATTAATAGTTTATGCTTTGTTTTTAAGGAGGGTTTTATACCCCCCTCTTAAAGAAGGAGTCGTCAGGAGAGAAAATTCGATAAGTTTAACTTATAAAAGACTTTAGTTAGTCCATACCTCTTGTTCACGGAATCGTGCGCAGGGCTATCGCCGACCGGAACATCGCTAAATGCTGTGGCTGTATCTTGTTGTTGCTGAAGAAGGGACTCTCTTATGAACACATTAAAGTTGCCCCGAAGGGCTCAGTTATTCCAATCGTTTGCTTTCACTACATCACTGGTCGCGTTAGTACTCTCAATCAACTCTTGCAGAAATGAGACGTCGCTACATCCATCAGTGTCATCAACGACCGCGGTCGATATTCCTCAGACTCCTGTGAAAAACCAGTATGCGATTGGTTTCTGTTGGTCTTACGCAGCTTTAGCTCTCATTGAGTCAAATCATAAATTACGTTCAAATCAGGATCTTGACCTCAGTGAGGAGGCGCTTGGCTATATGCGCATGCGCTACGAGATGTCTGCTGTCGCAAAAAAATATCGTGCAGCAGGCATATCAGCCGATGAAGTCCGAAAGTGGCTGGAGGATAAAAGTTTAGAAGGCTGGTTCGTACGAAGCCATGAAGCGTCCCCGGTTGACGATGCCATGGAACTCATAGATCGATACGGCCTCGTCCCCGAGAGCGCGTGGAGCCTCAAGTTCAAATCGCGCGCGGACGTCAACGCACTTAAACGCGCCATGATAGAACCTTATATAGCCTTTTTGAATAGTAACGAGTCCATTTCAAACTCGGCTCTCGACAAGGTCATGACCGTGGATGGCGCATTTCCTGAAGCCCCACCGTCCAAATTTATGTTTGAGCGGACGTATTACACGCCACAGGAATTCGCCCGAACTTATCTAAAGTTTCAAAGTAGAGACTATAAGCTCCTACAAGCGAAATCAGCGGCCGACAGTCGTGCTATTATTCAAGCAACCAAAAAAGCGATGGCTGCTGGTTTCAGCGTGCCAGTAAGTTTTGGTGTATCTATGAAAAATCTTAAGAATGGTTTTTTTAGTGCCAAGGATTTCGAGATCCGAGAACTGGACACCAATCCTGAGATTATACCTGAAGTGCTCTCTCTAAATGGTAATCACGCCGTTATCGCCACCGACTTCGTAAATCGTGGCGGCGTAGAGGGAGAAATTGCACCATCAGCCCTTGAGCAAGAAATTTCAAAATCTGCTGACGAGCTTCAATACTTGAAGTTAAAAAACAGCTGGGGTGCAAATTCATCGACAACCGAAGATGGCATTGACGTCAATTCCTCAAACGACGGATTTTACAGGATGGATTACGCGTATATTAAAGCTGTTTCGGCCAAGGGACGATTTGCGGTGGTTGTACCCAAAAAGTTTGCCCCCTAAACCCTAGCCCGTCGATAAGAATCTGAGCATCCTCTGCGATCAACTCATCGACTTCTTCTGGAGTCAGTTGATGGATTGATCGTAAGAAGTCAAACGACAGCCCACCCGACGACTCAATGGCGCCTATATCTACGAGGTAGGGCCGCCAGATCGCCTGTAAGTTGGTCTCTTCTGTTTTACCTGCCTTCCCAGCATCGATGCACGCTTGGCGATAATCGATCACTGGGTTTGTGCCACGGCTCGTTACATTAGGAAGGTTGATCGCCATAAACCTAGATTTGGACGTATGTCCGAAACGACCCTCTGCTCCAGTAAAAACGACAACCTTGAAGTTTGATTTTGGTACTTTAATATCTTGATCAGGACCGATGTTTTGACTTTGAGCATCATAAATAGATCCTGTTATCAAATGAGCGCGCCCCCCCATGGCGACAATCTTACGGCGAACAAAGCGCTCGAGACTAACCCATAGCTTACGATTTAAAAAAGCAGACTGTGGTGTCACGTTACTCATAAAAAAAGTAGACTGATTATCAGCCTCAGAAGCCGTGCGATCAGCACTCGGGACTTGATGACCACGGTCGATACAGGTGCCACGATAATCACTCGGTGAAACCGACCGACGATTTTGATCGCGAAGCACTAAGTCTAATTCTTTATCCAGATGAAACGTATTTGATCTCGATGCGTCGCCTAGACTCTCGGGTTTTAGAGTCCAAGAAACCCATTCGGGTGACCTAGTCTCCACATTCCAGCTAATAACATATTGCGAGCGACTAATGATAATTGGGTTGCCTGTGCTTGCGGCGGGACGCCCCAGACCAATATTTGCGTTTTCACTGAGCGGCACATCACCTATAACTATTTCAGCAACTGAATTTTCGGCAAAAAAAGAAATGTCTGCGACGGACAAACAAATTAGAGTGATCCAATGACTTCGTCGCAAAACCACACCTCTCTGATCTAAGCGCTAGATTAGGATGCCGATTCAAATTGCTTTATTCTTCGCTTCGCAAAGTCTCTGTAATTATGATCAAGCCTGGATAACTTAATGTAAAGAAAAAACCAGCCACGATTGGGGCTGGTTTTGGTCTCAAACATTTGTGTGGATATGCTTTATCAGTTCTTAACCGAAATCTCTCCTGAACGATTTACATAAACCTCGACGCTACATTCATACTCTCTATCTCCGGGATAGAAGCTTGTACGCGTACAAACAACGTTCCCAGAGCGTTTAACTAAAACTTTGCCGCCTTGCTCGGCGACTTCAGCAACGTCAAGAAATTCATAGAGCCTGTACGACTCTTGCGAATTCAATACGGTCTTGATTTGCATCTGTTCATTGTCATTCGCGACTGCCGCCGTAGCGAACATCAGTGTCATGAGACTTAAGAGTTTTGCTTTCATTTGCAGTCATCTCCTATCTGGTTAACTCCGTCCTTATAGTAAAAGCATTAAAATTTGGCAATATTTTTATGAATTTATCATGAAATTGCATAAAACGTTATAAATATCAGGATCTTGTGCTTATTGTTTAATCAACACTCTACCAATGACCAAGTACGCTATGGTTCATTAAATATTCAAACCTCAGAGTAAAATTCTTGGAGAGCCTTTATTGTAGATACGAGTACTACCGCCAAATCATACATTACCTCAGTCGACTAAGTTTATTTTTGAAAGACGTTATACCCAATTTAATCCTTGTCCCCCAAGGGTTTGCTGGATTTGACCCACCGCGAATAGTCTTGTTAGAATGCCCGAATATCGAGCAACTCATTACAATCAAAGCTAGCGAATATGACGTTACGCGGGAGGGATATCGTGCGACGACTAGATTCACACCTCTTAATTCTCGGGGTTTTTTTAGCGAATTCGGCCACTGCTTCGCCTGTCGAGTGCCTACATAACGGAGAGGTGATCGGCACGAGCGGCTTTGCATCCGTCGAGAATGGACTGGTGACCTGCCAAGATCCCGTCACAAAAATCGTGATAAAAGAATCCCAGTTCAAAAACTGGATGGTGATCCAAGACAAGCTATTTAAGAATGGCTCTCTTCAAAAAGAAACTGCCTATGATGGCATGCCTGGCCAAAATCGATATCACGGCTGGAGGAACACCTACTCTGACGGGCAAGTTGTCAAAGAGGAACTTTTCGAGCATGGCGTCCTCACCCTGCAAAGACTTTACTACCCGGACGGCAAACTCAAACTAGCCACTGCGACTCTTGCCAGTGACCGGTCACAAAAAAGCCGCGTGGAATTTGACCGCGATGGTCTCCTGACCGCGATCAACTGCAGCCGGGCGATTATTGGGCCCAAACAAACGAAGTGGTGTGGACTCGACGGCAAGGAGTCAACCGTCACGGTCTATGCGAATGGAGTTGAAAGTAAAAAACTAACATTCGTGGACGGTCATCTAAAAATTTATGAGCATGTGGATGAACAACAAATTGCGGCCAGTGAGCCCAAACGAGACCTCACCAGCTTTGAGCGAATCCAATCAGAAAACTACTCAGATGGTCATAAAAAGTCCGAGAAGCGATTTAGTGTGGATGGTAAACCAGACGGCATACAACGTTACTTTGACCGTAGCTCTGAGGCGGTTGTATTTGAGGAGTTATTTCATGACGGCATACTCAAAGAAAGCCGCATTTTTTATCCCAATGGTCGCACGAAGCTTCATTTTGTCTGGGAAAAAACATTGGGCGAGAAGCGATTTGGAAGCTATCGATCTTTTTTCGGCAGTGGAGCGCTGGAGTCTCACGGTGATTGCTACGAGCTAACCGAAAAAATCTGGCCTGCAACCTTTGATGCCCTACCAACATTCCTTAAGAATGGCATCACTCGTAATTGGGACGAAGACGGCGAAATTCGCGAAAAGTCCGAATGGAAGGATGGCGAGCGCCACGGTGTGACCGAATACTACTTCACTCGTGCCGGAAAAACCCGCATGACCAAGGCTACATACAAAAATGGCGAAAGCCAAACCGAACAGGACTTTGTAGAAAGCGACCGGTCCTGGAAGGCCGTGGGTGAGCGTCCACTGAAAGTCTCAACTGCACCTAAGCAATCACCCGCGGTGCGACAATAATCAATCTAACTTAAACTTTGCCCACCTTACCTCTTCCGCTCTCCAAGCGGAATGGGCAGGGTGGGTTTTTTGTACACAGAATAGCTACCTATTTAGAATGGTGCTTGCGATAACTACCCTTAATTAGAGGCCAAGCTTGGGCTGTAACAGTGCGTAATCAAAGTAGATAAAAAATTACAAAAAAATTTTGTTAACCACCTCATCAATGCCTCCGAAGCCCTTTCTAGTCGTCTCTGTCAGCGACGCAGGGTAACGCAAAACGGAGGATTAAGTTTATGCTCTACAAAGTGACTTGCGGCTGTTTCGTTTTCCTAACTATAGCGGTATCAGGCTGCGCAAAAGTTAAGGAAACCAGCGCCCCTCCGTCTGCTGCTGTAAAAAACACTGGCGGCGATGCAACTGCAGATTCTCCTATCATGGATCGCGCCCTTCTAATCGCACAGAAACCTCTGCCAGATTGTAACGATAAGCTCGCTGGAAAAATTTCTTATCTCATAACCGAGAAATCTTTCTTCATGTGCGTAGATAAAAATTGGTCAAAATTAGACCTTAAGGGCAAAGATGGTATCGACGGCAAAAGTGGAACGAGTGCTATCAATTATTTGATGGTTACCGAAAGCTTTGCGTCCGACACCAATTGTCCTGCAGGCGGAAAACGATTGCTAGCGGTTCCGGATCGAAATGCCAATGGAATTCCCGAGGTTGAAGAAAAGACGAACGCTGCAGCTATCAGTACCTGTAATCCAGTTAACCCGATCGTGCGAACCAAGCCCGCTTTACAGGCAGATTGTCCAGCCGGAGGACAAACAGTTATAACGGGAAATGATTTGAATGGCGACGGACTTCTGAACGATAGTTCTGGTCCCGAGAAAGATACGATCAATTCCGTGAACATCTGTAACGGTCGGAATGGAACTAACGGTAGAGACGGAACTAACGGTCAAGACGGCGCCCAGTTTGCAAGCAAGGTCTTACCAGTGCCGAAGAACTTCAATCCATTTTTCGCGTGCCGATACCGATCATATTCATCACCTATTTTCGGTCCTATACCACTCACTTCCTTCATAATAGCAATGGGACCAGACTTGAACCGAAATGGCTCTTTAGACTCAGAAGAGTTACCCAATTCTAAGGTTAGTCTGATTTGCGGCTCCACTGTAATTGATTTCAACTGGGTCAACTTTGAGCCACTACCCGAACACTTCAAATCAACTGTTGCACCTGGCGAGCTGCCGGGCCAATTAGATATCAAAGTTGAAAAAGGCGACGAAAAGCTGACTGTTTCGAGCCTGGTTATAGCCCGTAGAGAAGGCGCCGAAGCTCCTACATCTTGCTACTCGTATGGCTCATCTACTGATGATGTATATAGCATGACTATACCTCAAGCGGAACTTTCCAAGAATCTAGCATCTTATGGGTTTAAGGACTTCGTACCCCCTGGAAAAACGTTCTCCTACCTGATTTGTGGACGTACCCCTTTAACGGGTTTTACGCGGACCGTGACCGGTGTAACGGCCAAAAGTGGCCGTGTAGCCTGCGCTCACACCTTAATTCTCACAGAGCCGAAATTTAATTCATATAATCTTGGTGGATTTTCGGGAGCTGATGCTGAGTGCAGGTCTGCTGGCTCTGCACCAATAAACTCTAATTCTTGGAAAGCCGTGTTGTCTGGCGCCAACATCAAAGCTAGCGAACGAATTCGAATCAATGGAGTGATATGTAACTCTGAGGGTCAAGTGATTGCTGCGGATAGCGATCATCTGTTTAATCAACCTCTTTCAAATTTGTTGACGTACAGTCCCTCCGCATCTCAGCAGCCATACAATACCCCTCGAATGGTTCTAACGGGATCGGATGCAGGAGGCGGCCCGTCTCCCAAGTTAGACGAGCCTGAAGGTAAAGAATGGACAGGACTGGGAAGCTATACGTCGTACTCAGTGCCTCGATCAATTGATTCCTTAGAAGGATGCCTACCCTTAACATCAGATGGTTCGAGAAACAAAACAGCGCCAGCATTTCCTTTCAGGAACGACTGCTCTTACAACGAGAACTTCTCGCTCATGTGCATAAGCGGCCAGTAAATTAAGACTTCTTGAGTCAACCGCAGGGTCACCCTACCTCTTCCGCTCTCCAAGCGGAATGGGCAGGGTGGCTGACAATCCAATCTCGGCGAGTACCTTTGAGTCTTCTGTGAATATGGTGAGGAGTGCCATCACTGGCCCCACTCCCGTGCCAGCGGAAACTTGCCCGCCAACCACTTTCCCGTCTCTAGCGCGAACACCCAGGCCAGCATAGCCCGGAACCACCATCATAAACATACCAACACCCGCCTCTAAAGAGGCTGTGTAATGGCGCCCTAAACGATTGTTAAGCACCAGGCCGTAACCACCACACCCTAACTCACCACACTCAGCGCGGGCGATCCCCGTAGTAACTCCCAGTCCAGCCCGAGGCCCTGCGGTTGCATTGGCGCCAATCAACGCAACGCTGATTGGTTCTCGAGCAGCACGGGCCGCGTTCACCGGTAGGCAAAACAAGAGCACGGTGAGCATGCCTGCGCGGCATATTAACGTATTCAGGATGTTCATGATATTTTGGATCCGGAATTATGGTTTTAGTGGTGGGCCCACCTGGACTTGAACCAGGGACCAACCGGTTATGAGCCGGTTGCTCTAACCACTGAGCTATGAGCCCCCACCGAAATCGCGGGGCAACGTGAACCGTCACCCCGTAATCTCTGATAATTGAATCACCCTTCGATAAAGGCGCGCAGTTTTTTGCTACGGCTCGGGTGACGAAGCTTACGTAATGCCTTAGCTTCAATCTGACGAATACGCTCACGCGTCACGTCAAAATTCTGTCCAACTTCTTCCAACGTATGATCACTGCGCTCGGCGATACCAAAACGCATGCGAAGAACTTTTTCTTCCCTAGGCGTCAGAGTTGCTAAAGCCTTGCGAGTCTGCTCAGACAAGCTAGCGGTCATAACGCTTTCGCTTGGGCTAGATTGAGATTTATCTTCAAGGAAATCACCTATGTGATTGTCCTCTTCCTCACCGATCGGAGTCTCAAGCGAAATCGGCTCAACGGCTATTTTCAACACTTTGCGAACTTTGTCGACCGACATATCCATACGTGCCGCGATCTCCTCGGGAGTCGGTTCGCGTCCCATCTCCTGTACTAGGAAACGGCTGGTGCGAATCATCTTATTGATCGTCTCGATCATGTGAACAGGGATACGAATGGTACGCGCTTGGTCGGCAATCGCCCGCGTAATCGCCTGACGAATCCACCAGGTGGCATAGGTCGAGAATTTATAACCCCGGCGATATTCGAACTTTTCGACGGCCTTCATCAAACCAATATTACCTTCTTGAATAAGGTCGAGGAATTGAAGACCCCGGTTCGTGTATTTTTTTGCAATCGATACAACTAAACGAAGGTTTGCTTCCACAAGCTCACGCTTGGCATTTTCAGCTGCCTGGTGCATCGACGCCAAATCTTTATGGGCCGACTCAAGGTCAACCAGAGTCATGCCAGTTTGTTGCAATACCCTTTGAATCGTGTCCTGGGCGGATTGGAAGTTTCTTACAATCCTCAACCACTCGCGGTCACCGGCAGAGCCATAGGGCTTTGCATTACCAGTTTTGATGTAGGCACCCAAATCTTCCACATTCGTTTGTAATCGCCTTGCGTAATAGTCCATATCCTGGCGAGCTTCACGAACCGCGTTTCCGTACTGGGCCATCTGGTTAATAACACCGACCAGAATTTTACGATTGATGTTTAAATCTTTTAATCCGCTAAAAATTCGCTCGCGTATACCTTCCAACTTAGCCGCAGCTTTTTGACTGGAGGACGCCTTCTTTGCTGCCGCCTCAAACTCATCATGTATCTTCAAAAACTCGGCCGTTTGAAGCCGTACTTTTTCAAAATGCTCCTGCTCGTTGTTACTTGCTTCATCATCATCAAAGCCCTTGATGAAAGCCTTCATGCGAACTTCGTTGTTAACGAAAGCTTTAGCAGTCCCGATTACGGCGTCCATCCCAATCTGGAAACTAAGCACGCGTTCGAGAATACGATTTTCTTCATTTTCAATTTTTTTAGCGATAACGACTTCGCCTTCACGGGACAGAAGTGCTACCGCACCCATCTTACGCAGGTAAATGCGCACGGGATCGTTGGACTTACCAATTGCGGCGTCTGATGCATCAAACTCGGCAGGCGCTTCAGCGGCCTCCTCTGCGTCGCCGTCTCCGGCCTCTGTATCTCCAGCCAAGTCAGTGTCATCTTCGATACCGGCTACCATTTCATCGTCACCGGGAGCGCCTTTACGAGCGCCACTGCGACGGTCTGCTACCTCAATGCCACGGTCTTGCAACGATACGATTACGTCGTCCAGAAGATCGGGGTTGATCGCGCCCTTAGGAAACGCTGCTTCAATCTCTTTAAACGCGACCGCTCCAGCCTTCTTAAACTGCTTAATCAAACCATCGATAATCTTGTGTAACTCAATGCCACCAGACTTTGCTCCGGTGATCCCTGCAAGATCAAGCGATGGATTCTTTGGCGGACGACCACGACGACCCGGGACCTTAGCCACAGGCGCTGGTGCACCAGGTGCCGCCGCCTTAGGTGGACGCCCCCGTCTCGGGGGAGTCATCAAGGGAGTGACTGCTTCTTTGCCTGATTTCATCAGAGCTTCGGACTCCTTAGGAGTCGACTTGGATACTGGGTGCGCTGATTTTACGGACTTAGCAGGCTCCGATTTTAAAACACTGGGCTTCTTCGAAAGAGCTGGCTTAACGGCCTCTTGTTTTTTGGAGTCCTTCTTCCCTGCTTTCGGTTTTAAGGGTGCTTTCTTCGCTGCCGCAGCCTTCGCGCCCGCTGATTTAGCCGGTGCCTTCTTAGACGCCGCAGCCACGGCTGGTGCTTTGGCAACAACATTTTTCTTTTTGAAGATGGCGGCTTTTTGCAACACGCTCTTAACAGCAGATTTTAAAACCTTTTTGACCGTCGATTTGGCTTGCGACTTCTTACTAACTGGCTTCACCGACTTCTTCGCAGGTTTTGCCAATTTTGATTTCGATTTAAGCTTGTTTTTGGCCATGTCTCGCCTCGAGCGTAAAGGGGGCTGTCAATATTAAGCGGTCGATACTATCCCCAAACTACGAGACATGCAACAAAAACCCAAGCGCAGCAAGGGTTTGCAAGATGTGTGCCTAAATCAAAATAACACCAAAACCAGGCTAATCATTCACCCAAATTTTATCCTAGAGTTCCGTCTGAATTTGCCGCTCGAGTGATGCCAAACTTTGAGTGAGGGCAACGACTTCATTGATAAAACTTGGGACCTCCCCAGGAGAGTGGGCTGCTGCGACCTGCACCTGACGCTTGAGCAGCGAAATAGACTGCTGAATATTTTGTCGTTTCTGCTCAAGAATCAGTCTTTGAAGAGCTTTTCCGCGATCTTTAGTCTGAAATGTCTGTGAGCTAAGTCCCGTAATACCCTCAATAACGCCAACCTCTTCCGCGGTAAATTCAGACATCCACTGCGACTCTGATTGGGGCGATAATCCCCTAATATGAATAGAAATAATAGTTTCTGCAAAGCGCTGCCAAAGGGGTTCCAGCGCAAGTTCTCGTTTAATAAACTCAAGGATTTTGTCCGCTCCAACCTCCCCGGGCAGAGCAAAGTAAAGGTGACCAAGGACGCCTTTCTCGACGGGCGTTAAAGCCCTGGTAGGCATGACTGGTCGGGGAACCTCCTCAGTCACTGCAGGCACCGGCGCGACCTGCCGGTCGGCCGTTTGGCGCGGGATCCAATTTTGGCGGGCAGCACCAAACGAGAGCGAGCTTAACTGCCTTCCGATAATATCAGCCGAAACTCCAGATAATCCCGAGATTCGGCTTACGAGAAAGCCCCTTTTAATCGGATCCTGAATTTTGGCCAGCCAAGGCACTAATTCTGAGCTCACAATCGTCGGAATAGCCGCCTGATTGGCGCCAGCTAAACGTGATCCAATACAGAACTCAATAAGATCCACTGACTTTTTCAAAACGGACTGCAGAGCCTCGGCACCGTTTTTCCTGACGAAGGTGTCTGGGTCATCATTACCATCAAGTTTTGCAGCTTTGACGCGAATTTCTGGAACCTCCAGGACAACTTCGATGGCTGCTAACGTGGCTTTATGGCCCGCCGCATCGCCGTCAAAAAGTACAATCACCTCTGGCGTTCGAGTTTGTTGCCAAAGTAATTTCAGCTGACGAACCGTCAAAGCGGTTCCCATGGACGCAACCACCTCACTCAGACCCTCTTGCCATAAGCATAGAGCGTCCATGTAGCCTTCCACGATGATCGCCGAGCGCCTGTCTTTGACAGCGTCTCGAGCGTGATCAAGGCCAAACAGAACGGACGATTTATCAAATAACGGAGTCGCCCCGCTATTCTTGTATTTTGCCGGATCCTGAACGGTCGTGCGTCCTCCAAATGCAATGACGCGACCCTGAGCATCGCGGATCGGAATCATGATTCTGTCTCGGAAGAAATCGTAGGGGCGTCCGGTTTTTGCACTGATGGAGGCCATACTGGCACGAATCATGTCGTTCTCACGAAAACCGAGACTTCTGAGATGCTTAACCAAACCATAGCCCTCAAGTGGGGTTAGGCCAAAGCCAAACTTCAAGATGTTTTCATCACTAAATCCGCGCTCGCGCAGATAATGTCTCGCTTGTTCACCCCGAGTCGATTTCAATTCACCGACAAAAAAATCCTGGGCCGCCACGAGAATCTGACTCAGTGCGAGCTGCTCGCCCCGACGCCTTTTAACACTATCAGGCTCGTCGAGCTCCGGAGCTTCGATGCCATATTTCACCGAGAGAAACCTCAGGGATTCGATAAATGACATATCCCTAGTTTTTCGCACGAATGTTATGGCATCACCCGACTCCTTGCATCCAAAGCAGTAGTAGTGATTGTCTGGATAGATGTGAAAACTCGGAGATTTTTCCGCGTGGAAAGGACAGCAAGCCGTGATGCTTGGGCCTCGACGCACCAAGGACACCGTTTCCCCAATCAGTTGATCGAGGGGAACTCGCATCTTAATTCTATTTTTAACATCGTCTAACGAGGCTGCCATGGTCACCTGTTAATGGATGATATGTCCGCGCGGGAATTGCTTCACTTGAATTCACCCGAATAAATCATAAAAAAGAACCCGCTGTCACGCATGGACAGCGGGTCAATATCGAAAACAAGTGATTTTTAGAATTTACGGCTTTTCTTGGCGGCCCGCTTACGAGCTGCTACCGACTTCTTCTTGAGACGAACTGATGGCTTTTCATAATGTTCGCGCTTACGAACATCACTTAAAATCCCGCCCTTCTCACACTGCTTCTTGAATCGTCTTAGAGCCGATTCGAAAGCCTCGCCTTCACGTAGTCTGATTCCTGGCATTAAAAAATCACCACCCTTCAAGGTTTACTGTCGGGCAAGGTTCCTCGCCCGAAGATCACCGTATTCGCATAAATTCCGGATATTAGCCAGTAATAAATACTCCGGCACGTTTGGTGAGCCCTTGACCGTATGAATCACAGCCACGAAACGATGCTGTCTTGGTAACTCGCAGATATTCCTGGGATCTCGCTCTTTATCAACCTCCTTAAATGGAATTGATGAGATAAAGACCGTTTGAACATCCTTGCTGTAAGCCTTGAAATCAGGTCCCAGTTTGCGACTGACTTCGGTCACTAACTCTGGCGTGGTGATGCTTTTTTGACCTTGCTTGTAGTAGGCAATCCCGAAATAGGGTGTTGCCGACTGACTTTTTTCATCCGGAAGATAGAACAAATTAATTCCTGCGAAAATTTTCCCTGTAGTCGCCTCAAACTCACAGGCTCCCGACGGAAAGTAAACGATTGATTGATTTGTTTTAGGATCCCCGAAAACCCGTCCAAAGGCGGGCACATCAGCGTGTTTAGTATTTTTGGCTGGCTTTGATACAGCCGAAGAGAGATTTTTAAGAAACTTAGCTTGGTCGGGACCGCTCAGAAACATTTTCGGATGATTGCCGAAGAGAATGTGCTGTGCGTTTTTAGGTATGTCAGCCAAGGCCATTTGCAACTTTCGACAATCATAATTGGGAACCTGCATGCCCAATACTTTCATTGGTCGATTTAACCCAACCCCAGCGAAAACGGCCTGCCCAGCACTCACGTAAATCGGCGCTGGCTGGGACGGGTCGAAGCTTGCGGCGACAAGAATCTGCTTACAGCGATTGACCTCAGCAACGCTTATATCTCGACCCTTAGCCGACTTCAGTAGATTTTTCTTACACTCCTGAAATAGGCCCGCCGCAGGGAAACGGTCCGTGCAACGTCCAAATTCAGCAGGAAGATCTTCAATGCGAAGTTTGCCGGACTTGACCGCCGCAGTGGCCCGTGACGTACATTCATTATAGCTTTGCTGGGCCTTTTGGGCCCTCTGGGCCCCAGCTTGCGGTGTAGCCAAGGCGTCTGCACGACCGGAACCTTGAGCAGAAGCCTCCGAGGCAATGCCGAACAAGACAAGAAGACTAACGACCCCGACAGAGCGGTAAATAGATATTTTTATTGCGCAACTCATCCCTAAAGTGTACGGGAAAGAGCACTGGATGGGCAAGATTTTACTACAGTACCGGAGGATCAAAATGCCTTCATTCGACATAGTCAGCGAGCTTGACCTCATGGAAGTCGAGAACGCCGTCAACCAGGTCGCAAAAGAGATCGAACAGCGCTTTGATTTCCGTGGTGGCAAGTCGTCACTCGAACTGGACAAGGGCGGCCGTAAAATAAAAATAATGGCCGATGACGATATGAAGCTTCGAAGCATTCACCAGATCCTTCACCAGAAACTTGCCAAAAGAAACATTGACTTAAGGGGCCTCAAATATAATGCCGAGGAGCAGGCCTCTGGTAACATGATCCGTCAAATTGTAGATTTAAAGGCCGCCCTCGATAAAGAGGAGATTAAAGAGGTCAATAAACTCATAAAGGACTCAAAACTGAAGGTAACGACTGAAACACAGGGTGATCAACTTCGCGTCACAAGTAAAAGTATCGACGACTTACAGTCGGTCATGAGCATGCTTCGGGGCAAAGAACTTAAGTTTCCAGTACAATTCATCAACATGAGACGCTGAATCAAAGTAGGCCCAGCCGGGGAAAGTGAGAATTCTATGGGGTTCAAATGTGGCATCGTTGGTTTGCCAAACGTGGGTAAATCGACAATCTTTAATGCGCTGACAGCCGCTGGTGCTGCCTCCGCAAACTATCCATTTTGCACCATTGATCCAAACGTGGGCCGAGTTGATGTGCCTGATCAAAGGCTCGATACGATTTCTAGCATAATTAAGACCCAACGCATTGTCCCAACAGCCATGGAGTTTGTAGACATTGCCGGCTTGGTTCGTGGGGCATCCAAGGGCGAAGGCCTAGGTAACCAATTTCTAGGACACATCAGGTCAACCGATGCGATCGCGCATGTCGTTAGGTGTTTTGACGATGGTGACATCGTTCACGTTGACGGCTCCGTCAACCCTGTACGTGACATCGAAACGATCGATACAGAATTAATCATGGCAGATGTGAGTACTGTTGAAGTTGCACTGGAGCGAAACCGAAAACTAAACAAGAGCGGCAACAAGAAATTCGCTGCAATCGTAGCCATGCTTGAAGCCCTGAACGTACATCTTCAAGGCATAAAGCCGGCTCGCATGTTTCCGGTCGAAACTTTTGTTGGCGAAGTATTAGAAGTCAATGACGCCTGGCGAGATCTTCATTTAATCACGGCCAAGCCTATTCTATATGTCTGCAACGTGGAGGAATCCATGTGTGACGGTACGAAAGACAATAAATACACGCTTGCCGTCAAGGAGCGAGCAAAAACTGAAAAAGCGCAGACGGTTATAATCAGCGGAAAAATCGAAGAGGAACTGATTCAGCTGGATCTCGAATCAAGAAAAGAAATGTTGACCTCCCTCGGAGTAGAAGAGCCAGGACTCAATCGCCTCATTCGCGCTGGTTACGAAACACTCCGGCTCCAAACCTACTTCACGGCTGGCGAAAAAGAGGTACACGCCTGGACAATTAACCGCGGCGACAAAGCTCCGCAGGCGGCCGGCAAAATTCACTCTGATTTTGAAAGAGGATTCATTTGCGCCGAGGTCTATTCTATAGAGGACCTAGTAAAAGCCGGAAGTAAAAATAAGCTAAAGGAGCAAGGCCTTATACGAACCGAAGGTCGCGAGTACACCGTTAAAGACGGTGATGTCATGGAGTTCAGATTTAACGTCTGATTTTTAGACTGTCGAAGGAGTACACAGGGATGAAAACAGCTCTCATCACCGGAGCAAGTGCCGGACTCGGGGTCGATTTTGCACACATTCTCGCAGAGCGACGTATTAATTTGATTTTAGTTGCGAGAAGTGAAGAACGATTGAACGAGCTGTCTCATAAGCTTAGCAAAGCCCACAATATAACTTGTCATGTCATTCGATCGGATCTTGCACTCGCTGGCAGCGCGAAAAAACTCATGGACGAAATTCATAGCCGACACCTCAAGGTCGATATACTAGTTAACAACGCCGGCTACGGCCTTTGGGGTCCTTTCGCGTCGTCCGAGTTCAAAGAGATGGCAGGTATGATCCAACTCAACGTGAACACATTGACTGAGTTGACTCGACTAGCGCTTCCGCACATGACGGAACAAAAAGCAGGTTACATTCTAAATGTGGCGTCAACCGCAGCGTTTCAACCCGGACCTTGGATGGGGGTGTACTATGCCACTAAAGCCTACGTTCTTTCATTCGGTGAAGCCTTAGCTGAGGAACTAAAAAACACTGGCGTATCCGTTACAACTCTCTGCCCCGGTCCAACAAAAACAGAATTTTTTGATCGCGCTCGGATGGGTGATTCCCGAATGAAACGCATGTTATTTGCTGACTCCATGGCCTGTGCGCGAACCGGTATTGATGCCATGTTTCAAAGGCGAGCTGTTGTTGTCGACGGCATGATGAACTGGATGTTCACTCTAACGTCCAGAGTTCTTCCGAGAGCCACAATGCGGCGCGTTGCCGGCTTAATAAATGCATCGGTCTCAAACTAAAAAAAAAATACGCGTCTAAGTATCTTGAGACAAAAAGTAGCACTAATGCCATTTTGACCAGAACAAGGTCATATCGTCGTTTTATTTAGCTAGATTTATCAAATCACTGCTAAAAATCGTTGAGAAGCCGCAAAGCAGATATTACATGCTCATCTCGGGTATAAACCCAAACACATGAATAAGGAGATGAACCATGAAAGCAACCCGTTTCATACCGGCTATAGCCTCAGCCCTAGTGCTGATGGCTCTGCCATCGTGCGGAAACAAGACAGATTCTGATCATCGCAACGAGAGACAAGTGACGAAAGCGCCTGTCGAATCCGGACTGCCGGATGCAGCCGTCATTGCTGTGCCCGTAGATCAGAACAATCAGGAGATGGCTGACCGTGCTGAGTTAAGAGTCATTCCAACTAGCCCTGAGAACCTAAGTGGCGAGCAAATTATGACTGCTTACGAAAATGGTCACCGTCCAGACCGCGTGATTGACGAGATGGACGCAACGTCCTCCAGTGAATCATTCCAGGGCTGGGGAAATTATCGTCATATCGGTCAACCGGGATTTGGCTATGGTGGATTCAATCAATATCAGCCAATTTACTACCACGGCGGAAACCCTTTTTTCTGGAGATTTTTCAACCAGCATCGCTGCGGCAATACTAACTACTACTATTACCACCGCCGGCCGCAGCCTTGGCAAAACCAATGGAATAGGCCAGCACCTGGACCCTTCAATCCAGGCGCACCGAATCCCTACGGCCCCATACAACCCATTGGTTACTACTGATTTTCAATGGTCAAAAAGCGCTGACGTCACTTAAAGGACATCAGCGCTTTCTCTTTTGGGCATTCCAAAATCCACGACTATAACCGAACTAATCGAGCGCTCCGAAATCAACCAAATCGGTAGCAAAATCTTCAAGTCTTATATCATCCAACTGCAGCCGATTTGAGAAGGCGTTATAACACAAATATGTTGCCAGCCCCTGCCGATTTGCCACCCAAGGCGGCAGATACTGGGCCGGCGATACCCAGCCATCTGTGAACGATCCTTCAAGTTTTATGACGTCACTGATAGTCATCCGGCCCGCAAAAAGCCTTTGTGGGTAGTCTAGTTTTCGACCCTGGATTGCCTTTCGCAAAAAGGTATGTACCGTTAACAAACCTTTTAGATAAACACCGTCTTTCGTAAAAACGTTCGTGCCGCGCACGTCGCCGCCTCGAAAAATTCTTGCAGCAGATTGAAAACTTTCCTTTTCGGACTGCCCCGAGGACAAAAAGAATTTGAACACCTCGATAAAATCTGCTCCCTGCAAAGCTGCATGAATCCCCTGAATACGAAGTGCAATTCGCCGAAGTCTCGCCAGATCCATCGTGCCTGTAATCAGCTCTGCAAAAGTAGCCAAACCCTCTTGTGTCGCTGTTGTTCGCGGGGAACCCAAACCCATACTCTTTAGCCAAGGCTGCCGCCGACCATTGAGCATAGTCGCAGAATGAACAAATACTTCATGCTGAATCAATTGCTCCACTTCGTGTTGTGAAAAATAGCTATTGCCTCTGACCCTAACACGCTCACTGCCAGCCGCAGCTTTGCTGGTTAGTTCGTCATCCACGAGAACTTTAATTCTGTAGTCCTTGAAAAAATCATCTGATCGCTCTTTTATTGTCTTTGCGGCTTCGTCGCTTTTGAGTATCGCTGCTTGCTCATCGTCTACAGCCATCATCGCACTAAAGTCTGTCGTGATTTTTATAAAGTCAGCCGCCATATCAAGATTCGACACGCGGCCCGTTTTGTCATCTGGGCGACCATAAAGGACTTCACTGCACTCACGAAAGGCCGCGGTGCCAAGTGATTCGAGCATCTGCGCCGCGATCTGATAACTTTTAGCGGTCTCAATGATGTAAGCCCCTACCGGATGCTCATCGCTGGTATTTCTTTGGATTTGATTTAGTGCCTCACGCTCAGCATGATAGTCAAATCGGGGATAAGTCACTTCCGGCATTTTAGGGTTACCCTGCCGCCAGCGGCCTAAAAACTCATAGGCCACTGAATCTCCCCACCCTAAAGTGCTGAGAATTTTTATGCCCTTACTTGCAGCCACTAACTGCTTATCAAGCTCGGCGAATCTCTCGTTTGACTCCAATGCCCAACTCCGTGAGACGTTTAATTGAATAATCGAGCCCAAAAAGCATGGAGCATTATACCAAATTTCGACGAATAACCGACCGTTCGAGATCGAATAACGGAATCTTGATCCACTATAAAGTAGCTTGGATACGCCGATACCCCCCATGCGGAACCCGTAAACTCATTACCCATATAAACAGGCGGCTCGATTCGGTTATCATTGACGAATTGCATCACATCGTCTTTGGACTCGTAGTCTAAGGCGACAATTTGAATATCGACATCCGGCATCTCACGCCTAATTTCGTTCAAGTTACCCATGCTTAGCTTACAAACACCACACCAAGGCGCAAAAAAATAAACCAAAGAAATACGCCCCTCCCTAACATTTGGGACGAATGCCGACTGACCAAGCAAATCAATTAGCTGGGATTTTGGAGACGAACCAGATGCCATATGCCGGGTCTTATAGTAGTTCATTCCGCCTATAACCGCAGCTATCAGCATCAGCTGAAAAAGAACTGTTTTGATTCGTTTAATAAAAACGTGCTTCAAGATAACCTCGGTAAACATACTCTCATTGGTACTATAACAGAAAGCCGGAGCTGCATTGAACAACTCCGGCCTTTTATTTCGTCTAAATCAGATTTTAAAACCGTGATTCAAGCTTACGAAGCTCTTCTGGAGCATCAAAGGGACGCTGCTTGATCTCTAGCAAAATCTGTACAGCCTCGGCTTGTTTGATCTTACCAGCGGCGAGCGTCTCACACATAAATGGCTCTAGCGGATCTGTATTCTCATAGATCACTTTATGTTGCGGCCATAGGTTGTCTGAGTTGTTACTGCCACCAAGACAGAGCGGTATCAAGTGATCGATCTTAAATTCACTACGCTCCATCTCAAGCGTGCTGAATCCATACTCTTTATCATAATGGACAAATCTCTCGTGCTTTTGCTCTTTGTCCACGTTGCGTTCACAATACTTGACGTGTTCAGGATAACGGTAAGTGTTTGAGTTTTCGCACAAAGAGCCGGGTGTGGACTCCTTGCGAGGCGTATGTGGGAATCGGCCTTCGCTCGGTACTTCAACGCCTCTTTTGGCTAGCGAATCCCAATTTTGTGAGTCTTTTTCGACGACTTTTAGCTGACTGGCATCATCTCGAGCACCACAGCTAACCATAGACACTGATGTAACCAAAGCAAACACCGACGCAAGGAACATTCTCATTTCTTCTCTCCTATAGACGGACCTTTTACGGGGCCCGGTAGAAACACCATTCCAATCAATGGCTTATACAGGTTCAAATACACGCTTTTAATGTTCGGACGGCGTTTTTCTAGTCGGGTTGAGACAAATGTGCAACCCTAAATCTGTCAACGCCCTAAATTATCTAATTTTTTTGCGATGAAAGCCAGTATTGGAGGCGGCTAAACCCTCGAGATCTTTGATCTGCCAACTCATGCATAAACAAAAATACTGGTCGCATGCGCGGCTCAGCTCGGCATAGCTGGAAGTAATAATCGACGACGTCCTCAGCACACTGTGAGTGCCAATCAAATCCGCATAGGTCCACGACACCAAGACTCGGATCTTTCGGAAGACTTGAATTTATGACCAAGTCCACTTTGTACCGGGGGTCACCAACAACTACACTCGTTTGAATTTTTGTACTGGCCACCGACTGGGCCGACTTCGCTAGGACATGTTCCAGCACTGCCCTCATCAGATCGCCCGATGATCTGCGCCACGGAAAATACTCGGGTCCAGGAGTTTTTTTGCGCTCCACAAACTCCTTCTTCTGCTCTCCTTCGGTTTGTCGCCTCCAAGCTCGCCACAAAAAGTCAGTGATACTTGCTTTTTCGTGATCGAGCTCATCGAATCGCTTATGAAGGAAGTGAAACGCTTTTGATTTAGGACGACTCATCAACACATTGAGCTCACCACGGCGCTTGTCAGGATCGTCGCCATGCCGGAACGCCGTAAGATTGCCCTTATTGACATCCCAAAGGTAGAAGATGTAAGGCCGCTCTTTTCCTTGCAGTGCCGCGCCAGCTCCGTCCAAAACGTCCTCGCCCCGATCGAGCTTATGAAGGAATTGCGATTTTTTTGATCTGATGTATGGCTCATTCTTGAGAAGGAAATAAACGAGAGCCACATCCGTTTCCATATTGATCCGCTTGCCAGTTTCTTTTTCAATCTCTTTAATTTTGCCCGAAACCCAAGCGAGATATCGATCAATCATTTCGGTTTCAATGCCTTTAAATTGACCGGTTTCCTGGCGAACACTGTCTTTCTGATCGCGTTCGCTCCAATCCACTTGCATAGCCACTTTTTGGCCCGCGCGTCTCCATTGCATAACTTTGAGCTCGCTGTTGTAGACGTATCTATTGGAGTACTCGATAATATCGGGCGGGCATCGGTAATGCTCATCAAGCATGACACTTGCCTCTTTTATGCCTTTCACCAGGCCAAATATATGACTTCCACCACCTTTAATCGCCCGAGCTTGCGTTGATCTCAGATGCTCATCTAGGTTGAACTCAGCAAAAAGATAGTCATCAATGACGCTATCCTTGGCTAATACGGTTTGTTTATCGTCCCCAACCACCATAAATTTTCGAGCCCGCAGCATCAAAGGCAATGCGTCATCTACACGGCACTGCGTGGCCTCGTCTACTACAACGAGATCAAATAGTTTTGCCCGGCATGGAAAAAGAAAAGAAACAGCCTGTTTACGCACTAACCATATGGGAAACGTTTCAAATAATTTCTCCTGAAGTTCATGCCAAACACCACTGGCCGACTCAAGAGATTCATGGCCCTTGAGTCCGTGAAGCATCCCACCAATCGCCGTCAATGCGCTACTTTGACCCTCAGTCGAGTTCTGGGCGTCAGCAACTATTTTTGCAAGCTTGCTAACAAAAATCTTTCGCACCAATTCCCCACGGCGCTGGTCTAGTGCATATAACTTCTCCAACTGTTCTTGAACGCTTGGCATGCGGTCCGCAGCGTGCCCAAATGTAAAGCTAGACGTGGTCGCAAACCTACAAACCTCAAGCGACAACGGAATGACACCCTTGTATCCTGGACCCAGAGCCTCATGAATCACTTGCAGCTGCCGCCAAACACCCTCTGTGAAATGCTTTTGAGACTTTAGGATTTTTGAATGGGAGCGAATGACCGATAATAATGCCTTCAGATGCGGCTTTCCGGGGTGTTGAATCATGCTGGAAATCATCCTAACGGCCTGACGCAAACCAGATTCACCGCTAGGAAAAAGTTTTGACCATATATCAAACAAATGGCGGTTCACCCTGCTATCACTTGGCGAACCGATGACCTTCGCAAGCTCGTCTAGAGATTTTGGCTTCATCTTCAAAAGCGCCACCAGAGTACCCTCGGCCTGCTCAAGGTACTTCAACTGATCCGCGCCGACGGCATCCGGAACAGAGAATATTTCATAAAGATCTTGATCTTTAGACTGACTTAGAAACTCCCTCGCTAATACGAATTCGCGTACCATAGTTCGCGCCTGCCGAGACGTTTTAGTGGCCTCGCCAATACCACCCATAAATTGCAAAAACTGAACAAACGCCTCGATGTCTGTAACTGTTGTTGCATGCCCACGTTTAGGACTCACTCGACGTCTGATGTCAGTCTTTGGACCCATCCTTGCGTCCATGACTTTGCCGATAAGGTCCTTAAGTTGAGATATCTGAGAATCCACTCGGGCCAGCTCTCTAACGTCGGCCTCTGTGCCGGCTGGTTTCCCCGGGATTTCGCGCGCACTTGAGATCCCCAGACTTTCTTCTATTGTCCGACACCAGACTCCTAAATCATTATGACCGCCACTAAGACTGTCGATCATCTGTGCTGCTCGATGCCATAGGTTTACGGGATCAATCCCACCGGATTTGTCGCCAGACTGCAAGTATTCAACTATTTTCTCATTTAAAGCATGCAGAGCAGCGGCCTGATCACTCACGATCAAAATTTTTTGACCGCTACAAACAGCATGAATGAGAAGATTCATGATTGTGAAGGTCTTCCCTGTTCCTGGAGGTCCTTCCAATAGAACAACATCATGCGCATTGAGCTTGTCAAAAAGCCTTCGCGTGCTCGGTGGCCTGAAGACTGGTGCAAACGAACGGTCCGAAAAGGCCCTGGCGCTTTTCGTGACTTCCTTGTGCGTCGTGCTTAAGAATCGTCCGGGCAGCGTTTTCGAAAATTTTTCAGGGCTGCGATCAGCCAGCTCCTGCATGACCTCAAGATCAAGTTCGAGAGACTTTTGTAGAGCACCGACCTGCTTAGAGGCTCGGTAGACTGCAACACTTTCAGTGTCGCACTCTGCGCCTAAAATATTCAAAGCCGAAAAAAGCCCCCCTTTACCATTTTCTCCAGGGGTACCAAGAAATATCTCACGAGTTCGTGCAAAAATATCATCTGCCACTGGAAGTTGCCGCGACAGATAAATCCTACCAAGCCGTCCGTTGAACTCAATGTGCTGGGCGAGTACCGTCTTGAAAAAATGATCTACTGCTGTTTCGGGGTTAGACTCCCTGGAAAAAGTCTCCACTAAAGTAGCTAACGCTAAATGATTGAGATAAACCCTAGCACCCTCGCCGCTATCGATAAGAATCTGACGACCCGACTCCGCAATCGAAACCGGTACGTAATATAGAGGGAATCGAAACGTCTTCAGTTCTCCGGATGGTGATTTAAAAATAGCATCAATAATCTCAAAGCCTAGAAAATACTCCGGCTTATCGTCGCTGAGAAACACGTCGCGCATATCCTTAATGTCACTACTCGAGAGTTCGCATCTTAGCGTCTTTCCTCTCATGGCTTTAACTTCTGACGACATGATTGGAAGTGACCAGACATGACGTGATCCGCCCTCTCTGCGCCCTTGATCAGACGCATTCCCTTTTGGCTGACGGTCGGGAGATTTTTGCTCAGCAGCCCCGAAAAGCGCTTGGTAGTCGACTGCCCAGACCTTTTGAAGATCTCGTTCTCCTAATCGACTTTTAAAAACCTTCAGATCAGCGATTTGAGCAGATTTATTTGGAGCTTTACGCTCTGAACCGGGAACATCGCCACTAACATCAACATTTTTTAAACCGAAGGACGCTCTTCGCCCCACCGGCGGTATATATTTTTCCACTTGACTTAGCACATCAGTACGTAGGGCAAGACCACTATTTATACTGTCAGACGCCTCCGCAAACGTGAACTTGAATAAGCGATGATACGCTAGAATACGACCCAGAACGTCACTTCCATGACGAACTCTGGAATCATGTAGCATCTCATCTAAAACTTTCCCCGCCTCAAGGGTTAGCGCTAGCACGCCAGAACCACCCTCACGGCCATCGACTGCCTCGATGCGAACGCTCTGACCGTTCGATTCAAAACTAAACTTCATCCTACCCTTGAATTCAATTCGGTGATCTTGAACGTCCACGGTCTGAATGACTTTGCGCAGGGAGCTTCTAAACAGCTCAAACAAAAATCTTGGAACTACTAAGGTTTCTTTACGAGCCAGATTCTCTATCACGTAGCTTTCGAACCCGGAATCATCGTGTTGTCTACGAAGACTTAACTTAAACCCCCGACCAACCGATCGACGAAGCCCTACTTCGATAGATTCCGACGATAATAAACGTTCAATGCCCATATGCTATATTTGGCCCTTTCCTCGCTCGAAACATTATTAACGGATCAACATTGAAACACGGCGGTTTTCTCCCCGCGCACCTTCCAAGGTCGAGCCTGAGAGTTTACCGACATCAACTTTTGGGCGTGTGGCGGCGTATCCGACAATTCGCAAACGCGACTCGCCAAATCCAAAGTCGATAAGCCAATTCACCACACTACTTGCTCGCCGACCACTCAGCGTCCAATTAGTCTCAATCTCCTCGCCTGTTTTAGCCAACTCTCTTCGATAAAGAGGAACATCATCGGTATGTCCCTCAACATCAATAGAATACTTCGTCGCAAGAATTCGCTTAAGCATCGACGTCATTGGTGAAAGACTACCAGGCTTTAAAGTAGCCGAGGCCGAATCAAACAATGCAGCGCTCTCAAAGTCCAAATGCACTCCATCTTCACCCAATCGCACGGAGACACCTTTCTGGCCCCGAGCGATATATTCAAGATCTCTCGCCAACTCAACAAGTGTGCCCTTTGAAATCCCGGTGACGGATGTTTTCATTTTTTCAAACGACCCAACGTCAATCCGACTCATCCCGACGATAACCGCGAAAAAAACGCATAAAAGAGTCATGAGATCACTTAGACTGAGGTAAAATGCATTAACCGGGGCCTCGCGATTTCGGCTGTGCAATGACTGGAGATCCTTAAGCCTCACGCAGCCACCTCACTGCGGACGGTTTCAACACTCTGATCATCGCGCTTTAAAAGGATTCCTATTTTTGTCAAAAATTGCTTATGACATTCCAGATAAATAAGATTGTGATGCTCCAGCCTACCCGAGAGAGGTGTAAAAACTAAACTTGCGAGTCCTGCGCCATACGCCGTCGTCATCAAGGCCAACGACATGGCCGGGCCGATCTGTCCAGGGGTCGCCATGGCCTGCATGACATGCACTAGCCCTACGACTGTTCCAAATAAACCAAAGGACGGCGCAACAATTGCTGCTTTTTGCAGAAGTGACATGGAAATTTCTCGTTGCAAAAACTCATCCTGCACACGCCCGGTCACAAATGCATCAATCTCTTCAAACGTTAAGCCTTGCTGATACATAAACACCACATCACCGAGCAGATCGCCTGTCAGACCATCCGATTGCTTGAGCTGTGTGAGTGTCTGGCCCTCAACAATTGCATGATCAAGCTTTCTCATAATCTTTTGAACAGCACGGTCCGGGGTACCCAAAAACGATTTCCAAATCATCCGGACCGTCGAGAAAATTGAAAACACATCATACTGAAACACCAAACTGGCTATTGTGCCCCCCAGCACAATAACTAGCCCGCGCAAATCAAAGAGAGAGCGCCAATTTCCAACTCCAAATGACGCGATACCAACCAAGACGAACAACGCCAGAGCTATCAATAGGCTCATAGGTGCCGGACGTTTCTTGGCCGTTTGCACGTACTTTCGCTCATTTAGACCCTCAATCATGACGCCTCCTGATCAATCGTCTCATCAAGCTGCCTTCTTGTTTGTTCCTCGAACATCAGGTCAGCAATCCTCGTGCTGCCATCTGCGCTCACCAAAGATAGGGTGACCAGATGCTCCCCAGAAAATCGTCCTAGAATCTTCGCGTTTCTTGTTGGAATAGCTTGATCAGACGCAACTGTGATAAGACGTTCGGCTCGACTATCGAATCTTAATTTGACTTTCCTTCCATCGACTGCGACGGCCGTCGCAAGACGCTCAGAAAAAGGCGTTGGCGGGGGGTTGTAAACCCAAACGGCTGGGGTATTACGCCCACCATGAAATCCAATCGCTTTGGCACCAACGACAGGTGTGCCACCCAATTCCTTTAAGGGGTACGAAAATTGCGTATCATCCGCCTTGAGTAACACAGCACCTTCCTGCACCCGAACAGATCTCACGACGTATTCTTTTAGCCCATTAATGACAGTAGGCTCCTGCATTTGAAGTGATGATTGTAATAGACTTTCCGCAGCCGCAAGCTTTCTTTGCATGCGTTCAAGATCAGCACGTAAGGACATATTCTCAGTTTGGAGAGAGTCGACAATTTTTTTAACGGACTCATCCTTGATGGATGAATCTGCCACTTTTCTCGCCCTAAGCTCCGCATCTTGCAAACGTCCGAGCTCGGCTTCATAGCGCCCAATTTCGCCGTAAAACCGCTTCAGAATGCTTCCAACTTCACTTTTTCTAGGTAGCTGCATGTATACTGCAGGCAATATTTTCTTGGCCACATTCCTGTTGGAAACCTGGCGTGACGACACGCCGGCAAAAACTGCTATGCGCATGCTGTCAATCACGGCAAGAATGTTTTCGAGGTTTAGGCTAAATCCATTGGGTTCAAGATATCTTGCGGCAATGTCTGGAATGCTGTCAAAAACAAGCCGGTCAACTGATACCGCGATTTGACCTTGCTCCTCATCTGCCCAAACTTTTGTGAGTTCAGGTGCAAGGGACGCATCCGACACGACAATATCGTCTTGCGACGTGAACAACCCTGCGTCTTTTTGCGATAGCTTCTGCGCCATAATGATTTATCCCAAGAAATTCAGACCCTTTAGGATGCTGGTTCGGAATAATTGGGGTTTAATTGACGCCGATGAGTGGTGAGAACACTTTTCTTGTTGCCAGGGCAGGATGAAAGATTTGACGGTGATTGATTATCTTGATGTTTTTTAGCAAGATCCCAAATCATATTAGTCATAAAAAACTATATGATTCATTTAGGAATTAGCACCCATCAGCGCTAAGAGCCGAAGGAACTCAGGCGGAGGCTCTGCCGTAATCTTGACCGGCATTTGCACAGCGTCAAGGGGCACCTCGATGGCCCGGGCATGCAACATATGGTGGAATGCCGCAATTTCCAGAACATCTTTTCGTAGGCCGCGGTCGGAGCCATCACCGTACTTTTTGTCGCCCAAAATTGGGAAGCCTGCCATGTTAAGATGGACTCTTATCTGGTGACTACGACCGGTCTCCGGGTAACACTCTATCAGCGAAATATTCAATTCATCGCATCGGTAGCGCGTCACAAACTCGGTGCGACTTTGTTTTCCACCACTGCGAACGGGAGATACTTTGCCAGTCTTTTTATCAATAGAAGACAGGTAGCACTCAATTTTGAAATTTGACTCCGGTGGAAGTCCTCGGCAAATAGCCCAGTAGGTCTTTTTAACTTTTTTTTCTCGGAACTGGTCGGTAACCCAGGTCGCTACGTTATTGCTTGTGGCAAATAGCAGGATTCCCGATGTCTCTTTGTCAAGCCTATGTAATAGGATGACAGTTCCATTGGCACGATCTGAAGATTTGAGCCAACGCCGCAAACAGACTTCTGCGTGCATAACGTCCTGATCACGAGTCGCCTGGCTGGGCAGGCCCGGTGGCTTATTTATGGCTATCAAATTTTTCTCGTCATATAGGATGTCGTCATCTCTCAAGGTAAACGTCTTTTGGCGCGTCTTGCTCAAGGCTTCCAAATTGAACTCAACCCGTACCTTATCGCCCGCGTTCACCTGCCTAGATGCAATATGCATACGCTTATTGTTAACGTAGCAACCGCCGACATCAAGGATCTGGCGAATTTTTCGCCGAGACACCTCGGGCAACACGCTACTTAAGAATAGATCAATCCGGGCTTTTGATTGGCCCGGTGAAACAATAAATTCCTTTATCGTTAGGGCTTTAGTCATAACTTATATAAAATTTCCAGTACTTGATCTTTTGGAACCCACTCTTCGAGGCGACTACGCAAGTAGTCTCTAAGGCTAACTAACGGTCTATTCAGATCATCACGAGCAGCCAGCAAACTCCACAATGCAATCCCAAGGTGCGCCATATTGTGACCAGAGGAAATTTTCACAAAACAACCGGCGACTGGTTCACCAAGCTCTGGCAAGGTTTGAATGAATAAAAGACCATCAGCGCCTTCCTTTGCAATTAATTTTCCTGCGCCAATTTCGCATAAGTCCGTATCGAGCCGACGCGCTCCACCAACAAGTCGCGGATTACTTGTCCAAAGCGCCTTTAAATCCATAACAGCGGGTGACGTATCCAGCGCCAAGCGTTCATACATGTTCATCAAAGCCCGAACAGGCATTGCAGCAACCGGTAAGCCACAGCTATCCGTGACCCATGTGAGTTTCTCACTAGCCTCTTTGCCAACAAGCGCCTGTATTCTTTTTTGAATTGGATGGTCCTCATGCCAATAAGATTCAACTTGCGCGTTATCTCTGGCTGCGGCCGCGAGTAAAAGCAGATGTTTACCAGCACATGGGTGATGAAGCCTTGATGCCTGAATCCCCGAACTACGCATAGACGCGGCCTCGTTTGCATCGAGTGGAAACGTCCTAGGACAAACTAAACTAGATTCGTCAGCTCCCGTAAACGACACAAGCTCCTTTAATTGCTCGAGATGATGCGTTTGACCACTATGAGACGCAAAACCCATCGCCCAAAATGATCGCGTGCGATCAAAACCACCAGCTGCAAGAGCTTGCCAAGGCTTAAGGAGTGATCTCGTAACAACCACCGTCGACGAATGTTCAGACCGAAGCTGCACGCCTTGCTGTTTGAACTCCAGAACGCCGTGTACAACGACTTCGGTGACCCCTTTTCGCTTAAAAGAAAAAATTGGCTTCGCGGCGACAAGACTAGTCATGCGTTGACGTCCAAGTGGGGAATGACCTCCTCTGCAAATAGACGCATTTGATGCTGGATAGCTCCATGATCGATTTGATTGAATTCAAACCAAAGCATTAGGCGATCCATCGGGTCGAAAGCTTTCTTATTTTCTGGGTGCAACTGATCTCGGATCGCGATTGGATCTCCTATTAGCGCCCTCTCCATAAGCTGATCTTTTGGCGGTAAAGCTACCGTGCCTCTCATGGCCTCAATGTATGTGTCAAAGCACCTCGACGCCATGTCTTTTGCTCGAGAATGATTTTTGTCAATAAAGACTAATACCGTCCTGGGCATTCGCGAGCGATCCCACACTCGACCGCTTTCACCATAACGAAGACGCATCTCTGCGTGAACCTTATTGAGCTGATCAGGAGGCGTGAAGGAAAGATTGAACATATCAAGGTCTGCAAACTTCAAACCATGGTCTCTAGCCAAAGGATCGTGTGATCCCAGGACAAAATTCATCCAAGCCGAGTAGTCGCTTTCATTCATTTCAGGAACCAGCTTCAGCGGTTCAAAGATCCAACGCTGCTCGTAGTCTAAGCCATCTAGACCGAACCCCATGTCCACACCAAGTCGATTGTACTCCTCGTCAGAACGAAAGAACGAGCGATCGATTTTCCACTTATGTAAATCTGACGAACAAATCGTCTCGCCGCGGATCAAACGAAGGAAAATTTCCAAAGCCTCTAAAAAAATGATTCTTTGATATTGAGGCCATAATCTGACTTCCACTTCGCTCCTAGGGACGATCCCAAATGGCGCATTGATATACGGGAAGCGGCCAGCTGCAAATCCTATATGCAACGTCCTAGGCTGTTCACTCATGGCGTTTAAATAGGCAAGGGAGCGGATTCTGTCGGCCGCCGCTATGGGCCCACCATTGCCGCCAACAATATTATAAATCGCCGTTCCAAAGGCCAATTTACGGGTCTTTGAGAAAATAAGGTGAGCCAACTGGCAAGAATCGGCATTGAGACCCACCTCTCCCTGATAATGCGGAATGACGGGCTTCAGGTGGGACTTTTGAACCTCACTGGAAAAGTGCGACTCAGCTACCCACATGGTTTTGTAACCCAGTGCTTCAGCCAGAACACACTGATCAAAAAATGCGCTAAAAATCTCACGATCAGCCGGAATAGGCTTGAGCGTATCGATACGGCCGATACTATGAAATATGTCGAACTGCATACGTTGGAGACCTTACGCCTCCGGCTCCTGCCTGTCAAGAAAGGCTAAATCAATGCGATGGTCGGTTTTCTTTTGCGGTGCTGGATTGCTTTGCTTAGCCGCTTGGATTGATAACCTACGCGGTCCGCTTTTGCCTGCCGTCATATCGATCCTCGATATGAAATACGAGGACGCTGGACTTATTATCGCTTTTGGTAACTTAATGGCCATGGTCACTACCTGGCTATTGATGCCCGTACTTAATAAAAAATCCTTAAAATACGTTGGGCTTTGGGTCCTCATGGGCACAATTGCGGTATGCGCCGGAGCCCTATTGGCTGACACGAAAATCCGATTGTTTGTATGGGGCGCGCTCATTGGAGGCTGCATCTCGATGATGGGATCACTAAGTAATCTTTATGTTCAGGCGGGCGCCGAGGATAGTCGTAGAGGACAAATGATGTCGGCCTTACACTCAATTTATGGTTTGAGCTCCTTCTTTGCGCCATGGAGCGCAGGACTCGTTCTATCGGTTCCGACCAGATGGCCTTATTTGTTTATGGCCGCAGCGCCCTTTGCGGCCGCTCTCGCAATATTTATTCAACTACGTATTCGCGGTTCCGTGGAACGTGACGATGGACGAGATCGTAGACAGCCCCTAACACTGGGATTTATTCACATACTCGCAGTGCTCACTCTTATCAGTTACGTTGTGGCGGAGACTATCACATCGACCTGGCTACCGACGTACCTCGTCAAACAGCACAATATTTCAATACGTGAAGCATCAATTTACGCATCTGCTTTTTTCGCAGTCATGTTCGTCACTCGGATCGCCTGTGGACTCTGGAGCACGCCCCGTTGGCACAGGATCATTATCTGGACGTCAATCCTAAGTGCCTTGGTCTGTTTTTGTTTGGCGCGTTTCACAGGATGGCTTTGGCTTTTACCGGCAGCTGGCCTATTTGGACCATTTTTTCCCTTATTTGTAACATGGACCGGTTTGCGATTTCCCGAACGAGATCGAACGTTATTATTATGGACTCTGTCAGGCATGCAAGCCGCTCTAGCACTCATGCACTACGTCACAGGACGCCTTGCGGATGTGGCGGGATTCGAACTAGCTTTTTGGCTGCCAGCCTTGATCATGATCATAACAATTATTTTACTGAAAACGCTCGAACACTGCGATCGGCATATCGAACGTCATTAGTTTACTAGGTCTTTTTGACGATAAATCTGTTTACCCGCGACAAAAACCGACTCGGTGATTCGATCATCTCCGTGAGTCATCGTGGCAAAGAATCGCTCTTCAGCTGAGTTAGTTTTCACGAGACGTTCTGCGAGGAGTAAATTCCTACTTTGGTTAATCACGACAAAATCAGCAAATTTTCCAACCTCAAGGCTACCAGATTGTCCATCCATTCCAAGCGCCTCAGCACCAGCAAGCGTTGCCCGGTACAATAGCTCGGACGCTGAACAAAACTCTCCTTGCAGGGCCTGAATTTTATAGCACTCAAGCATCGTCTTCCAAGGTGACAGTGACGTTCCTGCTCCCACATCAGAGGCTAGACAAACACGCACGCCGAAGTCTTGAGCCCTCCGTAAATTAAATAAGCCACTCCCTAAAAACGTGTTGGACGTAGGACAATGCACGACCGTAGCGCCAACCTTTTCTATCCGTTTTAATTCCGAATCGGTTAGGTGAATACCATGACCTAACAATGTTTTGCCATCCAACAGACCATGATCCTCGTAAACTCCAAGATAGTCTTTATGTTGCTTCCAAACCGACTTAACCTCAGCCACTTCTGTTTTATTCTCACTTATATGTGTTTGGATAAAACATGACGGCCATTTAGCTTTTAGTTCTCCAAGCGCCCGGAGCATTTGCTTGGAACAACTGAGAGCAAACCGTGGCGTCAAAGCATAGTAGAGCCGCTCGGACTTACCATGCCAATTCGCTAGCAACTCGTTTTGATGAAGCAAATCAGACTCAACGGCTTCAAGCAGCTCTGTTGGCGCACCCATATCCATCGACGTTTTACCCGTTATCAAACGCAGACCTGCGGATTCAAACTCCCGGAAAAGTGCGTCTGTGGCTACCGCGTGGACACTCGAAAAAACAGCCGCGGTGGTAATACCATTTTTCTTCAGCTCTCGGACTAAACGCCTAGCACCAAGAGATGACACTGTCGGGTCAGAAAATTTTGCTTCGGCTGGAAACACGAACCTATTCAACCAATCTAGCAGTGGCAATCCACCAGACCCAATGACGTCAAGTTGCGGACAATGAAGATGAGCATCGATAAAACCAGGGACGATCACAGATGCTTCGTGATCGACAATCTCGATCTGATCGCTTCGCATCGAACTCAAAATCTCTGATCTAGGTCCGACGGCAATAATCCTGCCACCAGAATTTACTGCTAGCGCGGCGTTTCGTATCACATCGAATGACACAGACCCATTATGACGGGCAGTGAGCCAAATCTCATCCGCTAGATGAACGACATTCGCTGTATCTGTACCTATCTGAATCACGTAGCGTCCTCGAAAGAGCTAAGATAAAAATCCGAGGAGGTGAGATTAATGTGAAATATTAGAATTGACAAGCAAACTGAAAAAAAAGAGCTACTTAAAGCGCATTTCAGGGGCGTGTTCCACCACCAGCCGACTGATCCTTAATTGTATACTTCATAATGAACGTTTTGTCATAGTCGTCAAAGTCCACCTTAACATTACTACAATTTTTACTATCTTTGCTAAGTGCGACGCATCTTGAGATGTCGCGGGCAAGAATCGTCACCGAGTTGGACACGGTAATACTTTCAGGTGTCCCGAACAGCATCAAAGAACCAGGAGCACCGTTATTTCTAAAGTTCATCCATGCAGTTGGATACTCTTTTAGAACAACCCTAACCCGACCAGCAGGTGAGGTCGACTTAACTTTTATAGCCCATTCGATAGGAGTTTTTACTAAGCCTTCAAACGTCTTCGTCGTCACATCAAAACCAGAACTATCGACGATCGAATAATCGATCGCCGGACACTTCCCACGTTTGCAACTAGCATCAT